>Ga0335072_10009846_pt1 | contig 13781 bp, 7 predicted proteins | sample Lox_Sample_21_FD_206725 | JGI IMG/M metagenome (GOLD analysis project Ga0335072, IMG submission 206725) | Soil microbial communities from Loxahatchee National Wildlife Refuge, Florida, United States - Lox_Sample_2.1 | ecosystem: Environmental > Terrestrial > Soil > Wetlands | place: USA: Florida...
CCGGTCAGGTCCGCAACATCGCCGAAGTCGCGACCGCCGTCGCTCGCGGCGATCTCTCCCGCAAGATCACCGTGGACGTCAAAGGCGAAATTCTCGAACTCAAAGACACCATCAACACCATGGTGGACCAGCTCAACGCCTTCGCCGGCGAAGTCACCCGTGTCGCCCGCGAAGTCGGCACCGACGGCAAACTCGGCGGCCAGGCCGCCGTGCCCGGCGTCGCCGGCATCTGGAAGGACCTCACAGACAACGTCAACTTCATGGCTTCGAACCTCACCGGCCAGGTCCGTAACATCGCCGAAGTCGCTACGGCCATCGCCAACGGCGATCTCTCCCGCAAAATCACCGTCGACGTCTCCGGCGAAATCCTACGACTCAAAGAAACCATCAACACCATGGTCGACCAGCTGAACCGCTTCGCCGGCGAAGTGACCCGCGTCGCCCGCGAAGTCGGCACCGAAGGGCGCCTCGGCGGACAAGCCAACGTCCCCGGCGTTGCCGGCACCTGGAAAGATCTCACCGACTCGGTCAACTCGATGGCCGGCAACCTCACGGCGCAGGTCCGCAACATCGCCGAGGTCACCACCGCAGTCGCCCGCGGCGACCTCTCCCGCAAAATCGCTGTCGATGTGAAGGGCGAAATCCTTGAGCTCAAGAACACCATCAACACCATGGTCGATCAGCTCAACGCCTTCGCCGGCGAGGTGACGCGCGTCGCCCGCGAAGTCGGTACCGAAGGCAAGCTGGGCGGCCAGGCAGAAGTGCCCGGTGTCGCCGGCACCTGGAAGGACCTCACCGACAACGTCAACTCCATGGCCTCGAACCTCACCGGCCAGGTCCGCAACATTGCCGAAGTGGCCACGGCCATCGCCAACGGGGATCTCTCCCGCAAGATCACGGTGGACGTCCGCGGCGAAATCCTCCAGCTCAAAGAAACGCTGAACACCATGGTCGAACAGCTCCGCTCCTTCGCCGCCGAAGTCACCCGCGTCGCCCGCGAAGTCGGTACCGACGGCAAACTCGGCGGACAGGCGAACGTCCCCGGCGTCGCCGGAACCTGGAAGGATCTCACCGACTCGGTGAACGCCATGGCCGGCAACCTTACCGGTCAGGTCCGCAACATCGCCGAGGTCACCACCGCCGTCGCCCGCGGCGACCTCTCCCGCAAAATCACCGTCGATGTGAAAGGCGAAATCCTCGAGCTCAAGAACACCATCAACACGATGGTCGATCAGCTCAATGCGTTCGCGGCCGAGGTCACCCGCGTCGCCCGTGAAGTCGGCACCGAAGGCAAACTTGGCGGACAGGCCAACGTCCCCGGCGTCGCCGGAACCTGGAAGGACCTCACCGACAACGTGAACGTCATGGCCGCGAACCTCACTGAACAGGTACGCGGTATCGTCAAGGTGGTCACCGCCGTTGCTAACGGCGATCTCAAGCAGAAACTCACCGTCAATGCCAAGGGCGAAGTAGCCGCCCTCGCCGAAACCATCAACAACATGACGGACACGCTGGCCACTTTCGCCGATCAGGTGACCACCGTGGCGCGTGAAGTCGGAGTCGAAGGCCGCCTTGGCGGACAGGCCAACGTCCCCGGCGCCGCCGGAACCTGGAAGGACCTCACCGGCAACGTTAACCTGCTGGCCGACAACCTCACCAACCAGGTCCGCGCCATCGCTGAAGTCGCCACCGCCGTCACCAAGGGCGATCTCACCCGTTCCATTCAGGTGGAAGCCCGCGGCGAAGTCGCCGAGCTGAAGGACAACATCAACACGATGATTGACAACCTCCGGCTCACCACCGACCGCAACACCGAGCAGGACTGGCTCAAGACCAACCTCGCCCGCTTCACCGGTATGCTGCAGGGCCAGCGCGACCTGGCCACCGTCGGTCGCATGCTGCTCTCCGAGCTCGTCCCTCTCGTCAACGCGCAGCAGGGCGTCATCTATCAGACCGAAAGCCAGTCGGAAACCGAAGAACTTAGCGGACTTCTCCTGCTCTCCGCCTTCGCGAATGTGCGCGACGGCTACAACCGCGAGGTCGGCGTCGGCGAAGGCCTTATCGGACAATGTGCGGCGGAAAAGCGCCGCATGCTCATCACCGAACTGCCCAAAACGACCGTTCCCATCCGCTCCGGCCTCTTCGAAGCGGTTCCGCGAAACGTCATCGTCCTCCCTGTTCTCTTTGAGGATCGCGTCAAAGCGGTCATCGAGCTGGCCAGCCTCAGCCACTTCACCGCGTCGCATCTTGCCTTCCTCGAACAGCTCACCGCCTCCATCGGCATCGTACTCAACTCCATCGAAGCGACCATGCAGACCGAAGCGCTGCTTAAGCAGTCGCAGCAATTGGCTGGAGAGCTGCAAACGCAACAGAAAGAGCTGCAGCAGACCAACGAACAGCTGGCGCAAAAAGCCCAGCAGCTCGCCGAACAGAACTCCGAAGTGGAACGCAAGAATCAGGAGATTGAGCAGGCTCGCCGCGCCCTCGAGGAAAAAGCCCGCGAGTTGGCCCTCACCTCGAAATACAAATCGGAATTCCTCGCCAACATGTCGCACGAGCTGCGCACACCGCTCAACAGCATCCTTGTGCTAGGCCAGCAACTCGCAGAAAACCCCGACGGCAATCTCAGCGGACGCCAGGTTGAATTCGCCCGCACCATCCACGGCGCCGGCACCGACCTGCTCAACCTCATCAGCGACATCCTCGATCTCTCCAAGATCGAATCCGGCACCGTCTCCGTCGAGCCCGAAGAGCTCTTCTTCGGCAGCCTCCTCGAAGCGGTCGGCCGCCCCTTCCGCCACGAGGCGGAAAATCGCAAGCTGTTCTTCGAGGTCAAGGGCGATCCCAAACTCGGCCGCAGTCTCGTCACCGACCCGCGCCGCCTGCAGCAGGTGCTCAAGAACCTGCTCTCCAACGCCTTCAAGTTCACCGAGCAGGGCGGCGTTCGCCTCACGGTTTCGAGCGCGGCCTCGGGCTGGAGTGCCGATCATCCAGTCCTCAGCGGCGCCGGCGCAGTGGTCGCCTTTGAAGTCTCCGATACCGGCATCGGAATTCCCGCCGAGAAACAACGCATCATCTTTGAGGCCTTCCAGCAGGCCGATGCCGGCACCAGCCGCAAGTACGGAGGCACGGGTCTCGGTCTCGCCATCAGCCGCGAACTCGCCAGCCTGCTCGGCGGCGAGATTCAGTTACGCAGCATCCCGGGCAAGGGCAGCACCTTCACGCTCTATCTACCGCAGACCTACGTCGGCTCGGCCACGCCGGCACTCCCGGAAAAGAGCGGGGCATCGGCCTCCACGCCTGTCTTCCTCGCCAACCCGGTTGTGACGGAACAGGACGCGAAGATCGAGGATGACCGTGAGAATCTTCTTCAGGAAGGAGACGCCGTGCTGATGATCGTCGAAGACGATCCCCACTACGCACGCGTCATTGCCGACCTTTCCCACGATCGGGGATTCAAGGTGCTCATCGCCATGACCGGCGCTCAGGCCCTCTCCCTCGCCCGCGAGTTCCGCCCAACCGCGATCTCCCTCGATGTCTTCCTGCCCGACATGCTCGGCTGGACCATCCTCAACCACCTCAAGCAGGATTCCCGCACCCGGCACATTCCGGTGCAGATGCTGACCCTCGACGACGATCGCCGCCACGGCCTCTCCCGAGGCGCTTTCGCCTTCGTCACCAAGCCCACATCGACCGAAGATCTGGAAGCGGCGATCACACGCATCCGCGACTATTCGCTTCCGCGGCGTAAACGCCTGCTCGTCATCGAAGACAATCCTGCCGAGCAGCTCAGCATTCGCGAGCTCCTGGGTCACAACGACATCGACATCGATGTGGTCGATTCCGGCGCCTCCGCACTGGAAAAGCTCGAGCAGTCCGGGTACGATTGCGCGGTGCTCGATCTGCGCCTCCCGGACATGAGCGGTTTTGAAGTGCTCGATCAACTGCGCGAGAATGAAAAGCTGAAGGATCTCCCTGTGGTTGTTTTCACCGGGCGCGAGCTCAGCCCCGAAGAGGATTCCCGGCTGCACATGCTGGCGCGCAGCGTGGTTGTCAAAGACGTCGAATCCCCCGAGCGCCTGCTCGACGAAACCGCGCTCTTCCTCCACCGCGTCGTCGCCGATCTGCCTGCGGACAAGCAGCGCATGCTTGACCGCCTGCACCAGTCCGACGAGGCGCTCTTCGGCCGCAAGGTCCTCATCGTCGACGACGACGTGCGCAACATCTTCGCCCTCTCCAGCGTTCTCGAACGCCGCGGCATGTCGGTTCTGACCGCGGGCACAGGACGCGAAGCCATCGCCACCATTGAATCCACGCCGGATCTCGCCATCGTCCTGATGGACATCATGATGCCCGAGATGGACGGCTACGAAACCATGCAGGTCATCCGCCAGAACGCTTCCCTGCGGCGGTTGCCCATCATCGCACTCACCGCCAAGGCCATGAAAGGCGATCGCGAGAAATGCCTTGAAGCAGGCGCTTCAGAATACCTTGCCAAGCCGGTGAACACAGAACAGCTGCTTTCTGCGCTGCGCATGTGGCTGCACCGGTAGAAAGGATCGGTTGGGCCCGGAGAATCCGATGACGCCAGACGAGAAAGTCAACATCCTGATGGTGGACGACCAGCCCGCGAAGCTGCTCAGCTACGAGGTCATTCTTGCCGACCTGGGTGAGAATCTCATCAAAGCAAACTCTGCTAAAGAGGCCCTGAGCATTCTCCTGAAGAATGACGTCGCCGTCGTCCTGATGGATGTCAGCATGCCCGACCTCGACGGATTTGAACTGGCGGACATGATCCGCGAGCATCCGCGGTTCGGCAAAACCGCCATCATCTTCATCTCCGGCGTTCATCTCACCGACCTGGACAAGATCAACGGCTACCGCCGCGGCGCTGTGGACTACATCTCGGTTCCCGTAATTCCGGAGGTTCTGCGCGCCAAAATCGGCGTCTTCGTCGAACTCCACCGCAAAACCCGCCAACTGGAACGGCTCAACAGCAACCTCGAACGCGTCGTGCACGAACGCACCGAGGAGCTGCGCGTCAGTGAAGCCCACCACCGCGAACGCGCAGAATTGCTCGAGCTCGCGACTGAGGCTATCATTGTCCGCGATCTGACCGGCGCCATCCGCTTTTGGAATGCCGGCGCCGAAGCTCTCTACGGCTGGAGCCGCGACGAAGTCGTCGGCCACGACCTCCATCAGCTCCTGCGCACCGTTTTTCCCGCATCCAGGACGGAGACCGAGCAGTTGCTCCTCTCCGCGAAATCCTGGCACGGAAATCTCACCGTCCGTGCGCGCGACGGACGCGAACTCGTGGTGGCAACCCGCAAAGTGATCAATCGCGAAGGCGACTCCATCCTCGAAATTCAGCGCGACATCACATCCCAGCTGCAGGCCGAAGAGGCTCTCCGTCAGGCCGAGAAGTTAGCCGCCATGGGCCGCGTCGCGGGCATCATCGCCCACGAAATCAACAACCCGCTCGAAGCCATCACCAACGCCTTCTACCTCCTCCGGAACCATCCCTCGCTGGACGAAGAAGCGCGTTACTACGCGTCGATGGCCGAACAGGAATTGCAGCGTGCCTCGCACATCACCCGCCAGACCCTCAGCTTCTATCGCGATTCCAAACAGCCGATTCCCGTCTCCCTTCCCGATCTTCTCGATAACGTTGTGGAGCTGCAACAGCGTCCCATCATGGCGAATGACATCACCCTCCAAAAGAAATACACCTCCCCGGGAATAGTGCGCGGTTTTCCCGGCGAGTTGCGTCAGGTCTTTCTGAATCTCATCAGCAATGCCATCCAGGCGATGCCTTCAGGCGGAACCCTCCGCCTTCGGGTCACAGAAGCAGTCGACGTGGAAACCCAGCGCCGCGGCGTCGCTGTATCGGTCCTCGACACGGGAAACGGCATTCGGCGCGAGGATGCGTCGCGTCTCTTCCAGCCCTTCTTTACAACCAAGTCGGCCAAAGGAACCGGCCTCGGCCTCTGGATCAGCAAAGGGATCGTTCAGAAATACGAAGGGAAAATCAGCTTTCGCAGCGTCCATTCCGGCGGTAAAGCCTGCACCTGCTTCCGCATCTTTCTGCCCGTTTCCGGCGACATGGCATCGACGGAAAATGCGAGAGACCAGGACGCCGCGGCCTCCGTCCGTGCGATTGCCTGATTCAGGTTCGAACCACGGCTCTCGTTACAACAAACTGCCTCCCGTCGTGATTCAAATGTAACTCTGGTCTTAGCTTGGGTAGGGCTATCGCACCGGCAGCTATCCCCGACGCGCCCCTAAGCCTGTTGCGAAAGCCGCGCCTTCACCAGCTCGCTGAGCTGGCGACCATCGGCACGCACGCCTGCCTCCTGAACACGCGCCTGCACCGCCTTCATCGCCGGGCCCATATCCCGGGGGCCAAAGTTGCTGCCCGACAACGCCGCCTCGACCAGCGGTTTCAATTCCTCTTCCCCCGCCGTCTTCGGCAGGAATGTCTCGATCAGCACGATCTCCCGCGCCTCCTTCGCAGCCAGTTCGGGACGATTGCCCTTCATGAACGCCTCGATGGATTCACGGCGCTGCTTGATCATCGTGTTGAAAACCTGCTGCGCCTCGGCATCAGTCAGCGTCTCGCGCTTTTCGATCTGACGATTCTTCAGCGCCGATTTCATCATGCGCAGCGTCGTGGTCCGCTCGGCATCGTGCGCCTTCATCGCAGCGATCATTTCCTGATCGACTCTCTTCGTCAGTTCCATCTTTCCGCCTCTCTTAACCTGAGCCTCTCATTATAGAAACGAAAGCGGATCCGTCCTCACCCCGGGCCGCACGTTAAAATCGATGGGAAGGGGATCCCCGTCATGATCCGTAAAACACGTCTTTTTACTCCCGGTCCAACTCCACTGCTCCCCGCCGCGCAGTTTGCCATGGCAGCTGCAGATATCCACCATCGCACTCCGGAATTCCGCGCCCTCTACGAGCGTGTGCTCAGCCAGCTGAAGACTTTCGTGGGCACCAAAAACGACGTGCTCCTCCTTGCCTCCTCCGGCACCGGCGCCATGGAAGCCTCCGTGTCCAACCTGACCTCGCCCGGCGACCGCGTCCTCGTTCTCTCCGCCGGAAAATTCGGCGAGCGCTGGGAATCACTGGCCAAAGCCTTTGGATGCCAGGTCGATCTCATCAGCGCGCCCTACGGCCAGACTTTCTCTCTCGACGAAATTAAAAAGGCACTCCATCCCGACACCCGCGCAGTCTTCGTCCAGGCCACCGAGTCCTCCACCGGTGCGCGTCATGATGTCCGGTCCATCGGAGCGCTCCTGAAGAGCTCCGGCAGCAATGCCCTCCTGATCGTCGATGGCATCACCGGCCTCGGCACCACCCATCTCGATGTCGACGCCTGGGGTGTGGACGTGATCATCGGCGGATCGCAGAAGGCCGTTATGATTCCGCCTGGCCTCGCCTACCTCAGCCTCAGCGACCGCGCCTGGAAAGCCTCCGAAACCTCAAAGAACCCTCGCTACTACTTCGATCTCCGCAAAGAGCGCAAAAACGCCCAGAAGGGAGAATCGTCCTATACCCCAGCCGTTGCGCTCATCGCCGCGCTCGGTGCCTCTCTCGACTACATCGCCGCCCAGGGCGACGGCGACCTCGCCGCCGGTCGCGATGCCCTCATCGAAAATGCTGAAACCTGCGCCGCTATGACGCGCTCCGCCTGCAAGGCTCTGGGACTGGAACTCTTCGCGCCCTCGGCTCCCTCCGCCGCCGCAACCGCCATCCTGCCGCCAGCCGGCATCGATTCCGGCGTGATCGTGAAGGAGCTGAAGCGTCGCTTTGCCGCCATTGTGACCAACGGCCAGGGCGAAATGAAAGGCAAAATCTTCCGCATCGCCCACATCGGCCTCTTCGATTACATGGACACCATCGCCATCATCGGAGCGCTCGAGCAGGTGGCCGCGGCTTCGCTCAAAATCCCCGGCTTTACCTTCGGACAGGCATTGGCAGCGGCCCAGGAAACGTACGCTGAACGCAGCGCACAGCCTGCGAAAGCGCCGGAACCGGAAGTCGTTCACGCCTGAGCCCCGCCCTGCGTACGAATGGGCCACAACCATGGAAGGAAATCATGAAAGTCGTTCTCGCCGAAAAAGTGTCTCCGGCCACGCTCGCCGTCTTTCAGGCTGAGTCCGGATGGGAAGTGCTGACCCACGACCAGGTAAAAGACCTCTCCCAGGCTCTCACAGATGCCGACGCTCTGGTCGTCCGCTCCGCCGTCCAGGTGGACGATGCACTTATGGCGACGGCCCCCAGGCTCCGCGTCATCGGTCGTGCCGGGGTCGGCGTGGACAACATCGATGCCGAAGCCGCCACGCGCCGCGGCATCGTGGTCATGAATACGCCCGGCGCGAACGCCATCGCCGTGACTGAGCTCGCCCTCGGCCTCATGATTGCTCTCGCCCGCCAGCTCCCCCGCGCCGACTCCACCATGCACGCCGGCAAATGGGAGAAAAAATCCCTCCAGGGATCGGAACTCCGCGGTAAAAAACTGGGTATCCTCGGCCTCGGCCGCATCGGTCTTGAAGTCGCCCGTCGCGCCCGCAACTTCGGCATGGAGTTGCTCGGCCACGATCCCTTTGTTTCCGCCTCCATCGCCCGCGAGAACACGATCCGCCTCGTTTCCGCCGAAGAGCTCTTTTCGCTCTCCGATTACCTCACCCTCCACGTCGGCCTCACCCCGCAAACCGCCGGCATCATCAACAGCGCCACCCTGGCCACCATGAAAAAAGGCGTGCGCATCGTTAACTGCGCCCGCGGTGAACTGGTCGTCGAGGCGGATCTCGCCGACGCCCTCAGGTCCGGCCACGTGGGTGGGGCAGCACTTGACGTCTTCCACGAGGAGCCGCCGAAGAGCTCGCCTTTCACGGCGATGGACAACGTCATCCTTACGCCCCACATCGCCGGCTCAACCGCCGAAGCCCAGGAAGCCGTCGGCATACAGATCGCGCTCCAGGTGCGCGAATACCTCAAATCCGGCGTCGCCCAAAACGCCGTGAATCTCCCATCCCTCACGCATGAAGAGTACCAGGAGCTCGCGCCCTGGATGACTCTGGCCGAGCGGCTCGGCACCTTCCTCGCACAGTTTCCCAAAGGCAGCATCGACAGCATCCAGGCCGCATATCACGGCCGGCTCGCCGAACTGAAAACCGAGCTGATCCGCAACTGTGCCATCGCCGGCGTCCTCGGTCACCTCGAGCAGGTCAACCGCATCAACGCCGCCTCTGTCGCCGCTGAACGTGGCATTCGCCTCCACGAAGAAAAGAAAGACGCTCCCCACGGCGCCGCCGGCAGCGCTTTTCAGCTCACGCTCCACACCAGCGAAACCAGCATCACGGCCATTGGCGCGGTCCTGCATGGCGACTCGCCTCGGCTGCTCCACCTCGACGGCATCGACATTGAAGCGCCCCTCCAGGGAACGCTGCTCGCCATTCGCAACCGTGACGTCCCCGGCGTCATTGGCCGCATCGGCACCATCCTCGGCGACCATCAGATCAACATCGGCAACTTCGCCTTAGGTCGCTCCAATGGCGAGGTTACCCCCGCAACCGCGCTGGCCGTCGTACAGATTGACGGAGAGGTCACCGACGCGGTCCTGCGCGAATTGCGTGCCATTCCTGCCATCACCGGAGTACGCCAGGTGACGCTCAGCGCCTGAGCGGCCGGCGGAACCCGTAGAATGGAGAGCAGCATCCAATTGCCCAGAGGAAACCTCTCGTGCCGCTTTACGAATACCGCTGCAAAAGCTGCGGTCATCAGTTCGAAAAAATCCAGAGCTTCAGCGCTCCCGACGAGAAGGAGTGCCCCGTCTGTCAGGGGCCTCTTGAGCGCCTCATTTCCGCTCCTGCCATCCAGTTCAAGGGCTCGGGTTGGTACGTCACCGATTACGCGTCGAAGGGTTCGTCGATGAAAGCCTCTGCCGACGGCCATAAATCCGGAGACGGCAAATCCGGTGACAATAAGTCAGGCGATTCGTCCGGAGACAAAGCCGCTTCCAAACCGGCAAGCGACTCGGGTAGTTCCTCCAGCAGTTCGCCCTCGACAGCGACGCCGTCGGCTAGCAAAAGCGAATAAACCAGCCGGTATCGTCTCCCGGACTCTTCGTTCACCGCAGGACCCGTTGAGTCCATCGCATGCCGCTCGCCGCCCGGCTTCGGCGATCCGCAGGTGCCATTCGGTGCGCCGCCTTGCTGCGACTTACTCAGGCTCGGTTTTTCGACCCGCTGGCTGCAATTGTTGCTGCCCCGAAAAGCATGCGCAGCAGATTCGGATAGCCTTCTCAAGCTGACCGGTTTGTCTTGAATGAAGGTCCATCGCCCGTTCCAGGTGATGGGCCTTAGTTGCCGGTTGTTTCGTTCCAGAGGAAAGACATTTCGTCGGCGTAGTCCTCAACTAACTGGGACTGGGAGACGCCGGCGGAGTGTCCTCCTTTGAGGGAGTAGTGGAGGAGGATGGGGCGGTCACTGCCGCTGGAAGCCTGCATGAGGGCCGTCATCTTGCGGGCGTTCATAGGGTCGACGCGGGTATCGTTGTCGCCGGTGAAGAACATAATGGCCGGGTATTTCTCACCTTTGTGGACGTTCTGGTAGGGCGAGTATTTGAAGATGTAGGGGAAATCCTTCGGGTTATCAGCGTCGCCGTATTCAGTGGTCCAGAGGCGGCCGAATTCAAAGTGCTGGTAGCGGAGCATGTCGAGGAGCGGATAGCCGCACCAGATGGCGCCGAAGAGGTCGGGGCGCTGGGTCATGGCTGCACCCATGAGGAGGCCGCCGTTGGAGCGTCCGCGGATGGCGAAGTGCGCGGGCGAAGTGTAGTGGTTGCTGATCAGATATTCGGCGGCGGCAAAGAAGTCGTCGAAGACGTTCTGTTTGTTCTGGAACATGGCGGCCTTGTGCCAGGCTTCGCCGTACTCGTTGCCACCGCGCAGGTTGGGAAGGGCAAAGTAGCCACCCTGCTGCATCCACCAGGCATACTCCGGGTTCCACTCGGAGAGCATAGGGAGGTCGAAGCCGCCGTAGCCGGTCATGAGGAGGCGTGTCTGCCCATCGCGGGGCAGGCCTTTTTTGCCGGCGATGAACATGGGGACGCGAGTGCCGTCCTTCGAGGTGTAGAAGACCTGGGTGACTTCGTACTGATCGGAGTTGAAGGGAATTTTAGGAGCTGCGAAGACATCCGACTGACCGGTCTTTGTGTCGTAGCGATAGATCCGGGGCGGGATGGTGAAGGACTCGAAGGTGTAGAAGCCCATTGTCTGTCCGGGGCGGCCGCGTGGGACCGAGCCTGTGCCGATGCCGGGATAGCGTAGAGTGCCAACCTGCTGGCCGTCGAGACTATAGATCGTGGTCTGCGGCTTGACGTCGTGGAGACGGGAGACGAAGAGCTGGTTGCCGACGATGCTGCAATCGTCGATGACCTCTTTGCCTTCGGGGACGATGGTCTTCCATCCGGAGGCATCCCCTCCAGGGAAGGCTTCTACGATGCGGGTATTGGGCGCCTCGTAATCGGTCATGAGGAAGAAGCGGTCGCCGGCATCGAGGAGGCGCACGTGCGCCTGGACCTTGTAGACAACGGGGACGAAGGAACTGGCGGCATCGCGAAGATCTTTGACGAGATAGTCTTCGCTGGTGGCGGGGACGCCGTGGGCGATGTCGACGATAAGGTAGTGGTGATTGTCGGTGACATTGACGTTGATGAGGTCGAGTTCGCCCAGATGCTGGCCCCGGTATTCGCCGCCAAAGACAACCGTGTCGTCGTTGACGGGAGTGCCGAAGGTGTGCAGCCAGACGTTCGATCCCTGATGAGTGAATTTGGCGTAGTAGAGGCCGCCATTGCCGCCTGCGAGCGCGACGCCCATATAGCGTGCAGAGGGCAGGACGTCGGGGAGATCGGTGTTCGACTTCACATTGCGGATGCGAATGGAGCCTTCGTCGGCACCGCCTTCGCGGATTTCGTAGACGAGAAGATTACCGTCGTCGGAGACATCGAGGATGCCGACGGAGGTGTTCTGATCGGCGCTGAGAGTGGTGGCGTCAATGAGGCGCCGATCCTGACCGGTCCATCCGTTGCGCACGTAGATAGAGCCCTGGTTCTCGCTGGCGAGCTGCTTCTTGAAAAAGTATTTGCCGTCGCGCAGGATGGGCTGCGAGTAGTGGTCGACGCGCATGAGCGCGGCAAGCTGGGCAGCGGTTTTGGGGAGGGTTTTAAGTTGGTCGAGATACTGCTGGGTGTAGGCGTTCTCCTCGTTGATCCACGCGCGGGTAGCGGGGCTCTTTGCGTCTTCGAGCCAGCGGTAGGGGTCCTCCACCTTGATGCCGTTGTAGTCGTCGGTGACGACGTTGACGGTGGCGACGGGCGGCGCGGGGAGGGTGATGCCGTTGTCTCCGACGATGGGGCGCGGGGCGGACTGGGCGTGGGTCATGAGCGTGGCGAGGGCGAGTGTGAGAGCGGCGGAGAGGCGAAGTGCAGAAGACATGCGGGATTCCCCATGGAAGCGGAGTGTTGGAGGAAGGGACAGTGTAACTGGTTCAGTGGCGATTGCGGGGGGAGGCCCGCATCAGGGGCTTAACCGCAGATCCCTCGACTCGCTTCTGTATTGCTGTTGCGCGAAAGACGCGCGCAACGTATTTGGAGGTGTCGCTCTGGAGAACAGAGCTTTCCCTGATTTCTCTTTTGGTCGGTCAGCTGGTGTGCGAGGCGCTGCTCCAGAAGGCGTGGGTGCGGGCCGGGATTTTGTCGGGGTATTCGCGGTAGAGGGCGTTGAGGGCGTGGAAGAGGGCTTTCGATTCCGATGCGAGGCCCAGGAGGAGCGTGGAGCGGAGGATGCGGGTGAGGCGGAGGTGGTTGTGGTTCATGGGATGGAGCCAGTTTTGGGATCGGGCTTTGAAGTCGGGGGCGCGGATGATCGACAGGGGCTGAGAGGTGGACCAGGCGAATCCGTAGAACCTGAGCATGCGGTCCATGGATTGTCGCAGTCGCTGTTGCATTTCAGGCGTGGCGCGGAAGGCAGCGACCGTGTCTGCGTCGAGGGTTGGGGCGGAGGGGTTGGCTCCGCTGATTTCGGGGAGGGGAAAGAGCCACTGGATGAAGTCGTGGATGTCCTCGAGGTGGTCGTCGTCCCAGGCCAGGATTTGAGCCAGAGTACGGTTGCGGTCGTCGGTGGCTCCGTCGCGGTAGAAAGCGACAATGGAATACGTGGCGCGATGGGCTGGGCCGGCCATTCCTGCCGCCGATTCTACAGGTGGATCCAGCCGCGGAGAATGAGGAAGAGCGAAGCGCTGCCAACCACAATCCAGAGCAGGACGCCCTGAGCGAAGGGGCGGATGCCAACGTTCCTGACGGTCTGGCGGGTAAGGCCGGTTCCGATGAGGAAGAGGGTGACAGCGAGGCCGAGGCGGCCCAGGCGCACGAGCTGCGTCGATTCGGGGTGGATCCACTGCAGGAAGGTGTTCGCAACCGCGGCGAGGATGAAAAAGAGGATAAACCAGGGAATATGGATGCGAGCGCGGCTCCGACGGACGAGTGCGGTACCGATGGAGACGGGGACGATCCAGAGAGCGCGGGCGAGCTTGACGGTCGTGGCAATGACGAGCGCGGCGGCGCCGTAACGGGCGGCGGCGCCGACGACCGAGCTGGTGTCGTGGATGGCGAGGGCGGCCCAGAGCCCGAACTGACTCTGGGTGAGATGGAGCGCGTGGCCGATGGGCGGGAAGATGAAGAGGGCTACGGAATTGAGCACGAAAACGGTGCCCATG
>Ga0335072_10009847_pt1 | contig 13781 bp, 6 predicted proteins | sample Lox_Sample_21_FD_206725 | JGI IMG/M metagenome (GOLD analysis project Ga0335072, IMG submission 206725) | Soil microbial communities from Loxahatchee National Wildlife Refuge, Florida, United States - Lox_Sample_2.1 | ecosystem: Environmental > Terrestrial > Soil > Wetlands | place: USA: Florida...
CCCTGCCGGCCACGTGGTTCAGCATGCAAGTGAGCTGGCAAGCGCATTCCGCCGGCACGGATTGCCCGTGGTGCTGGTCAACGTTGCCGGCGGGGCGCCGGGACGCACCGAACAGGCGCCGAGAATTCAAGACTTGCCCCCGGACTGGATGGAGCTGGTTCCTGAACTAAATCACCAGGACAAAGACCACCGGGTGACGAAACGAACCTGGGGAGCTTTCACCAATACAGGTCTGGACAAGCACCTGAAACACCTCGGCATTACCCAGGTGGTGATCGCCGGCGTGGCTACCAGCATAGGTGTGGAATCGACCGCGCGTCATGCCCACGAGAACGGCTTCCATGTCACGCTCGCGACCGACGCCATGACCGACATGAGCCTCGAGGCACACACCAACAGCGTCACTCGGATCTTTCCCCGCCTGGGCGAAACCGGAACGACACAGGAGATTCTCGAGCTTCTGGATAAGCGATGACCGGCACCTTTTGTTCGGGAGAATGAAGCGGTGGATGTTGTCAGGTTGAAACCCGTGGCCTACCGGTTGGCTCCTGGGCTTACGGGGCCGCAGTCTGCCGGGCGGGGGCGGGTTCCGCCGGGTGTTTGCGCGGCGATCGGCGGCGATGCGTTTTGTGCTCCGTGGGGGTGTCAGCAACCGCAGCTGTTTCTTCAGGCTCTAGGGCGGTCGGCGGGATGCCATCGATACTGTCGCGTCCCTCGGCCACACGGATCAAAAAGTCCTGGGCGTTAAACAACTTGCCCTCCGGCGCGCGGACCCGCGGATAGTTTCCCGCGGCGGTCTCCATGCGGGATTTGGCAGTGTCGCCCAAATATGCGGCCAGAATCTCGTTGCGAATGCGATGGCGAATTTGCGCGTCCCGGATGGGAAAAACAACTTCGCATCGCTCAAATAAGTTACGCGGCATCCAGTCCGCGCTGCCGCAGTAGATTTCTTCGTCGCCACCATTGGCAAAATAGAAGATACGACTGTGTTCCAGAAAGCGGCCAACCACTGAGCGCACGCGAATGTTCTCACTCACCCCAGGGATTCCGGGACGAAGCGAACAAATACCCCGGACAATCAGATCGATCTGCACACCGGCTTTGGACGCCATGTAGAGCGCCTCAATCACGGCCTGTTCCAGGAGCGAATTCATCTTGGCGATGATGTGCGCCGGGCGCCTCGCGGCGGCGTGGTCCGCCTCACGATGGATCATTCGTATGGTGCTCTCCGCCAGAGTCAGCGGCGCTACCTGCAAGGGAGCGTAATCGTCGGATTCCGAGTGCGCGGTGAGGTAATTGAACACGCTGTGGACGCTGCCCGTGATCTCAGGATCGGCAGTCAGCAGGCTTATGTCGGTGTAAAACTTGGCGGTGTCGGGATTGTAGTTGCCAGTGCCCAGGTGTGCATATCGGCGGGTGACTCCGTCGGGGTCGCGGCGGATCAGCAGAGCCAGCTTGCAATGCGTCTTGAGTCCGACGATGCCGTGAAAGACCTGCACTCCGGCGTCTTCCAGATTGCGCGCCCAGCGAATGTTCGACGCCTCATCGAAGCGGGCCATCAGTTCCACGACCACAGTCACTTCTTTGGTTTGCGCCGCTTCAATGAGCGCATGAAACATGGGCGAATCGGAGCTGGTTCGGTAGAGTGTCTGCTTCATGGAAAGGACGCGTGGATCACGAGCGCCCAGTTGGATGAAGTTGACCACCCCATCGTACGAATCGAAGGGATGGTGCAGCATCAGGTCGTGATGACGCAGCTCATCGAAAAGGTCTTCGGATCGTCGGTTCAGTCGCATTTCGCGGGGCAGAAAATCTTTGAACTTTAGGTCCGGCCGCGGAGTGTCAGTGTAGAGATTCATGAGGCGGGACAGGTTGACCGGCCCGTCTGTCGAGAACACCTGCGAGTCCTCTAGCTCGAAATTTATCTGCAGGCGATCCACGATTTCCGCATCCGCCCCTTCTTCGATTTCCAGGCGGACGGCGTCTCCTTTCCGACGGTTGTGCAACTCAGAGCGCACGCTGTCCAGGAGGCTGCGTGATTCCTCTTCCTGGAAATAGAGGTTGCTATTGCGAGTGACACGAAAAGCAGCGGCGGAAAGAATTTCATAGCCGCGGTACATGCCTGTGGCATTGTGCTCAATCAGGTCGGCGAGAAAGACGAAGTCATGAGTTCCGGAACTGGAGGGTACCGGTATCAGACGGGGCAGCGCCCGGGGTACAGTGACCACTCCCAACAGTGCACCGCTGGCTCCCTTGCGCTTGCGGCGCAACAGCAACGCCAGGCAGAGTGCCTTATTCAGGACGCGCGGAAAGGGATGGGCGGGATCAATGGTGATGGGGGTGAGGAGCGGATCAACTTCGCGCTGATAGTATTCGAGGGCATGAGAGCGCGCAGTTGAGTCAACGTCACTCCACTCCAGCACGCGGACGCCGTTATCGTAAAGCGCGGGGCGTAGTTGTTCGGTCCAGCAGCGGTACTGATCGCGGACGAACGCGTGCATATTTTCGACCACGATATCGAGTGTCTGGCGCGGCGTCAGGCCATCGAAGCCCGGCTCGGTATACCCGTCTTCAATCCGCTGCATGATGCCGGCTACGCGAATTTCGGCAAACTCATCGAGATTGCTGGCGGTGATCGCCAGAAATTTAACCCGTTCCAGTAAGGGATTTGTCGCATCCTGGGCTTCTTCGAGCACCCGCTGATTGAACTTCAGCCACGATTCATCCCGGCCGATAAAAAGACTCTGAGGATCCTTGCTGACATTGTCCATAGTGAGACTGCCGCCCACCCTTCGCACTCACTCTGTCTACCTTACTAAAAGAGCAGGCGAGATGAACCGGTGGATAAATGTCCGGCTTTTGCCGGGAATGCTCGATAAAGGAAGGATTTGACGCCTATGGAGGGGTTGCGGGAGGATAAAGAGGAAAGAATCTAGCGAAGAATCAGGCGATGGTCTGGAGGATGGGCGTATGAGCGAGCAGAATCTGAGCTACGCACCGGAAGCCACCCCTTTGATGGCTGAGGACACGGTCTCGCAGCTTTTTCAGATCGCGGCCCTATTGCTGGGAAACGAACAAGAAGCCGTTTCACTGGTAGAGGAGACCCTGGCCAGGGTGGAGACGGATCCTTGCGCCGAAGTAACACTGGCATATGCCGAGGCGCGTACTTTGCTGGTACGCACGGCCGTACAGAGAATGGCCGGACGACACCCGGAAGCGTTTGCGGTTCCGGTGGCACAGCCGGCCGATAACACCTGTATTGAAACCGACGATCTTGCAGCAGCGGGCCTGACGGGTGAGCAGTTCGGGGCGATGATCTCCGGCCCGGGGCGCGCGGGAATGCGTGAGTGGCTGGACCGGTTGGCGCCCGCGTTGCGGGCGGTTTTCGTGCTGCGTGCCGTGGCCGGGCAAAATGGTGAACAGACTGCGGAAAGCCTGCGGCTGAGCGGTGCAACTGGAGCCCAAGCGTGGCGGCGAGACCAGGTAGGACGCGCCTATCGCCAGGCGCTTTGTTCTCTGGCTACCTGCCTGATGAGTGCGCAGACGGCCCTCATGCCGGCCTGAACCTGCCTTGATTTGATCGCTGCTTCCGTTCTCACGCCGGTGGAGCCCGGTTCTAGCGCCTTATTGTGTCTCGGGCCTTGTTTAGGCTTTCTTTTTGAATAGTTCACACCTAATTTGGCATCGAAGTTTGTGCTGGCTTTTTCCGGCCTACAGGTGAAATTCAGAGGTTGACTGCAGGATGATACGAAATCCGGGTGTAACGTGGGGCACAGGCAGGTTACTGGTTGTGCTTCTGAACCTGGCTTTTTGTTGCCCTGCTCTACTGGCACAGTTTCCGGGTACAGGAGCGAGCGGATCATCCGCAAATCCCTTAGGCACCCCGGTGCAGGCAACACCAGCGCAAGTGAATAGCAGCACCTATCAGGGCAGCTTGGTGAAGCAAGCACCCGTTGCAGGGGTTTTGCCGCTCTCGCTCGATCAGGCAATCCACATGGGTTTGCAGTACAACCTGGGCCTGGTGCTTTCGAGCACCAATGCAGGGTCCGCCGGCGCGCAGCAGTTACAGCAATTGCAGGCTCTGTTACCGACAATCAACGCGTCTGCCAAGGAATCGGTGCAGCAAGTCAACCTGCAGGCGGAAGGCCTGACCTTCCCTGGGTTTCCGAAAATCATCGGACCGTACGGGTACACAGACATCCGGGGCTCGCTCGATTGGTCGCTGTTGAATTTGTCTTCTCTGAGAAATTACATGGCGTCCAAGCACAACTTCCAGGGGTCGCGGCTATCCGTGGAGGATGCCAGGGACATGGTCGTGCTTACTGTCGGCAACGCGTATCTGCTCTGTATCGCCGATGCGTCGCGCGTGCAGTCTGCGCAGGCCCAGGTAAACACCTCAAAAGTATCGCTGGACCAGGCGGTTGCGAATCACCAGGCAGGAACAGCTCCGCTACTGGACGAGCTGCGCGCCCGCGTGGACTATCAGACGCAACAACAGACATTGATCTCGGCGAAAAATCAATACGAGAAAGACAAGATCGCTTTAGCCCGCACCATTGGCCTTCCCCTGGAACAGAGCTACGAATTGACAGACCAGGCGCCGTTCAAGGCGCTCGACAACGTGGAGCCCAATGCCGCAGTGCAGCAGGCGCTTGCGCACCGGCGAGATCTGCAGGCGCTGCAACAGCAGGTGGAGAGCGCTCAGGCTATGCGCTCAGCAGCTACCGCGGAACGCTACCCGACGATCTCGTTTTCTGGCGACTACGGCGTGATTGGGCCTACTTTGGGTCATTCCCATGGAACCTTCGATGCCGTCGGGACAGCCTCCGTACCGCTGTTTGAGGAAGCCAGGCTGCGCGGCGACGCGCGGGACGCCCAGGCGCAGTTGGAACAGAAGCAAGCACAATTGAGCGACCTGCGCGGCCAGATCGGCGCCGATGTGCGCGACAGCATTCTCGATATCGGAGCAGCCGCCAAGCAGGTTGCCGTTTCGCGCAGCAATGTAGAATTGGCCACCGAAGCTCTGAGCGAAGCGCAACAGCGGTACGCGGCCGGAGTTGCAGATAACCTCGCCGTATCGCAGGCCCAGGCCTCGATGGCGCAGGCTGATGAGCAGCTGGTAGTGAGCCAGTATCAGCACAACGTGGCGAAACTTTCTCTGGCCCGCGCGCTGGGCATCGCGCAAACGAATTACAAGGATTACGTGGGAGGAAAGTAGCCGTGGCGGAACAAAATCCGGAATCAGGGCGTGCAACCACCGTTGTTGACGAGGGTCCACAAGCTGGCAACAACGACCAGCAGGATTTCGACAATCCTCCACGCAAAAAGGGGAGACGCCGCTTCATAATCATCGGCGTGGTCGCTGTCCTTGTGGTTGGCGCACTGCTCTTCTGGTGGCATTCGACGTACTACGAAGACACGGACGACGCCGAGGTGGACGGACACCTGATACAAATCAGCGCGCGCGTTGCCGGACAGGTCATCAAAGTGAACGTCGAACAGAACCAATATGTCCAGGCAGGCACGCTCATCGCCGAGATTGATCCCAAGGATTTTGAAGTTACTGTACAGCAGGACGAGGCCAACCTGGAGAGCGCGGAAGCCAATTACGAAGCGGCCCGGGTGAATGTACCCGTCATTGGCATCAACACCAACACCAACCTGCAAACTGCCGCTTCCGGATTGCGCACATCGGATGCATCCGTACAGCAGTCTCAGCGCCAATTGGAAGCGGCGCAGGCGGATGTGGCGCAAGCGGACGCGAATAATGTCAAGGCGCAGTTGGATCTGAAACGATACACGCCGCTGGTCGAAAAGGACGTCATCTCCAAACAGCAATTCGACGCGGCGGTAGCCGCCGCTGATGCGTCCAAGGCTGCGCTGCTGGGGGCCAAGGCAAACGAGATTGCCGCGGAAGATGCCGTTCGCATCGCGCGCGATCGGGTGGTGCAGTCGCAAGCTGCATTGAAGTACGCACAGACGGCTCCCGACCAGGTGAAAATTCAAAAAGCCAAGGCCGACGAGGCCGCTGCCCAGGTGGAGCAGGCACGGGCCCAGCTTGCCCAGGCACGGTTGAATCTTAGCTATACCCGGATCGTCGCCCCGGTGAACGGGATCATCACCAAGAAGAGCCTGGAAGTGATGCAGAACGTCAGCGTGGGGCAGAATTTGATGACTCTGGTATCGCTGGACGATGTCTGGATCACGGCAAATTTCAAGGAAACGCAACTACGGTTGATGCGTCCCGGGCAGAAGGTCAAGATTCATGTGGATGCTTATGGCCGTGACTACGACGGCACCGTGACCCAAATCGGCGGCGCAACCGGCTCGGTGCTAAGCCTGTTTCCACCGGAAAATGCCACCGGGAACTACGTCAAGGTGGTACAGCGCATTCCGGTGCGCATCGATCTCACAGATCGCAACGAGGACAAAGATCACCTGCTCCGGCCGGGTTTGTCTGTGGAACCTACGGTTCGTGTGAAGTGAGCGGAGAGGATCACGGAGGCTATTGAGCCTCTCATGGTGGGTGACAGCACTGCCGTGGGTCTCAGATTTCTCTTATCCCGTCCGACTCATTCAGGGCAGACTGTATTTCATGCGGTAGATTGGCCCAGGTCTGGAGTCTAGACTTCCAGCCCAGCCCGGTTACCTTCAGTTTTGCCTGTGACCGCGCAATATACGGACCGCTCCGGATGATTGCCGCGACCAATCTCCCGGCGAGTTCCCGGGTTTAGTTAGTTGGTGGGTTGGTCATGGCTTGGTTGGAGGCGGGGTTTTGGCGGAATAAACGAACTGCTGCACTTCTGCTCGTTCCTTATCAAGCTCCGCCATGTGCTCGGCCCGTTGCCGTTGATAAATTGTGAATTCTGCCTGAGCACGATCCTTCTGCCCGGTATGCACATAGTCCTGTCCAAGACGGTAGTGGGCGTCAGGAAGATTCGGGTTTAATTCGAGCGCTTTCGTATATTCGGGAATGGACTTTTCATATTCCCGCTGGTCGGCGTAAAGGTTACCCAGTTGCACGTGCGCTTCTGAAAGGTTCGGATCGAGCACGATTGATTTTTGTAGCAGGGATTCGACTCCTTTAAGGTCAAAACCGGGATCTTCCGCCCGCCTTCCCTTCCACAAACTCATGGCGTAGTAGTAGAGAGCGCGCGCGTTCCCGGGCTCCAGCTCAGAGAATCGGCGAAACCGCTGGATGACTTCGTCTGCGTGACTGGGAGAGCTGTCGTAGGCTTTGGAGAGAAAAAGATAAGCGCGAGGATCGGAGGGGGCAAGATCAACCGCCGCCAGCAAGGCGTTAACGGCATCATCGTATTTGCCCCGCGAATAGAGCGCCATACCTAGCCCAATGAAAAGGCGGGGTGAGCTGGGATACCGCCTCACGGCCTGCTTAAACACATCAATCGCAGGTTCGTATGTTCTGTGGAGGAGAAATTCGCTGCCCCAGTCAAAGAGATTTTCTTCGCTCGGATCCATCTTCGCAGCAATGCCGAGTTCATTCGCCGCATCCACGAATTTCCCTTCCTTCTCTTCGATCTGACCCAGCAGGCTGTGCAACTCTCCGGTGTTTTTTTGTTGCAGGATGGTTTGGACAAGCTGTCTCGCGGGCACAATCCGGCCGGTCAGTAAATCAGCCTGCGCCAAATCGTAACCGTTATCGTATGAGGTTGGGGTGATCCGCTGCGCCTGCTCCAGTAGAGGGATGGCGTCTGCGATCTTTCCAGAATGAATGTAGAACTCACCCAGGTTGTGGTTGGCATCGAAGTCGTGGGGTTCCAGTTCGAGGGCCTTGCGAAACTGCTCGCCCGCTAACTCAGATTTCCCTGAGTGCACAAGGACCGCCGCGAGATTGGTGCGGGCGGCTGGAGAATCGGGCTTCAAACGAACAGCTTCCTGGAGTTGTTCGACAGCCTTCGCGTCCTGCGACTGACCAGCGTAAACCAGTCCCAGAAGCTCGTGGACCTCAAAGCTCTTTGGAACCTTAGGTAGAAGATCCTCCAGTTGGGCGGCTGCCTCTGGCAATTGTCCGGCGTGATAATGGGCTACCGCGGACTGAAACTCCTGGTCGAGCTTAAGAGTTTGAGTGTTTTCGGCTAGGACGAACGAACCGCAAGCCAGCAGATAAAGAATCGCCAACCGAAGCTGGGGCCTTTTGCTCACGGACCACCTCTGGAATTACCGCGTGAGCCTGGCGCTAGAACTGGTCTCATCTATAGGTTTGCGACTTCGGCCAGCCGCATGAGCCCGGTTTCGGGCCTGGGTCTCATACGAGGTCTCAACTGGCGCAGGTGACTTACGAGACCAGTTCTATACAGAAACACCCCGATCCGGCCGCTGGTCGGCAGGCCCTCTTCGGGGTGTTTTCATCTTAACTTAGTAATACAGCTTTAGGGCAAATTGGATCTGCCGCGGATCGTATGGAGCAAACCGAGTGGATCCAATCTCACCGAAGTTGGTGCTGGTAAAGTTGCCCGAGTTCGAAACCGAGGTTACCCCGTTGCCGCCGAAATTAGGAGCATTGAAGGTCGGGTGATTGAGAATGTTAAAGAACTCTGCACGGAACTGCATGGAGAAACGCTCGTTAATCGGGATGGCCTTGAAGGCCGAGAAGTCAAACTTAGCCAGCCCCGGTGTTACCGACGTTCCCTGACTGCCACCCAGAATCGGTACATTCGTTTCGCAACCAGAGGTTGGAGCAGCTAGCAGCGGGCAAGGCTGCTGGAAGGCCGCCGGGTTGCCAATCCAATTGAGCTTTCCATTGGAGTCCTTGTGCAGCCCCAGCTTCTGGCTCTGTCCCGGTACTTTCACATCGTAACAGCTGGTTCCCGAGGTGGTGCTCGTTGGACAACTGTACGTAATCGGCTGGCCGCCCTGAAGCCCGCTAATCACGTTGGCGCTCCAGCCTCCTACAACTGCATTCTCGACTTTGCTTGCATTGCCGAAGTATTTCTTACCCGTTCCGAAGGGGAGTTCGTAACCGCCACTGGCGTGAAAGACGTTGCGGATGTCGTAATTGAGTGGGCCGTAATCGTACTCGACCCCATAACCCGGCACGTCCGGGGCACGATACCCCGCCACACTGCCACCATTCAGCTGATCTTGATCATCGCCCAGTGTCTTGGACCAGGTGTAGGTGACAAGGAATTGCAGGCCATTCCCGTACTGCTGCTCAAGCTTCGTTTGTAATGCATTGTAGTTGCTGGTTCCGGCGGTGATGACGTAGCTCGAACCATGCCCGAAATCCGGGAATGGAACCGCGTTGTTGGTACTTGCTCCGGCGGGCAAGATCGCTGTCACGTTATTGTCGCCGGGACCTATCTGAATATGGTTGCCCCGGGTATACACATATGCGACCTGTGCAGACAGCGTACGGGTGAGCGAATACTGCAGAGTGAGATTAGAGCTTATGACCGTGGGGGTGTGGTAATTAAACTGCATTCCTTGGAACCCTAAACCCTGCGCGTTCACATCCAGGGGAGAAAATGCAACGCAGGAGAGACCGGAACTGAGGGTTGCCGTTCCCCCGGGCCCTGCGGTGGCGCATCCGGACCACGGCGAACTGCCACTGATTGGGGTGACACTGGGAATGCCCAGGTTCTGTTGTTGATAGTTGAAGTTAAAGACGAAGGGATAATTCTCGCCGATATTAGGTCCGTATCCCTGATTGTCGAACGAGTTGTAAAAGAGGCCAAATCCGGCTCGCGCCACCAATCTTGGGCTGGCTTGATAGGCGAAGCCTATGCGCGGCGCAAAATTGGTCTTTTGGGTTTGCACCAGACCCTGCCCGTATTTGTTGGTCTCTTCGAGCGCGATGCCGTCCTTGGCCAGCAGATCGAGAAAACCGTTGCCGTTAAGGGCAGGATTATTAGCCGTCGAAGACAATTGGCGGTTGTCTTTTCCGGTCGCCGGAAGCAAGAAGGCCGGACCGGAGAACGGATTGGGACCGGGAATGAAGTTCGCCTGACCGCCATTGGTCTCGTTGATAGGCCCGAAGTAGTCATAACGCAGGCCGAGGTTGAGGGTTAGGGTGGGAGTTATCTTCCAGTCATCCTGAAAATACGCCGCGAAATACTTCTTCTCGTCGTACGTCTTGTTAATGTTCGAGGCTTCTACCTGGTCGGCGCCTCCCACGTAATTCACGCCACCAGCTACCGATGTCAGGGTGGGAGTCAACAGAAACTGTGCGCGACCCGTCGCACCGCCGCCAACGTTGGGAATGTCTGTGTAACTGACGGAACTGCTGTTGTTGTTGTAACCGAACTCACCGCGTGAATAGGCCGGCTGCAAGGTGGAGAACTTCACGTTCTGGAATTCGATGCCCATCTTGAAACTGTGAGCGCCGTAAACCTTGGTTAAGTCGTCTGTGACCTGGAGAGTGTCGCTCACCTCGTCTGAAGGCAGAAAAGAGTTACTGCCCAGTTGATTCAGTCCACTGATATTGATGGTGGGGAGGCCGCCGTTTTCAGAGGTCTGCGGAATGCCCTGGATTCCGTATTGCGCCGGAAGGCCAAGTGACGTGCCCTCTGGTCCGTAGCGTGAAGTGAGAAGGTGGTTTACCCCCACACGCGCTACGTTGACCAGGTTGGGCGAAAACACGTGCGTATATGCCGAGGCAGACTGATAGGACTTTGCACTCTGGTCGCCCTGCTCGAAGCCGCCGCCGTCCGCAATGCCTCCGAACGGACCCGGGATAAATTGCGGGTCATCTACCCAACTAAAGCGGGAAAATATCTGGTTGCCCGAGTTGATATCGTAGTCGACGCGGACGTCAAAGGCGTTACGGTGCTCGTAGAGGGCGGGACTTGATCCAAAGTTCGAAGAGAGTCCGCCGCTGGTTGGCAATGGGTAAAGGTTCAACAGCTTAATGGCGTTGGGATCCAGGCGCCCCGCGGGAAGTTGATTTAGATTGCAACCCGCGAGGGTGAAGTTGGTGGTAGAGGGTGCACAGGTGCCAAAGGGATCACGCACATAGACGGTGCTGGCAGAGGTGTTGGTCAGACCCGAAACAGGATCCACTGTACCTGCTGCGACGGCTCGGGTGGTAGCCGGATCGAGAATTGCCCCCAGCGGTATCTGCCGTCCCAGAGCGTCGGCCCTGGAAGTTGTGCCCTGGCCGGTTATGATGTCGGCGAGATTGGTGTAACCACTGTTGCGCTCTACCACCGTCGGCACAGAAACACCCGACTGGGTATTGCCCTGCACACGCCGCCACCCCTCGTAATCGCCAAAGTAGAAGACCTTATTTTTGACGATCGGGCCGCCAATGGCACCGCCGAACTGATTCCAGCGCAATTCGCCTTTCTGAATGCCCTGGTTGTCTTCAAACCAATCTGCCGCGTCGAGCTTGTCGTTGCGGAAAAATTCCCAGACCGCGCCGTGGATTGAGTTTGTACCGGACTTGATGGTGGCGTTGAGCACGGCGCCGCCAGCGCGACCGAGTTCGGCGCTGAAGTCCGCGGTCTGCACTTTGAATTCCGCGAGCGCATCCAGCGGAGGCAGAACGATGTAGTTCGTTCCGTTCAGGAAGTCAACGGCGTTGGAATTGTTGTCAATGCCGTCGAGTAGGTAGTTGTTTTGCGCAGGCTTCAGCCCGTTCGCAGTGAAGGCGCCGGAGGCTGCATTGCCCCTTGTGTCCGCCTGGGGAGTATTCACGCCCGCGCCCAGTTGGGCCAGGAAGGTAAAGTTACGCCCATTGAGAGGCAGGCTATTAATCGTTTGACCGGTGATCGTCTGGCCCACCGAAGACTCTGATGTCTGCAACTCAGGCGGTGCGGTCGTTACCTGGACAGTCTCGGAGGTGGCGCCAGTTTTCAGCTCAACGTTAACCTGCAACGCCAGGCCCACCGTCACTTGCAAATTCTGTTGGCTCGTAGTTGAAAAACCGGGCGCCGACACGGATACGGTGTAGTGTCCAATTCTGACCGGCGAGAAGGTATATTGGCCAGATCCGTTCGTCGTGGTGGTCAGGGTTATGCCCTGGTCCGTATTGAGGAGGGTCACCTGTGCATTTGGAACGACGGCGCCGGTAGGGTCTGTCACCGTTCCGGAAATGGATCCTTCGTCTACCTGGGCGAAGACGCGCTGGCTGGGCGTCAGGAGCAAAGCCAGAGCCGAAAGGGTTAGGAAACCTAGGGACGCGATCCAGCGAAGAGAGGGGCGACTACGGCTCATCACGGTTCCTCCAAATCAAATGCCACATGGTCCATCGGGCTACTTGGGCGCCGACTCGAATGAGTAACCGTTTCCTACTGCGAAGTAACCGGTTACATCGTCCGCCAAGGACTCTAATCCACGGAAATGATCGTTGTCAACCGAAAGTTGGAGTTCCTTCACGCCATAAAGTGCCCAAACGTGCCTGGAAAGACCTGGCGTCTTGGGGAGGACTGTGTCTTGGTGCTAGCATGCAAGCATTTGCCGGCTCTGCCGAACAGTCCAGGGATGTCGCGCCACAAAAACGAAGACCGATTCTTTTCCCGACGGTCGCTCCTCAAGACCATGGGGTTGGCGCCCTTGATTCTCCGTACGGCACCTTTGCACGGATCATCGCTCTGGTTTGGATTCCCGGGGGCTTTGGGGAGCGAAGATCACAATTTTCCCCTCTCCGATATCCGTCTCACTCCCCACTATCCGGCGCGGTCTCCACTGGAGGATGTCCTCCGCCTGGTCACCGCCGGTGCGGACGAATATGTAACCGAAAAATATGCCTTTGAAATCGCTGCGCTTCTCAACCGTTGGAGCCAGGCGCTCAAGGTCTCGGCCGCCGATTTCTCGGCCTTTGCGGAGTTGTTGAGTCCATCGATCGAAGCTTCTACTCTGGTTCCCGAAACCGAGATCACTCTGCGTTCTGGCTATGGGATCGATTGCAAAAGAAGACGCTTTAGCAGCAAGGTGGTCGCCGGCCGGGACCGATTCATCAAGCACATCCGAGCTTGGCTGGGACCGGTTTCGCGCGTAGAGACCGCGGAATTTGAAATCACCAGTATCGAAGAAGTTGTTAGTGCTGCTCCGGCCGTTCTTCCTGGCGTTCGGTGTGACATTCGCTTTGACATGGTTTTGCAGCGGAACAATGAGCGCCGGGAGGAGCGGGTCGGATTCTGGCGCACGGAATGGTTACAGGACGACTCGGCGGGGTGGAAAGCCCAAAGGTGGGAGGCCACGCAAGAAACGGTGAGTGTTGTTCCGGGACGAATGTTTATCGACGTCACAGCGCAGGCTCTTGGACACACGGAGTCATACCGCAGGCAAATGCTTCGTGGCTGCGACTACTGGCGCACCGTCCTGGATGGCGCATGCGGGATTGACGTTTACGGTAACAACGGTCTGGCGGTGGGAGATTTCGACAACGACGGCTTTGATGATCTCTATGTCTGCCAGCCATCCGGCCTGCCCAACCGGCTCTACCGCAACCGCGGTGATGGCACCCTGGAAGACGTAACCGAGAAAAGCGGCGTGGGGGTGCTGGACGGCACCGCGTGCGCCTTGTTCGCCGACTTCGAGAACAAGGGGCGGCAGGACCTGCTTGTGGTTTGTGGCAGCGGTCCGCTTCTCTTCCTGAACCAAGGCAACGGAATATTCTCGATCAAACACGATGCATTCAAATTCAAGAGTCCTCCGCAGGGAACTTTCACTCATGCGGCGATAGCCGACTACGATGGCGACGGGCGTCTCGATATCTATTTCTGCGTGTACAGCTATTACCTCGGCCTGGATCAATATCACTACCCGGTACCGTATTTCGATGCCCGTAATGGTCCGCCAAATTTTCTACTCCATAATGA
>Ga0335072_10009848_pt1 | contig 13781 bp, 15 predicted proteins | sample Lox_Sample_21_FD_206725 | JGI IMG/M metagenome (GOLD analysis project Ga0335072, IMG submission 206725) | Soil microbial communities from Loxahatchee National Wildlife Refuge, Florida, United States - Lox_Sample_2.1 | ecosystem: Environmental > Terrestrial > Soil > Wetlands | place: USA...
CACCGGAGATCATCTCCCTAATCTTTCACCACCTGCACCCCTTTAAGAACCCCTCCCTGGAATGCTCTCGTCTCCTTCTGCCTGCGACATGGCGCTCATCACTGTTTGTCGGTAGCCTATCCCCTTGGCTGTGGGATCTTGACGAGCACGTACTGGACGCTTTATGGTGCTGAAAATTCATAGGACTGGGAATTGCTGGTCGGGCAGCTTGCTCAGATCAACATCTTCGAGGATGGAGAATTCATGACGGGGATGATGCCGGGATTGAGGAATAGGAGAAGGATTTGGAGATGTGTGGAGGAGAGCCGGATGGGTAATATTGGTGATATGGTGAAGGAGAAGGTGAAGGGAGGGTAGGTAAGGGAGATAGGTGATGATATGAGGGTTGATGTGACTCTAGATGTCAGGCAGAGCCGCAATGGTAACTTTCTAATATCGGTATAGGGAAGTGCCGCGCGGCAATTTTATCTTACAAGGTCTTATCCTAGGAATACCTACGGAGATGGATGGTTTGTATGAATCGGGAGTTCGAATCAGTACCGAGTGGAGCCTCGTGCATCCATTTTCCTGGCCACTATCACCGCCCTGGGGTATTTTCGTGCAGCGACTAAGGCAGGCTCCGTTGGCTCTCCGCTGTGGAACGAGAGAGCATAATCTGGATAATTCATGAGTCTGGAAAAAGTAGAAGTGGAAATGGTATCTCGTACAACATACTTTATACTCTGCAGAATATTACCCGCCCATTTTCCCGAGACCAGGATGTTTGGAAGAATATATTTCGTGCAGAGCATGGATGGCTGACGGGACCCAAAGATCTGGTTTAATATACATCCGTCCGTATTGATATGCGGGGGTACCCTCGTACGTTGCGTAGAGCTGGAACCGGCACTGAAAAGATGAGGTTCAATCTTCTACTTCGGGACGACAATAAATGCAAATATGGTCATCCCGGAGTATTCTCCAACCTGGTCTAGCCTACAGACCTACGTACTGTGGAAATGACATACATATATACCTACATTATTGAATATGTCTTGAAGACCTGGGTCCACCTGAAAACATGTACCCGAGGCTCATCCGACCTTCCCAACCGGCAGGTGGACACCCCGACATTACGGCTTTCATACGGTGGCCAAGGTTTACCTTCTCGGTATGAACAGTGATGATCTCCCATCCGCGGGTTATTTACGGAGATCCCCCACGCGATTAACAGGATGTTGTCGGGCATATCGCAACACAAGATCCAAAAATAAGCCTGTCGGCGCGCTGATCTTACCTCGCCTACCCCTGTCATCTCTGATTTTCGAGCCCCTCGGCAGGCACCTGAGAGCTAGCATGGCTTGCTTGCATCCGCCAGAATGGGACACCCTGCAGAGTAACTGGCCACAAGCAACCAGACTACGCGGAACGATGCATAATGTAGCACGTATCAGATGCCCCGTGTATGCAGCATCTGGTAGGGTTATGCTCTGTAGATTGGGTTGCATCTTTGCCTCTGCCAAGGTCCCGGTACATGTCAAATACAGGTAGCACGGCTACGGCCAAGGCGAAGGCCCAGCTGTCTCCCAAACTTAAAGAGCCTTGCGGCCTCCATCGTGGATTTGGTGCTGGCGAGGACACGGCAACAGCAACGGCAGCGGCAACGTGCAAAGAATACCAAAGGGTACCACGAGAGCTGTGGCTGAGTGAAGTGCGCACGAACATCCTGATGGATTCTCCGCGTCAGCCGTCACGACGCTTGGAATTGCCGTGACAGCTGTCGGATCTTGGTCTTCCTTCTCATCGCCCGGATCCGTCGCGTCGCCTTATGGGAATGGCCACATATCGCCCACTACGGTCGTCACTATTGGCGACGCCTATTGAGGCTTCATCGACGTCAGTTAAGGCTTCGTGCACGAGCAGCAAGAGTGATAGTGATCATCATAATAATGGAGCACCGTGAGTTCATAATTTCGATTTCGTCGGAGGCTAAGTCTTAGAGCCCGAGACTTTAATTTCCCATGGTGCCGCCGCCCTTCTAGCGTAAGCGCATCCTTAACAATACAGGGCGCTACTCCTCATTCTGCAATTCGACCTCACTGGTCCCGCTGCAGAATCCAGGCATCCTCAGCCACAAACCGTGCTGCCAATTTCTTTGTGTGCTATGAGATACATACTTGCATACTTACGCAGCGCTGACAAGTCATGTCATCCCCAGCAGGCAAGCGTCTACGGAGAGCCGTGTGCCGTACCGCTCGTCCCTCCCTCTCAACTCCTCCCCCTCATCCTCTTTTCCTGATGATGTCGATGCTGTGCGAGACAACTACAGGTTTCGCGCCTCATTGCCTGTCCAGTTCGTACCCCAGGGATACTGGGACTTTATGGATTCCCCGAGAGCGCTGAAGGCAAGGCAGAACAGCCTTGCCAGCACCGTAACCGATCGGAGTTCCTTCGAATCACGATACCAGCGCAGTCTGAGCTATGAAACCGTCGGATCGAGTTGCCGTACCTCGATAGACTCAGGATATATTAAGACGCAACAACCAGACGTACCATTGAGGGCAACATCATGGAACGGAGGTAATCACAGCGAATATGTCCCGCCAAGACCAACGCTGTTGAGGCCACAGAAGCTGACTCCCCACATACCAAAGTTGAAGAATACTCCAGGAGAAGCTTTCAGGAAGCTTCCCAAGGAGATCCTGATGGTCATCGTAGACCAATTAAGAATCCTTCATCTGGAGGGAGTAGTTGGTAGTGAGACCTGTGCAACATGCTGGATGAGAGATCTCTGTAATCTTTCATTGACAAGTCGAAAATGGGCAGCAGCTGCAAGGCCGAAGCTATATGAAATTATACATCTGGTTGGCCAAGACTCGGTGTCACATATCAAGAAGAAATTCAAGATGAAAGCTGGAAGTCGGTTGAAACTTCTTCGACGGACACTCAGAGGGAACAGTATGTTAGCAAAGCACGTCAGAGATTTAAAGGTACCGGACTTAGATCCGTCGGCATCGAAGAAAGAGCAAGAGAATTATCTGGATGTCGTGGCTTCCATAATTATGTCATGTCCAAACTTCGAACGACTTCTTGGATTGTATCCAACTTACAACCACGAATTTTCACGTCTTGTTCACGCCCTCTCAACACGGACTAGACTTGTCGAACATGTCTGGAACATCGTGGCTAGTCCTAATCAGCGTCATTATCACCTGTCCGATGAGGACTCACCATCGTTATACACCCTTGTCAATGGGCCGCTCAACTCTGAAGAGGCTACCTATTTTTTATCAACTCACGATTACTGGTCTAACTTGACAACTATTGTCTTTCACTGCAGCCCTGGCAGCGTTCTTGATTCGCCTCTTTTATTGCGAACTCTTAGGAAACTTCCTTCCCTTCAAGACCTCGCCCTCTCAGCGATTCCCAAGGTTCCAAGCAACCTCCTTTCGACGCTCCCGCCTTTAAAATCTCTTTACCTGGCACAACTCCCAAATTTAAGCCTCCATGATCTCTCAACGTTTGCGACCTGCTCATCTGCTCAAAGTCTCATATCTCTCACCTTAATCGACGTCAATCTCAGCTCACTTCCCACCTTAGCCCGCTTACTATCGAACATGATTTCACTCAAGAAATTCAGTATCAAACAAGACTTGTCACCAACCCTCCCAATCGGAACCTCCATCTTCCTACACCCCTACCTTGCCTCCAACTCCCTCAAATACCTGAGCTGGGACATCCTCGTCCCCAACGAAGAAGACCATCTCGGGGACGCAACAAGAATATTAGGCAAAGCTATCCGCGCAAACGGTTTCCCCGCTCTCCGCACCCTTAAAGCCCCCTGCGACTACGATGGCCTCCTGCAGTCCCTCTGCCGCCCTGCCGAGCGCATCGCCTCCTCCTACGAGACCGGCGCTTGGAAAGGCTCCTCTCCGGGCACTTTAATGGAGTTGATTGACGAGCGTCGCAAAGACTCCGGCGTCGATGTCAGTGCTGACAGTGGCTACGGCTCCAGCACCATGTCCGGCTACGAATATACGCGCAGTCTCCGCTCTTCGCGGCTCGCTGCTCAACAGCGCATCGAAGCCGCGAGATCTAGACCGAAAATTCAAGTTGTGGCTGAGGACTGGACCGATTGGCAAACTGGAAACATTGTCACCACAGCGCGCTATGAGTTCGGCGCCTACATTGGTATGGTCAGCAGCAAGATTCACTATTCCCTGGCTCCGGACTTAGAAGGCAGGGACGAAACAGGTGTGGTTGTTGAAGATTTGCTGGATAGTGGGGAAATGAAAACAGATACTCTAGCAGGTAGGAGAGGGGTTTGTGATGGCAGATGGAATATGGTGAGATCTGAAGCCGGGAAGGCCACTACGGGGTGGGAGCATCGGGAGAGGATTAGGTGGAAGCCTTTGGAGGTGCGGAGGCTGTTTTGAGATGGGCCTATGTGTTACTATGTTACATCATCATGAAAAATTCCGAGCGAGCGAGCGATAGATACATCTATTTAATTTACTTTTTAAATCGCCCATTTGCTTAAGTCGAGATGTCCCCTTTCCTGCTTCTGCACCTTTGTAAAGCGGGTGAGAGACGAAAAGGGACAGTCCTCGACATATTCCTCGCCCCGAGTCAGTGCCTATGTCAATGAGATGCATGGACTGGATCTCGGCCGAAAAGGCAGTCTAGTAAGAGCAAGGACGAGAGCAAGAGCAAGACGGTCAAGAAAACGATCTAATTCGAGTCATGGCTTGGGTCCTGGTACGTTAACCGAAAGGCTCTGGTAGCTCTGTTTGTGTTTGTGTTTGTGTTTGAGTTTAGTTTGAGATGAACTTTCCTGTCGTCGAGGAGAACGCTCTTGTTTGTGGGGCTAGTTAGCTGTCACTTTGGCAGGATCCTGTCGCCTTTCGAACCTTTTGTTGGCGTGGTGAGGCGTTGGCGCACCAATGCATTGTCTGATGGATGGGACCTCAGGAATATATTACCGAGGCCTGCCATGTTTTGCAGCCAGGTCATGTGTAATTCGGATATATTTGTGGTGGGGTTTCGTGGTCCGTTTATAAAAATCACATGGTTCTGGGCGATAGTTTTTCCAGTACCGGGAATGTTGTTGTATTTAGCTAGCTCGTAGACTACCTTCGAGCATCATCTACAAGTTACCCTTTACTGGTCGTATGGGTCGGTCAGATTGTTTTTAAGGGAGGTTTACGAACGGAAATTGCTTTTACGGACATAGAATACAGTCTTTTTCTTACGTGTGTTTTGGGCATTGCGCTGAGCGTTGCTTCCATCCCTATTGCCAGCTATTCCGTGGCTTCGAGCTTGTACGTAGCCCTACTTGTTGCCCTGACGATCGTGCACTTCGACGGCACATCCATTCATTCCCTCCACACTAGGAACTTCCCACTATAGTGGAGAAAGGTTTTTAGGTTTTATATATCTATGTAGTCTGTTGATTTTAGTAGGATTTGGGTCGTCGACTGGTCTCTAGAAGGCCGTAAGCTACCCAAGTGCAACTTCTTGTGAAGCATCTAAAGTTAGTTGTTAAGTGGATAGCATAAGCGTGGCATTCTTACACGAAGAAGCACCTATGTAAAAAAAAAAAAAAAAAATGCAGTGCATTTCGAAGTTTGAGAAAGCGATACAAGGGACTCGAAATCATCAACTACATATTGCCCTGTGATATTCCTTGTCTCGCTCCCAGTGTGCCTGTGACTTCAGCTGTGTTCCCGATATAAGGGTTAACTAGGTCTGGTTGAGAAAAGTTAAGTTCAGCGGCAGCGGCATCATCCTGTTCTATAAAACTATCGAAATCAAATGGTTCCATTTGGCCTAGGAGGTCGCGGAGAGGTATCGGTGGGGCGGGTGGGAAAATTGAGTTGTTATCGTTTTCAGGTATATGTGTCGCTGATAGAGGCCAAACTGGAGAGCTGGTGTTTGCTGTGGACGACGCGGCTTTTTCGTTCGATTCATCTCCAATAGGCTCATCTGAGTTATCGGCTACTCCAGTTGCCTCCGCTACACGCTTGGAGGCACTTCTCAACGATGGCGTCTCCTGATATTCTTCCCGCTGTGGAGCTTGGGAAGAGCGACCAGTGGACGTATTACTTGCATTGGTCGTTGGCGGTGTCAAATCCTCAGGTGTCGGTGGGATGATAATAGCAGAGTTGTGAGTCGAGAACTGATTATTGAAAGCTCCATGCAGGCGTTGCACCATCCGATTGACGTCGAGAGGACCTGGCGACCGTGCCTCCCGTTCGATTATTGCAAAGACTTCTCTTCTTAATTCAGCGATTTCTCGGGAGTAGTGGACGTAATCTTGAGCAACATTAGCATCTAAACATATATGGTAAATTGGACTCCTTACATGCGCTTGGAATTACTTGGTCTTCTGGGAAGCATATCTTGTAGATGGTTTCCCACCGCTCTTGATCAGACTTGCTCCGTCTATCACGAGGTTTCAGGAGTTTCTTTTGTTCGGAAGTAAGGCCTTCGATTTGTTGCGGTGGTTTCACGTCACAAGCAGGAGACATCCTTCGATGGTTCGTAAGATCTTCTTCTTCCTTGAAGGTAGCATAGCATCGGTCACAATATTTCGGAGAATGGCACTTATAGATATGATCCCTAAGAATTTGTCAGCTAAGATTAAATTGGAGGAACATAACACCCTGACTTGACCCGGTGGACTTGATCAAAGCCTGGACTTCTAGCGCATTTCCTGAAGTCACCAAACTCAGTCTCAACACAATATCGATGAGGCTCCCTCTGGTAATATGGGCAAGCCCACTTTTGACGACTTCTGGCGTCAATTTCTCCATGAAGCTTTTGTCTTTTTCGTCTATTATTATCAGCATCCTGGCCAGGCAACTCCTTATCATCGTCACCTAGAGTTCTCTTCCGACCGCCATTGCTGGACTGTGTATGCTCCGGAGCACTTCCAGCTTGAGAGGCGTCAGAAGGTACTGGAGGTGTACCGCCATCAGCTGCGCATTGAAATATAGCCATTGTGCTCATCCATGAATCGACCAATGCCATGAAGGTAGTATATAATCGGCTCACTGCATTCCATGGCAGATCATTTATGAGCAAAGCATGCATACACATGGCGGTCAAGTCCAGAGTAACTTGACCTTGATTTAAAGGTTCGATATCAATGTCATTATCCTCCTGATATAACAGAAAGTCTGCCTCTGCACATTCATCGTCTGTGACATCGCTTTCGAGTGAGCCAACAGAGTTACTTTCAGAGCTAGAAACAGATCTCTCGCTCTGAAGTAGCCACGAACTAGGACTTATGTGAGTGGCGTAATCTTGCATGATACTTAGTATTGAAAGGCATAGCTTACGCTATAAGAGGATACTTGGGTATTTGCTCAGTTGATAGGCGGCATTCTTCCAATAAAAGCCGACTTCTACCAGTAGGACGGCAACTAGGAGGGGTTTTAGGAGGATCAGAGTGCGGAGTGCAATCTTCTGTTGTCGGCAGAATCGCAGTCTGTTGAGCCACTTGAGACAAGTCATGCTCAAATTTTAGAGCTGCAATTGTAGGCGTCGGATGCGATGAAATTGCTGAGTATTGAATAGTGTCTTCCCAAAATTCGCCGAAAAATTCTTCGAAGGGCGTGGGTTCAATAGTTACCAGAGAGGTGCTTCTTGAAGATGCTGTCATTGACAACGAAGGCACAGATTGGTTTGACAACGGTGAGCCTTGGTATGACGACGGTGGAATGGATCCACCAAAATTATAGACGGCATGGCTTTTCGGCAGGTTACGAGGTGAATTTAAAATAGCCCCAAGAGATATTATCGACTTGTTCAGTTGCTGAATTGTTTTCTCGGGCCCTACGGTCCCTGCCGGAGTCGGGCTTGGTGTGCGGTCTATTGATAATGAGTTAACTCGGCTCAGAGCCGTCCTATGACGTTGAAACAATATAAAGACTTAGATATGATCAAAGAAAATAGAAACTTACAGGGATCCTTCGTAAAAGGCGAAGGAGACACTCCTGCCATCCTCAAAGGTGGACGAGTACACAATTATGCGGTGCAACTGAGGGAAATGCAGATAGTGGGACGAGCCGGGCGACTTAAAGGCCTAGTTCATACGATTCTCGACGATCTGCCCGAAGACGATTGACTCAAGAGGTAGCGGGACGTTTATGTTCAAGAACTCGAGTCTCTGGCACTTAAATGCGGAGGCCTTTACTTATATATTCGCAGCCTTATCCCACGTTAGCCTTATGCACAAACTCGCGTTAAGACATTCTGTGGCGTTAGTTTCCAAGCGACTACCAGAATCGTCAGAAATGCTCACAAGGTGAAAAGTGGTAGAAAATAGTTTCCTCTACTGTTTTAAAGATAATTGACTGCATGCTGTATTCAGAAGACTTTGCATTTTGTCTTTTCCCCTTAAATAACTCAGAGTGCTTTTTGACTATAAGGCTTAATCTTTGGCAAAATTGATTCTAGGTTACCTCTTGAATGATCCTTTGAGCATTAAGGCTTAGCTTTGTTTCGGTCTTCATCAGCCTGCCACAAGTAATTAGCACTGATGCAGGTTATACTACTATGGGACCTTCAACTTAGGCTACATCGACTTACCAAATTCTCTGTAATAGTTTCCAAAGGCCAATCAACCCGTACACATTTGTGATCCTCTACCGCAAATATGCAAAACCATGGAAAGGGTTCTTGTGCTAAATTCTGTAATGGTCGTAAGGTATATAAATGTGTTACTAATCCCAAGGCATTCCTCGACGTGGAGCCTAGGAAATCAACTTGAAGCAGAATAGAATCTTATGAAATTCGGAGTCCAGGTGTTGGGCCAAATTCATGTTAAAGGCAAAATGCCGACTGTATCCACTCATGGCCACACTTCCATTACTACTCAATGGCGATTTATTTGTCAGACGAGGGGCGGTACCTTATACTTACACCTCTTTGAGCTTTTGCGAGATGACAAAGGGTCAACTGTTCTAGAGAAACCCCGAAAGGAATATTATCGCATAAAATTGCAACCTCCCTACAAGACTTGAGAGAAAGTTTCTTTTTTATGGAAGCCTGTGCTTAAAATAGTTGCTATCTCTGCAGTATACATTCCTTTGTCATTGCAAATTTACGAAAGAAAATCCTACTCATACTCTCTAAAGAGCAGTACCACCGACGTCGAGAGCCAGAGCGGGCCTCGTCCTGTCGTGCTTTCTAGCAGGAACCGAGATCCTAAGCTCACTACAGCCCTTCCGCAACCCTGAGATTCTATATGCGGCAGGCAGTTTTACGGAGGGAAATGCGAGGTTTGTTGTCCGCCTTCTGGCTTCAGTCTTGCAGAAAGGATGGCAGGCTATCATGATGGGGCAGGAACTGAAGCGGCCGGTGATTTGGGTTCTTATCCTTGCAGTAATGATCTTTGTTATGATATAGGAGTTGTTGTTGGAATTTTGATGAAGAGCGTTGATCTTGGAGTTGCAATTACATCTGGTATTGCAACTATTGCCGCGTGTGTACAGGTATTTGATTTTCAAGTATAGACTTTTGAATGGTCTCTCAATTTGGAGAAAAAGCTAATCCTATTGAAGGTTAAGATAAGAGCTCGAGAGAACTCTAAACTTCTCTTCTTCCGGAGGGCCTTACCACTGGCTTCTAACCATTAGCTCATGTGACCAAACGGGCATATCGTTGAACAGCCATAATGAAGCTTGACATGATGATGCGGAAAAAGTCCATGCTTCCTGCCTATGGTGTCGGGTTTTCTGCAGGGAGTATAACTGTTGTCCTTATAAAATACTGTCGAGGCTGTAGTATGCCATTGCTGTAGTATAGTGCTGTCATTGTTAAATAGTTCCATCGTGGTACATTACAGAATTTTGCTATTCACAGGGAGCTTTCGGAATCAGCTTGAAGTATCCTAGCATAATATCGTGAAGAAATTAGTTTGTACCAGTAGAGTACAATAAGCCTGGTGCAGATGCCCAGGTCTAGCAAAGATGCCATTGTGGCCAATGTTTCCCAATCCCGGGGAGGGGGCTTCGATAGAGCTTTGGCGTGGTTTACTGCGCTTGCTACTATTGTAATACTCGCCTGTATTCCAAGCTCGCGGTCTTCTTCGTAGCCCCCAATGTTTCGGGAATATAATGAAGCCGGAAAATCCAACTTAACTAGAGTTAGTAAGTGCAATGGAATAAGAAGTGACAGTGGAAGCATTCGATGATAACAGGACAAGTAACGGCAGAAGAATAAATAACGACAGGAGAAAGTAACGACGGATTAGAGAGCTGTTGATTGTACAGTAAGAATGGTACCTATGGATGCGCGAACTGAGCGAAGAGGCTCATTTAACCTTTCCAAGGAAGTTCCGGCACCTGTTAACATCTTGCCAAAAGTCCTTTTAGAGTGAAAAGAAGAGAATCTATGTGGGAATACGAGGAGTATTTATACGCTTCCGAGACCCACTTGAGAACTCACAGGCTTTTGAATCTGGTATCCCTGCTCTCCTAATGAGAAATTAGACTAGATAGCTAAGATATAAACCGTCGTTCTTCTCAAGTATTAGCTTCACCACTAGATTTCGCTTGTATCTGCTCCTGTGCTTTGACTGCCTGGGACGTGAACACCCACATCGAAGCATGACAAGGTCCTTTTGCACGATGGGCATAAATTATTGCAGCATGATTGGCTACCAACCTAAGCATATATAGAAAGAGTGATAAGACAGATCTAATTTGCCGTCCTCGATTCCAGTCCATGGTATTGGATTCGAGGGTCGGCTCGCAATCATCAGCCAATCGGAGCGTCAGATTCCAGATTCCTGTATCCCCTGCTTCTTGGATCTGTAGCCAAGACAGATAGTTCGATTATCACTGCCCTAGATATTCGTACCTTTCTTCCCCTTACGTACCTTTGCTCCACCTATAAAAGTATGATGAAGTGATCGCGGATACTCCTAGAAATTGCAAATATTGCGACTTGAAACTCCAATGAGGAGAGCTAGCAAAGCTCACAGGTCCCACTTGGTAACTTGCTCTGCCCTCATTATTCTTATCCTCCAATGCACCAAAAAAACCAAAAACGTACTTGATACAGCCTCTGTACTTGAGACTGTTCAAGCGTCGAGCGACAAACGATAGGAATGTCGTGCCAATGCCTGTTATCACGTGATATGATCTTTCGCTAAAGATAAGATAGACGATTGACGCGACACACTCCATTAGTATCCGGCGCATCTCAAATTGAAAGAGCCTCGACTTCTTATCCGTTCTCTCTGTCAATTTCCGACCTCACAGAGAACTCAGCTGGATATCTATGACTGCTACCGAGCTTCAGCAGTCGAACGGTACAGAGGACAGTGTTCAAGGGGGTTCATCGATCTCCAATGAACCTACCAATGCTCACTCATTCGCTCACCGATCAACAACGTCATCTACCTCTCCGGTAGCAGAGAGACGTCGAGGAGTAGCTGCGCGTGTTCCTCCGCCAGCCCCTTCACCTCCGTCACTCTCTTCGCGGAGATCTCCCAAAACTCACATCCCCATAGTCTCTCATCTGTCGGCCGCTATGACCACCAGAGGCATCGAACCTCAGAGCCAGTGGCTCTTCACCGAAGAAGAAGTTCGCAATTCACCTTCTGTTCATGATGGGCTTCCTGTTGCGGAAGAGATCTCGCGCCGCGCCAAGGGGGTGAACTTTATCACGCAGGCTGGAATCCTCCTCAAGATCCCTCAAATCACTCTCGGAACTGCATCTGTATTCTTCCACCGCTTCTACATGCGCTACAGTATGGTACCCGAAAAGGGCGGCATTCATCACTACGTAAGTTTCTACCTCCCATGATCCCAGTCTTCTCGGCCTCAGAAAATCGCTAACCACTTTTCCCATGGATCAGAATATTGCAGCTACAGCCCTTTTCCTTGCGACAAAAGCTGAAGAGAATTGTCGAAAAACGAAAGAGATCGTTATTGCCGTTGTGAAAGTCGCGCAAAAGAACGCTAGCCTGATTATTGATGAACAAAGCAAGGAGTTCTGGCGGTGGAAAGACAATATCCTTCTATATGAGGAGACGATGCTGGAACTTCTCACTTTCGATGTCGTATTAGAATCGCCGTATAACTGCTTGTTCAATTTCCTCAAAGACCTTCAAATTGAGAGCAATAAGCCAATGCGGAATATTGCATGGGCTTTCTTGAACGACAGCTGCATGACTATACTATGCCTGTTGATGCCGCCCAAAGACATTGCCGTTGCATCGATATACTTCTCTGCAAAGTTCAATAACGAAAGATTGCCAGATGACCAGAATGGTGCGCCCTGGTGGGTGCGCTTGAATGGCAAACCAGAGAGGATCAACCAAGCTATTGATGTCATGGCCGACTTTTACACAGAAAACCCACTACAGAAGAGAGAGAATCCTTACGAGCGAAGTCCAGGAAGCAGCGGCGAAGATCTCGATAGGACAAGATTACGAGCTGAAAGTCATAGTCCAATTTACGGGCCACCAGTAGATAGAGAAGAAGCTGAGGGGGAAAATCATGCCGACAAAGCGACAAATGGACATGCTAGAGAAGATATGGCCAAGAGGGACGACGCTGATGAAGGAGAAATCGAACCAGAAGCTGGCGATGATGATTCAAAACTCAAAGCCATTGCCAACGACCCCAGTACGCATGAACCACTACATGGATACGGTTTGGCGAATGGCTTTGCAGTAGGAGACGGAAAGCGTAAAGAGAATGCTGAGGCAACTGGAGAATCTCCGGCGAAGAGGGTCAAACTCGAGAACGACCAGGATGAGAGCGAAGAGGGAGAGGTAGAGGAGTAAGCGGCTCAAAATGTTAGGAGAACAAGCATATTTGATGGCGTATCTATGGCAAGGCGTTCTAGTCTACCCCAACACATGTAAATTAGGGTGCTCTAGTACATCTGGCTTTCCCGGAAAGGGGCTAGGAAGGCTATATTTGATCAGGAGTTGCTGAAGGGAAGGCAGCGCATCAGCATCGCATTTCGGCGGTTTCGACTGAGAATTCCCATTAGTGGAGATTGAAGACCTGCAAGGCAATGGACTGATCCAGTTTAATGGCCGGGAATCGCTTGGTGTACAACGTATTCAAGACTTGTATGATCATTCGCTGGGTGCATCTATGGTAGAGCGAAAAATATTCTGTGTATTCCATCAAACACATCAAGGGACTCGTCACGGGTATTACATAACTTTTTTTGCTTCGAGTCTGAGTGCTTCAACTGAATTAGGAGAGCTATGGCGTCTTCCACGCTCGTCTCCTCAACTTGAAGCCCTCGTATCCGCGTCTTGAACTATTCACAAAAATCGTATCTCTTGGTCATCATCCATCTGTACAGCGAAACCCCGTCTTTCCTAGGAGTTATTGAGTGTTACTGCTTCAAGAGCGCTGTAGAGCTATCGTCTCCTTTCTCCGACTTTCCTTCCTCCGAACCGGGGATGATGAGTTCTGTATGTCGCGGTGTCAGCTACATCTCCATATTCGGGTTTTGGGTTGAGTACTTCCGTGAAGTTATCCTTCCAATTGTGGCGATGAATACATAGAGCGAGTATATGAGCCATGGTATAACAGGGATGCCGATTATGGTAAGGATGAAGACGCCATATGGACTATGGTAATGGTCTAGAGATGGCCGTTTCATATGTGGAGACACCAGTTACACCATGTCGTTAAGATTGTTCAGTGATGCATCGGCCTCAAAGATCCCGAAGCCCTCCTATAGCCTTACTCTTTCCGAGCCAATTTTGAACTCGAGCTGACGCTCAAGCAGGCCCTTGAATCCACGTTCTAATAACGAGA
>Ga0335072_10009849_pt1 | contig 13779 bp, 15 predicted proteins | sample Lox_Sample_21_FD_206725 | JGI IMG/M metagenome (GOLD analysis project Ga0335072, IMG submission 206725) | Soil microbial communities from Loxahatchee National Wildlife Refuge, Florida, United States - Lox_Sample_2.1 | ecosystem: Environmental > Terrestrial > Soil > Wetlands | place: USA...
AGCCCCTCGAAGCCTGGCCGCCGCGGTTGCGCGCGCGCGAAATCGCCTACATGCCGCAGTCGACCATGACCGTGTTTCCCTTTCGCGCCATAGACGTCGTGCTCAGCGGCAGGACGCCCCACTCCCCACAATTCGGTTTCGAGAACGCCCGCGACCACGCCATCGCCACCGAGGCGCTCGAAGCCGCGGGCGCGGCGCATCTCGCTCAACGGCAGGTGACCGCCCTTTCCGGCGGGGAAAGGCAGATGGTGATTCTCGCCCGCGCGCTGGCGCAGCAGCCGCGCGTGCTACTGCTCGACGAACCCGCCGCCGCGCTCGATCTCAAACATCGCGCCGAGTTGATGCGCACGCTGGCCCGCCTGCGCGATTCACGCGGGCTCGGCGTGGTGATGGTCACGCACGATCTCCAACTCACCGGCTGCATCTTCGACCGCATCGTGGCCTTGCGGTGCGGCGAACTGGCCGCGCAAGGCAGCGCCGGGGAGATCCTGCAAAGCGAACTGCTGGCGCAGGTCTACGATGACCCGAAGGTGCGCACGGTACGCATCGGCGAACAGACCATGGTGTGGATCGACAAATGAAATCGACCCTGATCAAGGCGATGGCGATCCTGACGCTGGTGCTGGTCCTGTCCACGGCTGTGGCGCTCCTCATCGGCAGCCAGAAAATCGACTTCTCCCGCCTGCTCTCGGACCCGTTTTCGCGCACTCTCTTTTTCCGCCTGCGATTGCCGCGAGTGCTGATGGGCCTCACCATCGGAGCGTCGCTGGCGGTGACCGGGGCCGCTTTGCAGGCGCTATTTCGCAATCCGCTGGCCGACCCTTACACGCTGGGAATCTCCGGAGGCGGCGCCCTCGGAGCCAGCGTCGCCATCGCGCTTGGTTGGGGCGCGCGCGTGGCGGGAGTTCCGCTGGTGTTCCTGGCGTCTTTCGCCGGGGCAATTCTGGCTGCGACCCTGGTGCTGGGCATCGCGCGCACCGGGGCGGTGGTGCTGCCGGGAGCGCTGCTGCTCTCGGGCGTGGTGGTCAATCTTGTTTCGCTCGCGGCGGTCATGACCATCGAGGAAGTGGCGGCGCCGAACAGCTCGCTCGAGATTCTCCGCTGGATTGTCGGCAGCCTGGATGTGGTCGGCATCGCGCCGGTGGGCTATATGCTGGTGCTGCTGGTTCCTTCGTGGGTGGCGCTGCTGGCGCTCTCGCGGCAACTGAACCTGCTGGCCATCGACGAGGATACGGCCATCACTCTCGGCGTAAACGTGCGCCGCGTGGAAACCGTGGTCCACACGCTGTGCTCGCTGGTGGTGGGGGTGACGGTGGCGATGGGCGGTTCCATCGGGTTCGTCGGGCTCATCGTCCCGCACGCCGTCCGGCTGATGTTCGGCGAAGATCTCCGCGTGGTGCTGCCCGGTTCGCTCCTGCTGGGCGCCGCATTCCTGGTGCTGGCCGATGCGCTCGGGCGGTCGGTGCTTCCTTCGGGTGAACTGCCGGTGGGCGCCATTACCGGGCTGCTGGGCGGACCGGCATTCCTGTGGCTGCTGCGCCGGCGCCGGCAGTACGCCGCCATGTGAGAAGGTGAAGATATGCCGGCGGCTCCATTTTCAGACGACGAAAAGCGCGGGGTCTACCGCGCCATTCATGAGCGGCGGGACGTTCGCGGCCAGTTTCTCGGCGATGCCATTCCAGCGGAGGTGCTCGGGCGAATTCTCAACGCCGCGCACCACGCGCCATCGGTCGGATTCATGCAGCCCTGGGACTTCATCGTCATCCAGGACGCCGCGGTGCGCCGTGCCGTCTACGAAAACTTCGACCGCGCCAATTGCCGCGCGGCGGCAGTCTACGACGGCGAGGCGCGGAAAGCCTACGCGCGCATGAAGCTCGCGGGCATTCTGGACGCTCCCGTCAATATCTGCATCACCTGTGACCGCGAACGCGAATGGGGCCGCGGCCTGGGCCGCCAGACCGACTCGGCAACCGACCTATACTCCACGGTTTGCGCCGTGCAGAATCTCTGGCTGGCGGCACGCGCCGAAGGGCTGGGCGTGGGATGGGTGAGCATCCTCGATTTCGAAGAATTGAAAGCGCTGCTGGGAATCCCCGCCGGCCATACGCCGGTCGCCTATCTCTGCGTGGGATACGTTTCGGTGTTCCGCGAAAGGCCCGATCTCGAAGAGAACGGCTGGCAACAGCGCCAGCATCTCGCGTCGCTCCTGCACTTCGACGGATGGGCGAATCGCGATGAGCGCCGGGCGGCGGCGCTTCTGCAAGGATCTTGAGCGGTATGAACTTATTGGAACGAACCATCGACGCAATCCGGCCGGTCGACGCGCAGTGGATCGCCGCGGCCGAGCGGCATCAGTTGGAGTTGACCAAGCCGCCCGGGAGCCTGGGAAGGCTCGAAGAGATCGCCAATCGCTGCGCCGCGATCCGCCGGACGCTGACGCCGGCGGCCGATCGCCCGCGGATCGTGATTTTCGCGGCCGACCACGGCGTGTGCGCCGAGGGTGTGAGCGCCTATCCGCAGGAAGTGACGGCGCAGATGGTGGCCAACTACCTGCGAGGCGGCGCGGCCATCAACGCCCTGGCGCGCTCCCGCGGGATCGAATTGAAAGTTGTGGATGTCGGCGTGTTCGCCCCTCTCGGAACGCTCGACGGGCTCATCAGCCGGCGTGCGGCGGCGTCCACGCGCAATTTCTGCCGGGAGCCGGCGATGACCGCGACGGAAATGCAATCCGCGATCGGGACCGGCATCGATCTCGCCAACGCCGCCGCGGCCGACGGTTGCAATCTGCTGGGCTTCGGCGAAATGGGCATCGGAAACACCACTTCGGCGAGCGCCATCGCGGCCGCGCTCACCGGTCAACCGGTCGAGAGAGTAGTGGGCCATGGCACGGGCATCGACGAGGAAGGCATCGTGCGCAAGCGCCGCGCCATCGAGCGCGGGCTGGCGCTGCACGCCGCGCGGTTGGCATCGCCGCTCGGAATTCTACAGTGCGTCGGCGGGTTTGAGATCGCCGCCATGTGCGGGTTCTGCCTGAGCGCGGCGGCGAACCGCATTCCGGCGGTGACCGACGGATTCATCGCCACGGCCGCGGCGGCGCTGGCCGTCCGCCTGTCTCCCGCTGCCGCCGGATATCTTTTCGCCGCGCACCAATCGGCCGAGCCTGGCCACGCCGCCCTGCTCGCGCTTGTCGGACAGCAGCCCATCCTGAACCTGGGAATGCGGCTGGGCGAGGGAACTGGCGCGGCGCTGGCCATCGGAATCGTGCAAGCGGCTGTCGCCTCTCTCACCGGGATGGCCACCTTCATCAGTGCGGGCGTTTCCAATCGATGAGATCCCTGGCGGCGGCTTTCTCCTTCCTCACGCGGCTTCCCCTGGGCCGGTGGGTTTCGTTCGACGCCGCCGGCGTGGCCCGATCGTCGGGTTGGTTTCCGCTGGTCGGGTCGGCAATCGGCGCAATCTGCGCGGGCGCCGCATTTCTGCTGCGCGGCCACTTGCCGTTGCCGCTGGTGGCCGTGGTGCTCCTCGCGCTGGATGCCATCGTGACCGGCGCGCTGCATTTCGACGGTCTCGCCGACACCGCGGACGGTTTTGGCGGCGGTAAAGACCGTGACGACGTGCTGCGCATCATGCGCGACCACGCCATCGGCAGCTACGGCGCCACGGCTCTCGTGGTCCTGGCGCTTTTCAAAACCGCCGCGTATTCGGCCTTGCTCGCTGGCGATCGTTGGTTTGCGGCCATCGCTCTCACGCCGGCCATCGGCCGGTGGTCCATCCTCCTGCTGACAGCCGCCCTGCCATACGCCCGGCAGACTGCCTCGATCGTGCGCGGCATGCCAAAGAGTTCGCTCGTTTGGGGCACCCTGATTCTGGCTGGGGCGGCAGGCGCATCACGGCTCTGGTGCGCCGCCGCGGCGGCTGCCGCCGCGGTTGCCGTGAGCGCGCTGTTTGGACTCTACTGCCGCCGGCGGATCGGCGGCATCACCGGCGATACCTTGGGCGCAAATGTCCAGCTCTGCGAATGCGCCGCGCTGGTGGCCTTCCTCTGGGGCGCGCGATGAACACGCGCGTCTGGCTCGTCCGCCACGGTGAGCCCGCCGGTGTCCGCGGGCGCTGTTACGGCAAGCTGGATGTCGGGTTGTCGGATGCCGGACGAGCGCAAATCGAGCTGGCCGCCGGGTGGTTGGGCGCCGAAAGCTTCGCCGCGCTCTATGCCAGTCCGCGGCTTCGTACCATCGAGAGCGCTCGCATCATCGCCGGCCGGCACGCTTGCGCATACCATGAAGAGCCCGGCCTGTGCGAGATCGACTTCGGCGATTTTGAAGGGCTGGCGTACGACGAGATCGCCGCGCGCTATCCTGCCGTCTACCGGCAGTGGATGGAATCGCCAACCGAAGTGCAGTTCCCCGCGGGCGAGAGCTTCCCGCAGATGCGCGTGCGCGTCCTGAGCGCCTTCGAAGCCATCCGCCAGCGTCACCAGGGCCAGACGGTGGCGATCGTCACCCACGGCGGGGTGATCCGCATTGTGCTCGCCTCGATCCTCGAAATGCCGGACCGCTGTCTGTTTCGCTTGGCGCAGGATTACGCGGCCATGAATCTGATTGTCTGGCTGGAAGGCGTGGCGCTGGTCGAAAGAATGAACGCGCGCCCGGCCCCTTAATCTACGGGACCAGGAACGTAGCCAGGATTTGTTCGATGTCGGGTTTCACGTTGGGAAAATCACCGGCCGGGACGCGAACGGAAAGATACACGTGGGTTCTTTCCGAGATGATCCAGGTGTGATACTCATCCATCTTGGCTTCCGGAGGGCCGTATTGGGATAAGACGCTCAGCGCCGCCTGTCCGCCGACGACCCGGTTCTCGATCGTGTTCCTCAGCATCTGGAACCCTGGGACTCTCTCCCTTTGGCCGGCCTTGAAGGCCATCTGATATTTGAGCTTTTCGGGTATCTCCGCGGCGGCCATGGTGTGCGGCTTCAGCCAGACAAGCGCCTGCACGTGAAGCGAGCCGTTGGCGAAGGTGGCTTGTTCGCCGCCTCCGCCGGACCGTCCCTGATGAGTGAGCCGCCAATCCGGCGGTATCGTGAATTCCGTTCCCGTGAGGTTGTGGTGATAGCGGCCGTTGGCGAACGTTCCGGTTTCGTGCGGAGCGGTACTCGCTTCCTGCGCGGCGCAACTCGCGGCCAGTAGGAACAGAGAGGCGCAAACAGCGGATTTCACAAGACCCTCCCTTTGGAAATTGTACTCCAGCGGGAAAGACGGATCATCGAGGCCCCCTGTTAACATAGATTCCATGTCCCCCAATCAACCGGGCCAAATGCCCAAGATGCCTATTCCAGGTGTGAAATCCCTCATCGCTGTCGGCTCCGGAAAAGGCGGCGTGGGCAAGACTACCGTTGCCGTGAACCTGGCCGTCGGACTGGCATCGCTGGGCTATAAATCCGGGCTCATGGATGCCGATGTCTACGGCCCCAACGTGCCCCTCATGATGGGCGTGAACAGCACTCCCATGGCATATGGCGACCGCATTCAGCCGCTGCACCAGTTCGGAGTGAAGCTCATGTCGATGGGCTTCCTGAATCCCGGCGACAAGCCGCTGGTGTGGCGCGGGCCCATGCTCCACAGCGTCATCCAGCAGTTTCTGCGCGGCGTCGACTGGGGAGAACTGGACTATCTGGTGATCGACCTGCCTCCGGGTACCGGTGACGTGCAGCTTTCGCTGATCCAGACAGCGCCCATCACCGGCGCCATCGTGGTCACCACGCCCTCCGACGTTTCGCTCGAAGACGCGCGCAAGGCCATCCATATGTTTCACCAGGTGAAGGTGCCGATACTGGGAATCGTCGAGAACATGAGCTACCTCGAATGCCCGCACTGCAGCCAGCGCATCGATGTCTTCAGCCACGGAGGCGGCCGGCGCACCGCCGAACAGATGCAGGTGCATTTTCTCGCCGAGTTGCCTCTTGACCCGCAAGTGCGGGTCGGCGGCGATTCCGGCCAGCCGGTGGTCTTGCGGGAAGGCCAGGGCGCTCCGTTTCTGGAACTGGCGCGAAACGCCGCCGCGCGCACCGAGGAAGCCGCCAGGGAGACCGGTCCCGCAATCGAGATCAGCGATTAAACCTCCGCCTCCTCGTCGAGGGGAGTACACTGAAGAAATCGACGCTCCTGGTGGGAGCACGAAATTCGAGTTGAAATAGGAGATTCAGGCCAATGATCGCACGCGAGCTGATCGATCGCATCGCGAACGCTACCGAAGTGAACAAACGCGCCATTACGGCGCTCTCGGTACTCAATGAAGCTTTCGATTACCCCAAGCCCAGCTCCTTTTCGCGCGGCATGCGCATCGATCTGGGCGGCGTGGCGATTTTGCTGATTTCCGGTACGGCCAGCATCGACGAAAACGGAGAGACCGTTCATGTGGGCGATTTCCGCGCGCAATTGCGCCGAACGTACCATAACATTACCGGCCTGCTGTCGGCGGAAGGAGCCACCTGGAAGGACGTGGTCCGCACCAGTTGCTATCTGCGCGATATCGAACGCGACTACGTCGCGTTCAACGAAGGCCGGACGGAATTCTATCGCGAACAGGGGCTCGATCCGCTGCCCGCTTCCACCGGCATCCAGGCGATTTTGTGCCGCCCGGAGCTTCTGATCGAAATCGAGGCCATCGCCATCTTCGTTCCGCCGGCCAAAGACGCGTCGCGCAACGGCAACGCCTGATTCGACGCGGCCCTTGGTGTGGCCGCCCCACGTTGCTGGCCTATTTGACCCAATTCCCGCCCGACATGCGGAGCGCCACTTTGCGCAGGTTGCCAATATCCTCGCCGGGGTTGGCGTTGAGCAGCAGCAGGTCGGCGCGTTTGCCCGCTTGAATCGAGCCGGTCTGATCCGATTCGCCTAACGCGCGGGCGCTGTTGAGCGTGGCGGCGACAATCGCATCGATGGGGGGGATGCCGGCGGCCGCCAGCAGATCGGGTTCGCGGCCGGCATCGCCGCCGTTCGATGCCAGGGCGATCGGCACCCCCGCCGTAAAGAGGCGCTTGGTATTGCGCTCGGCGATTTCCAGCTTGGCGCCCTGGCTCACCAGGCCCGGCGCGAAAAATATGCGCAGATTCCGCAGGCGCGCCAGCAGAGCGGGATCGAGGTCTTCGGTATCGGTGATCATGCCGACGAAGCCGATGGCGCCGCCATCCACCAGCGCGCGGACATCCGCTTGCGTCGCGATATGGCCGACGATTCGCTTGCCGGCATCGCGGGCCGCTTCGAGCGCGGCCGGGTCGACTTTAAATATCTGCACGTCGGGCGATTTCTTCGCGGCCTCGGCGGACGGATAGACATCCAGCGGCGCCGGTACCAGGAATTTTCCGGAGCCATCGATGCGATCGGCATTGTCCGGTATCTCCACGGCCGATCTGCTGCCAGCCTCGCTGATTCGATCGCCGGCCACCACCACTACCGAATCGCTGAGCGGCGGACCGCCCAGGCCATCGATGAGCACGGCTCCCATGATTGCCTTGATGTGGCCCTCCTCGGCGGGCTTGCAGGCGCATAACGTCAGCGCGAGCAGAAACGCAGCGGCGTACGAACGAATCATGAGTTTTCATCATAGCCGAGCACGCCGCGGCCCAATGCTGTACAATCTTGCCTAAGATGACTCCGGAAAACGCAGCGGCTGTGGAACCTGAGCCCTCGGGGATGGGTGAGTTCGCGAGGATAATCGGCGTATTCTTCGAGCCCGGAAAGACATTCCGCGATATTGCACAACGGCCCACCTGGATTTTGCCTATCATTCTGGTGATTGTGGCGGTGATTGGTGTAACCACCACCATCGGCCAGCGAATCGGATGGGAAAACGTAATTCGCCACCAGATGGAAAATAGTTCCCGGGCTCAGCAGATGTCCCAGGAACAGAAGGACCAGGCAGTGGCGTTGCAGATGAAGTTCGCTCCCGTATTCGGATACGTGGGCGCCCTGGTGGGGGTGCCCATTTACGACTTGATCGTCGCGGCCGTGCTGTTGGGCATTGCCGGGGGACTGATGGGCGGCGGTATGCGATTTAAGCAGGTGTTCGCCACGGTCTGCTGGTCGGGAATGCCGGGACTCATTTCGGCCATCCTCACGATCATCGTTCTGTTTCTCAAAAACCCGGACGATGTCAACATCCAGAACCCGATCGCATTCAATCTGGGCGCGTTCATGGACCCCAACACGCCGGCCAAGTTCGTCTACTCCCTGGCCAGTTCCATGGACCTTTTCGTCTTTTGGACCATGTTCCTCATGGCCACGGGATTGAAAGCTGCCGCGGGCAAAAAGCTCAGCTTTGCCGGCGCACTGGTGGCCGTTCTCTTGCCCTGGGGCATTTTCGTCCTCGGCAAAGCGGCGATGAGCGGAATCTTCAGCTAGTGGACGGTCCCATCAACTCGAAACCGCTCGAAGCCTGGCGCCGCCGTATCGCCGCCCGGCTGGAATGGACAGGTCTGCTCTCCAGGGAAAAATAGTGGACGAACCACAGGATCTCACCCAATTATTGATGAACTGGCGCAACGGCGATAAGTCTGCGCTGGACGAAATGACCCCCGTTCTCTATGACGAACTCCGCCGCATGGCGCGGCGCCTGTTATCCGCCGAACGGCCCGATCATACCCTGCAACCGACTGCGTTGGTGCATGAGGCGTATCTCCGCCTGATCAGCCAGCGGGCGGTGGACTGGAAAAACCGCGCTCATTTTCTCGGCGTGGCCGCCACCATGATGCGGCGCATCCTCATCAACCACGCGAAAGCGGCCCAGGCGGCCAAGCGAGAGGGCTACGCGGCGGCCATTTCTCTCGAAGACGCGCTGGGCGTATTCACCAACCCGCAGGTCGATCTGTTGGACCTCGATCACACTCTCGACAAGCTGAGCGAGCTCGACCCGCAGCAGGGGAAGGTGGTCGAACTGCGCTATTTCGGTGGTTTGTCCATCGAAGAGACGGCCGAGGTGCTGGGCATTTCTCCCGCCACCGTCAAGCGCGAATGGGGTACCGCGCGGCTTTGGCTGCTCCAACAGATGGAAGGTCCGGCGGCCTGATGGATTCCAAACGCTGGGGCGAAATCAAAGCGGTCCTGGCCGGCGTTTTGGAGACTGATCCCCAGGAAAGGCCCGCTACCCTCGACCGTCTCTGCAACCACGACGCCGAATTACGCCGCGAGGTGGAAGCGCTGTTGGTGTACGAACATAAGGCGGACCGGGTGCTCAATACCGTCGTTGCGCCCGGAGCTTCGCTGCGCGCCGAACCGCCTTTGCCGCAGACTATCGGGCAGTATCGCGTGCTGCGCGAACTGGGCCACGGCGGTATGGGCGTGGTCTATCTCGGGGAGCGCGCCGATGGGCAGTATCGCAAGCAGGCGGCCATCAAGCTGATTACCAGCGGGCGCGGCGATTCCGGCAGCGAGCGGCGCTTCCGGCGGGAACGCCAGATTCTGGCGCAACTGGAACACAACGGCATCGCCCGCCTCCTGGATGGCGGGACGACGGCCGAAGGCCAGCCCTACTTCGTCATGGAGTATGTCGAAGGGTTGCCGCTGGTGAGTTATTGCGATGGCGAGCGGTTGGGAACCGCGGCCCGCATCCGCCTGTTTCTGGAAGTGTGCGATGCCGTGGCGTACGCGCACCGGCAGCTCATCGTCCATCGCGATCTCAAACCCGGCAACATTCTGGTCAGCAAAGACGGGACGCCCAAACTGCTGGATTTCGGGCTGGGCCACGTGCTCGACGCGGAATCCGGCGAGGAAGAGATCACCCTCACGGCGTTCCCGCTCATGACCCCGGCTTACGCCAGCCCCGAACAGGTGCGCGGCGAACCGTACACGGTGGCCAGCGATGTGTATTCCCTGGGCGTGATCCTGTATGAGCTGCTGTCCGGGCGCCGGCCATACAAGCTGCCAACCGGGTCGTACCTGGAAATGGCGCGCGCGGTTTCCGAAGAGGAACCCTTGCCGCTCAGCCAGGCGGCCGCGCAAACTCCCGCGGAAGAGGCGGAAAAACGCGGCCTCACGCCGATCCAGTTGGGGCGGCAGTTGGCGGGCGACCTGGAGCGGATCGCCGCCAAAGCGCTGGCCAAGGACGCCCGGGTGCGCTATCACGATGTGGGCGGCTTCGCAGCCGATTTGGGCCGCTATCTCGACGGCCGCCCGGTTCTGGCTCGCCCGGCCACCTTGCGCTACCGCGCCGCCAAGCTTCTGCGGCGGCACAAGGTTGCCGCCCCCGCGGTGGCGCTCGCGGCCATGCTGATCGTCGGCTTCGCCGGCGCCACTTGGTGGGAAGCGCGCCGCGCCGAGCGGCGCTTCCAGGAAGTGCGCGGGCTGGCGCACTCGGTGATGTTCGAATTACACGATGCCATTGCCAAACTTCCCGGATCCACCGCCGCGCGCGCGTTGCTCGTCCGGCGCGCGCTCGACTATCTCCAGAATTTGGCGCGCGAGGCCGGGAACAATGCCGATCTCGAGCGCGACGTGGCTCTGGGATACGAACGCGTCGCCATCGTGCAGGGGTATCCGGGCGAATCCAACCTGGGCCATGTGAGCACGGCCACCGAGAACTTTCAGAAAGCGGAGGAAATTCTGGGACGCCTGCGGGCACGCAGCCCCTCGAACCAGTCTCTGGTAAAAGACCACCAGCGGTTATTGAACGAATTGGCCAGCTCTTATGGGAGCAGCGGAAATTTCCAGAAGGCCCGTGAAATCGCCCGGAAGAGCTTGGCCAGTGCGGAAGCCATTGTGCGCTCCGCGCCCGGCGATGCATTTGCCCTCGGCGACTTGTCGGCGGCAACCGCGGCGCTCGCCGACACCTATACGGACGAGGCGCAATACGAGCAAGCCATCCCGTTGCGCGAAAAGTCCATGCAACTGGCTCGCAGAGTGGTGGACTCGAAGCCGGATGACGTGGAAGCCGCGCGCAATCTGGCGCTGGCAGAGAAAAGACTCGGCGCGCTCTATGGCGTTACCGGCCGCCTCCAGGATTGCCGCCGCGAGTACGAACTCGCCCGCGAAATCGACGAAAAACGCTCCGCCGCAAATCCCACCAACATGCCTGCCAAACTCGATCTTTCCTACGACTACAGCGATCTGGGCTGGGTAGCGGGCCGCATGGGCAATTTTGACGATTCCCTGGCTTCGCATCGCCGCGCTCTGGCGCTGCGGGAAGAGGCCGCTAAAGCCGACCCTAACGACGTGCGCGCCGCCACGGCCGTCGCCAGCAGCACCGGCCGGATCGGGAAGACGTTGCGCAGCAAGGGCGATTTCCCGGGCGCCATAGCCGCCCTCCAGGATTCCGCGGCGCGCTATGAAAAGCTGGCCAACAGGCCCTCGGCCGATGGGCAATCCGTCCGCGAATGGGCCGAAGCCCGCGTCGATATCGCCGAAACGCTTGTGGCAATGAGCGATCGCAAGGGCACGCCGGCCGCCCAGCGCCAGGCCCTGCGCGCGCAAGCCGCGGACGACTATCGCAAAGCCCGTGACATCTACCAGGGCTTGAAGGATCGCGGTGTGCTGCCGAAAGTCTATTTCAACCACATCGGCGATTTGCAGGCATTGGCGGATGGCCTCAAGCCCGCCGCGCGATGATCCGCGCCATTCTCCGTGAGCGGCCCGGGTCGCCGCTTTCGGAGTAGAAAAGCACTTTCCAGTCGTCGAACCAGCCGCGCAGTTCGCCCGGATGCAGCAGGAACGCGGGATGGTGCGGAGTTCCTTCGCAATTCGCCTGCACCAGGTGGATTGCACCCGCGAAAATACCTCCCGGATGGACGCCCTCGCGAATCCGCGGGAAAAGATCGCGCTGCAGATACAGGAAATCGCAAACCAATTGGTAACCGTTGGGCGCGATGGTGAATTCGCCCCGCTCGAGATCGGCGCGGCGCGCATCGATCGCCAGCCCGGCCGATTGCGCCCTCAACAGGCCGATTGCCACAGTGGAAGAATCCACCGCCGTGACGTGCCACCCCAGGCGGGCGAGGTACAGAGCGTGACGTCCGGGTCCGCAGGCCAGATCGAGTGCCCGCGCCGGCGGGAGCAGGTCGGCAGCTTCGAACAGAAGCGGGTCGGGCACGGATTCCACGTGAGCGGGGTCGGCGAAGTGCTGGTCCCAGTTGCGCGGCACGTTATGATGATCGCAAATGCGCATCGTGGTTTTGGTAGGGCTGCCGGGCTCGGGCAAGTCGACCTGGCTGGAACGATTGGGAGTCCGCGGGCTGTCGTCCGATAAGATTCGCGGCCTGCTGGCCGATGACGAGCGCGACCAGACCATCCACGAGCGCGTGTTTCAAACCCTGCGTTATCTGCTCCGCCAGCGGCTGGAGATCGCCCGGCCCGTGAGTTATGTCGATGCTACCAACCTGCGCGTGGAGGAGCGGCGGCCGTACATCGAGATGGCACGCGAGTTCGGCTGCGAAGTGGAAGCGGTCTGGTTCGACGTGCCGCTCGAACTGTGTCTGGTCCGCAACGCTGCGCGCGAACGAGTCGTGCCGGAGGCCGCGCTCATCGAAATGGCGAGCCGGTTGGCGCCGCCATCGGCCGACGAAGGATTTTCGAAAGTCACCCGCGTGGTTTGAAAGTCCGCAAATTTGGTCAAGCGCGAGTTCGCGCCCGCTTTTATACTCGCGGTGGAGGTGAAACATGATTGCCTGGAAACGGGCCGCGCTGCTTGGCCTCGCCAGTTGGATGATTCCCCTCGTGGTCTCATTCCTGATCTTTCCGCTGAAGAAATCCAACGCGCCACTGTTCGAGAGTCTCATGGCGCTCGTCGAGTTGCTCACCGCGGGCGTTCTCTTTCAACGCTATTTCCGAGGCCGCCCGGCCGCCGCGGTGGAAGCTTTCGCGGTGGGCCTCCTCTGGCTGGCCGTCAACCTCGTTCTCGACTATCCCATGTTCGCCTACGGCCCGATGAAGATGCAGGTTTGGGCATACTACAGCGAAATCGGGCTGGTCTATCTCACGTTCCCGGTATTCGGATTCTGGGCCGCGCGCTTGGCACGTCCATGAAGGCATCCACCGAACAGGACTATTACGAGCGCATCGTTCGAACGCTCGTCTACATCCAGCGCCACCTGGATGAGGAGCTGGAGTTGGAGAATCTGGCGTCCGTCGCCGCTTTCTCCCGCTTCCATTTTCATCGTGTGTTTCGCGGCCTGGTGGGCGAATCGGTAAGAGAGCACGTCCGCCGCCTGCGGCTGGAGCGCGCGGCGCAGGCTCTCAAGCATACCGATGCCGCTATCACCGATCTCGCGCTTTCCGCCGGCTTCGACACGCACGAATCGTTTACGAGGGCATTTGGAGCCATGTTCAACGTATCTCCTTCCGGTTATCGCGCGGCGCACAAACCCGCGCCCGAGTCCGCTTCCGGCTCCCACCTGGACGATGTTTCCGGGTTCCATCCACCCGACTACGGAGAGCCTCTCCCGGTCGAGGTGAAAGAGCTTCCGCCAATCAGGATTCTCTTCCTGCGCCACGTCGGTCCCTATTCGCAGGTGGGCGCCACCTGGGGCCGTCTCATGAGTTGGGCCGGCAAGCGCGGCTTGTTGGGCCCGCAGATGCGCACCATGGGCATCGTGCATGACGACCCCGACGTTACGCCGGCGGAGAAGGTGCGCTACGACGCCGCGGTCGTCGTCAATCGCCCCGTCGGGCCCGAAGGCGAGTTCGGCGTCACCGAAATTCCCGGGGGAAAATACGCCATCTTCACCCATCGCGGATCGTACGATGAGCTCGGGCAGAGCTACCAGCGCTTTTTCGGCGCCTGGCTGCCGAAGAG
>Ga0335072_10009850_pt1 | contig 13778 bp, 11 predicted proteins | sample Lox_Sample_21_FD_206725 | JGI IMG/M metagenome (GOLD analysis project Ga0335072, IMG submission 206725) | Soil microbial communities from Loxahatchee National Wildlife Refuge, Florida, United States - Lox_Sample_2.1 | ecosystem: Environmental > Terrestrial > Soil > Wetlands | place: USA...
GTCGGCGGTGGGGCGGCGCGCGCCCAGCACGTCGTCGACCTCGGCGAGCATCGGCTCGCGGGCCTCGGGGTGCAGCGCCATCAGGTACCAGAACCACGACATGGCATTCGCGGTGGTTTCGTGGCCGGCAAGCATGAACGTCAGGGCCTCGTCGCGGATCCGCTGGCGTGGCCACCGTCCGCCGTCGGCGCACAGCAACACGTTGAGCAGGTCCGCGGAGTCGGTCGGGTGCAGCAGTCGGTGATCGAGTACCGCGTTGACCGCACGGTCGAGGGTCAGCGTGATGTCCTGCATGTCGCGCAACGGTGGCGGCAAACGGATGCCGGAGAAGGCCATCCAGTGCAGCGCGTCGTAGACCGGACGCGGCATCAGGCCCCACAACGCGAGTCGCTGCAGCCGTTCGGCCTGCCGCAAGCCGCGGGTGGCCAGGTCGTTCATGCTCTGGACCAACGGCCCGAAGTCCTGGCTGAACAGGGAATTGGCGATCACGCGCAGGGTCGCCTCGACCATCGTCTCGTGGATGTCGAATCGTTCGCCGGTTTCCAGCGCATCGGTGACGTCTGTGATCGGGTCGATCATCAGGTCGACGATGCCGTTCAGGTGGCGCCGGGCGAAGGTCGGGTTCAGGACGCCGCGATGCGCGGCCCAGGAATCGCCCTCGTCGGTGAGCAGATTTATACCCACGGTGGCCCGGATGGGCTCGTACTCGTTTGACTTGACATATTTCAGCCGGGCCTCGTGCAGCACGTGATCGACATACTCAGGGTGACTGAGGGAGACGAAACGTCTACCGGCACAGCGGAATCGAACGATATCGCTGCCGCGTGTCCGGCCCGCGAATCCGTCGCCCACGTCGAATCCGATGGTGAGGGCTTCCCGCGTCATCGTCCAGGAGCTCAGGCGTCTGGCGGGTCCCGTCGGGGGCCGCTCAGCGGTAGGGGTCGCCATGACTCCACTGTATGGATGACGTGGGCTGCCGTTAATGAGATTATTGGACAAGGAGTTGGGATTTTAGGACAGCACATGAGCCACCTACCGGCACTGAGTCACCCGGTGCATGCGACCCGGGTGTTGTGCGAGGTGGCTAACGAGCGCGGGGTTTCGACGAAGGACGTGCTGGCCGGCACCGCGATCGATCCCGCCGATCTCAACAAGCCGGACACGATGGTCAGCGCGGTCGACGAGATCATGGCGGTGCGCCGGGTGCTGGCCCGCCTTCCGAGTGAAGCCGGCATCGGTGTGGACGTGGGCAGTCGGTCCACGCTCACCCATTTGGGGTTGTTCGGGTTTGCGGTGATGTCGTGCGGCACCCTTCGGGAACTGTTCTCCATCGCGATGCGCTACTTCGCTCTGACCACGATGCACATCCGCCTGACGTTGTTCGAGACCGCCGAGGAGTGCGTCATCGAACTCGACGCCAGGCACCTGCCCGCGGACGTGCAGGGCTTTTTCATTGAGCGCGATATCGCCGGAATCATCACGACCACAATGACTTTCGCGCTGCCGGTGGCGGAGAAGTACGCCGACCAGGTATCGACGGAATTGGCGGTCGACGAGGAACTGCTGCGGCCGTTGCTCGAACTCGTACCGGTCCACGACGTCGCGTTCGGCCGGGCGCACAACAGACTGCACTTGCCGCGCGCCATGTTCGACGAGCCACTGCCGCAGGCAGACCGCCACACATTGGAATTGTGCACGGCGCAGTGCGACGTGCTGATGCAGAACAGCGAGTGCCGCCAGGGCATCACCGCGTTGGTACGCACCAAGCTGTTCTGCGATTCCGGTTTGTTCCCAAAGCTTCCCGATGTTGCCGACGAACTCGACATTCATCCGCGAACGCTGCGCCGGCGGCTCGCCGACGAGGGAACCTCATTTCGGGCGTTGTTGAACGAAGCGCGATCCACGGTGGCGGTGGACTTGTTGCGCAATGTCGGGCTGACCGTGGAGGAGGTGTCCACCCGGCTGGGCTACACCGAAGTCTCGACGTTTTCGCACGCGTTCAAACGCTGGTATGGCGTGGCGCCCAGCGCGTATTCACGCGCGTATGCATTCCAGGGCTAGGGGTGCAGCGCCTTCTTCAGCGCCGCCAGCCCGCGATTGGTGGCCTCGGCGGCGGCGGGTATCACCAGGGCAAAGCTTGCGTAACCGTGCACCAGGGTCGACTCGTTGCTCAGTTCGGCGGGCACGCCCGCCGCATTGAGCAGCTCGGCGTAGCGAGCCCCGTCATCGCGCAGCGGATCATGTTCCGCGGTGCCGATGTACGACGGCGGCAAACCGGACAAATCCTGGGCATTGGCCGGGGCGAGGGTGATGGGCAGTTCCGTGGAATCGGTGATGTCGATCTCGGGCAGGTACCAGGTCAGGAAGGCGTCGATGACGTCACGGTCCAGGATCGGTGCGGTGGCGTTCTCGGTAAACGACGGCAGTGATAGGTCGGCAGTGACGACGGGGTACCACAGCAGCTGGAACACCAGCTTGGGCCCGCCGTTATCGCGGGCCAGGTGGGCCATGACGGCGGCCAGGTTGCCGCCCGCCGAGTCGCCGGCGACCGCGATCCGGTCCGGGTCACCGCCCAATTCGGCGGCATGCTCGGCGACCCATTGCAGCGCGGCCCAGGAGTCGTTGACACCGGCCGGGAAGGGATGCTCCGGAGCGAGCCGATAGTCGACGGACACCACGATGGCCCGGGCGCCGACGGCGTGCGCGCGGGCGACCGGCTCGTGGGTGTCCAGATCGCCCAGTGCGAAGCCGCCGCCGTGATAGAAGACGACGACGGGCGACGGCGTATCGGCGTCGGGTGGCCAGTAGATTCGAACGGGAATGTCGGTGAGCTCACCGTGGCCGATCGTCCATTGTTCAACCCGCATGTCCGGAAGCAATCCCACCGGCACCTGCAGCAGCTTGAGCCTCGCGCGTGCGACCTCGACGCCGTCGGCTGCGTTGAAGGTCATCGGGTAGGCGTCGAGCAACGTTTTGAACGTCGGATCGATACCCGGCTTGGCGATGGTCGGCTCAATCATTGGTACACCGTACGCCTGGTGTTTACTTTCGCAGCGCATTACGCAACGCCGCGAGCCCGCGATCCAGTCCGACGGTGGCGGCGGGCACCACACCGGCGTAGCGGAGGTAGCCGTGCACCATCGTCTCGGCGTTGTGCACCTCGACGGGCACACCGGCGGCGGCCAGCAGCTCGCCGTACCGTATGCCGTCGTCGCGCAGCGGGTCGTGTCCTGCGACGCCGATGTATCCCGGTGCCACGCCGGCCAGGTTTTTCGCCCGCCCCGGCGCAATTCCCGGCGGCGGATCAGACAAGTCGATTTCGCCTGCGTACCAACGGGAGAACTCGGCGACTGCCTTGACGTCGAGGATCGGCGCCGTGGCGTTCTCGGTGAAGGACGGCAACGACGGGTCCCACATTGTGGAGGGATACCAAAGCAGCTGAAACACCAGCGCTGGTCCGCCTTTGTCGGCGTTGTCGCGGGCACGCTGGGCCAGTACCGCGGAGATGGTTCCGCCCGCCGAATCCCCGGCAACGGCCATCCGGGTGGGGTCCGCACCGATCTCGGCACCATGCTCGGAAACCCAAAGCGTTGCGGCCCAAGCGTCTTCGACCGCGGCGGCGTAGGGGTGTTCGGGCGCCAACCGGTAGTCGACGGACACCACAATCGCATCCACGCCTACCGCGTGCTGGCGACACGTCCCGTCATGGGTGTCCAGGTCGCCCACAACAAAGCCGCCGCCATGGAAAAACACGACCACAGGGCGAACGGGGTTGGGCGGGTCCGACTCGGGATCGGTTGGCGGCCAATAGATCCGGATACCGATGGGACTCGCCGGCCCCTCGATGGTCCGGTCCTCGACCCGCAATTGCGGGTGCAGGGGCCGGCGCGGCAGCTCGCGGAACCGCTGCCGCGCAGCGTCGATGCCATCGTCGGTGGATAGCCGGAATGGAACCGCATCCAGTACCTTCGTCAGGATGGGGTCGAGTGGAGGGCTCTCGTCGGCTTTCCTGTCCAAGTTGGGCATGGAGGTACCGTACGCATCCCGCCTGGTGGTCGGGGGTTGGGTGGCGGCCGGGTGGGCGGGACTCGCCTACGGCGTCTATCTGACGGTGATCGCGTTGCGCTCACCGCCGGGAATCGAGCTGACCGGTCATTGGGTTCTGCAGCCGCCATTCAAGGCATCGATGGCGTTGTTGCTGACCGCGGCCGCGGTTGCGCACCCAATCGTCCGCGAGCGGCGCTGGCTGATGCCGGCACTGCTGTTATCGGCAACCGGCGACTGGCTGTTGGCAATCCCGTGGTGGACGCTGTCATTCGTTCTCGGGCTGGGCGCGTTCCTGTTGGCACACCTGTGTTTTCTGGGCGCCCTGCTCCCGTTGGCGACACAATACGCAGCGTCGCGGCCGCGCATGGCTGCCGTCGTCGTGATGTGTGTGGCAGCCACCGCGCTGCTGATATGGTTCTGGCCGCACCTGGGCCGCGACAAGCTGACGATTCCGGTAACGGCCTACATGATCGTGCTGACCGCAATGGTGTGCACGGCGCTCTTGGCGCAGCTCCCGACGATCTGGACCGCGGTGGGGGCAGTGTGTTTCGCGGCGTCGGACGTGATGATCGCCATCGGCCGGTTCATCCTGGACAACGAAGCGCTGGCGGTACCGATCTGGTGGTCGTACGCCGCGGCCCAGATTTTGATCACGGCCGGGTTCTTCTTCGGCCGCGAGGGCATAACGGCCTTCCCCGAGAACGCGTCTGACGCGGGTTAGTTGTCGGTGGGCGCCGGTACCGTGTGAAGATGTTGTCTGGCAGGGCATCTCGCCTGCATTGTGGGCAGGTGTCGTGAGCCCCGCCGCGCGTATGCCCGTTGAGGTGGAACCCATTGCCCGGGTGCTGCCTATGCTGTCGGTGCCGCACCTGGATCGCGAGTTCGACTACCTGGTGTCGGCCGAGCAGTCCGATGATGCCCAGCCCGGAGTACGGGTACGGGTGCGGTTCCACGGCCGGCTGGTCGACGGGTTTGTGCTCGAGCGCCGCAACGAGACCGATCACGCCGGCAAGCTGGGTTGGCTCGATCGTGTCGTGTCGCCCGAACCGGTCCTCACCGCAGAGATCCGCCGATTGGTCGACGCGGTGACGGCGCATTACGCCGGCACGCGGCCGGATGTGCTGCGCCTGGCGGTGCCGGCCAGGCACGCCAGGGCGGAGCGGGAAACCACGGCGGTCCCCGCCGCGCCCACCTCGTTGGTTCGAGCGCCCATCGACCCGTCGGGCTGGGAGCTTTACGGCCGCGGCGGGCAGTTTCTGGCCGCCCTGGCCGAGTCGCGTGCCGCCCGCGCGGTATGGCAGGCGCTGCCGGGCGAGCCCTGGGCGGATCGATTCGCCGAGGCCGCAGCCCAGACCATAAGCACCGGACGGGCGGTGCTGGCGATCGTGCCCGACCAGCGAGATCTGGACACGCTGTTGCGGGCCGCAACGACCCGGATCGACGAGCACGGCGTGGTCGCACTTTCGGCGGGGCTCGGGCCGGCGGCACGCTACCGGCGCTGGCTTGCCGCGCTGCGGGGCCGCGCTCGGCTGGTGATCGGAACCCGCAGTGCGGTGTTCGCGCCGCTGTCCGACCTGGGCCTGGTGATGATCTGGGCCGACGCCGATGACAGCCTGGCCGAGCCGCGCGCGCCGTATCCCCACGCCCGGGAGGTGGCGATGCTGCGTGCGCACCAGGCGCGGTGCGCGGCGCTGATCGGCGGCTACGCCCGGACCGCCGAAGCCCACGCGTTGGTGCGCAGCGGATGGGCGCACGACATCGTCGCGGCACGCCCGGTGGTGCGTGCCCGCACTCCGCGGGTGGTGGCCTTGGACGACACCGGCTACGCCGACGAACGCGACCCGGCGGCACGCACCGCGCGAATGCCGTCCATCGCGCTGCGCGCCGCCCGCTCGTCGCTGGAGGCCGGGGCTCCGGTGCTCGTTCAGGTACCGCGGCGTGGGTATGTGCCGTCGCTGGCCTGCGGGCGCTGCCGCAGCATCGTCCGTTGCCGGCACTGCACGGGGCCGCTGTCGCTGCAGGAGCATGGGCCCGGTGCGGTTTGCCGCTGGTGCGGTCGCGCCGAGCCGTCGCTGCGGTGTGTGCGGTGTGGATCGGATGCGGTGCGTGCGGTGGTCGTCGGGGCCCGGCGCACCGCCGAAGAGCTCGGGCGTGCATTCGCCGGCACGGCGGTCATCACCTCGGCGGGTGACGCCGTCGTCGCGGAGGTCGCCGCCCGCCCGGCCCTGGTGGTCGCCACTCCGGGTGCCGAACCCCGCGTGTCGGGCGGGTACGGGGCCGCGTTGCTACTGGATACCTGGGCGCTGCTGGGCCGGCAAGATCTGCGCGCGGCCGAGGACGCCCTGTGGCGCTGGATGAGTGCGGCCGCACTGGTGCGTGCCCGCGGCGACGGCGGTGTGGTCACGGTGGTAGCCGAATCATCAATTCCCACAGTGCAATCGCTGATCCGCTGGGACCCGGTTGGGCACGCGGACGCCGAGCTGACCGCGCGAACCGAAGTCGGCCTGCCGCCCAGCGTGCACATGGCGGCCATCGATGGAACGGCCGACGCCGTGGCGGCGTTGCTGGACGAGGCCCGGTTACCTGAGGGAGCTGATCTGCTCGGCCCGGTCGATCTGCCGCCGGGAGTGCGCCGTCCGGCCGGCACTCCCGCGGGCGTGCCGGTGACCCGAATGTTGGTGCGGGTCCCCCGTGAGCAGGGTCTGGCGCTGGCAGCGAGTCTGCGGCGCGGCGTCGGTGTGCTCAGTGCACGGCAAACCCACGAGCCGGCCCGGGTGCAGATAGACCCGCTGCACATCGGGTAGTCGCCGATAGCCGAAGCCTCAACCCGCAACACATCGGCGGGCGCCCGCGCACGATAGTGTGCGTAGGAAATAATCCGTGCTTACGATATTGGACGCTGTTACACTTTCTGTTCTTTAGCCCGCAACGGCCCGGACGAAGGTCGGGGAGAAGGGGGCACGATGGCACCGGACGCGACAGCGGCTGACGAGTCGCTCGATGTGATCACCGATGCGTTGCTGACGGCTTCCCGATTACTGGTGGCCGTATCGGCTCGTTCCATCTCACACGTCGACGAGACCATCACCATTGCGCAATTCCGCACACTGGTCATCCTGTCCAATCGGGGGCCGGTCAACCTGGCGACGCTGGCGGGTCTGCTCGGGGTGCAACCGTCGGCCACCGGGCGGATGGTCGACCGGCTCGTCGCCGCCGGCTTGATCGATCGGCTACCGCACCCGACCTCTCGGCGCGAGCTGCTCGCCGCCCTGACCAAACGTGGACGCGAGGTCGTTCGTCGGGTCACCGCACACCGCCGTGCCGAGATCGCCGCCATCGTGGAGAAGATGCCGCCGCCGGAGCGGCACGGACTGGTGCGGGCGCTGATGGCGTTCACCGCCGCCGGCGGCGAGCCCGATGTTCACCTCGACATCGACGTCGACATCGCATAGGCGGGTGAGTCGGGCTCACCGCTTGTCCGCGATGAGCAACAGGTACTCCCATTCCATGGTGTCGTCGGTGAGGTGCTGCTGTGCGAGTTCGATGAGTTGGGCGTCGAGTTCGGCGGTCAGCACCCGATTGTGGCTGATGTTCGCGTAGGCCTCGATCGTCGGGCCGTAGTGATTCTTGAAGTAGTCGTGCACGGCCTCGGCGTTGTCGAACCGGTTCACCGCCAGCATGCCGCGCCTCGTTTCGACGGCGCGGATTCGATCTCCCAGTAGCCCGGCGATATAGCCTTCACGTCCCCACAGCGACGCCGGGGGTACGGCGGGTGACAGGCTGGGCCGATACGGCCTGATGGTGGAAAGCATCCGGCCGAAGAATCCTTCCGTGGTCCAGCTGATCAGGCCGATCGTCCCGCCCGGCCGGCAGACCCTAACCAGCTCGCTGGCAGCGCGCTGATGGTCTGGTGCGAACATCACGCCGATCGCCGAGATCACGATGTCGAATTCGCCATCGCCGAACGGCAGCGCGTGTGCATTGGCTTCCCGGTAGTCGAGAGTCAATTCCTCGGCTGCGGCCCGCGCTCGGGACCGCTGCAGCAATTCCGGTGTGAGGTCGGTGGACACGACCGTGGCGCCGGCCTTGGCGGCGGGCAGCGATATATTGCCCGAGCCGGCGGCGACGTCGAGAACTCGGACACCCGGCCCAATGCCCATGGCGTCGACCAGGATTGGGCCAAGTGGGGCCATCACTTGCTCGGCCATCAACGCATAGTCGCCGAGCGCCCATATCGCCCGATGCGTGATAGCGAGCGTGTGGTCGTCGCGGATGGTGGTGTCGAGCGTCATCAAACCTCCTGTGGAGTACGGAAAGGGCGAGGAGCCAATTACGCCCAATAGAAATAGTATGTAGCAACAACAATATATGTCTGCAATATTAGTGTTTGCTGAATGCGTGGTGAAAGCCGGCTGGGAGCACAGCGGGCAGAACAATTGCGACTGCTTCTTAGACTGTGCCGGTGCGTCTCGTCTTCGCCGGAACCCCCGAACCCGCGCTGCCCGCGCTGGGTCGCCTCATCGAGTCACCCCGTCACGAGGTGGTCGCCGTGCTGACCCGACCCGACGCCGCCGTTGGCCGCCGGGGCAAGCCGCAGCCTTCACCGGTGGCCCACGAGGCGCTGGACCGTGGCATTCCGCTGCTGCGGCCATCGCGGCCGAACTCGGCAGAGTTCGTCGCCGAGCTGGCGGAGCTGGGGCCCGAGTGTTGTGCGGTGGTCGCCTACGGCGCGCTGCTGCGCGACGCCCTGCTCGCGGTGCCGCCACGCGGTTGGATCAACCTGCACTTCTCGCTGCTGCCCGCCTGGCGCGGGGCGGCGCCGGTGCAGGCAGCGATTGCGGCGGGGGACACCATCACCGGAGCGACGACGTTTCAGATCGAGCCGAGCCTGGACTCCGGACCCGTGTACGGCGTCGTCACCGAGACGATCCAGCCGACCGACACCGCGGGGGATCTGCTTGAGCGACTTGCCCTTTCGGGGGCGGAACTGCTGTCGACCACGCTGGACGGCATCGCCGACGGGGCATTGACGCCGCGACCGCAGCCCGCCGACGGAGTCAGCATCGCGCCGAAGATCACAGTCGAGGAGGCCCGGGTGCGCTGGGACTTGCCGGCGCCGGTCGTCGAGCGTCGCATCCGCGCCGTCACACCCAACCCGGGCGCTTGGACGCTCATCGGTGACCTGCGCGTCAAGCTCGGGCCGGTGCACCTCGGCGACGCGCCAGAACCCTTGCCGCCCGGCGGTATTCACATCGATCGCAAAAGCGTATGGATCGGCACCGGCTCAGACCCGGTGCGGCTGGGTCAAATTCAGCCGCCCGGAAAGAAACTCATGAACGCCGCCGACTGGGCGCGCGGCGCCCGGCTCGACCCCGCCCCGCGCGCATCATGAACCCCGGCAAGCGACCACAGAATCGGGGGCCCCAAAAACGAGGCCCGCGGCGCCGGCCGCTCGACCCGGCGCGTGCCGCCGCGTTCGCGGTGCTGCGCGCTGTCAGCGAGCGCGATGCCTACGCGAACCTCGCGCTGCCCGCGCTGCTGCGCGAACGCGGGATCCGCGGCCGCGACGCCGCTTTCGCCACCGAGCTGACCTACGGGACCTGCCGGACCCGGGGCCTGCTCGACGCCATCATCGGTGCGGCGGCCGGAAGATCACCGGAAGCGATCAATCCGGTGCTGCTCGACCTGCTGCGACTCGGCACTTACCAGCTGCTGCGCACCCGGGTGGATGCCCATGCCGCGGTGTCCACCACGGTCGAACAGGCGGGAATCGAATTCGACTCGGCGCGAGCGGGTTTCGTCAATGGTGTGCTGCGAACCATCTCGGCTCGAGACGAGAAGTCCTGGGTGGACGAGCTGGCCCCCGACCCGTCACGAGATCCGATCGGACACGCGGCGTTCGTGCGATCCCACCCACGCTGGATCGCCCAGGCATTCGCCGACGCGCTGGGTGCCGCGGCGACGGAACTCGACGCACTATTGCTCGGCGACGACGAACGCCCCCACGTGCACTTGGCGGCCCGCCCCGGGGTGCTCACCGCCGGCGAACTGGCCGACGCGGTGGGCGGCAGCGTCGGTCGCTATTCGCCGTATGCGGTGTACCTGCCCGGCGGCGACCCCGGGCAACTGGCTCCGGTGCGCACCGGCGACGCGCTGGTGCAGGACGAGGGCAGCCAATTGGTGGCTCGGGCGCTGACACTGGCGCCAGTCGACGACGATGCGGGGCGGTGGCTGGACCTGTGCGCCGGTCCGGGCGGCAAGACCGCGCTGCTGGCCGCCCTGGCCTTGGCCCAGCACCCAGGGTCCGGAGCTCGGGTCACGGCGGTAGAGCCGTCGCCGCGCCGCGCGGACCTGGTGGAGCAGAACACCCGCGGGCTTCCGGTTGACGTGCTGCGGGTCGACGGACGGCATACCGACCTCGAGCCCGGTTTCGACCGCGTGCTCGTCGACGTGCCCTGTACCGGGCTGGGCGCTTTGCGGCGGCGGCCCGAGGCCCGCTGGCGGCGTCAGCCGACCGACGTGCCGGTGCTGGCCAAGCTGCAACGAGAGTTGCTGGGCGCCGCGATCGCGCTGACCCGGCCCGGCGGCGTGGTGCTGTATGCGACCTGTTCGCCGCACCTCGCCGAAACCGTGGGCGTGGTCGCCGACGCGCTGCGCCGTCACCCGGTGAGCGCGCTGGATACCCGGCCGCTGTTCGAACCCGTCGATGACGGCCTGGGGGAGGGGCCTTACGCACAGCTTTGGCCGCACCGGCACGGCACCGACGCCATGTTCGCCGCCGCGCTGCGCCGCCTGGCGTGAGCTTCGGGCCACGGCTCAGTAGTCTGGCGCTCATGCCTCGCAGCACCGCGGGACCCCTGATAGCACCGTCCCTCCTGGCCGCCGATTTCGCCCGGCTCGCCGACGAAGCGGCCGCGGTCAACGGCGCCGACTGGTTGCACGTCGATGTGATGGACGGACACTTCGTACCGAACCTGACGATCGGCCTGCCGGTGGTCGAGAGCCTGCTGACCCATACGGACATCCCGATGGATTGCCATTTGATGATCGACAACCCGGACCGGTGGGCGCCTCCGTACGCCGAAGCGGGCGCCTATAACGTCACCTTCCACGCCGAGGCCACCGACAATCCGGTCGGGGTTGCTCGTGATATCCGCGCCGCCGGCGCCAAAGCCGGGCTCAGCATCAAGCCGAAGACTCCGCTGGATCCCTACCTGGAGATCCTGCGGCACTTCGACACTTTCCTCGTCATGTCGGTAGAGCCGGGCTTCGGCGGCCAGAGTTTCATCCCCGAGGTGCTCGGCAAAGTCCGGGCGGTGCGCAAGCTGGTCGACGCCGGGGAGCTGACGATCCTGGTCGAAATCGACGGCGGCATCAACGAGGACACCATCGAGCAGGCCGCCGAAGCCGGTGTCGACTGCTTTGTCGCCGGTTCCGCGGTGTACGGCGCCCAGGACCCGGAGGCCGCGGTAGCGGCTCTGCGGCGACAGGCCGGTGCCGCGTCGCCGCACCTGGCCTTATGAGCGGCCAATGAGCGCCGGGCAGGTCGGCAGCATCGAGGCGGCCATGCGCCTCGCCATCGAGCAGTCCTACCAGGTCAAAGGCGCCACATATCCGAATCCGCCGGTGGGGGCCGTCATCCTGGATTCCGAAGGCAGGGTGGTCGGGGTTGGCGGAACCGCGCCGGCCGGCGGCGACCACGCCGAGGTGGTGGCCCTGCGCCGGGCCGGAGGTTTGGCGGCCGGTGGCATCGCGGTGGTCACCCTGGAGCCGTGCAACCACTACGGCAAGACTCCGCCGTGCGTGAACGCTCTGATCGAGGCAAGAGTGGCGACGGTGGTCTACGCCGTCACGGATCCGAACGGGATCGCGGGGGGCGGGGCGGGCCGGCTCTCGGCAGGGGGCGTGCAGGTGCGGTCCGGAGTGTTGGCAGAGCAGGTGGCCGGCGGGCCGCTGCGGGAGTGGCTGCACAAGCAACGCACCGGGCAGCCGCACGTGACGTGGAAGTACGCCAGCAGCATCGATGGGCGCAGCGCTGCCTCCGACGGTTCCAGTCAGTGGATCTCCAGTGAGGCCTCACGCGCGGACCTGCATCGGCGCCGCGCCATGGCCGACGCGATCGTGGTCGGCACCGGCACCGTGCTGGCCGACGATCCGGCATTGACGGCCCGGCTGACCGACGGCTCGCTGGCGGAGAAACAACCGCTGCGCGTGGTGGTGGGGATGCGCGAAATACATTCGGAGGCAAAGGTTCTCAACGATGACTCGCGCACCATGGTGATTCGTACCCACGATCCCGCCGAAGTGCTCAAGGCGCTTTCAGACCGCACCGATGTTCTGCTGGAGGGCGGCCCCACGCTCGCCGGTGCATTCCTGCGGGCCGGGGCGATCAACCGCATCTTGGCCTACGTCGCGCCGATCCTGGTGGGTGGCCCCATCACCGCCGTGGACGACGTGGGAGTGTCCAGCATTTCGAAGGCGTTGCGCTGGCAATTCGACGGCATTGAGCGAGCCGGCCCTGACCTGGTGATCAGCCTGGTGCCGCATAGCGGCTGAGTCATTGATTCGCGCGCCGAGTTCGCTTGGGCTCGTTGAACGTGGGTGATGTGCACGAAAAGTAGTCGCATTGGGTGCATATCCCCCACACTCGACGCGTCACCTAGTGCTCGCCTAGCGAGACGGCCTCCTGCTCGGGGACTTCGAGTTGCTCGGCGTGTCCTTTGCGGCCGCTGATCAGAAGGCCCAGCAGCGCTCCCACCACACAGATACCAACGGTGACCATGAATATGTCGCCGTACATCAATGCAAACGCTTTGAGGTACATCGATCCCTGGGCGGCCACACGTTCAAGCAGGCTGGCATTCGGCGGTATCGCGGCCGACAGCCCCGCCAAGATCTGGTTGAACCGGTAAAAGCCCCAGGCGGTCAGCGCCGCCACGCCGATCAGCATGCCCGTCATCCGCGCCACCACCACCGCCGCCGAGGCGATGCCGTGTTGCGCCGCCGGGACCACCCGCAGGGCGGCCGACGACAGCGGCCCGATCACCAAACCAAGTCCGAGACCGGCCACCAGCAGGTCGGCATGCAGTACCGGCACGCTGAACAAACCGAAGACGTTGTGCCGGTGCTCCATCACGTCTTGCCGCCAGAAATGAATCAGCCAGTACCCGTAGGCGGCGATGAGCAGCCCGACGAAGACCATTGCCCGGTCGCCGATCCGGGTGGCGATCAAGCCGCCCAGCACCGCGCCGATGGGCAGCGCGATCAGGAACCACAGCAGCAGCCCGGCCGCCTGCGTCTGGTCCATTTGCAGCACACCCTGCGCGAACAGCTCCACGTCGACCAACGTGACCATCAGTGCCGCGCCCGCGGTCAACGATGCGCCCAGTGCGGCGAGGAATGGCCGGAAATGCACCCCGGCCGGATCGATCAGCCGGGTGCGCGAGAAGCGCTCCCACACCACGAAGACGACCGCGGCGATGACCGCCCCGATCACCAACGGCAGCCCGTAGCTCGGCAGCACCTGTTTGCCGTCGGGTTGCGGGTTGTACAGCCCGATCACGGCCAGGCCCAGCGCGAGGGCCAGCAGCAGCCCGCCCACCACGTCGATCCGCTCCGGCTCGTCGGCGCGGTCGTGCGACGGCAGGCTGAATTGGATCATCGCCATGGCGATCAAGGTCAGCGGAACGTTGATCCAGAACACGTATCGCCAGTCGTGGAACAGCCAGACG
>Ga0335072_10009851_pt1 | contig 13778 bp, 15 predicted proteins | sample Lox_Sample_21_FD_206725 | JGI IMG/M metagenome (GOLD analysis project Ga0335072, IMG submission 206725) | Soil microbial communities from Loxahatchee National Wildlife Refuge, Florida, United States - Lox_Sample_2.1 | ecosystem: Environmental > Terrestrial > Soil > Wetlands | place: USA...
CGCCTCGATTGCGTTGCGCTGCTGATTCCCGGAATTTTCACCTATCAATCGGTCTCCGATGGGGAGGTATTCGTGGCCGTGGACGAAGGCGTGCTGGTCAAAACCGGCCCCGATGTACTCGTGTCGGTGCGTCGCGCGCTCGCCGGCGCCGCCCTCGGCGCGCTGCGCGATGCGGTGACGCGAGACTTCTCGAGGCTCGATGAGCGCGAGCGAAGCATGCGCTCCGTTCTGGCGAAGGTGGAAGGTGATCTCATCCGCCGGATGGCGAGACTGCAGAATGAGCGACGAATCTGATCAGCAGCGCCGGCGCGCCGCACCCTCGCTGAGTGAGCAGATCGGCAAGCGGGCGCAGCGCAAGCTCAAGGCGCGACGCCACTCCCCGCAGAGCGTCTGGTTCGGTCTCGGCATGATGGGTCTCATCGGCTGGTCGGTGGCCGTGCCGACCCTGAGTGGCGCGGCGCTCGGCTTGTGGCTCGACCACCATCACCCGGGCAAACATGCCTGGACGCTTGCGTTCCTGGCGGCCGGTCTCGCGATCGGCTGCATGACCGCCTGGCACTGGGTTGCGAGCGAAGAGCGGGAGATTCGCGAGGAACAGGAGCGCAACGGTGAGTGAGCTGCCTGCGGCCGCCCTGGTCTTCACCGGCGGACTGCTGCTCGGCGCCTTTTTCTTCGGCGGGCTGTGGTGGACCGTGCGCCGCGGCCTGTCGGCGCAGCAGCCGGCGCTGTGGTTCTTCCCCAGCCTGCTGCTGCGCATGGGTGCTGCGGTGACGGTATTTTTTTGCCTGGGGAGGGACGATTGGCGGCGCTGGCTCCTCTGCCTGCTGGGCTTCTTGATCGCCCGCTCGCTGATCAGGCGCCTCACCCGGGCATCGGAGGTCACCCATGCACCTTAGCCCGGATGAAATGATTCTCTGGCAGCATGGTCCGCTGAAGCTCAACGGCACCATCCTGTTCACCTGGGGATTGATGGCCGCGCTCGCGATCGGATCGAAGCTCATCACACGCAAGCTCTCGAGCGATCTGCAGCCATCGCGCTGGCAGAGCCTGCTCGAGATCATCGTAACGGGCATCGAGGGCCAGCTCGCGGAGGTCGGACTGCGCGAGCCGAAGAGGTACATCGGCTTCGTCGGCACGCTCTTTCTGCTCATCGCCGCCGCGAGCATCTGCACCGTCATTCCCGGCTACGAGCCGCCGACGGGGTCTCTTTCGACCACGGCCGCGCTCGCCCTGTGCGTATTCGTGGCGGTCCCGTATTATGGGATCGAGGAAGAGGGACTCGCCGCATACCTCAAGTCCTATGCGGAGCCTACCGTGCTGATGCTGCCATTCAACCTCATCAGCGAGCTGTCGCGCACGCTCGCGCTCGCCGTCCGGCTATTCGGGAACATGATGAGCGGCACCATGATTCTGGCCATACTGCTCACCATCACGCCATTCATCTTCCCCATCGTCATGAGTGCGCTCGGATTGCTCACCGGCATGGTGCAGGCCTACATCTTCAGCGTTCTGGCGGCGGTGTACATTGCTGCCGCCACGCGCAGGCGCGATCCCGGAGCCGTGCGACGCAGCCGATCGTGAAATATCACAGGAGCCTTCATGGATAGCATGACCCTCATTGCAATCGCTTCGATCGTCACCGCCGGCTTGACCATTGCCCTCGGCAGCATCGGGCCCGCGCTCGGCGAGGGCCGGGCGGTCGCCACCGCACTGAGCGCGCTGGCGCAACAACCGGATGTCGCCACGACCATCACGCGCACGTTGTTCGTCGGTCTGGCGATGATCGAGTCGATCGCCATCTATTGCTTCGTCGTGTCGATGATCTTGATATTCGCCAATCCGTTCTGGAATCACGTGATTGCGCAAAGCGCGGCCAGGTAGCTCATGCTGATCGATTGGTTCACCGTCGCCGCGCAGGCGCTCAATTTCATCATTCTCATCTGGCTGCTGAGGCGCTATCTCTACGGGCCGATCCTCGCTGCGGTCGCGGCACGCGAGAAGCGAATCGCGGCGCAGCTGGCCGACGCGGCCGCGACGCGGCTGCAGGCGCGCAAGGAGCAGGAGGAGTTTGCGCAAAAAAAAGCGCAATTGGAGCGCGAGCGCACGACGCTGCTCGACAAGGCGGCGGGCGAAGCGAACGTGGAGCGTCAACGGTTGCTGAGCGAGGCACGCCGCGATGCCGATGCGCTCAGCACCCAGCGGCGAGATGCCCTGGTGGAGGAGGCCCGAGCGCTCGATGAGGTGCTACGCCGGCGCACGCAGCAGGAGGTGTTCGCCATCGCTCGCCGGGCATTGCAGGATCTTGCCGCCGTCAGCCTGGAAGAGCGCATCACGGCGATGTTCGTCGAGCGTCTTCGATCGGCGGACGCTCAGGCGAAGGAACGGTGGAAGGGCAACCTTCATGCTGCCCCGGTGCGGGCTTTGGTGCGCAGTGCCTTCGAGCTGTCCGCTTCGCAACGCGCGGCGATCAAGGATGCCCTCGAGGAGGTCGTCGGGGCTGCCATGAGCGTCGAGTTCGAGACGGCGGCGAGCTTGATCAGCGGGATCGAGGCGACGGTCAATGAATACAGGATGGCTTGGAGCATCGAGAGCTACCTGGATGCCCTGGAACGCGAGGTAGGCGAGCGGATTCAGCGGGCCGGCGCGGGGGAGACGATGCCTTCATGAGCGGCGAGACGGCTTCCTTGCAAGGGCTCTTCGATGCCACATTCGCCGAGATGGCGAGGGCGCGTGAGGCTTTCGCGCCATGCCTCGTGCCCGAAGAGGTTGGGAGGATCACCGGCGTCGCCACGGGTGTGGCTAAAGTAGGCGGGCTTCCGTCGGTGGGCTTCGAGGAGCTGGTGAGCTTTCCGGGAGATGTGCTCGGCATCGCCTTCAATGTCGATGAGACCGAGGTCGGCGTCGTATTGCTCGGGGAGCACTGGCACCTGAAGGCAGGCGATGAGGCCCGGCGTACTGGGCGGGTGATGGACGTCGCCGTCGGCGAGGCGCTCCTTGGACGCATCATCGACCCGTTGGGCCGGCCGCTCGATGGTGCCGGACCGATCCCCACCCGGAGGCGTCTGCCCATCGAGCGCCCGGCCGCGCCCATCATGGACCGGGCCCCGGTTACCGTTCCCCTGCAGACCGGGCTCAAGGTCGTCGATGCTCTCCTGCCCATCGGGCGCGGCCAGCGGGAGCTCATCGTCGGCGATCGTCAGTCGGGCAAGACCGCCCTCGCGATCGATGCCATTCTCAACCAGCGCGACCAGAACGTGCTGTGCATTTATTGCGCGATCGGCCAGCATGCCTCCGGAGTCGCGAAGGTCGTGGCGACGTTGCGCGAGCATGGCGCGCTGGGCCACTGTGTGGTAGTCGTGACCGAGGGTGACGATCCGGCCGGGCTCACTTTCATCGCACCCTACGCAGCCACCAGCATCGCCGAGCACTTCATGGAGCAAGGACGCGACGTGCTGATCGTCTACGACGACCTGACGAACCACGCGCGGGCGTATCGCGAGCTCTCGTTGCTGCTGCGCCGCCCGCCCGGCCGCGAGGCCTTCCCCGGCGACATATTCTACATCCACGCGCGGCTCCTGGAACGAGCCACGCACTTGCGCGATGAGCGCGGCGGCGGTTCGCTCACCGCACTGCCAATCGTCGAGACCGATGCACAGAACATCGCCGCATACATTCCCACGAACTTGATTTCCATCACGGATGGCCAGATCTATCTCTCGCCCGAACTGTTCGAGCTCGGCGTCTTGCCCGCCGTCGATGTCGGCAAATCGGTGTCTCGCGTCGGCGGAAAGGCGCAGCGCCCGGGGTATCGAGCGGTCGCCGGCGACCTCAAGCTGGCCTACGCGCAGTTCGAGGAGCTCGAGGCGTTCGCGCGATTCGGTGCCCGGCTGGATGAGCAAACGCGCAAGGTGATCGAGCATGGGCGGCGCATCCGGGCATGCCTGCAGCAGGCGGAATGCGCTCCCCTGCCGGTCGAGCGTCAACTCGCCGTTTTGCTGTCGTTGACCGCCCGGCTCTTCGACGATGTATCGCTCGATCGCATGCACGAAGCGCAGCTGGCCGTGCAGAAGGCCGTGGCCGGGCTTCCGGCCGACCTGCGCCGGCGGCTCGATGGCGCGGCCGTGCTCAGCGATGCCGATCGCAAGGCAGTCATCGACGTCGCCGCCGGCGTACTGGCGGTGTTGCGTAGCGCGACGGCGGGATCGGGCGCGTCGGCGTCATGAGCGATACCGTCGAGAGCTTGCGCCGCAAGATCCGCAGCGCCCACGAGCTGCAGTCCGTCGTTCGTACCATGAAGGCATTCGCCGCCACGAGCATCGGCCAGTACGAGAATGCGGTGCGCTCGTTGACGGATTATCATCGCGGGGTCGAGCTCGGCTTGATTGCCTGCCTTCGAGGAAACGAGCGCGCAGCCGGTCGGGCGATAACCGGCGCCTCGAAGGGCCAAGGCGCCATGCGCGCGATCATCTTCGGTTCGGACCAGGGCCTGGTCGGAGCGTTCAATGATTCGGTAGCGCAACTTGCGATCTCGGTGCTTTGCGCCCACCCTGGGAATCGAGTGTGGGTGGTGGGCGAGCGGGTCCGCGCACGCCTGTCGGATGCCGGTCTGGCGCCCCGCAAGCAATTGCTCGTGCCCGGTTCCGTGGAAGCCATAACGCCGCTCGTCAGAGAGGCTCTCATCGACGTCGAAGCAGACCGGGAGAGCCGCCACGCGCCTCTGTGGGTGTTCCACAACCGCCCCGTATCGAGCTCGAGCTATGAGCCGGTCGCCCTTAAGCTGCTGCCGCTCGATGCGAATTGGCTGGCCGGCATGGTGGATCGGATAAAATGGCCGAGCGCAAATCAGCCGCAGGTGATGGGCGCGCCATTCACCGTGTTGAGTGCGCTGATACGCGAATACCTGTTCATCTCGCTGTACCGGGCGTGCGCCGAATCGCTGGCGAGCGAGAACGCAAGCCGTCTTGCTGCGATGGAGCGTGCCGACAGAAACATCAGCGAGCTGAGCGAGCGGCTGCAGGGCGACTATCACCGCGTGCGGCAAGACGGGATCGACGAAGAGCTCTTCGATGTGATCTCAGGATTCGAGGCGTCGTCCCTGCCGGCGTGAGCCGGAAATATGGGACGCCTCTTGCCCTAGGCCGCTCTCGGATCTTGGCGTACCAGCAACACCGGAACGGGTGATCCGATGAGCACCTCGGCAGTATCGCAGCCCACACGATGCAGCCCGTGTCGAGCATGAGAACCCATGACGATCAGGCTTGCCTGCCATTGATTCGCTTCGTCCAGGATGGCGCGCCCGGCCGATCCGCCGACGGACTCGAACATCACGCATTCCGGAGACAAGCCCTGCTCGCGGGTCAACGTCTCCGCCTTGCCGATGATGCCTTTGCCAATCCGGCATTGCGATGCGATCACCTCTTGCCGGGAGCCGCCCGTACCGTAGCCGCAGTCCATGGTCGGCGCGACCACCACGTGAAGCAACCGCAGCTGGCTGCCTTGCTCCTTTGCGATCTTGATCGCCTCGCTCAATCCACGGTCGCAAGCGTCACTGCCGTCCAAGGGAACCAGGATTCTCGGATACATCGAAGCACTCCGCATTCGTAAACGCCCGGCTGCATGGTGGCTTGCTGGACGCTGCCGGACAATCGCGGGTTTCCACCTGAGGTTGCGCTAATCGCGTATCGGATCGGGCCTCACTACCAAGATGTCGCAAGTCAAGGACTCCAGCACGGAAGATGCGGTACTGCCGATGATCATGCGGTGCCACCTCCCGTGGGAGGAGGCCCCGATGACGATGACATCGGCCTTGTATTGGCTCACGAGATCGACGATGCGATGCTCCGGTGCGCCCGGCTGGACATGAAGCCGCGCGGGCGGCACCCCATAGAGGCGTGCGAGAGATTGCAGCTGTCCGAGCCGGAAAGAGGTCTCGCACTCGAGACTGCCCGCGAGGTCCGCAGTCATGCGGAGCGGCTCCGCGCCGGAAGCGGCGGCCAGCGCCGTCGGGATGTAGGTGTGAATCACATGCAAATCACCGCTCATGCACGCCGCCAGGGACGTGGCGCAGCTCAGAATCTTTCGATTCAGGGCAGTGACGGATTTCTTGCTCGGATCCGGCTCGATGGCGGCCATGATCACCGGTGTTGCGCACCACTCGTTGTTCTTGGTGAGCAGCAGTGGCACCGGGGAGCCGTGCGCCAGATGCCAATCGGTGTTTCTCAGGAAAGTTCGCCGGGCCAAGGAGTGATGATGTGTATCCTTGATCACCATCGTGGCATTCGATTGACGAACATAGTCCAGAATCGCGCGGTGCAGCGAGTCTCCGTAGGCGACGCGTGTGCTGACCTCGGTGTGCCGTTCGCGAAACAGCACGGCCAGCGCCTCGAGCAGATCCTGATGTTGCGCAAGCGACCCTTGCGGTTCGCCGGGCCGGCCGGCTCCATCGCCGCCTTCCCGAGCCATGTCGCAGAGGAGCAATTCGACGGTGGCGCCGAGAGGTCGAGCCAATATCAGGGCCTTGTCGACGGCTGACTGCCGTCCTGTGACCGTCGGGTCAACGACGACCAGAAGGTGGTTGGGTTGCTCCATGCTCATATCCCCTCGTGTCCCGGGCGCCTATTCTGCCTTTTCGCCCGAGAGTCGTAAGTCTCCAGCGAAGTCGATCCGGAGACCATAAGGGATGGCGCGTAGATGGTCGTCACGCCGCCGCCGGGCCTATGCTTGCAGCCCGGTCGATTGCGCCGCGCCGAATCTAGGGGTAATTCCCTATGCCGGGCGGGATTGGCATCGCGGATAGTCAAGCGGGTCCAATGGCTGATCTCTCGCACATAGCACGATGAATACCCTGGTAGTGTCGACCGGCGTTTCGCTGCAGGCCAAGCTCTCGGCGCTGCGCAATCCGGCCCTGTATCCGGATCCGACGACCCAGGTCGAGTCGATGGAGACGCATTGCGCCTGGGTGTTCCTCACCGATCATTACGTCTACAAGTTGAAGAAGCCGATGCGGCTCGGCCAGATGGACAACCTTTTGCTTTCCGCGCGCCACCGCAACTGCAGGGAGGAGATTCGGCTCAACCGCAGGCTCGCGCCCGACGTTTATCTCGATGTCGTTCCGCTGATCGAGCACGCAGGACAGCTCTCGCTCGATGGAGCCGGCACTCCCGTGGACTGGCTCGTCAAGATGCGGCGTTTGCCGTCCGACCTGTCGCTCGATCGCAAGATCGCATCGGGACAGGTCAGCTGCCTCGCGATCAGCCGTGTGAGCGATGTTCTCACGGCATTTTATCGCCGGCAGCCGCCCGCACGGCTGTCGGCGGAGGATCATCTGCAGCGCATGCAACGGCAGGTGGCCATGAACGGTCTGGCGCTGCTCGATCACGATCTCGGACTGCCTCGCGACCTCGTGGCGAGCGCCGTCGACCAGCAGGAGAAGTTCCTGAGAAGCGCTCCGCAGCTCCTCGCGGCGCGTGCACAGCAGGGAAGAATCATCGAAGCGCACGGTGACTTGAAACCGGAGCACGTCTTTCTCGCCGAGCCGCCGTGCATCATCGATTGTCTCGAGTTCGATCGAGAACTGCGCTTGCTCGATCCATTCGAGGAGCTCGCCTATCTGGCGCTCGAATGCGAGCGAATGGGTGCCGGATGGATCGGGCAGCAGATGATCGATGAATACGCAGCGCGAAGCGGCGAACGCGTCGAAGCCGCGCTGCTCGAATTCTACGTGAGACGGCGCGCGAGCGAGCGAGCGCTGAGCGCCGCCTGGCACCTGCGCGACCCGGCCGTACGAGAGCGAAAGGATTGGCGGGCGAGGGCGATCGGATATCTTGGCCAGAGCCAGAGACTCGCGACTCGAACGTGACTCGCCGGGCACCGCGCCGCAGCAATCGTTGACGGCCGGCGTCGTATCACGTGAGGATGCGCCCCATGGCCAGGGCCCTCATCGCCGGCATGTGGATCGCATGGATCGCCTATTGGTTTCTCGCTGCGCGCACCGTGAAGCCGGCGCGCGAGCGGCAGAGTGCGGCATCGAGGCTTGGCTTTGTGCTCGCCATGGCGATCGTCGCCGCGCTGCTCGGATTACACCGCTTAAGCGGCGTGCTCGCTGTCCGGCTGGTCGGCGGTGGATGGACGAGATACTGGTGTGCGGTCGCGTTGGTCGCGGCTGGTCTTGGCTTCAGCATCTGGGCGAGGATCATCCTTGGCGGCAACTGGAGCGGCTCGGTGACGGTCAAGGTCGGCCACGAGCTCATCCAGCGCGGTCCCTATCGGCATATTCGCCACCCGATTTACACGGGAATAATACTGGCGCTGCTCGGCACGGGCCTCGCGGCCGGGCAAGTCCGTGGCTTTCTCGGGTTCGCGATTGGCTTCGTCACCTTGTGGCTCAAGTCGCGGGTGGAGGAGCGCTGGATGACTCGAGAATTCGGGGAGCGTTATGCCGCTTATCGGCAATCGAGCTGGGCGCTGATCCCTTTCGTATTGTAGCCGTTGCGCCGTGCCGTGGCCGGTGCGCCCGAGGTGCCCCCCGGCGCCGCTCGCCCGAGTGGCCGCGGCTCTCGCAGAGGCATAAAATCAAGACCGATGCCTCAGGCTGCATTGCAGTGATCTTCAGGGAGGGCCCGTGGCCGCCGCCGTACTCGATTCCATTCAGAATTATCAAGAGTCGCTGGTTCAGCAGTGCATCCGGTCGACTGCGCCCCAGCATCCGCGAATCGAGCACTCCGCCGCGCTGCTTGCAGACGTCGCCTGCGTTGCGCTCAATTCGCTGCGTCCGCGCTACATCCGCCACAGCATCGACCTGCATTTCTTCGCGTCCGACGAGGAGCGGCAAGAAAATGAAGCCGCGGTGAAATCCGCCGTGGCTGCGGCATTCAGCTACGTCGAGTCTCATTTGCGACCAGAGCCGTCCTGACGCCGATCGAGTCGGCCAACAACGCTCGCCATTGACGATTCGGCGCAGCGACTCACTCGTCCGAATCGGCGCTGCCTTCTTCCTGCGCCGCGGACGTTCCCGCCTTGAAGTCATCGGGATGCAGCCGATAGCGCGCCAGAAGCTTGTAGAAATCGGTGCGGCTGCGCTTGGCAAGGCGCGCGGCTTGAGTCACGTTTCCGGCGGTGAGCTGCAGGTTGACCGCGAGGTAATCACGGGAGAATTTTTCGCGGGCCTCATCCAGCGTCGGCATCTTCGCCGGGTCCTCGGACAGGGACCTCTGCACCTGCTCCCGGGTGATGACTCGACCCTGCGACATGGCGACGTTCTGCTTCACCAGCTCGAATAGCTGCCGAACGTTACCCGGCCAGTCGGTCGTGGCAAGCAGCTGGATGGCTTCGGGAGAGTAGATCTTCTTCTGCGCGCCCGGCTCGCTCGCTTGCTCGAGGAAATGCGATACCAGCAGGGGGATATCCTCTCGCCGCCGCCCCAGGGGCGGTATCTCGATGGGCAGGACCGTGATTTGACGATGCAGGTCGCACAGAAACGCCCCGCTCTCGATCAATGGCTCGAGGTCGCGAGAGGTGGTGCAGATCAAGCGCGCGTCGGCGTACTCGGCACCCAGGCTCTTTGTGGAAGTGACGTGGTGCTTGGCCAGCAGCTGGGCAAGCGCGGCCTGCAGCTTCAGGGGTAGATCGCCGATCTCGTCGATCAGCAGCGTGCCGCCCTGCGCCCGCCGAAAAGCCCCCTCCTGCAGCACGCTCGCGGCGCCGGATTCATCAGACTCGCCACCGAAGAGGGCAATCTCCAAGGCATCGCGGCTGGTGTCCCGGCATGAGATTGCCACGAACGGCTTGTCGCGGCGCGCGCCGGCCGCGTGAATGGCACGCGCAAACAGCTCCTTCCCCGTACCGCTCTGACCGGTGAGCAGCACCGGCATGTCGCTGCGCGCCGCCGAGTTCGCCATGGCCAGCCGATCCTCCATGAGCTGACTGCGCGAGACGACGTTCGCGCGCCAATCCCCCTCGGTCAAGGCGAAGCTCGAGTCCGCGATGGCGCGCTGAACCTGCCCCAATAATTCCTCCTTTCCCACCGGCTTCACCAGAAAGCCAAAGGCCCCCGCCTGGGTCGCGCGTACCGCCTCGGCAATCGTGGCGTGCGCCGTCAGGATGATCACCGTCAGCTGCGGCCAGCGGTTCTTCAGCTCCCTGAGGAACGCGAGACCATCCATGTCCGTCACCCGCAGCTCCGTGATGATCAGATTGGGTCTGGACCTCACGCAGGCATGCAATGCCGCCTGCGCGCTCTCCGCCGTCTCCACCGCATAGTGTGCGGCGCCGAGGCGCGTTACCAGGAGGCGGCGCAGCTCGGGGTCATGATCTACCACGAGGATCTTCGGCTTTCGGACCGCAGGGGCGGCACGATCATGATCGCTGCGGTTGCGAGGTTCGTGTGCCTTTCCCGCGATGCCGAATCCGAGAGAGGTCGTCGGTCGTACGTTTCGCGTCATCTACAGGTCATCCCAGAGGTACCGACAAGCTCCATGTCTTCACACGACGCCAAGCATCCCACTCGAAAAGCGAGGGCTTGCAGATTCCATTCCGGCGCGTGAGTCATTATGTGCATCGCACGCTCGCCAGATCCAGCCATGCCCGTTGAATTCGGGGTTCACCCGGTTCAAGCAGCGGGTTTCGCGTTGCGGCGGCTGGACCGAGAATCGCGTTCTTGGTCTCTCTGGCGGCGCTTTTTGTCATATATTAATTATACTTTACAATAACTTATGAAATATATATAGACTTCTTATTAATATATGGGAATTCGCGAGAAGCCGGGTCCGGGCCTCGCGCACCTGGAAGCTGCAGCCGCGCAGCTTGGAAACCTTGATCTTTGGCACCGCTCGACCACTGCAGCACACATCCCATGGAACCGAGCCATCTGGCGTGCAGTGGACGGCGATACAAGCTTGCGAGCGGTGCTCACCTGGATGGCAAGCGGGTCTGGCCGGGCAGCGAGCCGCGCTGCTTTTGCACCAGCATCACCTGCAGCACCAATGCGCAAGATGCCGATTGACGCGATGAGCGAGCGATCCGGGACAAGCACCTGGAAGTGCCGGGGCAGGGCGGCTGGGCGGGGTGGGGCTCCTTTCGCTAGACTGGTTTACTCGTCTGGCGCGGAGGTAGGCATATGGCCCGATTCATGTACATTTGGGAATTTCGTGTTGCGCCATCGTCGGTCGGCCAGTTCGAGTTCGAGTATGGACCTCGTGGCAGCTGGGTGGCCCTGTTTCGCAAGGCCCCGGAGTACATCGAGACGCTCCTGCTCCGTGACAACACCGATCCGTTGCGCTACGTGACCGTGGATCGTTGGGAGAGCCAGAAGGCGCACGACCTGTTTCGATCGACGCATCTTACGCAGTATCAGGAGATCGAGCGGCGCTGCCGTGGCTATACGACGACCGAGCGGCCGCTGGGCGAGTTCAGCGAAGGTGATTAGTCTCAGGGGAGGCCGAATCGCTTCGCGTACTCGCCGTTGAGGCGCGGGCCAAATTTCATCGCTTCGCCGCCGACGATGCGCCCGAGGGGCTCACCCAGCGATATTCGAGAACCCCGGGGGCCTCGGCGCGCGTCACGTTCATAATGCCGCTCACGCATGCCCCGGAGGCGAAGCTCGATGTCCCAAGACCCGTTGATGCAGCCATTTCGACTCAAGCAGCTGACGCTTCGCAATCGGATCATCACCACCGCGCACGAGCCCGCTTACGCCGAGGACGGCATGCCAAAGGCGCGCTATCGCGCCTATCATGTCGAGCGTGCGAAGGGCGGCGTGGCAATGACCATGACCGCCGGCTCGGCCTCGGTGGCGCGCGACAGTCCCCCCGCCTTCAACAACTTGCTCGTCTACAAGGACGAGGTCGTGCCGTGGCTTTCGGAACTCGCCGAGGCGTGCCATGAGCACGGTGCGGCGGTCATGATTCAGTTGACTCACCTCGGTAGGCGCACGCGCTGGGATCGCGGTGATTGGCTGCCCGTCGTCTCGGCCTCGCATCGCAGAGAGCCTGCCCACCGCGCGTTTCCAAAGGAGGCGGAAGAATGGGACATCAAAAGAATCATCGCCGACTACGCCGACGCCGCCGAGCGGATGCACGCCGCCCACCTGGACGGAATCGAGCTGGAGGCCTACGGGCACTTGATGGACCAGTTCTGGTCGCCTCTCACGAACACGCTGGCGGGTCCCTACGGCGGTGCTCTCGACAACCGTCTCAGGTTCACCTTCGAGGTTCTCGAGGCGATACGGGCGCGCGTGGGGCCGCAGTTCATCGTGGGCATACGCTATACGGGCGAGGAACTGCTCGACGGTGGTTTGACCCGGGAGGAGGGTCTGGAGATTTCCCGTCGGCTGACGGATAGCGGCCTGATCGACTTTCTGAATGTGGTGCGCGGCCATATCGATACCGACCCCGGATTGACCGACGTGATTCCGATTCAAGGGATGAGAAGCGCGCCTCACCTGGACTTCGCCGGCGAGATACGCGCGGCGACCCGATTCCCGACGTTTCATGCGGCCAGGATTCCCGATGTCGCCACGGCGAGGCATGCCATCGCCGCGGGCAAGGTGGATATGATCGGCATGACGCGGGCTCACCTGACCGATCCGCACATCGTGCAGAAGATCCTGACCGGCAAAGAGCAGGCCATTCGTCCCTGCGTCGGCGCCAACTATTGCCTGGATCGAATTTACCAGGGCGCGGAAGCCTACTGCATCCACAATGCCGCGACGGGTCGCGAGCTCGAGATCCCGCACGTGATCCCGGCTGCGCGCAAGCGGCGCCACATCGTCGTCGTCGGCGCAGGACCCGCCGGGCTTGAGGCGGCGCGCGTCGCAGGAGAACGCGGTCACCGGGTGACCGTGTTCGAGGCGACGGGCAAGCCTGGTGGACAGGTTCGTCTCACCGCACAGAGTCCGCGGCGGCGCGAGATGATGGGCATCATCGATTGGCGCATGGCGCAATGCGAATCCGCGGGCGTGGCGTTTCGCTTCGACCTGCTGGCGGGGGAGCAAGAGGTCCTCGCCGAGAATCCCGATGTCGTGATCGTCGCGACCGGCGGCTGTCCGGACCTCGACGTGCTGCAGGCCGGCAACGACCTCGTGGTCGGCACCTGGGACATCATCTCCGGTCACGTGGCGCCCGCATCCACCGTGTTGCTATTCGATGACGCCGGCGACCACCCGGCGCTGCAGGCCGCGGAGCTCATCGCCGAGGCCGGGGCGACGCTCGAGATCATGACACCCGATCGCACGTTCGCGCCGGAAATCATGGCGATGAATCTCGTTCCTTACGTGCGCTCCTTGCAGCGGCACGCGGTGACGTTCACGGTCACCTATCGGCTGAAAGCGGTGCGCCGCGAGGGTGCTCGACTGGTGGCGCTGGTCGGCAGCGACTATCTCGATGTCACCCGGGAGCGGGTCGTGGAGCAAGTCGTCGTCAATCACGGAACACGGCCGCTGGATGATCTTTACTTCGCGCTGCGCCCGGCGTCGCGCAATGCCGGGGAAGTCGATTACGGTCAACTGCTGGCGGGAGAGGCACAGCAAGTGATCGCCAATCCCCAGGGCAGGTACCAGCTATTTCGGATCGGCGATGCAGTCTCGGCGCGCAACACTCACGCCGCCATCCATGATGCGTTGAGGCTGGTCAAGGACATGTAAAGGAGACGGCCCCGAATCACGGCTCGGCTCCGATCCCGGCTCCCGCATGGCGCTTCAGGTGATCGATGAAGGCGCGCAGCTTTGGCATCACCTGGCGGCGCGCGGGATAGTAAAGAAACACCCCGGGCGCCATGGATGCAAA
>Ga0335072_10009852_pt1 | contig 13778 bp, 16 predicted proteins | sample Lox_Sample_21_FD_206725 | JGI IMG/M metagenome (GOLD analysis project Ga0335072, IMG submission 206725) | Soil microbial communities from Loxahatchee National Wildlife Refuge, Florida, United States - Lox_Sample_2.1 | ecosystem: Environmental > Terrestrial > Soil > Wetlands | place: USA...
TAGAGTAATTAAGGATGTTTTCTATAGATTACATGTCTTACTCTACACTAAATTTGCAAGACCATAAAATATGATACCAGTCCCCGTGCGCATCAATATCCAATATAATGTGAGAGATTAAAAATTATGCTTTGCTTTTTAAAAAACCAAACATGATGCAAACATATGCCTACCGAAGGCTTATGTCATCAACAGACAAAGTAAGTTTAGGACTCACTCATCCTTTTCTGGCTCTTTCTGCTTCTGCTTCTGCCGAAGCTGCCCTAGACATGCCAGGGGAGACAAGAATGTGTTTACAGCGCACCATGAAAAGAGTACGCCGAAGTTCAACTCAACTCGAGAATGTTAGTCAAATAGTAGAGTTTGGCTAGCTTCAACAACTATTTCCCACGTCAGTGCTTGTCCTCAACGAGAGAACTACTTTCGGCAAGAGAATTCAATGTAAGGGTGACGCTTACTGTTGTGTAAAGGCTAGGCATATCTAAAGCAATAGAAATGTGGTGCCAAGGTGATTGAATGGAAAGCAATCGACACATTAGTAATGAGATCAGCCACAGCATCCATGGCAGCCCAATAAACATAGCTACATTCTGACATGCGAGGCCTGAAGCTATCATGTCTACCCAGTTGACCATCCAATAAACGATAAAACTTGCGTGGCAGTTCCTTATTAGCTAATTGAGCAAGGTCGGTATGAGATCCCGGAGGTGCTGGGAGAGGAATCTGGAAAGCCAAAGAGATGTTCGAATACGCCCATGACAAGTAGAAGTATGTTGTTATCGTGGCGATCTAGCGCCAGATAATCTATTGAGGGAATTTCAAGGTTCGATATCTTAGGATAAATTTCATGTGGTGTGGTAGATAAAAGGTGAAGGAGAAGAAGGCAATAATAATCAGACAGATCAACGCGATTGTGATTGCAGGAGTTTCGCCAGGATGGTAAAAAGGTCTAAGATTAAATGTCGAAATCCAATCGATGGACTTATTGCCCGAGGGGCTTTTTGCATATTACTGATGAGAGTAGCATTGGACGAGGCCAATGCAAGAGCTTGTTTGGCCCATATCTATCATTTATTAGTACCTTGAACATGCAGCAACGCCAAAAACTAACCTCTCTAAACGTGCTCGTTACTTGTTGCTCAGGCATGGTCAATTGTGGATCAACAGTTATAGTGGGACGTATCATCCCTTACCGTAACAGTAATGACCTCAGCAGCTACCATAGGGTCGTACGAAGCATTTACATACTGAACAGCATCCTGGAGCAGCAACGGAGTATTTCCATTGATGATAACAGCTACCCAAACTTTGAAATCGTAGACCTGGCTCTGAACTTCCATAGGGTCGTAGTTGAAGTCTGCCGGAGAGCGTGCCAACCAGCCCAGGGAACCACTGGGCCTCTATTGCCTGCACGATCTGTGGACCCATCATCGGGGTAACACCCTTGATAGGGAGCTACTTGTGCATCGAAATCCACGACCCATACTACTAACGAGCTTATGTTCTGTTCTATATCGAATAAAACGGCTCAATATAGAGACAGAATGGCCAAAATGCATGTCATGAAGGTTAAGGCTGCAAAGGAAAGAAATCAGCATGGTATACCATATTGCAAGTAAACCACATACTCGTAATAGCTTATGACTTGAAACCATCAAATCGCGTGTCCTTCAGCGAACTAGCACTATTTCAGGACCATTTCTTGAACTTAATCCTCTCAGTAGACTTACGAATGCTAGAATCTTATAGGTCCTTGCTCTTCAGGCTTCTTTCTCTGACCGCTCATCCCCATCTGCAGGCATATCTTCATGGTCCTTTCCATCGTGTCCATTGTCCCTTTCATAATTCAGTATCTTCTCAAAGTTCGAACTCTGCGCTATAATGGGCTATAAGTCGCTGACAGGAAAAGGTACAAAATGCAAAAATACGATGGATTGCGGAAGAATGAAACATTCATATAAATTTAAAGCAAATGAGTATAATGATATTAGACGCGACCAGATACCAATATATAGAAAGCTTAGTAAATAAATGTGGCAAACCTCGGCGCGCATCGCAAAATACAAATACCATCTTATGTCTAGGACTGAGTCTCAGGGTGGTGATGTTAACATAGATCAACCGTGACAACTGTGACCTCGACTTGCGCCAATAGCTAGTTCCATCGGTCTTTAAATCCCACTTGGAGATATTAATAATGAACAGGAACCTCGATGCTCTTAACCGCAGACGAGTTGTCTTTTCATCCTCGATTGAAGAGTTGCGGAAATAAGATTGAGACACTCACTGTCGTCGTATATATTCTATAAGGCCATTCACCGCTAGCCGCCCATTGACGTCGCCACCATGGACGTGAATTCCCACACTCAAAGTCCATGGGCTTAGATTCGTGCAAAATGGATGCTAGCAAAGGAAAATAATATACACGGACTCTAACCTCTTCTTTCTCATGACTAAAAGCATACGAGGACAGTACTCGGATCGTCGAAAGTCACTGCCTGTCGTCGCGCATTGTAAAGAATCGCGAAATGGTTTCAACTAACTATTCACAGCAGCTATATATAAACGCTTTGCCTCAGTGGATTCCGTCAAAGCCTGAAAATTATTATGCCTAATTTCTGGCATGTGCTTTGCGGACTGAAGTGTCCAGGTGTCTAAGAGTTTTGAAAGGACAAGAACTTAGGGCTGTCGGAGAGGTCACTAACGCAGTTTTTGGGCGAGTTGATCTTGCTGACAGCTGGATCACTCCCGTACTACATGCTATTGTCGTTAGGAATATGTGTTATCGAATCTTTGTGCTGCTGTCGATCATTTTCTTTGTCTTCACTCCTGTGCTTTACACTATAGGGAAAGTCTCCGTAGAGGCCCGAGATCCCCATCTTTCCTGGCCAGCTTCAGGGGTGGGTGGAAAATATGAGCGGTTTTTGAGGTATAGCAGTTTCAAAGGTGCAAAGAGTGAATGAAGTGCTCGTACTAACATCACGTGATGTTACATATTAACCCGAATTAGGTCAACCTCTCGACTTTGAAAGGATTGTCTAAGAAAGTACAACCCCAAGTGTCAAGTAATCAAGCGCCACAATGGCGATCTCATTCCTTCGACAACTTCTTATGCCCTCAATTAGACAAATATCTGTCGTACGCACCTCAAAGCTAACCTCAAATTTGTCTCCGAAACTTTTCATCCGCGCATTCTCTGCTTCGTCGCCAGTATCAGCAACATATAATCAAGTAGCACGAGTACGTCTTTTCCCTATTCCCGTCCATTTTCTTCACATGCCTCACCTCTTATATCCGAATATTCCTTCTAATACCTTTCTCCAGGGATGCCGCGTCCCCCAACGAGCGCGTAAAACCGTCTCCCCAGCACTCAGCGCCGTCCGAGCCCCGAATCTCAAAGGCGTCTGTCTGAAAGTCGGCATCACGAAGCCCAAGAAGCCCAATTCCGCAGAGAGAAAAACGGCGAGGGTGCGATTATCGACGGGCAGGGTGGTCACGGCTTATATTCCGGGGGAAGGGCATAATGTGCAGCAGCATAGTGTGGTCCTCGTACGTGGAGGACGGAGTCAGGATTGTCCGGGTGTGAGATATCATCTGGTCAGAGGGGCTATGGACTTGGTGAGTTCGAATTTTGCTTTTATTTTTTCTCTTTTAAAATGAGTATTTTAAGAAAGGGGAGAAGCGGTGGCTTGAAGATCATGGGCAACGGATTGGGCTAATGATTACCAGGGCGGTGTTGGTAATCGAGTTACAAGTCGGTCGAAGTACGGAACGAAGAAGCCAAAGAAGCCTGCTGCTACTACTTCATAAATTATGGCCTCTTTGGGTTGTAGACTGCATTGTAAAATTAAGCATTGCAAGGCGTTGAGGGAGTCTATAGATCTGGCTATTTTATATATAACATCTTGAGGAGAGGGCGGCATATCACTTCAATGAAAGGCCTTCAAATCCAAATCCATGCATGATATTATTATTGTCCTCATGATTTCTGACCTAGATAGCCGTCACGTATATACGTACAGGCGTAATCCTACAGTTTGGACACCGTAACGCCAACCCGCGTCTAGATGATCATTCGTTCAATTTTTCGAAATTCCCGGCAGGAAACGCGCAACGAAATGGTGTAGATTCGTACAAAATAAAGTCAACGACCTAGTCTTGCTGAGTCTCATAGCCTTCCGGTTTCTCCATACCATTCAGGTCATAGAATCTTGACGTGCCTAGAGAACGAGATTAGCAAGTGCAAAGTTTTAGTGGGTGAAGGGACTGACAAGAATAGCCTTTCCAATCGAAATTGTCCTTCGGGTTGCAATGGCATTTCAGGTCCAGCCGCATCTTCTCTCCAGTTGGACAATGGGTGAAGGGTACATGATAATAGGCTATGTCATTGAAGAAGTGGATTTCCTCTTTCTTGAGGAGGAGGCTAGCCGCAATGGAGTGGACTGGTGCATCACCCCATCTTTCATAAAAGAATCCGCCGTCTTGGTCAAGGGATTCAAAGAAATCAGTGTAGGCCTTAGACCGGAGCCAATTGAGATTGCCAATTTCGAAGTTCGACCACTGTAGATTTATTAGTTTGCATCGTTAAATATGGTACAGTTTGAATCACCATGTGGCAATGGTTGTAAGTTTCCCCACCGTCGTCACTGAGGAAGCTCATCGAATTTCCTTCCGCTATATGTTCTGGATGGTTCTTCATGAACTTCTTCACGCTCTCCCACAGCGTTGGGATTGTCTCCACATATTCGTACAGACTTAGTACGAAGCTATACTTCTTTCCGTGGTCGGCCATATATTTGAACGCATCATAATCGATATCGCAGAAAAGCTCAACGCTTGGCTCAACCCGCCAATACCACTCGTAATTCTTCATTAACTCTTGTTGGAAGAAGAATCCTGACTCGAATCGGCACATGTGTCTGTAGCTGATAGAGTCGCCATAGATGATCTTCCTTTGCGCCATATCTTCTCGGACCTTTGCAGCCTTATCCTGGTCAATATGTGGTGGGAAGGACCAGTGCTCCGTAGGGATCTCGCCATAATGTGTCTTTCCTGAAACCAGAGAAGTGGTCACCTTCTTGAAGGTCGCATCAAATGGTTTGTCGTTCAAAAACACCCAATCATAGTTGAATTTCCGATTGAAGCGATCTTCTACTTGACGAATAGAGCGTGCGATCTCCCATAAGTCCGAATTTCGTGCCAGAGTAACGAAGGTCGCGTTCACCCGCTCTCCACTCGCGACTGCAGGAGCTAAACTAGTCTGCGGGTTCGGGGTCACAGGAGCAGTACTAGGTTGGGTCTTTGCCAAATCCACAGGCGTCGTCCCTGCTCCCGGGGGTAAGGTTATTATAGCTTCTGCATTACCATTTCCTAATAAACCCGATGTGGTGGGTAATTGTCGGTCTGACGAAGAGGAGATGAAATAGAGGACAGCAAGGCCCTTCGCTGGATTAACATGCGCTTGTTAAAGATAGGGACACAAGTGGAACGTACGAAGAAGGCAAAGAGTATATATCTAAAATATCGTGCGGTTCCCGTAGCCATTTCGAATGATCTTCGTCGAGTTTTTGAATGGAAAATAAAAAGATGTTGAGAAAACGGTGGCCAGAGAAGAGAGGTGAAGAAGCCACTGAAGAATAAAGTATTGGGTTTGCAACTACCGACTTAATCGACCATCCGTACTTTAAGTCTTACAGTCCACAGCAAACCAATTGATTGCGTGTGGAAGTTGTCGCCTCTATGAAGATAAGGGGAGAGGACAATCTCATGTTTAATTCATGGCTTGCGTGGACGCATATTCCCGTATTCGTTAGGGGGAACAGGGGTAATTGTGCTAGTGAATGTTTGCTAAGCCTAAAACGCGAGAAGCTAGAAGAAGTAGTGGAGCCGCATTAGAGCTCCCCACAAAGCATCATCAATATTATTTTCGTCTTTCTTCTTCACTCTTCTTCATTACTCTGTCTAGCCGACTAAGTCCTAGGCCGGATTGGACATTGATTCTTTGTTTCTCTACCTTGACGTTTGCAATCACTAAGGTAAGTCCCCAGAATGGGAATAACTCCATTCAATTCACCCCACACCTCGTCACATTAACTAACTTGGCAGAAGCTGCAAGACCTCACATTCTCTCCAAACTCCACTCTATTTGAACACCACACGGATGACATCAAAGTCATCTACTTACTGATGTACGAGCTACAAACGGTATAATTCCACTGTCATGTCTTTTTTCGGGTTTGACTCAACTCTTCCTCGGGATCGCCCGCACAATAGTGCTGCACCTGGTTTCTCACAGGCTCCCGACCCTTTCGCAGGTCTTTCACGACCTGATGATGACGATGACGATGCGTAAGTAGACTGCATCGTGCTGACGGGTGCTAGAGCTGACTTCGTCATGCTAGACTTGACTTTGAGGATACTTATGATGGACTTGGGGATCAGCTGGATGAGACGGATGATGCCTTTAATGACGACACGTTTGGGGGTGGAGAGAGCACTGTAGCAAACCCAATCGGTAAAGATTTTGACTTCTTTGGTCAAACTGCAAAGGTCTCAACTGCCATAAGTGAAGAGCAACTACGCTTCAACCGACAGCAACCACCTCCCAAAATGGCATCTAATACCTCAACCTTTGTTTCTCAATCATCATTCACTAAGCCTGCTAGAAGTGGCTATGAACGCTACAAAGATCCAGGATATTTGCCAGATTTACAGGCCGATGCAACATTATGGGGTGATGCTCCGAAGAAGTCCACAAGTCAGTCTGGGACTGTAACATCGGGTGCAACGCAGCAACCTACGGCTGGGCCATCTACATCTGGCAGGAGGATGATGAGTTTGGAAGAAGTAGAGGCTGCGATGCGAGCGCAAGCCAAGAAGCCAGCGCAGCCAGCGCAGCCAGCGCAGCCACAGCCAATACAAGAGCAGCAGCGAATCCCAGAGCACATGTCCATGCAATATTCTCAGCAGACTCAACTCCATCAGTATCCTCATCGGCCAGAAGAGCCACCACAGCAGTTTGCCCAAGTACAACAGCTGTTGTCTGAGTTTCCCGAGCAAGACTGGCATCCTCAAACTAAACCCGGCCCGCAACAACAGCCTGTGCAGATTCTCCAGCGTTCCCGAGCAACTCCTACGCAGCCAGCTGCCCACGCTGTACCTTCTCAACCTCAACCAATTCAAATACTTCAGAACCCGAATCGGTTGTCTGGCGAGCACCAACGACAGGCACACATTGGCCAGCCGCATCAAGGACCTGTTCCTGAACTTGGTTCACGCCATCCAGGTCCTGTAACTCATCCGCAGCAGCTCAGCAACCTCACCGATGAAGAACGAGCGGCTTTTCTAGCAGAGGATGCAAAGCGAGCGAAGAGAAATCATAAAATTTTCCTGCTCTCTAAAGATAATGGTCTTATGACACCTCAAGATAAGAATTTCATCACACGTATCCAGCTACAGCAGCTTGTTACAGCTACGGGCAATCCCAACGAGCACGGAACCGATACCGCTTTATCAGAAGACTTTTATTATCAAGTTCACAACCAGATTCGGGGCGGTCCCAGACAGAACCCAAATCAACCATTAAGCAACTTCGCACAGACATATCTTTTCCAAACGGGGGGTCGGCACGGCGGCATGAGAAGACAGGCTCGTGGTGGTGATAATCACATGCAACGCATGGAGCAGCAAGTTCAGCGTGCTGTTGAAGCAGCAAAGAACAAGCCTAAGAATAAGCAATTAGTCATTGAAGGCAGCCTTGGCAAAATTTCCTTTAGCAATGCAAAAACACCAAAACCGTTACTCAATATCAAGCGCTCAGATGGTGGAGCTGATATCAACCGACCGGGTAGTGCAGCTCGTGTGGCCAGCGAACGAAAGATCCATCAGGCTGCTGTGAGCGGCAACGATAGGAAGACTGTACTTCGTGATATTGAGAACGTGTATAACACGTTGATGAAAATGGAAGACCATGAACGCCAAAGACCACCTCCTATCTCGCCAGAGGAGATCAACCCAACTGTGCAAGTATCGCAAATGGATTGGGATGCTAAATGGGGAAGATTGAATGAGCAACTTTGGCAAGATCTTAAGGTTCATGAGCCAATTGGTGCAACAGCCACGCATCCATTCATCGCATTTCTGTCCTTCAGCAAGGGAAAGAAGGCTATCCCTCGCGTCTTTCGACAGATTACTCAACATCAGCGAACGATCATCATGACCATGATCGTGGTACATTTGGATCAACTTGATGTTGTCCGTCAAGCACAACTGGTGTCTGGGGAGACACAGCCTACTGCTGGAATTCGCGAGAATGTTGATCTTTTCTCAATGGCTGTGATGCCCAGCCTTTTCGGATATCTAAGTGAGGCCGGCCTCGAAATTGTGGAGCCCATTCTGGATCTCATAATCTCACATACTAATGTCGACGTTGATGCTCGCACAAGGATTGGTGTTAGCATGCTCACTATGATACTCAGTCGGGCTGAGCTCATTAAGCAGGCTGGTGCGATCAATGAACAGGAGTGGGAGCATTGGTAAGTTGTATCTGAACTTGTCGCTTCTTGAAAATGCTAACCAATTTTAGGATCTCTACATACAACAAATTCTTTGATGCACTTGAGCCCACTCTTCCTCACATCTTCCCAGGTACTGTCAATACCGGTGAAGATGTGTACGTATGGCAATTCCTTGCTGCGATCGGCATTGGAGCGAGCCCCGACCAACAACAGAGACTCGTCATGGCTGTCAAAGACCGTGTCATGGAAACAGTCACCCTTGCTAAAACATTACCACCTGCGATGTCTAGCCAGCGTCTTGCAAACGTCAACCTCTTCATGCATAGCATCGGCCTTGACGTCGAGCTCCTAACGACGTAAAGGGCGGAAATAGATATTAAGGGACATGGGAGAACTTGAGAAGAGATGTGAAGGTAAAATATCTCTTACCCGGTTGGATTCAGCCACATGTTGGTAGATTGAGGAACAAAGCTTGTTCTACGCCAATTGACAGCACATGCCTGCCCTATACGGGCTTGTAGCATAGCGTCGCATCTGAATAGCGGATGCAGATGCGCCTCCAGGAGGAGTTTAATAAAGATAGTGATGGGAAAGAAAGGATTTGGCGTGCCAAGCATTTGTGACAGTATGCCATTTCGTGGAGTATTTACGAAGGTTGAGCAAAACATGTCCCAAAAGAAGCATACTAAGGTACAGCTGCTAGTTAATCATAAATATAGCCACTGTAATAAGTGAACCAAGATTATATGCCTGCTCCAGTGATGTTCATATAGTGTACAAAGTGCTCATGAATTTGTATGGTAGATTTTGCTGTGCTATTCTTTGGTACGGAATAATGCGGGATCGTTGTTTGATAGCTTGCTCGCGACTAAGATTGGAGCCCAGATAATTGCAATTGTCTTAAATTTACTCAAATACGAGAAGTATAAGTATATAGAAATGTCATAAATAAATCTAGCTATCAATAAAAGGTTTATTATCTTCTCTTAGTGTAGCAAACAAATCTCGAAAGTCGTCACTATTTCGTCAGCCAATCATAACGCTCCAATTTCTGAAGTTACCGAACCTCCATCGAACCTCCATCAAGCTCTGCCATCCCATTTCTACCTCTACAACCACACCCACAATGGCAGCACTCACCACCTGCTCACGCGCAGCCCTGCGCGCCACCTTGCGGCCACACTTCGCCAGCATCCGCTGTCTCAGCTCGACGTCTGCTCAGCACCGAGCTACTGCGACGGGCGAAGTTCACCCTACAAGTTCTTTCGAGCACCCATTCCGAGGCGCCGGCAACCAAGAAACGAATAGGATCCCGGATTTTGGCCATTATCGGACGAAGTCGAGTGGGAATAGCAATTTGGTGTTTCAGTACTTTATGGTGGGGACTATGGGCGCACTGACGGCTGCTGGTGCGAAGGCTACTGTTCAAGGTATGTTGGGACCACATTGATGGCGAGGAGGAAAGGGAAGACAACAGGATGCTTAAGGGGAGATTAAATGAGATGGGGGTAGTGTTTCTGAGATCAATTGGGATGGCTGGCTAACTTTTCGGCGGTGCTAGATTTCCTTGTGAATATGTCTGCTTCGGCCGATGTCTTGGCGATGGCAAAGGTTGAAGTTGACCTCTCCACGATCCCCGAGGGCAAGAATGTAAATCATGATACATTACGGTTGTTAATTGAATCATTGGGCATGCTAAAAGATCATAGGTCATCGTAAAATGGCGTGGCAAGCCAGTTTTCATCCGCCACCGAACTGCAGACGAGATCAAGGAAGCCCAGAGCGTCAAAGTTGAGTCATTGCGAGACCCTCAAAGGGATGAAGACCGGGTCAAGAAACCTGAATGGTTGATCATGATTGGTATGTGCCACAACATGTTGCTTGATCTCCATTTTATTAACTCCCACTTCCACATAGGTGTCTGCACACATCTAGGCTGCGTACCCATCGGCGAAGCTGGTGATTTCGGCGGCTGGTTCTGTCCCTGCCATGGCTCTCACTACGATATCAGTGGTCGGGTTAGAAAGGGGCCCGCCCCCCTCAATCTCGCTGTACCTGAATATGAGTTTGCTGAAGAGGAGTCGCTGATCATCGGTTAGAGGAAACGGTGTATGTGCGGAAGGGAGGGGTTGGCTAGACTAGGTTTTTGTGTTGTCACTCTTGTAGATGTATAAAACAACCGCGTGAATGCATTATAAACTTTTCACAATCTGTTCTTTGAATTCCCACTGTTTTCATGATCGTAAGCAGAAATTCATGTCCATTACACACTGTTATATTTTTCATATATGTTTAGGGGATGATGGCGACGAGCTAAAGACGGCAAGAAAGAAAGAATAACTAAGAAGTGAGATGCTGACAAGGTGAAAGATGGCGACATAATAAATCTAAGCATATATATCTTTAACCGACCTTTCTCCGAGCGGGGCCACTTAGCCATCCGGGTAAGTGGCTACAAGCTCTCCTGTCTTCGATAATGAGCTCTTTTTCTGATGATATATCTAGAAACAAGTTCTCTCACTCTTAAAGCCTACAACAACCTCGAGAGATGGAGAAATGAGTGATGGGGGAGTTCGTGTTGTCACTCTTGTATACCTGTGTATTAAAATCGCATAATTGCATTATAGAACCTATGCTTTCCCCTAATCTGGGGGCTCTGGGGCGAGTGTTTATGAGCTTTCTTTTTTGAGGACGAGATAAAATCGATCTAGAAAGGCATACGTTGCAGCATCGTCATAATTCATCATGGATAGTGGAGGCAAGGGCCTCATAGCTTCAAACTACAGTAGCATATGGGATGACACTAATTCGGCCAGCAATACAGTTTCCTAGTGACTAGGGGCATCTTGAGCCTCGGAATAACGCCAACTTCCTCGTTAAAGGCCGCCCTGATGATTTCCCAGGGGCAGGGAGCCCCCTTTCTTGGACGATACAGTGAGGTCTCGAGACTGTAGAGATTTGAGCATTAATGAATACCTTACTTTCTTCGTTTCTTTGCAAGCGACTGTCTAAAGTTTAAATTCCGTTTGGTGTCACCGCCAAATTTGCATGAGTTTGAATATTTTATGTTCTATTCTGAACCTCCTATCATTACAGCCTTGATTTATAACAGAGATATCAATGTCCGTCATCCTCTCCGCCCCCTCCACGCTGTTCCGGGTCCAGTTTTATGAGCGTATCTATCCGAAGAATGGCGACCACAGCCTCAACTGACAGGCGTAACGCGCGGATTTTCGACATCGAAGGTTCAAGAACCCCAGCCTTGATCTCATCAACAACCTTGCCCTTCGTCAAATCCAGACCGTAGTTCTTATAGTTCTTCTTCCTTGCGATGGTCTTCTCATCCTCATTGGCATCACCATCTTGGATTCGCTGAGACAAGGCATGGCGAGAACGAAGCTGAGCAACGAGTTCCGAGGAGTCTTTTGCTGCATTTACAGCGAGGGTCTTTGGAATAATGAGAAGAGCCTGTGCAAACTCTCCAATAGCAAGTTGTTCCCGAGAACCAACGGTTCCTGCAAACTCCTCGAGATATATGTGCAGGGCTGTTTCGACAGCACCGCCACCAGGGACAATGCTGCCACTCTCTAGTGTCCTCTTGACCGCGGATAAAGAGTCGTGGATCGATCGCTCCATCTCGTCGAGCTGGTAGTCATTAGGTCCTCTAAGGATAATCGAGGCGGAGCTGTGCACTTTGGTACCTTTCACCAAAATACACTCGTCGTCCGATATTCTTTCTTGAACGACTTCCTCTGCATGTCCGAGGGATGAAGCCTCAAATCTCTCATCACCATTCATGTCTGACAATGAGCTGATAAGTGTGGCGCCAGTCGCTTTGGCTATTCTTCGTAGATCCTCTTTCTTGCATCTTCGTATAGCCATTGCTCCTTTCTCAATGAACAGCTTCAATACCAGATCATCAATACCTTTTGTCGTCATTACCACATTCGCACCGGCTTTCAATATCATCTCCACTCTTTCCATAACAATACCTGCTTCGCGTTGCCGAATCTGCTCCAACTGTTGAGGATCGTCAATGGTAATGTGAACTCCAAGCTTCATCCGCTCCTTTTGAAGATTCATATCAAGTATAGCGATCTTTGCATCCGTAATTCGAGTCTTCATCGCTTGTGAGGCCACGGTGCAGTTCAAAGCGTAGCCCTTAACTAGTATCGACTCTAAAGCTCCCTTGCCGTGTGCTTTCAAGATGTTGACCGCCTTGACGGGATACTTCGTCTCTTGCCGGTTGTTTGTAGATTTGACGGCCTGCATGGCGTCTACGACCATGTTTGCAAAGAAGTCTGAATCAGATCCGATAATCTTACTCGACATGGAGGTTTTTGCAATATTGATCAGAGACTCTCGGCCTAAATTATCAACTTTCACGCTGATATTCTCATTCAAATACTTGACAGCTTCTCGGAGGGCAAGGCGGTATCCAGTAATAATAGTAGTAGGGTGAATACGGTTCTTCATAAGTTCGTTGGCTCTTCGGAGAAGTTCCGCCGCAAGAAGGACCACAGTTGTTGTCCCATCCCCAACCTCCTTATCTTGTTGCTGTGCTAGGTCCACCAATATCTTGCCTGCTGGGTGCTCGACGTCTAGTAAGCTGAGAATGGTGGCACCATCGTTTGTGACAGTGACATCCTGTTGATGTCAACATCAATACCAAGGGGCAAATATGGATTTTACCTACTCCAATGTCATCAACCATCATTTTATCGAGGCCGCTAGGTCCGAAAGAGCTTTTGACGACATTTGCAATAGCCTGAGTCGCAAGTACTACAGGGGGGATCAGCATTTGATGGTTCACTAGCCATATAAGAGCTATAACAAACACACCATTTTGGTCTCGGACATCTGAACCACTAATCTTCTGGCCACCCAGGACTAATATAATGTTAGTTAATATAAACTTGTGGCCATGGAGATGCGGCTAACATAGCGTTCCAGCATTTCGTGGCTGCTCAAAGAGGGAACCCATCTTGTTGCCGTATTTGAAGTTCTTTTCTGCGATAGTCAACTCCTCTCCAACTTTACTTTAGTAGTCGCGAAAATTCCCAGACGCGTGAGCCACCCGCTAGCGCAGTACAAGGCAGCCAAAGTTGGGGTCGATTCGCTTAGATGCACGCTAGAGGTGGGGAGTTTCACCCTCAGGTACGCACAAGTAAATAAGTAAATAGCTGAGAACAGTTACACGGTGAATCCCCCCTCTGACTCACCTTGAGCGCAACTCATATTTTGGGACTTAACGATTGCCAA
>Ga0335072_10009853_pt1 | contig 13777 bp, 11 predicted proteins | sample Lox_Sample_21_FD_206725 | JGI IMG/M metagenome (GOLD analysis project Ga0335072, IMG submission 206725) | Soil microbial communities from Loxahatchee National Wildlife Refuge, Florida, United States - Lox_Sample_2.1 | ecosystem: Environmental > Terrestrial > Soil > Wetlands | place: USA...
GAGGAAGGGCTGGACCACTACGCGGTCGGGATGAAGGACCCGGAAGGCAACGAGTTCGACATCAACTGACCGAGGCGGCCGAGGCTCGCCCCGCCGCCCGCGTCAGCGCGAGCCGGATGATGCTGATCCTGAGCAACTGAGTTCAGGCATCTCTGCACCATTATGATACCATAATGGTATGGCTATGACACTCCGCCTGCCACCGGAGATCGAGGAACAGCTCAAGCAGGTCGCCGAGACCGAGCACCGCAGCCTGCAGCAGACGGTGCTGGTCGCGGTCGAGGAGTATCTGTCGATGCGCGAGACCGCCGAGATCCTCGCCGATCCAGCGGCGCTTCGGGGCCTGGCCGAGGCCCGCGAAGCTGAGCAGGCTGGTGACGTGGTCTACGGCACCGAAGCAGCCCGAGCGCTGCTGGCTGAGCGCAAGCGGTGAGCGCCGATCCTTACGAACTAGGAATGACCCGCCCAGCGCGGCGCGCGATCTCCGAACTGCTCCCGGAAGACGTTGCCGCCACCGCTGTCGAATTCATCACAGGACCGCCCCTCGCGGCTCCTTACCGGGTCGGCAAGCCGCTCCGGAACTCTCTGTCCGGATTCCACAGCGCCCGGCTCGGCACCCAGTGGCGCGTGCTGTACCGGATCGACGAATCAAAGCATGCGGTCATCGTCCAAGACATCCAGCGCTGCTCGACCTCCTACCGTCGCTGGTAGGACGTGAGCTCCTGATTCCGGGAAGGGTCTCAGCCTGGTTGCCGGATTTCAATGGCTACGTCGTCCTCAGCGTGAATGCGATCAATGTGGTTGCGTATAGCAGTCTGCACTGGGCCCTCGTACAGGCGCGGCCATCCGATGTCGCGGCGCCTGGCCGCCCATGTTTCGCTGCTGGTCGTCCCGTGCTCGGTATTGCATAGGCTGCAGCGCCAGCGCCACTGCTGCCGGTGTGCGTCGTACCAGGCAACCACGGTGCCCTCGTCGTCCTGTTCCAGACTCACGCGGTTCAGGCTATGCCGGAGTCACAGGGGAACAGCCTCGGCGAGCGCCCGCTCTCGCACCGGTTCTGCCATCACCGGCCGACGGCGCGCAGATGATGGAGGCCCCGCTCGACCAGCAGAACACGCCGATGCGCCTGGGCGTCACGTCCTCGATGAGGCCCAGCAAATCGTGATCACGCCGGTACGTTGCAGCAGCTTGGCCGGCCGCTAGACCCGGCATGTTCTGGACCTGTCTGGTAACAGCTGTGCGCCGAATGTGGGGCCGGGACCCAGAGTCGGTACGCTTCGTGCGATGGCGTCGGCTCTCCGGCGGCACGGGGCGTTAGCTCAATGGTAGAGCAGCGGACTTTTAATCCGTGGGTTCTGGGTTCGAGCCCCAGGCGCCCCACTCCTTGAGGTCTTCACGTTCAGTGGGGATCATTTTCACGGCACCGCCCTCCCGGCCAGAGGGCGATGCCGTTCCAATGCCGCCCCCCGCCGAAGGGCGCCGGTGATACACCGATGCCCCACCAACCGGCCTGGTTGTATCACCGGTGCCTTGGTCATACGTGCTACCGCACGAGTTCGAGCATTTTGGCGACGGTCGGCTGCGTTCCTGGTCGGTTCAGGTAAAGGATCGCTTCTACCGGCGCGATGGCGCGGCACCACTCGAGCAGCCTGGATTCATCGAGTCCGGACGCGGCGGCCAGGGCGGCGCACCGGGTCTCGACGCCATCGCGGCCGGCGCCGCCGAGCAGATAGGTCACCGCGTCGAAGCACGGATCGCCGAGGCAGGCCCTCGGATCGACCGCCACCAGGCCACGCGCGGCTCCTCCGTCGAGCACGTTGGCCAGGTGGAGGTCCCCGTGAAGCAGCACCCGCGTCGACTCGGTCGCCAGCAGCGCGCGACAGCGGGCGGCGCCACGTTCGACATCGTCGAAGCTCACCCAGCGGCCGATTGCCGGATCGGACAGCCGCCCGCCGATCCGGCCGAAGAACCCATCACACTTACCACGCAGGTCGCGGGGATAATCGGATGGCACCGTGGCCACGTGCAGGCCACGCATCAGCGCCGCCCACTGTGTCGCGCTCGGCGGTTCCGGCAGGTCCCGGACCGGAGTACCCGGCTCGATCGGCTCCAGCAGGACCGCGCCGACGTTGACATCCGCCTCCAGAATGGCGGGAACCCTGCCGCCGGGTTCGAACAGTTTCAGCATCGCGACCTGCTCGGCCACGACCGGCAGCTCGGGGCTGAGCTTCAGTACCGCTGGCATGCCATCGGCCCTGACGCAACGGAACACCGTCGAACTGTTGCCGACGAGAAAAGGCGCGCCGAGTTCGAGCCCCCATCGCTCGGCCAGCGAGGCGAGGAGACCCGGAAGGCCATCACACCAGGACCTGACAGCGTCCCCGAATCGGCGGATCACGCGGGCCGTCACATCCTCGGAGATGTCCATCTCAGGATGGCATCCGGGTGCGACGTACCAGCTTCTTGACCGTACGCACGAAGGACTTGGCGATCGGGGTTGGATAGATCATCTCTTCGATTCCTGCCAGTAGGCATCGCCGCAAGGTTGCCTCGGCCGTATCCAACAGGCGACGACATGACGACCACTGGAGTACAGGCGGGGCTCGTAGTCTCATTCCTAGTCTCATACATGTTCGTGTACCCGGGTCCATCGCGGGCCACTATCGGGCCCTGAACGCGGCCTGGAACGGCTGACTCCGGAGCGGGAGAGCTTCTGGCGCCTGGGTGATCGTCGTCCCGTATCTGCTCAGCCTCGGCAAACTGAGCGGCGGGAACGGCGGAGGGCTAGCGTGGCCGCTGCGGATCGCCCCCGCCGCCGCCTTGTCCGTACAGCAGGAGGTCCCCAGTTTCATCAGCTCATCGCCATCTACACCCCGCGTGAAGGCTATTACCCGCTTGTGCCCTGGGCCGGGCTGGCGGTGGAGTGCGCGTGGGCGGCCGCCGCGCTGGCGCTGGCCTATTACCTGCTACGCCACAGAGACGCATAAGACGCCGCCGGGATTGAATCGGTGCACAGCCGTCGTGGCGGAGTTCATGCGCGTATTCCGGGCGTCCACGTGCAGCATTCGCGCAGGCAGAACGCCCGAAACTGGGGATTTCCGGCATAACCGGGCCGGGGTCACAGCTCAGGGCGGATCAGGCGGCCGCGGAACCAGCGCGCTGCGGCGCGCGTCTGACAGGTCATGTGACCAGGCGATGATGACCGGCAGCGACCCTGGGAGGGGAGCAGCCATGTCGTGACATAGCGATGCGCTCGGCCCACTGGCTTCAGGCTTTGCCTCAGCATCTACGCTCGACATCAACGGGGCGAACACCGGCGCATACGGAGAACTCCAAGCACACGGACCGATGCCAGGTAGCCAGTGCCAGGTAGCCAGTGCCGAGCAGCCGTGCAGCAGGCGCCGGACCGACTTGGGCAGGGATGGACGCGGGGGTGCTTTCAATGCCCAGCGACGACGTGCTTGTACTCATCGATGAGGGCGGCCGGGTGGTGCACTGGAGCCGTCCAGCCACAGAACTCTTCGGGTGGTCCGCGAAGCAGGCCGTCGGCCAGCGCGTGACCGCGCTCATGCACAAGGTCGCCGCGGCTGACGACGACTGGCGCCGGGAGAGGCTATCGGACGCGGCTGGGGTGCTGGTCAAGCCGGTACTGCGAGGCTCTTCCGTGGTTTGGCAGGTGCTCGCGGCACGGGACGCCCTCTCCGGGCAGGATGTGGCGATCTTGAAGGCCATGTTCACCCATTCCCCGGTCGGACTGCACGTCCTCGACGATCAGCTGCGCGTAGTCCGGATGAACACTGCCGCTCGCGGGCTGCGCGACACGCCAGTGGAGCACCTGCTAGGCAAGCACTTCACCGACGCGTATGAACTCGAAGACCCCGAGGAAGAAACCGCCGTGGCGCAGCGGGTCCTGGACAGCGGAGAGCCGGTCCTGAACCGGCTGGTTCGCGGCTTCGAGGCACCAGGCCAGCCCAAGCGCCGCATCTACTCCGTCTCGTATTTCCGCTTGGAAGGCTCCGGCGCGGTGCTGGGACTGGTGGCATCCGCGGTCGACGTCACCGAGCGGGAGAAAGCACGCGGCCGCCTGGCCCTCCTGGACACAGTCCGCACCCGGGTGGGGCACGAGCTGAATGTGCCCGCAGTCTGCAGAGAGCTGATGGAGGCGGTCGTGCCCGCCTTCGCGCCCATCGCCTCGGTCGAGGTGATCGAAGACGTCATCCGCGGCGAGGAACCTCCACCGGTGCCCGTCCACCCGGACGTTCCGCTGCGCCGAGCCGCGTTCGAGGGCCCGATCGCGGCTTACACGGTCGGAGACGTGCTCCCCCTGCCGACTGGCACGCCGTTCTCGGGCGTCCTGCGCGACCTTCGGCCGCGCCTCGTCTCGCTCGAGGAGGACAGCTCGTGGCTGGCCGCCGACCCACTCCGGGCCGACGCCATCAAGCGAGCCGGGGCTCACTCCATGATCGTGGCACCGCTGGCGTTGCGGGGCCAGGCTCTGGGTGAGGTCAGCTTCTACCGAAACCAGCAAGAAGATCCCTTTGAAGAAGATGACATTCCGGTGGCGTCCGCCATGTGTGCGCACGCTGCGCTTTGCATGGAAAACGCCCGTCAGTACATGCGCGAGTGGATTATCGCGTCAACCGTTCAGCGCCGGCTTCTCCCCCAGCAGCCGGCCAGGCGAAGCACCGTGGAGCTCGCCCAGTTGCGCCTTCCCGGTCAGGAGGGCGGCGGCTCATGGTTCGACGCGATCGCGCTGCCCGGCGCACGGACCGCGCTGATCGTCGGCGACGTGACCGGGCGAGGCATCGTTGGGGCCATCACGGTGGGACTCTTGCGGACCGCCATCCATACCCTCGCCGCCTTGGACCTGCAGCCCGACGAGATGCTGGCTCGCTTGAGCGACACCGCGGCCCGGCTCGCCGCCGCGCACGCCGCACTGCCTCACGTGGATCCCGCGCCCCGCGAGCCGCTCACAATCAGATGTGCCATCGCGATCTACGACCCGGTCGATCTCACCTGTGCCATCGCCCGCGCCGGCCTCCCGGAACCGGTGGCCGTCTTTCCTGACGGCATGTCGGCCAGCCTGCCCGTCCCGCCAGGTCCCGCACTCGGCGGAACGGGCAACGCCCCATTCCCCGCGACAACCGTCCATCTCCCCGAACGGAGCACCCTGGCGATGGCCACGGCCGCGCTGGCGGACGAGGTTCTGGCGCCATCCGGTCCACTGCGCTCGCTGCTGGACGGCGCCAGTGCCAGGCCCCTGCCCGATCTGCGCGGCAACATCGCCTACGCGCTCACCGACAGCCACCGGACCGGCGAGGCAGTGATGCTGCTCGCCCGGACCAAGGCGCTGGCCGCGGACCGGGTCCTGACCTGCGCGCTGCCGGCGGACCCCAAGGCCGCACCGATCGCCCGGGCGGCGGCCCGCCGCCAGCTGGAGGTTTGGGGCGTCGACGAGGAAACGGCGTTCACCACCGAGCTCATCGTCAGCGAGCTGGTCGGCAACGCGGTCCGCTACGGCGCCCCGCCGCTGCGGCTGCGCCTGATCTGGGAGCGGAAGCTCACCGTCGAGGTCAGCGACACCGCCGCCAGCGCACCGCACGTGATGCACGCCCGCACTATCGACGAGACCGGCCGGGGGCTGTTCATCATCGCTACCCTCGCCGACCAGTGGGGTACGCGCTACGAGGCCCAGGGCAAGACCGTCTGGGCCGAGCAGCCAACCGCGGCCGCGTAGCCGGCCCCACCCACCTCCCAGCCCCCTCCACCTACGGCGCGCGGGCGCGGCCGCCAGCCGGTGATGCGCGGGTTCCCCGCGGACCAGGCGGTTGGCCACCAGGCCGGCGCGGGACCGCCGAGCCCAGCCTCGATCTGGGACCTTCCGGCGCGCGGCGCCCGGGGGCCCCGGCCGCGGCATGACCGCGCGGCCATCGCGGCCACGGCGGTGCGGATCGCCGATGCCGAGGGTCTGGCGGCGGTCGCCATGCGCCGGGTGGCCAGCGAGCTGGGCATGGCCACCATGTCGCTGTATAACTACGTCCCGGCCAAGGAACACCTGGCCCAGCTGATGATCGACCATCTGGCCGCCGAATACGCCTACTCCAGCTTGCCCGCGCCTGACCCGCGCTCGGCCATCGCGGAGCTGGCCGGGCAGGCCCGCGACATCGCCCGGCGCCACCCCTGGCTGCCCGGGCTGCTGCACCGGCCGATGCCACCCGGCCCCAACGGGCTGCGCTATCTGGACTACTTCCTCGGCCTGCTGGCCGGCTCCGGGCTCGACACCGGGGCCAAGCTGGAACTCATCGCCATGATCAGTGGCTTCGCCACCACGTACGGCGCGATGCAGCGGCCAGCGGCACCTACCCCAACCTGGCCGCGGCGCTCGCCGCCGCCGGACCGGTACGCAGCGCGGACGAGGTCTTCGAGTCCTGCGTCCAGCGCCTCATCGACGTGGCCAGACCCGCCAGCAGTCCAGCCGCCAGGCCGGGTGAGCAGGACGGCGAACGCCGCTGACCGGGCCGCCGGGCCGCTTGAGACGGACAGGGTCCGATGAGTTTGGCCCGGCCAGATCGTCCGTCTCTGAGAACCAGCCATTGCCAGCCCGGGAAGGACCCTCGTGAAGCGGATCAAGGCCAACGGCGTCGAGTTGTGCGTGGAGACCTTCGGGGACCCGGCGGACCCACCGGTGCTGCTGGTCGGCGTCACCATGCTGAGCTGGCCGGACGAGCTGTGCGCGGCGCTGGCCGGCCGGTACGTGGTCCGCTATGACCTGCGCGACGCCGGCCAGTCGACGTTCGTCGACCCGGACGCGCCCACCTACGACCTGCGCGACCTGGTCACCGATGCGTCCGAGCTGCTGGTGGCGCTGGATCTGGGGCGTACGCACGTGGTCGGGGTGGGCGCCGGCGGTTTCATCGCGCAACTGCTCGCGCTCGACCATCCCGGCCAGGTCGCGTCGCTGACGCTGGTCTCCACCCGTCCGGTCGCGCCCGGTCCGGTCGATCCCGATCTGCCCGGCCACGCGGCGGAGATGGCAAAGCTGTTCGGGCGTCCGGCCCCGGACTGGACCGATCGCGACAGCGTGGTCGACTACATGACCGGTTCCGCGCGGGTGATGTCCGGGTCGCGGGGATTCGACGAGCAGGACGTACGAGCGGCTGCCGGATCGGTCTTCGACCGAGCAGACCGGACCGCCAAGGCGCAGCGTGCGAGCCATCTCGGCAGCATGTTCGCGGCCATCGACTGCCAGCCGCGATGGCGCGAACGGCTCGGCGAGATCACCGTACCGACCCTGGTGGTGCACGGGGACGAGGATCCATTCTTCCCGCACGGCAACGGGGTGGCGCTGGCCGCGGAGATCCCGGGCGCAACTCTGCTCACACTGCCCGGCATCGGCCAGGGCGTGCCGCGCGTGACGTGGCCGGACGTCGTGGACGCCCTGCTGCGCCACACCTCCTGACCGCCACTCTGGTACGACTGGTGCGGCCCACCTGCTGGACGCGTTTGCCGAGTAGCGTCTGAGCGGTGGAACTCGACGCTGCGCTCGACGGGTTCTGGGAGGCCGCGGATGCCCGCCGGCTGGGCATCGATACCATTCAGGTCGTTTCCGGCAATGGCGCTGATGGAGAGCGCCGCCGGATCGATGACATTCGCCGGGATGTGTTCTCGGTGTCGAAGACCGTGACATCGCTCGCGGTTGGCATGCTCGAGGGCGATGGTGCACTCAGTTTGGACGATCCCGTGCTGGCGCATCTGCCCGAGCTGGCCGACACGGCGGCAGCGGGCAGCGAGGCGATCACGGTAGGACACCTGCTCCGCATGACGGCCGGGAACGGCTATCGCTGGCTGGACGACGATGCCGATCACCCCGGGGACCCGGCCCGCGACTTCTTTGCCACGCCGCTGATAGCCGAGCCCGGCTCGGCCTACCACTACGCGGGCGGGAATACCTACGTCCTCAGCCGGCTCGTCCACGCGATCACCGGGGTTGACCTGCGTGACTTCCTGGTACCCCGGCTATTCGGCCCGCTCGGTATCCGGAATCCTCAGTGGTTGCGCTGTCCACTTGGCTTCCCTCTCGGTGCGGTCGGCCTTCAGCTGCGGACCTCGGAAATCACCCGGATCACCCAGCTGCTGCTGCATGAAGGCACCTATGGTGGCGATCGTCTGGTTCCGGGCGACTACATCGCCCGCATGACCACGGACACGACGCACACAGGCCGCGCCGAGCCGGACAACCGGACGTACGGGTTGCACGTGTGGCTGTGCGCCCGCGACGGCGCCTGGCGCATGGACGGCATCTACGGGCAGTTCGGAATCGTGCTCCCTGAGCACCGTGCCTGCGTGAGCCTGACGGCGCACTGCCTTGTCCCGACCGTACGCATCCTCGACTGCGTGTGGGAATACATCGTGCCAGCGCTGGCATAGAAGCACCTCGATGACCCAGCGTGATGGTGACGCGCCCCTGGCTTGCGCTTTAGGTGGGTGCGGCTCCCGCCTCAACTGCGGGGCGAAGCTGCCGTGAAGTAGTCGGCGTTGTCGAAGTCGGCGATCAGGCCGGGGTGGGCTGGTTCCCATCCGAGGATCCGCCGGGTTACGAGGCTGGACGTCGGGTTGTCCAGGACGATCAACGTCGCGAGGAACCCGAAGTGCGATTCCAGCCCGTCAGCCGGAATGCTCGCGGCCGGTATGCCCAGGTGGTCGCCGATGCTCTGGGCGATCTCTCGCACCGGGATCCCTTCATCCCCGACCGCATGCCACCGGGTGCCGGCCGGGGCGCTCTCGAGCGCCAGGCGGTACAGGTGACCGACGTCGAGGGTGTGCACGGCAGGCCAGCGGTTCGCCCCGTCCCCGGGGTAGCCGGCCACGCCGGCCTGCTTCGCCATCGCGATAAGGACCCGGGCGAAGCCGTGCCGGTCCAGCCTGCTGTGGGTGATGGGCGAGACACGCACCACCGATGACCGCACGCCCCGTTCCGCGAAGCCGATCACGGCGTTCTCGGCGTCGATGCGAGGACCGCCAGCGATCACGTCCTCCTCGGTGCCTGGCCGGCCCAGGTGCGCGAGCGCGAGCGTACCCGACGTTCCGACCAGCGGTTTGTCAGTCCCGGCGAGCGCGTCACCCAGCGCGTGCACGACAGCGAGGTCGGTGGCGACCGCGGCCTCAAAGTCCCCGGAACGCATCTGCTCATGGTTGAACGCGAGATGAATGACGCCGTCGGAGTCCGCGGCCGCCTTCCTGATCCCGTCCAGGTCATCGAGGTCACCTCGGTGCACCGACGCGCCGAGCGCGGTCAGGGCCGCCGCGGCGGCGTCGGACCGGGCCAGGCCGACGACCTCGTGTCCGGCCGCGATGAGTTCGGGGACGACCGCCGAGCCGAGATGGCCGGATCCCCCGGTGACGAAGACCTTCATGGAGACTCCTTCGGGATGCGCTCAGTGCTCCTGACCACCGGAGCACGTGATAAGACCAAGTCCCATCACTCTAACACGTGATGGGACTTGGTGCCATCACGTAGGGTGTAGCCATGGCGCGCTGGGAACCGAACGCGCGGGAACGCCTCGAGCGCGCCGCGCTCGCCCTGTTCGTCGAGCACGGGTACGACGCCACCACCGTGGCCGAGATCGCGGACCGCGCCGGACTGACCAAGAGCACGTTTTTCCGCCATTTCGCCGACAAGCGCGAGGTGCTGTTCCACGGGCAGGACATGCTGACGCAGCTGTTCAGCGATGCGATCCGGACTGCTCCGCCCGCAGCCACGACCGTCGACTGCCTGGCCGCGGCGCTGGAGTCGGCCGCCGTCGCATTCACTTGGGACCGCCACGATCTGGCCCCGCAGCGCCGGGCGGTGATCGCGGCCAACAGCGAGCTGCAGGAACGCCAGCTGCTCAAGCGGGCCCGCTTCGCGTCCGCCATGGCGGACGCCCTGCGCGCCCGTGGCGCCGACGACGTGGCCGCGGGCCTGGCCGCCGAGGTGGGCGTGCTTGCCTTCAGCACCGCCTACGCGCGCTGGGCGGCGCCAGAAAACCGGCAGCCGTTCGGCGAGATCGCGCACGCGGCCCTGCACGACCTGCAGGCTTGCGCGACAACCCTCGGGAAATAGGCGCGACGATGGGCGATTGGTTCGTGAAGACTGTCTGATTGTGCTCCTCACCATCTCCACCACTCATGAGCCCGCGACCGACCTCGGCTATCTGCTGCACAAGCACCCGGGCCGGGTCCAGTCGTTCACCGAGTCGGTGGGCACGGCGCACGTCTTCTACCCGGAGAACACCGAGGCCCGCTGCACCGCGGCGTTGCTGCTCGAGGTCGATCCGGTCGCCCTGGTCCGCGGCCGGAAGGGCGCTTCAGGCGACGGTTTCGCCCTCGGGCAGTACGTCAACGACCGCCCGTACGCCGCGTCGAGCATGCTGGCCATGGCGCTGAAGGACGTGTTCCGGACCGCGCTGGCCGGCCGCTGCGACGCGCGCCCCGAGCTGGCCCGGACGCCGATCCCGCTCGCGATCGGCGTGCCCGCGGTCCCATGCCGCGGCGGCGCCGATCTCGTGCGCCGCCTGTTCGAGCCGATCGGCTGGCACGTCGAGGCGACGGCCGGCCAGCTCGACCCGGCCATCCCTGGGTGGGGCGACTCGCGCTATCTCGACGTCCGGCTGGCCGGTGAGGTCCGCCTGGCCGACGCCCTGAACCACCTGTACGTGCTGCTGCCCGTGCTGGACGACGCGAAGCACTACTGGGTCAGCAGCGACGAGGTCGACAAGCTGATCCGCGCCGGTGGCGGCTGGCTGGCCGCTCACCCCGAGAAGGCGCTGATCAGCCGCAGGTATCTGGCGCACCGCCGCGAGCTGGCCCAGTCGGCGATGGCCCGGCTGGCCGAGGTCGACGACGCCGAGCCCGAGCAGTTCGACAACGCCGTCGAGGGCGCCCTGGCCCTGGATGCCCCGGACCGGCCGGTCCCGCTGGCCGACGAGCGGCGCGGCGCGGTCCTGGCCGCGGTGCGCGCGTGCGGTGCGCGCACGGTGGGTGACTTCGGCTGCGGCGAAGGCGCGCTGGTGCGTGACCTGCTCGCCGAGCGCGGCATCGAGTCGGTTACCGCGGTCGACGTCTCGGCTCGGGCGCTGCAGATAGCGGGCCGCAGGCTCCGGCTGGACACGATGACCGACCAGCAGCGCCAGCGACTGCGGATCTTCCAGTCCGCCCTGACCTACACCGACGACCGGCTGGCCGGCCTGGACGCGGCCGTGCTTATGGAGGTCGTCGAGCACGTCGACCCGCCCCGCCTGGACGCGCTCGCGCGAACCGTTTTCGGGCACGCCGCTCCGCGAACGGTGATCGTGACGACCCCGAACGCCGAGCACAACGTGCGGTTCGAGACGCTGCCGGCCGGAGCGATGCGGCACCGTGATCACCGCTTCGAGTGGACCCGTCCAGGCTTCCGGGCCTGGGGCGGCGCCGTCGCCGCGGGCTACGGCTACACCGTCCGTTACCTGCCGGTCGGAGCAGCTGACCCGGAGGTCGGCCCGCCGACGCAGATGGCGATCTTCACCCGGGGGGCGGCATGACGCGCGAGCTCGCCGTGCCGGAGCTGAGCCTGGTGGTGCTCATCGGCGTGAGCGGCTCGGGAAAGTCCACCTTCGGGCGAGCGCACTTCCGCCCGACCGAAGTGATCTCCTCAGACTTCTGCCGCGGGCTGGTGGCCGACGACGAGAACGATCAGTCCGCCACCCCCGAGGCGTTCGAGCTGCTGCACTACATCGTGGGCAAGCGGCTGAAGGCCGGCCGGCTGACCGTGGTGGATGCCACCAACGTCCAGCCCGAGGTGCGCAGGCAGCTGGTCGCCCTCGCCCGCGAGCACGACGTGCTGCCGGTCGCGATCGTGCTCGACGTGCCGGAAAGCGTGTGCGTCGCCCGCAACGCCGGCCGCCCCGAACGTGACTTCGGCGCGCACGTCATCCGCCGCCAGCGGGACCAGCTGCGCCGCGGGCTGAAACGGCTGCAGGCCGAAGGGTTCCGCACCGTCCACACGCTGCGCGGCGACGACGAGATCGCCGGCGTGACGGTCACCCGCACCAAGCTGTACAGCGACCTGCGCCACGAGACCGGCCCGTTCGACGTCATCGGCGACATCCACGGCTGCCGGGCCGAGCTGGAAACACTGCTGGCCGAGCTCGGCTACCAGATCACCCGCGACCAGGCTGGCCGGGCGGTCGGCGCGCACCATAACGACCGCCGGGCGATTTTCCTGGGCGACCTGGTCGACCGCGGGCCCGACACTCCCGGCGTGCTCCGGCTGGTCATGGGCATGACCGCGGCCGGCGACGCGTTCTGCGTGAACGGTAATCACGAGAACAAGCTGGTCCGCGCGCTGCAGGGCCGCGACGTCCAGATCACCCACGGGCTGGCCGAGTCGCTGGCCCAGCTGGCGGCGGAGACCGGCGAGTTCCGCGCCGATGCCAAACGCTTCCTGGACGGCCTGATCTCGCACTACGTACTGGACGGCGGGCGGCTGGTGGTGGCGCACGCCGGGCTGACCGAGCGTTACCACGGGCGCGCGTCGAAACGGGTCCGGGATTTCTGCCTGTACGGGCAGACGACCGGCGAGACCGACTCATGCGGCCTGCCGGTGCGCTATCCGTGGGCGCGGGACTATCGCGGCCGGGCGATGGTGCTCTACGGCCACACGCCGGTGCCAGCGCCGGAGTGGATCAACAACACCCTGTGCCTCGACACCGGGTGTGTGTTCGGCGGCCGCCTCACCGCGTTGCGCTACCCTGAACGCGAGCTGGTTTCCGTGCCCGCGGCCGAGGTGTACTACGCGCCGGCCAGGCCGTTCCCGGCCAGCGCGGGCCTGGCCGCCGCCGATGCGGCCGGGCGCCGGGATCCGGAAGTCCTCGACATCACCGACGTGACCGGGGGCCGGGTGGTCGAGACGGCCTACCTGAAGCGCATCGGCGTGCGGGAGGAGAACGCGGCGGCTGCGCTCGAGGTAATGAGCCGGTTCGCGATCGATCCGCGGTGGCTGCTGTATCTGCCCCCGACCATGAGCCCGGTCGCCACCTCGGCGCTGCCGGATCTGCTCGAGCATCCGGCGCAGGCGTTCGACGCGTACCGCGGCGACGGCGTTGACCAGGTCGTGTGCGAGGAGAAGCACATGGGCTCGCGCGCCGTGATACTCGTGTGCCGGACGCTGGAGGCGGCGCGAACCCGGTTCGGGGCACCCGGCGAGCAGCTCGGGGCGGTGTGGACACGGACCGGCCGCCCGTTCTTCTCCGCGGAGCTCGACGCGGAACTGGTCGGACGGGTGCGGGCGGCCGCCAGCACCGCCGGGCTGTTCGACGAGCTGGACACGCCGTGGCTGCTGCTCGATACCGAGCTCCTGCCGTGGAGCGCGAAGGCCGGGCCACTGCTGCGCGAGCAGTATGCCGCGGTCGGCGCGGCGGCGCGGGCGGCGCTGCCGGCCGCGGCCGGCGTGCTGGAGCAGGCGGCCGCCGCCGGTGCCGACGTCGGCGCCCTGCTCGAGCGCACCCGCTCGCGCGAGGCGAACGCTGCGGCGTTCACCGACGCCTACCGGCGCTACTGCTGGCCGACCGACGGCCTGGCCGGAGTGCGGATCGCGCCCTTTCAGGTGCTGGCCAGCGAGGGGGCCGTCTACCATGGCCGTCCGCATGCCTGGCATCTCGACGTGGCGGACCGGCTGGTCGCCGCGGATAGCGAACTCGTGGCACCGACTCGCCGGGTGTTCGCCGACGTGACCGATCCTGCCTCGGTGGCCGCGGCCACC
>Ga0335072_10009854_pt1 | contig 13775 bp, 11 predicted proteins | sample Lox_Sample_21_FD_206725 | JGI IMG/M metagenome (GOLD analysis project Ga0335072, IMG submission 206725) | Soil microbial communities from Loxahatchee National Wildlife Refuge, Florida, United States - Lox_Sample_2.1 | ecosystem: Environmental > Terrestrial > Soil > Wetlands | place: USA...
TGCACAGCGTTCGACCACGTACTCGAGATTCTGCTTGCGCTTCTCGTCGTCGGGATCGAGCATGTTCTTCCACGCACCCACCTCGGCAAGGCAAACGTTTTCAGCCGCGAATGCCTTTTCGATCGCGCGAATTAAGTCAGGATCTTGGAGCGTCGCAATCTGCGGGCAATAGGCGGCGCTATAGCCGAGGCGCTGATGCTCGCGGGCAAGCGCTTCCGGATCGCTTGAGTCGAGAAAGATGGGACCGCCCAGGCGAACCGGTGCTCCCGATGCGACAGGAGCTGCTTTCGCACGGAACCCGCCCATCGCGGCGGCAGTGGACATGGCAACGAAACTTCGGCGAGTCATCATTTGACCCACAAGCTTACCGCATGCGGCGGTGATGCCGCCGTCTCAAGCGAAATATTGTCGCAGTACGCCTATGCTTGCGAGCGCCGGTCAAAGAACTATGACTGCTGAACCATCCACACCCTCATGCTTGACGGCTTCGAGCGCGCGGTTGGCTTCAGCCAGTGAGAATGTTCGGATGGATGGACGGATGTTCAACTCGGCGGCGATCGCAAGAAAATCGCGCGCGTCGCGGCGCGTGACATTGGCCACGCTGCGAATCTGGCGCTCGCCCCACAGCAGTTTGTCGTAGTCGAAGGCGGGCATCTGATCAAGGTGAATCGCATTGATGGCGACGACGCCGCCCTTGCGCAACGCGGAGAGCGCGCTGACAACGACTTTCCCGCTGGGAGCAAATGTGACGGCGCGATCAAGTTGAGTCGGTGGTGTGGCGCTTTCGTCGCCGACCCAGGTTGCGCCAAGGCGCTCCGCGGCCTTGCGGTGCGCCTCGCCGCGCGTGACCACGTAGACCTCGCAGCCCCACGCCTGGAGAATGCGAATGGCCAGCGAGGCCGAGCTGCCGAACCCGTACAATCCTACGCGCTCACCGCGATCGATGCCGGCAACGCGCAAGCTGCGAAAACCGATAATGCCCGCGCACAGAAGCGGTGCGGCCTGAAGGTTGTCGAGCGAAGGCGGAATCGGATGTGCGAAATCGGCGCCGACGAGTGCGTACTCCGCATAGCCGCCGTCGACCGAGTAGCCGGTGAAGACGGGTCGGTCGCAGAGGTTCTCCATATTGTGGCGGCAAAACCAGCAGTCGCCGTCCACGCCACCAAGCCAGGTGACGCCCACGCGCGTTCCCAGCGGGAGATCCGCAGTAGCGCCATTGATAACTTCGCCCACAATCTGATGGCCGGGAACGATGCGCCGATGCAGCGGCGCAAGATCGCGCTCAACGATATGCAGATCGGTGCGGCAGACGCCGCAGGCAATCACTCTGAGCAGAATCTGCCCGGGCAGCACTGTCGGTCGCGCGACCTCTTCGATCAAGAGCCAGCCTCCTGCGCGCGCCGAATTGGAGTCGAAGATAGCGGCCTTCATTGCCTTCCTCCGCTTCATAGCCTAGGTGCGTCGGCCGCACCGTGACAGCGTTGCGACGGAATCGATCCGGCTCCAGCCTGCGCCGGAGGCCGGTCGGCATTCAGAATCGCGGTACGTCTGCCAGACGGTTCATGTTCTGGAAGGGAATCATCCAGCCCGGATATTCCGGCGGAAGCGCGCTCACTTCGTCGAGCTGCTTCATTTCTTCGGTTGTAAGCTGCACTTCGGCAGAAGCGAGATTCTGCTTGAGCTGGTCGACACGTTTGGCGCCGATGATCACGGATGTGACAAACGGCTTGGCCAGAATCCACGCCAGCGCAATGGTGGCTACGCCGGTGTTGTGCGCCTTTGCGACGGGACCCAGAACATCGAGAATGCGCCAGGCGCGCTCTTTGTCCACAATCGGAAAATCGAATGCCGTGCGGCGCGAGTCTTCCGGCGCCTGGTGTTCGCGCGAGTATTTGCCCGAAAGCAATCCGCCGGCGAGCGGACTCCACACGAGCAGCCCCGTGCGCTGGTCCTGAAGCAGCGGCACGATCTCCCGCTCGAGGTCGCGGCCGGCGATGGAGTAATAGGCCTGGAGAGTGTCCATTCTGGCGAGGTTCTTCGCCTCAGAAATGCCGTTGGCTTTCATGATCTGCCACGCATACCAGTTGGAGCAGCCGATGTAACGGACTTTGCCCTGCTCGACGAGAGTGTTGAGCGCACGGAGCGTTTCTTCCAGCGGTGTGATGGAGTCGGAGGCGTGAATCTGGTAAAGGTCGACGTAATCGCTGCGCAGGCGCTTCAAAGACGCTTCAACCGCGTTCATCAGGTGACTGCGCGAAGCGCCGATGTCGTTGCGGCCAGGACCGGTGCGCCCGTAGCCCTTGGTAGCGATCACGAGACTCGTGCGATCGATACCCAGATTGGCAATGGCCTGCGCGAGAACCTTCTCCGACTCGCCGTGAGAATAGACATCCGCCGTGTCGACGAAGTTGATTCCGGCATCGAGCGACAGCCGGAGCAGCTCATCGGCGAGGCTCTGCTCCACGCCTGCGATTGGTTTCCACATCCCTTCGGCCGAGGCGAAAGTCATGGTGCCCAGGCATAGCTCAGAAACAAGAAGGCCGGTATGGCCGAGCGTGTTGTATTTCATATGCACCTTTCCTCTTCAAATGGATCTTGCCGGCTATTGGATGTGCAGGCAAGCCGCGAGATTCGCTTCGAGCGGGCTCGAATGGCCTCAATCATTCTTCACGCCGGAGGCGCCATCACGAAGCCGGTTCCGCGAAGCACGCGTGGCATCGCCGATCGAGTTTCGCGGCCGGACTCAAAAGTCATGATGCTTGTCGAGAAACGCGGCGATGGCGCGAATCTGCTCGCTGGGGACGCCGCTCTGCTGGGTACCGGCGCCAGTGGCGGATTCGGTCTTGGCGCGCAGTTTGGCCACGGCGAGCCAGTTGTCTTTGCGCTGGCCTTCGGCAATCCATGGCGGCAGGGGCATGTGGAGGTAGTCGGCCAAGGCCTGCGCGTAGCTCTCGTATAGGGCACGCATCTCGCACAGCCGTTCGTAGGAACTCGCGTCGCGGCAAACGCCAATGCCGTTCTCACAGAGCATGTTGTAAAGCTGCTCGCAGCGCTCAGGTGGCAGCCGATCAGGCCCGTCTTTGACCGGGGCGCGCGAAAAGATCTGCGCCAGATCGACCATGGCATGCCGCGCCATGGCAAAAGTCAGCTGCGCCTGGCGTGCTTCGTGGCCGCGAACGCCGGCAATCAGCAGCGCCGATGTGTCGAGAATCGCAGTGAGTGCGCTGATCCAGCTCTGGTTGTTATGCTGCGAGCGGAAGTAGCAGAGCAGCGGGTACGAGATGTGGCTTTCCAGCAGTTCCGCCGACCAACGCTCCCACTCTGTGAGCAGAATCGCGAGCGACTGATCTCCGCCCTCGAACGAGTGGCGGCGCAGCAGCTCCGCAGCCGTGGGCGGCGAACCGGCGCGCGCATCGAGCAGCGCGATGGAGACCTCACGGCGCGAGAAAGCGCTGTAAAGCACGGGAAAATAGCCCATCACGACCGCCAGAAAGCCCAGCCCGGTGCCCGACTCGAGAATAATGAGGACGCGCGCGCCCACAACATCGTGCGGAGTCACGTCACCCAGCCCCAGCGTGAAGATCGTCGTTCCGCTGAGGTAAAGATCGGTCCAGAACGACACGGGATGCACGCCATCAGCCAGCGGGCTTCCCAAAGAATAGAAGAGCAGTGCGAAGCCGACCACCATGGCGCCGGCCCAGAACACGAGCAGCAGAATGAGCGAGAGCGGGCCGTAGTAGCTGAGGAATGTCTCGCGTTTGCGCGCGTGGTGCAGCCTCGCGGCCAGAAACCTCCACGGCGTCCAGGTCGCAACGTAGAAGATGCGCGTGAGCCGGAAACGGCCCGTAGCGCGCCGCGGCAGAATGATGGTCTGGAAGGCATCGAACAGCACTGCAAACAGGCAGACGATGCCGGCCAAGCATGCTAGAGTTCGCATCGAACCTCCCGTCGCGCCGGTCTCGCGCGGCCTCGTTCGAGGCCGCTTCCCTAGTATCCTAGCTGAGACGAGTTCTCGCCGGGGGTGGCCTGTGGGCGAGCTGGGCAAAGCGCTGATCGGTCTGGGACTGCTGATCGCCCTCGCCGGCGCGGCTCTTGTTCTTGCCGGCCGCTTCGGTCTACCGCTGGGCCGCCTGCCGGGTGACATTGCCTATCGCGGAAAAAGCGTGCGCGTGTACTTTCCCTTGGGCACTTCGATCCTGCTCAGCATTCTGTTGTCGGTAATCTTCTATTTGATTTCGCGGTTCAGAAGATAGGCCGGATTACGGATGCGCCTGTTTGTTGCACTTCCGCTGCCCCGCGAGACGCGCAAGGCGTTCATCGCATGGACGCGCAAATGCGTCGCACCGCCGATATTGCGCTGGACACCAGAAGAGCAGCTGCACATCACGATGCACTTTCTCGGTGAAGTCGAAGACGCTCGCGTGCGGATCGTCACGGTCGCGCTCGACGGCATTCACGCGCGATCTTTCGATGTGGAGTTCGACCGCATCGAAGTGCTGGGCCGCGCCAGTGTGCTTGTTGCCGCGACAAAGCTCACGCCGCAAATCGCCGCACTCGAAATTGACGTCCGGGCACGCGTCCTGGCATTGGGTAAAATGCCCGAGGCCGGTCGCGAATTTCGACCGCACGTGACTTTGGCGCGCGCGCGACGCGGAGAATCTGTGCCGAAGGTCAGGTCGTTTCCGCCGCTGCCGAAGATAGGGTTTGCAGCGACATGCTTTCGCTTGTATCGCAGCGAGCTCTTGCGGGAGGGAGCAGTGCACACGATTATTCGCGAATGGCCGCTCGACGGATCAAGCTGAAGACTTGCGGGAATCCGCACCCTCAGCAAACACGGTATTGTCGATGAGCCGTGTCGTGCCCACCCATGCGGCAACGGCGAACAGCGATCCGGCCACAGCAATCTCAACCGGCAGCAGCGTGGCCCAGTCCACCAGCTCGATGTAGTCAATGCGGATTGCAGGTCCGGCAGTGAGAAGCTCGCGAGCCGATGAAATCAACGCGGAAGCGCTACGTTCCCCGGCGGCGTACAGTGCTTCCGCGTTGCGCACCGCGCGGCTGAGCGAAAGCGCCTGCGCACGCTCTTCCACGCTGAGATAGACATTGCGGGAGCTGAGCGCGAGGCCGTCGGGATCGCGGACGATGGGGCAGACGACAATCTCCGTCGCGAAACGCAGGTCGGTGGCCATCCGCCGCAACACCGCGACCTGCGCGGCATCTTTCTGGCCGAAGAATGCGCGGTCGGCCTCACTCGCACTCAGCAGCTTCGCCACCACGGTAGCCACACCGCGAAAGTGGATCGGACGGGAGACGCCGTCTAGGCGATGGCCCAGTTCCTCGACTTCAACGAAGGTCGCCGCGCCTGCTGGGTACATCTCATCGACTGAGGGCGCGAAGATCGCGTCGGCGCCTTCGGCTTGGGCCAACGCGCAGTCGGCGTCGAAGCTGCGCGGGTAGCGAGCGAAGTCTTCATTTGGACCGAACTGCGTTGGGTTCACGAAGATGCTGACAGCGGTAAAGGCGACCGACGCGTGCGATGCGCGAATGAGCGAGACGTGGCCCGTGTGCAGTGCGCCCATGGTAGGCACAAGCCCGATCGTGTTCTTGCCGTTGTTTCGCTCGTAGCGCGACCACTCGCGCAGCTCGGCGCAGGTGCGCAGAATCTCCATCAATTCGGACCCGTCTCGCCCCAGTCCGGCAATGCGTCGCGATTGACGATGGCTTCAGCTTCTTCTTCTTCGCCGCGGAGGTTCCGGCGTACTTTCGCCGGCAGGTGATAGCTCTCCTCGTCAGCCGGAAAAGCGCGATGCTCTACGTCTTCGCGATAGTGCTCAATGGCGGTGCGCATCAGCACTGCAGCATCGGCGTAGCGGCGCACGAACTTGGGCGCGGGCGCGAAGGTCAGGTTCACGAGATCGTGGAAGACCAGGATCTGCCCGTCGCAATCGGGCCCGGCGCCGATGCCGATCGTCGGCACCGGCAGCTCGGCAGTGATCGCGGCTGCCGCTTCACGCGGCACTCCTTCGAGCACGATGGCTCCGGTGCCGGCGCGAGCCAGCGCGTGAGCCTCGGCTTTGAGCTCGATCACCGAATCTGCCGTGCGCGCCTGGACGCGATAGCCTCCCATGCGATGGACGCTCTGCGGCGTCAGGCCAAGGTGCCCGACTACGGAAATCTGCGCCTGCGTTAGCGCGCGCACCAGTTCCACGCGCGGCCCTTCGATCTTGACCGCCTCGGCACCGGCTTCCTTTACAAAGCGAACGGCATTGGCGAGGCCCTCGGCAACCGTTCCGTGATAGCTCCCAAACGGCATGTCGGCCACCACCAGCGCACGTCGGACAGCTCGGCGCACCGCACGCGTGTGGTGCAACATCTCGTCCACGGTGACGGCGAGAGTGTTCTCGTGGCCCAGCACGGCCATGGCCAGCGAATCGCCCACCAGCAGCAGGTCAATGCCGGCTTCATCGACGAGGCGAGCGGTCGGATAGTCGTACGCCGTAAGCGCAGAGATCGGTTTGCCCTGGCGCTTCATTTCGCTGAGCGCGGGCATGGTGACTTTTGTGAGAGAGGCGGAGTTGGGCGCGGAATCCGCGCTGCCGGAAAGTCCAGTCAGGCTCATCGTGTCTCCAGTGCCGCTCCGTGGACTCAGGATGCGGCCCGAACGAAATGAGTATACGCCTTTGCGGCGAGCGGGGAACATGGACATGGGGCTTAGGGACTAAGGGACTCACAGGCTGGGGGCTCAACATCGAGAGCTAAGCGACTGACACAGAGGAGTCGGACGCCGATCGGCGCGCAGCTCCTCAGCCGCTTCGTCCTCCCCCGCTTGCCGGTCGGCGCACCTGGGGCGGAAACTGATAAGAGCAAATGCTTTCGTCCCTCACTCCGTGGATCTACGGCGGCACCGGCGCTGCGGCTGGCCTCGGCCTCGTCTGGGGTGGGTGCGCTTACGCGGCGCTTTGGCCCGGCTCACGCATCTTCGGCGAAGCGCTCATCGCTCCTCGCCTCCCCGGCGAGCTCGCGTTGACCTTCGATGATGGGCCGAATCCGGTGTGGACACCGCGGCTCCTCGACATCCTCGCCGGCCACGGGGTGCGCGGTACGTTCTTCCTCATCGGCAATTATGCCCATGCTCAACCTGCACTCGTGCGCCGAATCGCGGAAGCTGGGCACGCCATCGGCAACCACTCATGGAGCCACCCGAATCTTGCGTTGACTGCCGGCACGAAGGTCGCTGATGAGCTGAAACGCACCAGCGGTACGATCGAGCAGATTCTCGGCCGGCCGGTCCATCTCTTCCGTCCGCCATTCGGTGCGCGGCGGCCCAAGGTCTTCCACATCGCGCGGTCGCGCGGCCTCGCTCCTGTGCTGTGGAATGCCATGACCAACGACTGGGAAGAGCCCTCGGCCGACCGCATTGCTGAAAACCTGGCGCACAAGATCGACGCAATGACTCGTCGCGGCCACGCGACGAATATCGTGTTGCACGACGGCAGCCACCGCGCCCAGGGAACGAATCGCGAGCCGAGCGTGAACGCCGCCTGGCAGCTACTGGCGAAGTTCAAGGCGAAGTACCGCTTTGTGACGCTGGACGAGTGGAGTCGGAGAGCGATCTAGGTCCGTCGAATCCCTACCGCCGCGGTTACGATTTCGGTGCCGGTGGCGCCACCTTCGGCGGACCCATAGCCTCGTTGAGTTCTTTCCGGTAACGGTTCACGAGGTCCTTGGTACGCGATTCCATCTTCTTCGTCACCATGGGCATCACCTCCTGGGCCATCAGCGGCTGCGCATCGAGGATGTGTTGGCCCGGAAGCGATCGATAAAACGCAAGAATGCCGTCGACGTCGTCGCGAGAAAGATAGCGCTGGTAGACCGCGACCATGTCGTTGAGCATTTCATCCACGGGATAGACGGAGCCGGTTTGCGCGAGATACTTCTTCGTGACACGGTCGCGCGCTGCCTTCTGGTCTGCAGTGAGCTCGCCGCCCATTGGCATCAGGCTGATCTCGACCGAATCCTGCTCGCTTTCTAACTGCTGCTCGAGCGCGGCCGGGACCATCTTCAGCATCTCCTCCATCTGCGCGCGAATCCGCATGACCCCAAAAAGCGTGATCAGTTGTTCGCGCGAAGGCTTCTCGGCCGGCGAAATCACGCGGGCGGGAGCGGCAACGTGTGATGATGCCGCAACCGATTCCTGCTGTGCCGGTGTGATCGGCGCAACGGTCGCGAGCAACAGTGCCGGTAGCAGGGTGGCGCGCGTGCGCATGAAGGGCCTCCTGGGAATGCGTCGATTTCGCCTGGAGCTTGCCTGTAACCCTGTTAGACGCTCCGGATCGCCTGAAAGGCAGAGCGCGCGGCAAAGATGGTCGCCTCAATCTCGGCTTCGCCATGCGAGGTCGACAGGAATGCCGCTTCGAACTGTGAAGGCGGGAGCCAAACACCGGCGTTCAGCATGGCACGGTGGAAGCGGCCGAATGCAGCGGTGTCGGACCTGGCGGCATCGTCATAGTTCGCAACATGCCCGGACGTGAAAAACCACGTCCACATAGAGCCAACGCGGTTGAGAGTGAGCGGGACACCGGCGCGCTCGGCTTCGGCGGCCACGCCTTCGGCAACCGCTTTGGCATTCTTCTCAAGCAGCGGGTAAACCTCGCCTGCATGCTTCTGCAAGTGGGCGAGCGTGGCGATGCCGGCCGCCATAGCCAGCGGATTGCCACTGAGCGTTCCGGCCTGATAGACGGGACCTAGAGGCGCGAGAAGATCCATGATGGCGCGCTTTCCGCCGAACACACCCACAGGAAGCCCCCCACCAACGATCTTGCCCAGCGTGATGAGATCGGGATCGAGCTCGTAGAGTTGACATGCCCCGCCGAGCGCCACGCGAAAGCCGGTCATCACTTCGTCGACAATCATCAGCGCACCTTCGCGCGAAGTTAGCGCCCGAAGGCCGGCTAGATACCCGCCCGCAGGCGGGATACACCCGGCATTGCCGACGATCGGCTCGAGAATCAGCGCCGCAATTGCGCCCGGATGCGCGGCGAATGCCGCTTCGACTGCGGCGAGATCGTTGTACGGCAACGCCAGAGTCAGGTGCGCAATCTCATCGGGAACTCCAGCCGAGCCGGGAATACCGAAGGTGGCCACTCCTGAACCCGCCTTCACCAGCAATCCGTCCGCGTGGCCGTGATAGCAGCCTTCGAACTTGATGACGACCTTGCGGCTGGTGGCGGCGCGGGCCAGCCGGATTGCAGACATGGTGGCCTCAGTCCCGGAGCTGACGAAGCGAAGCTTTTCGACTGCCGGATAACAGGCCGTGATGCGCTCGGCCAGGTCCGCTTCGGCCGCAGTAGACGCGCCATAGCTTGCCGAATTGCCCGCCGCAATCTCGATGGCCTCGACCACCGGCGCAAAAGCGTGGCCAAGGACCATCGGCCCCCAAGAGCCGAAATAATCGATGTACCGGTCGCCGTCCACGTCTTCGATGTAAGCGCCCTCGGCGCGCTCAACGAACGGCGGCTCGCCGCCGACGGCGCGGAAGGCGCGGACAGGCGAATTCACTCCGCCGGGGAAGAAACGTTCGGCGCGCCGCTGCAGGGCCAGGGACTTTGGACCGGGCATACACAGCGATGATAAACCCGGCAGAATGCGGCGTATCGGCGCGAATCCGCAATGCGCAGCCGCTCGCACGTTCCCCGACATCGCGGCACTGGTCAGAACACGCGAACGCGAACACCCGTGCTGATTCCCCAGGAAGAAACATTTGTAAACGAGAACTGGGGCCAGAACTGATATTCCGCGTCGACGACTCGCATGCGGACCCGCTCGCTTATCCTCATGTCCAGCCCTCCGCCTGGCGCAATGACCAGGTAATCGCCCTTGGCATAGTTGTAGGGGAAGTTGAACTGCGTGAACCCGATCAGGCCTTTAGCGTAGGGGTACCATTTGCGCTCGAACGCATAAACCGTCGATCTCCCGCCAATCAGCCAGGTCGTATTGTGAACGCTGGAGGTCTGGGGGATGCGCAGCCAGCGCGCTTCGCCCTCGATGCCGAACCTGTGCCGAGTCTCGGCATCCACGAAAACGGCGGGCCCGGCAATCTCACGCCCGCCGTAACCCAGATAGTAACCGGATGCGGTTCCGCCTGCCGAAAGCGTGAATCCCTCCTGCCATCCTGAGGGCAGCGTTTGTGAGTGAGCCGACAAACCTGCCACGAGACAGCCGACCAGCAGCGCGGAAATGGCACCGCACGTTCCGCCGGAAAGACCGAGGGCCAGCTTCACCTGCCGGCCCGGCGAGACTCGATTCGTGCTTTTCATAAGTTCTCCTAAGACCAGCTGTATTTTGCATTTACGACCGTGGGAGAGCATCCCCTGGAATTGCCATCCCGTGGCAGAGCCTCGGCACTGACGGCGGTGAGCGGAAACTGCAAGCTGCACCGGCGAGGGACAGCAAATCGGAGCCGCCGAAGCCGGCAGCGCCTCTTCCCTACCCGTTGAAACGGGCTGGATACGGAGCCAGGCTTCGGCGCTCGCGGGAAGCCGCATGCCGATCGGGACCAGAGGGCCCGGAATCGATTTCCGAGAGAAACAGGAGGCAACGTAAGCCGCGCAGATTGGCGGTGAAAGCGCCATACCGGATGAACTCGGAACACGCGCCAAGAAGAACTCAGGGATGCCTTTGAGCCAGATTATAGGAGAATCTAGTACAAAAGTTTGATATAGGCTACTCAAACGTGCAAGTTGAATGAGTACCAAAGTTACACACAGGCGACAAAGTGAACCCAAGGCTTCCATCCTTCTCCGGATTCGAGGCCAAAGAGGACAAAAGGAAGGATTGGCAATCGAGGCAGAACAGATTCGCAGTGCGAGCCAGCGTGAAAAACGCGCCAAAAAAAGGAATCGGGCGACCGCTCAGCGAGAAGAGCGGCCACCCGGAATCACTGCTGGAGAAAGCCAGTCAAAGAGACCAATTCAGGAGACGTGACCAGACTAGAGACAAGGCTCTTGTTTGTCTTGAGCCGATGGTCTGGGCCGGATGTCAACCCAAAGGTGGAGAGCCGCTTCGCGATCAACGTCTAGGATTGAATCGCTCCCTGTGCAGCAGCGCCCGAGTCAATTAGTGTGGAAGCGTGCATTCCCAAGCTGAGCCAGCTGGTCGTTTCAGTTCGGGCGGTACTTGCACGTCATGGCCAAAAAGGACTCCAACTCGAGCGGGAAGAGGCGGGCGGTTGGTCGGGGGGGGCTTCCCGCACTAATTGCCACCCGATTCTTCTGCTGTTTAAGTACGGCATGGCTGTTGGTGGGGAGCGCGTTGGTCAGCGCGATCGAACCTTCCACATCGCTGGCCAATCTCGGCCGGCAGGCGTGGGTCATGGAAAACGGCCTGCCGCAGAACACAGTGCAGGCGCTGGCGCAGACAAAGGACGGGTTCATCTGGGCGGGAACCGAGGTGGGCCTGGTGCGATTCGATGGCATCGGATTTGCTTTGTTTGACCGGAACTCGAAACCGGCGCTGCCCGGCAACGATGTTCAATGCCTTCTTGCCGCTGACGACGGGTCGCTTTGGGTAGGGACCAGCGAGGGGTTGGCGCGGGTGAAAGATGGCGTGGTGCGAGTGTTCTCCGCAAAGGAGGGGCTGCCGGGAAACAGCGTGCGGGCGCTCGGGCTCAATTCTGACGGATCCATGTTGATCACAACTGACAATGGGAGCGCAAGCCTAACCGGAGACAGGGTGGAAAAAATTTCTGCCGCGGACAAAAGGAATGCCGAATCCGCGATTGTGAGCGCCATGAGCTTTGGGAACGGTACATGGGCGCGGGCGACGACATTGGAGGTGAGAATCGGTCGGGGCGACAAGGCCGAAGTCCGCCTGACCATCGGCCACGAACTGCCTGGCACTCGAGTGCAAACGCTCTTCGCCGATCGCGAAGGCGCTCTCTGGATCGGGACCAATGGAGGCCTGGCGCGTTGGGTTGGGGGCAGGCTGGATCAGATGCCGGTAACCGACTCGCTGGCGCACGCCTCGGTGCTTGCGCTGATGCAGGATAAGGAGGGAAATCTCTGGGTTGGCACCGAGACCGACGGACTGCAGATCCTGCGCGACCAGCGCTTCCGCACCTACGGCACACGCGAAGGGCTGTCATCCGACGCGACGAGCACAGTGGTCGAAGGCGCGGCTGGAAAGCTGTGGGTAGGGACGAACGGGGGCGGATTGAATGTCCTGCGCCGGAGCATCGTAAAGCCCGGCCAGGCATCGGTCTCTCCGGTTCCAGAAGTGTTGCTCAGCAGCGTGATCCTGTCGCTGGCCGCGGCACCTGACGGCGATATGTGGGTGGGCACGCCGGACGGTCTGAATCGGATTCGCGGCAGCGCGGTAGACTCATTCACCTCTGCCGACGGTTTGCCTGACGATTTCATCCGCTCGCTGCTGATCGACAAAGACGGTTCGCTGTGGATCGGCACCCGGCGAGGTCTTTCCCACTGGACGTTCCAGCCGGGCGAAACCAGTGTGCGGCATTCCGCTCCGCAAATTGCGAACTACACGCAGGCCAACGGGCTGGGCAGCGACCTCGTCGGCGCCATGGCGCGCGACACGAATGGAGATCTCTGGGTTGCCACGTTCGCCGGCCTCTCGCGCATTTCCGGCGAAAAGATCGTCAACTACACCATGTCCAACGGCCTTTCCAGCAACGTGATCACCGCCCTGTTGCCGAGGCCGATGGGACGAATGCTGATCGGGACGCAGGACCGTGGCTGGAATCTTTGGGATGGCCGGAATTTCTCCCGCGTGATCGACAACGGCCTTGACCGCACTTCGATCCACGCCATACTCGACGACCACACCGGCCACCTGTGGTTCGCGACGGGTAGCGGCATTGCCCGCTGCGACTGCAGCGAGAGTGCTGGTGGCATGACCGATGCGAGCTGCTCGCACTGGCTCGAATTCGGCACGGCTGACGGCCTGCGCAGCCGGGAAACCGCGACCAATAGCCATCCTTCGGCGTGGCGTGCGGCAGACGGCACGCTGTGGTTTGCGACTCCGAGGGGCCTGGTCGAAGTGGATCCTGCGCACTTCCCCGTCAACGACGTGCCGCCACCAGTCGAAATCGAACGGTTCGCGGTCGACGATGTCGACGAACCGCTGGCACTCCAAGGGGTGCGCTCGGCGCTGCGTGTGCCGGCGGGCAGGGAGCATTTTCAGTTCGAGTACGCAGGATTGAGCTTTGTGGCGCCGCAGAAGGTCCGCTACCGTTACATGCTCGAGGGCTTCGACAAGGGCTGGACCGAGGCCGGCCCGCGCCGGACCGCGTATTACACTAATATTCCACCAGGTCGCTACACCTTCCGAGTCCAGGCCGCGAACAATGACGGCGTTTGGAATACCACGGGCGCTGCGCTGGAGTTCGATCTGCGCCCGCGTTTCTATCAGATGCTGTGGTTCTATGCGCTCGCCGTGGCCGCGGCGGCAGCGCTGGTGCTGCTCATGCAGCGGCGGCGGCTCGTCCGCGCCGAGCGCGAATTCCGCGCCGTCTTGGGCGAGCGCAACCGCATCGCGCGCGAGATTCACGACACCCTGGCGCAGGGGTACGTCGGAATCTCGGTTCAGCTCGAAGTGCTGGCCGAGCTCCTGCGGTTGAAAAAGACTGACGCAGCCCAGAAGCACCTGGACAATGCGCGCGAATACGTGCGCGAAGGGTTGGCTGATGCGCGCCAGTCGATCTGGGCACTGCGCTCGCAGGACTCGGGCGAGAACACGCTGCCCGTGCGCATGCGCCG
>Ga0335072_10009855_pt1 | contig 13774 bp, 15 predicted proteins | sample Lox_Sample_21_FD_206725 | JGI IMG/M metagenome (GOLD analysis project Ga0335072, IMG submission 206725) | Soil microbial communities from Loxahatchee National Wildlife Refuge, Florida, United States - Lox_Sample_2.1 | ecosystem: Environmental > Terrestrial > Soil > Wetlands | place: USA...
CGATACACTGTGCCCCTGGACGCACTCGGGATCTGGTCCGTCCAGCGGCAGCCCGGTGAAGAACTTGGCCGCCATGCACCCGCCCCGACAGCTGTCGTAATGCCCGCAGCTGCCGCACGCACCCGCGGACTGCGGTTCGCGTAGCTCACGAAACAATGGAGCGTTCTTCCATACGTTGTCAAAACCCCGATCAGACAACACGTTTCCGGCCAGGAAGCGGTCGTGGATGGCGAACGGGCAGGCGTACACGTCGCCCACTGGGTCGATCAGGCAGACCACCCGTCCGGCTCCGCACATGTTGAGGCCGGCCAGCGCGCCCGACTGGCCGAGGGGCGCCAGATGGAAGAAGGAGTCACCGGTGAGCACCCGCTCCCCCTTGGCGACCAGCCAGTCGTAGAGCGCAACCTGCTGGGCGGCGGTGGGGTGCAGATCTTCCCAGACGTCCGCGCCGCGCCCCGACGGACGCAGCCGGGTTATTCGCAGCGTGGCACCGTAACAGCTTGCCAATGCCGCGAATTCGTCGAGTTGGTCGACGTTGTGCCGGGTGACCACGACGGAGATCTTCGCGTCGCGAAAGCCTGCCGCGGCCAGATTCTCCAGCGCCCGCACCGCCATCGCGAAGGACCCCGGACCGCGGATGGCGTCGTTGACCTCGGCGGTGGCCCCGTCGAGCGAAATCTGGACATCGACGTAATCGCTGGCCGCCAGCCGCGCGGCGGCCTCCGGCGTGATCCGTACCCCGTTGGTCGAGAACTTCACACCGACGTGGTGCGCGGTGGCGTAATCGACGAGCTCCCAAAAGTCAGGCCGCACAGTGGGTTCCCCGCCGCCGATGTTGACGTAGAACACTTGCATGCGTTCCAGCTCGTCGATGATGTCCATGCATTGGCGGGTGGACAACTCACGTGGGTCACGCTTGCCCGAAGACGAGAGACAGTGCACGCAGGCCAGGTTGCATGCGTAGGTCAGCTCCCAGGTCAGGCAGATGGGCGCGTCCAGACCGTGCTCGAATTGCTCGATCAGTCGCGGCGCGGCCACGGTCATTGAGCCTCCTGAGGCACCAGCATGTTGGATTCGGCGAGCACACCGAGCGCGTGCAGATAGGGCTGCTGTCCGGAGTCGTCCACCCCGGCGGCGCGGCAGGCGGAGGGGACATCCGGATGGTCGGCCAGGGACCGCACCACCTCGAGGATGGTGCGGTTCTTCAGAAAGGACAGCTTGCGGGTGCCGAAGTGATACAGCAGTGCGCCAAACGGTTCTGGCCGAACCGCCACCTGAGGGTGCAACCGCCAGCCGCGGCCAGGGTCGAACACGCGGTCAGTAGACCCCGCACATTCCGTCGATGGATACCTCTTCGACCAAAGTCTCGGTGACGAGCTCGGTGTCAGTGTCTGTTTCGCGGTCCATATGAGTTGCCTCTCGTCAGGTCTCGACAACGATGGTCGATCTTGTCACAATCGTCGTCAGAATATGGCATCGAGTGCCGAAATGGAAGGGCGGGTCTGATGCTGCCGCAGTCGCGGGTGGGCCGGCGCCGCTCGACGACACCGCACCACATCACCGACGTTGCCATCGAGTTGTTCACCGCCCGGGGTTTCGCCGAGGTGAGCGTCGATGACGTCGCACATGCTGCCGGTATCTCCCGCCGCACCCTCTTCCGCTACTACGCGTCGAAAAACGCTATCCCCTGGGGGGAGTTCGACACCCATCTCGCACACCTTAGGGAACTACTGGACAGCGTCGAACCGAAAGTTCCGCTGGGAGCGGCACTGCGCGCGGCGCTGTTGGCGTTCAACACTTTTGACGAATCCGAGACCGTCCGGCACCGCCAGCGCATGCGGGTCATCCTGCAAACCCCGGAACTGCAGGCCTATTCGATGACGATGTACGCCGGCTGGCGTGAGGTGATCGCGGAATTCGTAGCCCGGCGCGCGGGCGCCAAGACGACCGACCTACTGCCCCAGACCGTCGCCTGGACCATGCTCGGTGTCGCGTTATCGGCATACGAGCACTGGCTGGGCGACGAATCCGTCCCATTGCCCACGGCGCTCGGCAACGCCTTCGACGTCGTCGGCGCCGGATTGGAGAGGCTGGCAGGATGAATGGCACCGAGCACCTGCTGCACACCCTGCGGTCGCAGGGACAGTTCTGCGGCGCGTCGGGCTCCCCGATGTACGACGAGCTGTTCGGGCTGGTGGCCGCCGACGTCGAAGCCGGCGGTGTCTTCGCGAGCATCCTGTCCGGCCACGAAGATGATCCGTCACGCGAAGCCGTGCCGCTTCGGCTGCTGGGCGGTCTGCACCGGTTGGTGCTCGACGGCCGGGCGCCGGCACTGCGCCGCTGGTATCCCAGCACCGGCGGTACCTGGAACGCCGAGTCCGCCTGGCCCGAGATCACCCGTACCGCGGGCGACCACTCCGACGCGCTGCGCGGGGCGCTCGGTCAACCACCGCAAACCAACGAGGTCGGCAGATCCGCCGCGCTGATCGGCGGCTTGCTGCGGCTGGATCGCGGATTCGATTTGCCGGTAAGGCTTTTCGAGATCGGATCGAGCGCCGGGCTGAACCTGCGCGCCGACCGCTACCGTTACCACTACACCGGTGGCCGGTGGGGACCGGTCGACTCGCCGGTAACCATCGACGACGCGTGGCACGGTCAGCTGCCGCCCGACGGTGCGGTGCGGATCGTGGAACGGCACGGGTACGACATCGCGCCCATCGACGTCACCGGCACCGACGGGGAGATGACGGCCTTGAGTTATGTCTGGCCCGATCAGGCCGCCCGGCTGGATCGGCTGCGCGGCGCCATCGCCGTCGCCCGCCGGGTGCCCGCGCAGCTTTACCGCAGGCGAGCCGGCGACGCGGTCGCCGGCCTGACTCTGGCCGACGGTGCGCTGACTGTGCTGTGGCATTCGATCACCTGGCAATATCTTTCCGCCGACGAACGGGCCGCCGTCCGCGACGGCGTCGAGGCGCTGGGCGCGCAGGCCGATGCCCGCTCACCGTTCGCCCACCTCACCCTCGAACCCGCGCGCGACGGGCCCGGCACACCCATCAAGTTCCTGGTGCGAGCTCGTCTCTGGCCCGGTGGCGAGCTGGAGATTCTGGGCGAATGCCATCCGCACGGCCCACCGGTCAACTGGCAGTAGCAGTCCGAAACTCGTTGACTAGGCCAGCATTTCGGAGATGGGAGTTGCGGCGGCGATCTTGCCGCGGACCTTCATCACCTTGCCGGGCATCCCGCCGCCTACCACGCCGACGACTACCCCGTCACGCTCGTAATAGGCCAGGAATCTACGGCCGTCGTCCTCGACCAGATGCACGATGTCGGTGGCTTGCGGCTCGCCCAGACACTGAATCTTGATGTCGTACTGATCGCTCCAGAAGTAGGGGACGACCACGCCCGAGGGCACGTCTTGGCCCAGCATCGCAGGCACCACCACCCGGGCCTGGTCGGCGACGTTGCTCCAATGTTCCACGCGCGCTTGGTGTCCGGTGGGATCGCGCCATGAGGCGACGTCGCCCAGCGCCCACACCTTGGGCGCACCGGTGCGTCCGGCTTCGTCGCAGATGACTCCGTTGTCGACCTCGATGCCACTGCCTTCGAGCCACTCGGTCGCCGGTCGCGATCCGATGCCGACCACCACCAGGTCGGCGGCCAGCTCGGTGCCGTCGGTGAGCACCACGGCGTCGACGTGGCCGTCGCCGCGCACTTCCGCCACGCTGACACCGAGACGAACGTCGACACCTTCGTCGCGGTGCAGCCGCGCCACCAGCTCGCCAATCTGCTCGCCGAGCACGGATGCCAGCGGCGTGGGCTGCGGCTCGACCAGCACCACGTCAACGCCGAGGCTGCGAAGGCTGGCCGCGACCTCGCATCCGATGAATCCGGCACCGACGACCACGGCCCGCCGGGCCTGCGTTGCGTGCTGGCGCAGCGCCATGCTCTCGTCGAACGACCGCAGCACCCGAATGCCCTCGAGATCCGGGAATGCCGGGATCCGCCGCGGCACCAAGCCGGTCGCGATGACGAGCTCGTCGTAGTCAAGCTGGGTGCCGTCGTCGAGAGTCAGTGTCTGTGCGGCGGTGTCCAGACCGGTGGCGGCCGAACCCAGTCGCAGCGTGATGTACTTCTCGTCGTACCACTCGCGCGGTTTGAGGGCGACGTCGTCGACCTCTTTGCGCAGTACCTCCTTGGACAGCGGTGGGCGATCGTAGGGCAGATGCACCTCGTCGCTGACGATTGTGATGCGACCGGAATAGTCGGATCGGCGCAGTTGCTCGGCCGTCCGGGCTGCAGCGAGCCCGCCGCCGACGATCACAACCCCCTTTTCGAAGCCCGTTTCAGTCACGTGGAGTTCATACCACGATCGCCGGTTAGTACTTCAAGGCGCCCTTGTCGACGGGGATCTGTGTGCCCGACAGTGTGCCCGACCCATCACCAGCGAGCCACACCACGACGTCGGATACCTCCTCGGCCGCCATGAACCCCTTGTACTGCAACGGCATTGGCGGGAAGCTGTGCACGAAACGGGGGTGCTTGGCGAAAATTTCCGTCATTGCCTTCGGCTCGATCATCGGGGTGTCCACCGAGTAGGGATGGATGGAGTTGACCCGGATGCGGTATTCGCCGAGCTCGATCGCGAGGGTGTTGGTCAGCGCGGTGAGTCCGTACTTGCTCGCGGCGTAGTGACCGTTGCCGGGCGTCGCTTTGAGGCCCGCCGCCGAGCTGACGACGATGATGGAGCCCCCGTTGCCGGCCTCGATCATTGCCGGAATCGTGGCGCGCAGGGTGCGCCAGGTGCCCGTCAGGTTGATCCCGACGACGGTGTCCCACTGCTCGTCGGTGAGTTCCCAGACCCGGCCCCAGCCCAGCACGCCGGCGTTGGCGACCAGAACGTCGAGGCGACCGAATTGCTCGACCCCGTCGGCCACCAATTGCCGCAGCGTCGCGTCATCGCGGATGTCCACCTCACGGGCCAGTACCTTGCGTCCTTCGGCCTCCACCAGGCGGACCGTCTCGATGAGATCTTCGGGCCTGGCGGGCGTGTAGGTCAGGGTGTCCGACGCCGGCGCACAGATATCGAGTGCGATGATGTCGGCGCCCTCGCGGGCCAGCCGCACCGCGTGCGACCGCCCTTGGGCGCGGGCAGCGCCGGTGACGAATGCCACCCTTCCGTGCAGTGATCCAACCTGTGCAGCCACGAGTTTCTCCTATGTCAAGCCGCTGCCGGTTGGCGAGGCTTTTGGGCGGTTTGATGGTCGGTATGAAGATGGTGGAAGACGACGCGGGCCAGGCGGCGTTTGAGGCTGCGCAGCGCTTCTGGGTTCGAGGCACCGACGTTGAGTCGTCTGCAATAGGCCTGACCGAGTCCATCGAGTCGGATCTGTGTGACCGCGATGCGGTGCAGGGCGGCGTTGAGTTGACGATTGCCCGAGCCTGTCATCCGCACCCGCCCAGCGGTATTGCCTGACCACACCGGAATCGGAGCCACACCAGCATGACGGGCGAAAGCTGCCTCGCTTTTAAAGCGGGTGACTCCGGCGGCCTCACCGACGAGTTTGGCCGCGGTCAACTCCCCGCAGCCAGGAAGAGCCAACAGCGCCGGCGCAACCTGACGGACACGCTCACCGATGCGCTTGGCCAATGCGTTGATGGCCTCGGTAAGCCGGGTGATGTCGGCCAGCTCTTCGCGGGCCAGCTCGGCAACCAATCCAGCCACGGTGTCCAACCACACGGCCAGCGCCACACGATGCTTGGCCTGATCCAGCGATGCGGGTTTGGGGGCTCGCTCAGGATCGAGTTCATGAATCCGCCAACGCAACCGGTTGATCGTCGCAGTACGTTGGGCCACAAGGACTTCGCGGCGATCAACCAACAGCTTGAGCTCTCGAGAGACCTCATCATGAGAAGCAATCGGCAAGCTGGGTTCCCGCAAGAACGCCCGCGCCACTGCTAAGGCATCGATGGGATCAGACTTACCCGGGGTGCGTGCCGAGGCCCGGGTTTGTGCCATCAACTTCGGCGGCACCCGAACCACCTGCTGACCGGCGGTCAGCAAGTCCCGCTCCAACCTCGCCGACAAATGCCGGCAATCCTCAATCGCCCACACCAGCTGCGTCCCGAAACGTTCCCGGGCCCACATCACCGCCTCGGCATGGCCCGCGCTGGTTGCAGCAACGACTTTCTCACCGAGCTTGCGGCCCACTTCATCGACAGCAACAAACGTGTGCGTGCGCTTGTGTACGTCGGCTCCAACAACAACCATGGTGGTTGCCTCCTTCACTGTGAGGTGACGGTTGGACCGGTCGGCGGACACATCTCAGTGGGGGCGATGCCACGCTCCTATCAAGTCACGCCGGCCGGTCCTTCACACCTGATGCCGACAAAACTCATGAACGCCAACCCAACGGCGGCACCCAGGCTACGAGCCAGACACCAGGTGATCAGGATCCAACCACCGCAACATGCGGCAGCCTCACCTTGACACTGACGGGTCAGGCTACCGGAGCTGGCGGAGCGCTTAGAACCTGTTCTAATCAGCACCGATAGCGGGCGACGCACCGATTGGCCAGCCGCAGCTCTGTGCCTTTCTGGTGTGCTGGGAAACAATGAGGACGACTCGTCATCGCTGCGCGGCGATGCGGTTGACCGCGCACACGGAGGTGCCCCTAGGCGAAGCGGAGGTGGATGAGCGTCGTGGCCCCGTTACTTACGGCCTGCAGTGGGTTCCTGTTCGCCGTCTTATGGATGGATCTGATGTTCGACACCCAAGTCTTCAGGCATCGACGTGCCGGTGACGAACTGCCCGAGTCCGTGCTCGCTTCGATTGCGGGGTATTACCACCGAGCGACGACCACATCGCGACCGATGAGCCGGCTGATTGCTCTCGTCATGCTGATCTTGTTGGGTGCGTTGGGGTTTCAGGCCACTCAGGGGCATGACCCCGCCTGGTTGCTGGTGATGTCGGCGTTGCTCGCGGGTATCCCGATGATGCTGGCTTTGACACAAACGGTTCCCGACGCCATTCGCCTCGGCCATCGCACCGACAGCCCGCCCGAACAGACCCGCCTGGCACGCTCCATCTACCGGGATCACCTCATCTGCGTCGGCTGCATGTTCGCATTCCTGGTCTTATGGGTGGCCCGCAGCCTGGTGGTCTGACGTGCAACATCGACGCGTCGTAGTTTTCGGGGCGTTGGTCAGGGGCGGCTGGCCTCGTCAATGGGGTGGGTACTAAACTAGAACACGTTTCAGTTCGGCGAGCGTCCCAGGAGTTGGTATGCACACCCCAATTTGCGACGAACTCGGTATCGAGTTCCCGATCTTCGCTTTCACCCACTGCCGAGATGTCGTGGTGGCTGTCAGCAAGGCCGGGGGGTTTGGCGTGCTCGGCGCCGTGGGCTTCACGCCCGAGCAGCTCGAGATCGAGCTCAACTGGATTGACCAGAACATCGGTGACCACCCCTACGGTGTCGACATCGTGATCCCGAACAAGTACGAGGGCATGGACTCGCACCTGTCCGCCGACGAGCTGGCCGAAACGCTGCGCAAGATGGTGCCCCAGGAGCACCTCGACTTCGCCAAGAAGATCCTCGCCGACCACGGCGTTCCGGTCGAGAACGCCGATGAGGACACCCTGCAGTTGCTGGGCTGGACGGAGGCGACGGCCACCCCGCAGGTCGAATTGGCGTTGAAGCACCCGAAGGTGGCGATGATCGCCAACGCCCTCGGCACTCCCCCGGCCGACATGATCAAGCACATCCACGATTCCGGTCGCCAGGTCGCCGCATTGTGCGGCTCACCTTCGCAGGCGCGGAAGCACGCCGACGCGGGCGTCGACATCATCATCGCCCAGGGCGGCGAGGCGGGTGGGCACTGCGGCGAGGTGGGCTCAATTGTGTTGTGGCCGCAGGTCATCAAGGAGGTCGCGCCGGTACCGGTGCTGGCGGCCGGTGGCATCGGCAGCGGCCAGCAGATCGCCGCAGCACTGGCGTTGGGTGCCCAAGGCGCGTGGACGGGATCCCAGTGGCTGATGGTCGAGGAAGCGTCGAACACTCCGGTTCAGCAAGCGGCATACGCCAAGGCGAGCAGCCGCGACACCGTCCGCAGCCGTTCGTTCACCGGCAAGCCGGCCCGGATGCTGCGCAACGACTGGACCGAGGCATGGGAGCAGCCCGACAACCCCAGTCCCCTCGGCATGCCGCTGCAGTACATGGTTTCCGGCATGGCGGTTCGGGCCACGAACAAATATCCGAACGAGACCGTCGACGTCGCTTTCAATCCCGTTGGTCAGGTCGTCGGTCAGTTCAACAAGGTGGAAAAGACCTCGACGGTCATCGAACGCTGGGTGCAGGAGTACTTGGAGGCGACGAACAGGCTGGACGAGCTCAACGCCGCCGCCAGCGTCTAACCGCGCCTACTCGTCGTCGACGTCGACGTCGCTCTTACCGGTGAACACCTCTTTCACCCTGTCCACCGCGTGAGTCGCGATGTCGACGGAATTTCGAACGATGCCGCTGGCGCCTCCTGCTATGTCGCCGCGGATGATGTCGCTGGCGTGTTCGACGATGTCGGACGACTTCTCGACGGCATGGGTTGCGATGTCCCTCGCCGCATCGACTGCATCTTTGGGATTGAAGGCCATCGGAGTCTCCTTTGGTTGCAGGACGTTTGGTAAGACTCTAGTCGTGACGCTTTGCGAACCGCTCGCTCAGTGGTTCACCAAGGTGCGCCAGTAGTCTTCCGGAATCTCCGCACCGGATCGCAATATTCGCGCCAGCCCAACGGCCATCGCTATGCCGAGCAGGCCCAGCCACAACCCTGCCAGTCCGATGATTCCCCACAGCACGGCGGTGACGGCGGGCCACGGCGACAGCTCGGCGAGCACCGGCGCGAAAAAGAACCCGGCCCCGATGTACCACGCCGATCCGGCGCGATCGGATGCGAGGACAAAGCGCAGCCATCGTGGCATCGGTGCTTGGATGGGCTGATCGTGACGCATTACTTGTTCACCTCATCCTCCTTGATACCGCAAACAAGATTGCGAGGTGGAGAAGAGGTCAGGGCTGTAGAAACGCCCGTTATCCTTCCGGCGGGAAGAACCCTGCCCCGGTGAACCATCCTTCTTGCCACCCCTGGGCTCCCAGACAGAGCATGGGAAGTCCGGCCGCTGACTGCGCCGCAGATTGGGGGCCGGGGCACTTGGCGCCGGCCTGCTGCACGCCGTACAGCGGATAGGAAATGACCCAATATCCGGTGGTGGCCGCCGGGAACTGGTTGGGCGGCGGGAAGTGGCAGGCCTCGGCCTGCCCGCTGGGGCCCCGGCCGAAGATGAAGCGCTCGTAGTTGTCGCACGGCGCGCCCAACGAGGCCTGATAGTTCATGTTCGGCACGTCGCCGTCGTAACCGGCGGCCGCACACGGCGCCACGCTGATGGCGCCAGCCGTGATCGAAGCCGTGGCGAGAAGTTCGCGAACCATGATCCACCCTTCGCGTCCGCGTCACCTGAGCCGTTTGCCGTCGGTGACCTGGACCAAAGCATATCCATTGCGCCGCGGGCCACAAGAGCGAGCGCGGAAGCAAAGAACGGGCAACTGCCGGGGTGGGCATCGGCGCAGGATGTGCTGCCGACGCATGTTGACCAGCCAGTCTATTGGCCCGACGGTGAGCGCATCGCGCCATGGTGCCGCGGATCGCTATGAGCGCCAAGAGAAACAGATCCTAGCCTGATGAGCGGCCGGCCCGGCGGTAGATGCAGATGAGAACTCCGGTGCCGGTCGTCGTCGCCGAAACCAGCTCGAGCGCGCGAGCCTGACCGTCGCTCGGAAACAGCCGCTTGCCGCCGCCGAGCAGGATCGGCTCGATCATCAGCCGATATTCGTCGACCAGGTCATGCTCGACCAGCTGGGCGGCCAACGACGCGCTACCCATGACCTGTATCGCCGCTCCGCTCTGTGCTTTCAGCCGGCGTATCGCGCCGATCGTGTCGTCGGGCGGCAGGAGATGCGACCCAGGCCAGGTCAGGTCGTCTTGGGTCAGCGTGCGGGACGCCACGTATTTGGGCAGCTCGTTCATCCGGTCGGCGAACGGGTCACCGGCGCGGTCCGGCCAGGCCGCGGCCATGGTTTGCCAGGTGCGCCGGCCGAACAGCAGTGCCTGTGTGGAAGCCATGGTCTCGGTGACCGCCGGGCCCATCGTTTCGGGTTCGAAGTAAGGCATCGACCAGCCGCCCTGGGCGAAGCCACCGTCGGTGTCCTCCCCCTGGCCGCCCGGTGATTGGACGACGCCATCGAGGCTCATGAAGTCACTCAGCACGATGCGCATCGGTTACGCCCTTTCGTTTGCTCGGTCCTGCCGGTCGCTCCTCCTTTTAGGCAGACCGCCGGCGCGCCTGAAATTCATCGGAGGTGAACACGTTGCAATTCGCATCCGTCGATCTTGCTTAAGTGCTTCCCAACCGGGGTGTAGCAATGGTTTATTGGCACTAGAACACGTCGTATCGAGGAGTGGTTCATGGCAACCCCCAATCTGCCTCCCGGGTTCGATTTCACCGACCCAGACGTCCACGCCGAGCGGCTACCGGTGGAAGAACTGGCCGAGCTGCGTCGAACCGCGCCGATCTGGTGGAACGAGAAGCCCCCGGGTTGCGGCGGATTTGACGACTGCGGGTTCTGGGTGCTGTCCAAGCACAAGGACGTCAAAGAGGTCTCGATCCGCAACGACGTCTTCTCCAGTCTGGAGAAGACCGCCCTGCCGCGCTACAAAGAGGGCACGGGCCGCGATCAGATCGATACGGGCAAGTTCATTCTGCTCAACATGGACGCCCCGCAGCACACCCGGGTGCGCAAGATCATCTCCCGCGGTTTCACTCCCCGCGCCGTCGAGGCTCTGCGCGAAGACCTCAAGGAGCGTGCCCAGCGCATCGTCGAGGAGGCGGCGGCGGAGGGTTCCGGCGACTTTGTCGAACAAGTTTCGTGCGAACTGCCACTGCAAGCCATTGCCGGCCTGCTGGGTGTGCCCCAGGAGGACCGCAAGAAACTCTTCCACTGGTCCAACGAACTGGTCGGTAACGAGGATCCCGAATTCGAACGCAACGACCCGATGGGTGCCTCGGTTGAATTGATCACCTACGCCATGCAGATGGCCGCGGACAGAACGAAAAATCCCCAGGATGACATCGTCACCAAGCTGATCGAGGCCGATATCGACGGCCACAAGCTCTCCGACGACGAGTTCGGCTTCTTCGTCATGCTGTTGTCGGTCGCGGGTAACGAGACCACCCGCAACTCCATCACCCAGGGCATGATGGCCTTCACCGACTTCCCCGATCAATGGGAGCTCTACCGGCGGGAGCGTCCCGTGACCGCGGCCGACGAGATCGTCCGGTGGGCCACCCCGGTCACGTCGTTCCAGCGGACTGCCCTAGAGGACTATGAGCTGTCCGGCGTGCAGATCAAGAAGGGCCAGCGCGTGGTGATGATCTACCGCTCAGCCAATTTCGACGAAGAAGTGTTCGACGACCCCTTCACCTTCAACATTCTGCGTGACCCTAACCCGCACGTGGGGTTTGGTGGCACCGGCGCGCATTACTGCCTGGGGGCCAACCTGGCGCGGATGACGATCGACTTGATGTTCAACGCGATCGCCGATGCCATGCCGGACCTGGAGTCGATCGCCAAGCCTGAGCGGCTGCGGTCGGGCTGGCTGAACGGAATCAAGCATTGGCAGGTCGACTACCACACCAACGGCACAGCGAAATGCCCTGTCGCTCACTAATCCGAAAATAATGGCGACGTTGCGTGGTGGTTAGGCGGCGGGAGTCAGGGTGACGGTGTAGCCGAGCGCTTCGAGGTGGCGGATGTGGTTGCGCTTCTGCCGATCTGGGGTGAGGTGGTTGGTGAAGTGGTCGGGCCCGAGGTCGGTGAATCTCGCGTCGTCGTGAGCGAGTAGATGCCAGACGATGACCAGGATTGAGCGGCCGACCGCGACCATCGCGCGTTTCTTGCCTCGCCGCTTGGCAATGCGTCGGTACCGTTCGCCCAGGAAGGTGTCGGTTCTGCCGGCCACGACGGCGGCCTCACCGAGGCTGCGGGCCAGGTAGCGGTTGCCATGCCCGGTGGATCCGTTGCCTTTACTCTTGCCGGCCGAGCTGTTGATACCGGGTGAAAACTTGGCCCACGAACACAAGTGCCCCGCGGTGGGGAACCGCGACATATCCAGCCCGATCTCGGCGATGATGGCGGCGGCCGCGGTTGATCCGATGCCGGGTATCTCATCCAGTCGGGTCGCCGCTTCCGCGAAAGGGGCCAGATGCGCCTCGATCTGCTCGTCGACGGCGGCGATGTCGGCGTCGATGCTGTCGATGCGCCCGAGCATGCGGGCCAGCAGGAACCGGTGATGGTCATCGAAGTGGCCGTTGAAGGCGTCCTCGAGTCGAGCGATTTTGGTGCGCATCCGCTTGCGCGCTAGCTGGGCCAACACCCTGGGGTCGCGTTCGCCGGCGATCAGCGCGGCCATCATTGCCCGCCCGGAGACCCCGAAGATGTCGGAGGCCACCACCGACAGCTTGATGCCGGCGTCTTCGAGCAGCTTTTCCACCCGGTTCTTCTCGGCGGTGCGGGCGGCCACCAGATCAACGCGATAGCGGGTCAGATCCCGCAGCCGCCGGATCGGCAGCGGCGGCACGAAGCTGGGACGTAGCATCTGCCGCTCGGCCAACTTGCACAACCACACCGCGTCAATCACATCGGTCTTGGGCCGGCCCGGCAGGTGTTTGACGTCGCGCGCGTTGACCAGCCACGGACCGAGCCCGTGCGCTTCCAACAGGTAGAACACCGGTTTCCAATAATCCGAGGTGGCTTCCATTACCACCCGCTGCACCCGTAGTTCCACCAGGTGGTTGGCCAGCTCGGTCAACGACGACGTCATCGTCGAATGTGTCGAGACCTCCTGCAGACGCTTTCGCCGCCCACGTGGTGCGGGTAGTCGCACGCAACAGACCAGTTCGGCCTTGCCGATATCCAGCGCGGCGACCCTGGCGATGATTTCTTCCTGGTCCTCGGCCTCGGCCAACACAGCCGCCTCATCTCCTCTCCACACTGCCCTGCCCGATAGTGATGAAGTGATCGCCCGTGGGGCCGCACAAAAACACAGAATCTAATCCGCGTGCTCGACCAAACACCAACGGCGGCAACAATGAAGGGCCCGCACACGACCCCAGCGCCCGGCTAAGACACGGCCTCGAAGAACCATAGGAGCACGGCGTCGCAAGGCGACCACCGCGCCATTTTCAGCCCGGAACGGGCGCCCCACAAGGGCAGATTGGCTAAGACCTATATTCAAGCGATGGCCACACATCGAGCTGTCCACGTAGAGTCCCCAGGCGCAGCCTTAGAACTGGTCGACGTCGAAACCAAGCCACCGGGTCGCGATGAGGTGCGGCTGACGGTCACCGCGTGCGGCATCTGCGGAACCGACGCCCACTTTGTTTCGGGCGGATTCCCCGGCATGTCGTGGCCGTTGACTCCCGGGCATGAAATCGCGGGAAGAATCGCCGAAATCGGCGACGGCGTAGAGGGTTTCGCGGTCGGCGATCGTGTCGGGGTCGGCTGGTTCGGCGGGTGCTGTTATCACTGCGACCAGTGTCGCAAAGGGCAGTTCATTCACTGCGAGAACGGGAAAATCCCGAGCTACCAATACCCCGGCGGATACGCGGAGTCGGTGACGGTGCCGGCCAGTGCGCTGGCCCGGATCCCGGCCGAGCTCTCCGACG
>Ga0335072_10009857_pt1 | contig 13773 bp, 12 predicted proteins | sample Lox_Sample_21_FD_206725 | JGI IMG/M metagenome (GOLD analysis project Ga0335072, IMG submission 206725) | Soil microbial communities from Loxahatchee National Wildlife Refuge, Florida, United States - Lox_Sample_2.1 | ecosystem: Environmental > Terrestrial > Soil > Wetlands | place: USA...
GTTCCGCCGGCACGACACGGTGGCGGGCATAGCACCATGCCCGACCACCTTGCCCCCTCGATCCACTGGTTGGGACACTGGTTGGGACTGTCCGCGGCAGCGCTGCTGCTGATCTACGCGGCCGCACACGACGTGGCGGTGCGGACCATTCCCGACGTGATCCCGGCCAGCGTGGGAGCCCTCGGCCTCGCCGCACGATTGGCCGGCCATGACCTGCCGGCGGCATTGCTCGCCGCCGCGGTGCTCGGCGCGGGCTGCGGCGCCTGCTGGTGGCGCGGCTGGCTGGGCGGGGGCGACGTCAAGCTGCTGGCCGCACTCGCCCTGTTGCTGCCGCCGCATCGCGTGCTGCCGGGGATCGTCGCCGTCGCGTGGTGCGGGGTTGCTTTGGCGCTGCCTTACATCGCGTTGCGCCGCCGCCTCGCGGCACCGCCGCTGCACCGCCCGCCCGGATTGCTGGCGCGGATCTGGCGCGCCGAGCGCTTTCGCCTGCGCCGCGGCGGCCCGCTGCCATACGGCCTCGCCATCGCCGCCGGCGGCCTGCTGGAACTGTTTCAGCGATGATTCTTCGTATTGCCCTCCTCGCCCTCATGGCGATCGGTCTGCTGGGCTTCGGCACCGTCGCCTGGATCTCGGCGCACCCGCCCGGCACCTCCGCCGGCCATCACCCGGCCGCCGCCATCAAGCGGCAGGTCATCGTGCTGGCACGCGATGTCCGCGCCGGCACGCTGCTGAAGGCGGAGGATCTAACCGACAAGGAACTCGCCGCCGGCGATGCCGCCCGCCAACCCCTCACCGTCATCGATTCCCCCGAAGCCCGCCGCAATCTGCTCGGCGCCATGGTGCGGCACCCGCTGGTCGCCGGGGACATCCTGCGTCCGGCCGACGTGCTGCGCCCCGGCGATCACGGCTTCCTTGCCGCCGTGCTGCAGCCCGGCATGCGTGCGGTCACGGTCGGCGTCGACGTGATCAGCGGCACCGCGGGCCTGATCTGGCCGGGAGACCGGGTGGACGTGATCCTGACCCAGTCGATCGAGGATCAGACCCTGCCCGCCGGCCGCCGCGTCGCCGCCGAGACGGTGTTGCAGGACACCAGGGTCATCGCGATCGACCAGCAGCTCGCGCAAGGCGGCGATCCGGCCGAGGAAGGCGGCAAGACCGCCCGCACCGTCACACTGGAAGTGACCGAGGACCAGGCCGAGCGAATCCAGGTGGCGGCCCGCATCGGCCACCTGTCCCTCGCCGTACGTGCGGCGGAGCAATTGCGGCAGGCCGGCGCGCCGCCGTCGCCGCGACCGGTCTGGGCGGGGGACGTGTCGCATGCGCTGGACAAGGCCCCGGCATTGCCGCCGGGCAACGTTCTGCGCGTCTACCGCGGCAGCGCCGACGGCAAGGAGTTCCACTTCTGATGCCTGCCGCCGCACGCGCCGCGCTGCCCGATCCCGCCATCCTGCGCGGGCTCTCTGCCGTGTGTGCGCTCGCTGCTCGGGGCGCGGCTGCGGCAGGGCGCGTATTCGCCGCGCTACGCCTGCCCGCCGCCCGGCACATGCTCTCTGCCCTGGGCATGACGGCTGCTCGCCACGTGCGGTCAGGCCGCCCCGTGCCCGCCGCCCGGCACATGCTCGCCGCCCGGCACATGCTAGCAGCCCTGGGCGCACTCGCTGCCCGCCGCCTGCCCGCCGCCGCGTGCCTGCCCGCCGCCCGGCGCCGCGCCAGCATACCGATCGCGCTGCTGATCCTGGCGCCGCCGGCATTGCTGGCGGGCATCGCCGCCGCGGCAGCGCCGCCCCGTCAACCCGGCGACCACCAGCGGTTCGAGCTGGAGGCCGGCGCCGGCCGGCTGCTGCACCTGCCCACCGGCGCCGCCAGCGTGTTCGTCGCCGACCCCAAGGTCGCCGAGGTCCACCCGGCCAACGCCGGCACCCTTTACCTGTTCGGCGTCGGCCCGGGCCGCACCGACGTCGTGGCCGTCGATGCCGCCGGCGCCGCCTTGCTCAACGCCACCGTCACCGTCATCCCCTCCGGCTTCGCCGCCTCGCAGGCGGAAGCCGAGGTGCAACGCGAGCTTCCCGGCGCCCAGGTGGCCGTGCGAACGAAGACCAGGGGGCTGATCGCCACCGGCCAGGTCGCCACCCCCGAGGACGCCGCCCGCGTCCTCGCCATCGTCCGCGCCTTCGCCGCCCCGGGCGACAGCGTCGACGACCAGCTCGGCGTGGCCGCCTCGGTGCAGGTGCTGCTGCGCGTGCGGCTGGTGGAGATGGCGCGGAACGTGGTGCGCAATCTCGGGGTGAACTGGCAGGCGCTGGGCACCATCGGCCAGATCGGCGGACTGCCGGCACTGACGCTGAATGCCAACACCGATACCGTGCAGTGCAGCGGCGGCGTCGTCGGCGGCCTGATCCCGCTGTGCCGCGCGGGCAATTTCAACGGCATCGTCGACGCGCTGGCGCAGGACAACCTGGCCCGCATCCTCGCCGAACCGAACCTGACGGCAATCAGCGGCCAGCCGGCAAGCTTCCTCGCCGGCGGCGAGTTCCCGATCCCGGTCGGGCAGCAGAACAATCAGGTCACGATCCAGTTCAAGCAGTACGGCGTTCAACTGCAATTCGTGCCGACAGTGCTGTCCAGCGGCCGCATCGACCTGCACGTCCGCCCCGAGGTCAGCGAGCTGACCAGCCAGGGCGCGGTGCAGCTCACGGCCGGCAATTCCACCCTCCAGATCCCGGCACTGACCGTGCGGCGTGCCGATACCAGCGTGGAACTCGGCTCCGGTCAGAGCATCGTCATCGCCGGACTGCTGCAGGATTACATTTCCCACGGCGGCAACGGCATCCCGGAGCTCGGCGACGTGCCCGTGCTGGGCGCATTGTTCCGCTCGGACAGCTTCCAGCGCCAGCAGACCGAGCTCGTCGTGGTCGTGACGCCTTATGTGGTGCAGCCCGCCGGCAACCCAACGGCGCTGCACCTGCCCGGCGAGACCTACCACGCCCCCACCGATGCCGAGCGGTGGCTGGAGCTCCGCCAGCTCGGCCGCGGCCCGGGCAACGCCGTCCCCCCAACCCCCGGCCAGGCAGGATTCGTCGTGCGATGAAAGTGCTCTCTCCCGCGGCCGGCGTGCTGTGCGTGGCTGCCGGCCTGGTTGCCGGCTGCGCGCGGCTGGACCCTTATCAGCGGCCCGGCATGTGGCAGCCGGAGGGGGTGAACGACCGCAACATCGCAGCGATGGTGCAGGACCCGCGCGACCTCGCGCACGGCCGCGGCGACGGCGGTCCCGCCTGGAACACCGGCGCCGCGGCGGTCGATCGGCTGTGGCGCGACAAGGTCAAGCCGTTCCCCACCGACCAGACCCAGGCGCCGTCCGGCGCGGACAGCGGTGCGGGGCCGGGCGATGCCACGCCGCAGCCCGGCGCAACGCCGCAATCCGGCGGAGGGTCCTGATGTCCGCGTCGCTCGCCTTCACCGAACCGGGCCATGCCAGGGCCGACGCCGCGCCGCGCAACGAACGCCCCGCCGCCGTCGCCTTCGTCGCCGATGCCCAGAGCGACGCCGCCCTGCGGGAAGGCCTGAACGACATTCTTTCCGTCCCGCTCGAGCTCCGCCGCGGCGGCATCCGCGCCGCCATCGCCTCGCAGCAGAAGACGCCCAATCCGCGCGTGCTCGTGGTCGATGTCAGCGGCGAGGACGAGCCGCTGCGCATGCTCCGCAGCCTCGCGCTGGTGGTCGAACCCGACACCTGCGTGCTGGCCATCGGCGAGGCCAGCGACCTGACGCTGTACCGGGAGATCACCCGCGGCCTCGGCGTCGGCGAGTATCTCGCCAAGCCGCTGACCCGCGACGTTGTCGCGCGCTTCTTCGGCCCCCTGGTGCGCGGCCAGTCGCCGGCGGCCGAGCAAATGTTCGGCGGACAGTTCATCGCCGTGACCGGCGCGCGCGGCGGCGTCGGCGCCAGCGTCATCGCCGCCAACCTCGCCTGGCAGCTCGCCTCCGTCGCCCGCCGCCACACGGTCTTGCTCGACGGCGACCTGTATCGCGGCACCGCCGCGCTGCTGCTGCAGGCGGACACCGGCGAGGGCCTGCGCAAGGCCCTGGAATCGCCGGAACGCATCGACGTGCTGCTGGCGGAACGCGCCACCCAGCCGGTCACCGACCGCCTGCACGTGCTGTCCAGCCAGGACCCGTTCGACTACTGCGTGCAATACGCCGCCGGCGCCGCAGAGCAGATGCTGGCGGCGCTGCGCCGGCGCTACAATTTCGTGGTCGCCGACGCCCCCTGCCAGCCCGCGCCGTTCTGCCGCGACCTGCTCGCCGCCGCCGACCGCCGCGTGCTGGTGCTGACCCCGACGCTGCCCGCCCTGCGCGATACGCTGCGATTGCTGGCACTGCCGGGCCGCGGCGACACGATCGTGGTGCTCAACCGCCTGGGCATGCCCGGGGGGATGAAACGCCAGCAGATCGAGGACGCCATGCGCCGGCCCCCCGACGTGGTCATCCCCGACCTGCCGCGCCAGGTCGGTGCCGCGGTCACCATGGGCGAGCCGGCCGCGCGCCAGGGCGGCGCCTTCCGCGCCGGCATCGTCGCCCTGCTGCGCCAGTTGGACCAGCTTCGGGACGCCGATGCCGGGGTCGCCGCCGGCGGCCGGCCGCGCCCGCGCTGGCGCTGGTTCGGGCTGGCGCGATGACCGCCATCGTCAAACCGGTGTTCGGCCAGCGGCATGGCATCGCCCCCGCCGCGCTGCCGGTCCGCGTGCATGCCGCCGACCCGCGCGCCGCACCCGAAGCGCAGGCCGCGAACGATCCGCACGCCCCGCCCGACCAGGCGTTGGCGCAGGCCGGCGCGCCGCCGCAGGCGATCGCCGAGCTGCGCGAACTGTGCCTGGCGCGGCTCGATCCGGCCGCGGTCGCGACCCAGCCGCCCGAACGGCTGAACGCCGAAGTCGAGCACTTGATCTCCGAGATCGCCTCCGCCCGCCGGCTGGAACTGAACGGCCGCGAGCAACACGACATCGCGACCGAACTGGTGCACGACATGCTCGGGCTGGGGCCGCTGGAACCCTTGCTGGAAGACGACGGCATCACCGACATCATGGTGAACGGCCCCGACCGCGTGTTCGTCGAGCGCGCCGGCAAGGTGGCGCTGTCGGGCGCGCATTTCCGCGACCGCATGCACCTGGCTGGCATCTGCCAGCGCATCGCCACCGCGGTCGGCCGCCGCATCGACGAGGCCAGCCCGATGGTGGACGCGCGGCTGAAGGACGGCTCGCGCGTGAACATCGTGTTCATGCCGCTGGCGCTGGACGGGCCATACGTCTCGATCCGCAAGTTCAGCAAGCGGCAGATCGACTTCGCCAAGCTGGTGGAACTCGGCGCAATGACCGCGCCGCTGGCGCGCATCCTGCAAATCGCCTCGCAGGCGCGGCTGAACGTGATCATCTCCGGCGGCACCGGATCGGGCAAGACCACGCTGCTGAATGCCATGTCGCGCCTGATCGACCCCGGCGAGCGCATCGTCACGGTCGAGGACGCCGCCGAGTTGCAGCTCCAGCAGCCGCACGTGGTGCGTCTGGAAACCCGGCCGCTCAGCCTGGAAGGCAAGGGCGAGGTGACACAGCGCGACCTGGTGCGCAACGCCCTGCGCATGCGGCCCGACCGCATCATCATCGGCGAGGTCCGCGGCGCCGAGGCGTTCGACATGCTGCAGGCGATGAACACCGGCCATGACGGCAGCATGTCCACCATCCACGCCAACACCACGCGCGATGCGCTGACGCGGATCGAGAACATGGTGCAGATGGGCAATCTGGGCCTGCCTTCGGCCGCCATCCGCACCCAGATCGTCGGCGCGGTGGACCTGATCGTGCAGGTCGAGCGCCACCGCGACGGCGGCCGGCGCATCACCCAGGTCAGCGAGGTGTGCGGCATCGAGGCGGACATCATCACGATGAACGACGTGTTCCGCTGGGAGGTGCTGCCCCAGCGCGCCGCCGGCCGGCTGCAGGGCATCTACCGCGTCAGTCCCACCCGCCCGGCGTCGGAACGCCGGCTGGCGTATTTCGGCCTGGATCAGGAGTGGATGGCCGTGCTGAAGGACGCCTCGGCATGACGGCGCATCTGCTCAGCCTGTTGCTGCTGCTGTCGTTTCCGCTGCTGGGCGGCCTTGGCGGGGCAGGCCTGCTGATCGCCAACGCCGAGCGCCGGCAGCAGGGGCTGTCGCGTCGCATCGCCCGCGTGCTGCCGCGTGCGCGGCGGCCGGCGGCGGCGGCCCCGATCGCGCGGGAGCGCGCGGCGAACCCGGGCATCGCGGTCCAGGCCGCCAGGGTGTTCGGCTGCGACCTGCAACGCGCCCGGATCTATCCGGTCCGATGGTGGATCGTCTTGCTCGGCACGGCGGCGGTCGGCCGCCTCGCCGTCGCGGCCGCCGCGCCCTTGTTCGGTCCGATCGGCTGGCTGCTGTGGCCGGCGATCTGGGTGTTCGGCAGCCGGGTGTTGTTTTCCCGCTGGGACGCGCAGCGGCGCAATCTGTTGCAGGAGCAATTCCCGGATGCGCTGGCCACCATCACCCGTTCCGTGCGGGTCGGCGTTCCGGTGACCGAGGCGATTCGCCTGGTGGGGGCCAATGCTCCCGCCCCGACGGGCGAGGAGTTTCGCGAACTGGCCGACGCGCTGGCCATCGGCGTGCCGCTGGACGTCGCGTTGCGCGCCATGGCCCTACGCACCGGCCTGCCGGATTACCGCTTCTTCGGCACCACGATCGCCTTGCAGGCGCAGACCGGCGGGACGCTCAGCGAGGCGCTGGAGAACCTGGCCGACATCGTGCGCCGCCGCCTCGGCCTGCGCGCGCGCGGCTATGCGCTGACGTCCGAGGCGCGGGCCAGCGCCATGGTGCTGTGCGCCATGCCGTTCGCCGCCGCCGGCATGATGTACCTGCTTACCCCCGCCTACATGACGGTACTGTTCTTCACCGCGATCGGCCACAAGATGCTGGGCGTGGCGGCAATCTCGATGACCACGGGCGTGATCACCATGCGCGGGCTGATCGGCAAGGTGCTGCAATGAGGCATCGCGGCCGATGAGCCCGGTCCTGGTCATCGCGGCCGCGGCGCTGTGCGGGTGGCTCGCGCTGGCGGCGGCGGTGCTGCTGCTGCACCGGTCGCGGCAGGAGCGGCTGATGCACTACCGGGTGCGCGCGGTCATGGGCGACCGCCGCCGCGAGCCGCACGCCTTCGCCACCGCGGGCGGGCCGTGGCTGCTGCGCGCGGTGGCGCGGCTCGGCACGGCCGCCAGCCGCAGCGGCCTGCTGTCGCGCGCCACCATCGGCGAGCTGGAGCAAACGCTGGGCGCCGCCGGGCTGCGCGGGCGGAACGGACTGGGATTGTTCATCGGCTCCAAGATCATGCTGCTGATCGGCGCGCCCCTGGCGGCGTGGCTGCTGCTGGGGGCGGTTCCGCTGGCCGGCGCGCCGGCCCGGCTGCTGCCGGCCGCCGCCGGCGCCATCGGCCTGCTGCTGCCCGACATGATGGTGCGCCGGTTCCGCGCCCGCTACCTCGTGCGGGTGGAGGCCGGCGTCGCCGACGCGCTCGATCTGCTGGTGATCTGCACCCAGGCCGGCCTTGGCCTGCAGCCGGCGATGGAGCGGGTCGCGGAAGAGGTTCGGCACGCGCACCCCGACCTCGCGGCCGAGCTGGCGCAGACCACCGGCGAGCTGCGGATCGCGGTGGACGCGTCCCGTGCCCTCGCGGGCCTGGGCACGCGCACCGGCCTGCCAAGCCTTCAGCGCGTCACCGCCACGCTGGTGCAAACGATGAATTTCGGCACGCCGCTGACGGCGACGCTGCGCATACTGGCCGCCGAGATGCGCCAGCAGATGCTGACCCGGTTCGAGGAGCGTGCCGCTCGGCTGCCCGTGATGCTCACCATGCCCATGATCCTGTTCATCTTCCCCTGTCTGTTCATCGTGATCGGCGGGCCGGCGGTGATCCAGCTTGGCCAGGCTTTCGCGCGTTGATCGCGCGGCACAGGCGGGAGGCGGCGCGTAGGCCGGATGCAGCCAGGCCGACGCTGCATGCGGCGATTGCGGGCTGCAACGCAGCCGATCCGACTCCGGGCCGGGTCACCCGCATGCGCAGCGGAAAATTCGTCGCGCGGACCTTGCTGCTGCGCGGGTCGTCGTGGGCGTATGGCAGCGATGCGCATTGCCAGGACCATTTGCAAGGATCATCCGCGCGGGATTTAGCAAAGCATTAACCCCGCTGTGCGTTAATCAAAATCATGATGTTCGACAGTCCAATTGCATTGGCGGTCTTCGCTCTGGTGGGCGGCAACGCGCTGGTCTGCGGCGTGTTGCTGGCGAGCGGCTGGCGGGTGCCTGGCCTGATCCGGCCGCCACCGGATCGGCCGGCGATATCTCCGCCCGGACCATCGGTTCTGCCCGGACTATCGGTTCCGCCCGGGCCATCGGTTTCGCCCGGGCCATCGGTTCCGGCCGGGCCATCGATCGTTCGCCACTGGCCTTTTGCGGCGACCCGGCTCGACGTCGCCGCCGAAATCCGCGCCGTGCTCGAGGCGATGCGGCAGGAGGCGGCCGATCGCTCGGTCAGGCTGGAACTGGCGGTCGCGCCGGATCTCGCGGTGCATGCCGATCCGAGCGCCCTGCGCAGCGTGCTGGGCCTGCTGGTCAGCCACGCGATACGACAGGCTCGAGAGCAGGTGCTGGCCAGTGCGATCGTGCTGGGCGGGCGGGTGCAGATTGTCGTGACCGATGACGGTCCGGGCGCCGGGCCGGCGGATCAGCAGGCGATGCTGCGCCCGGCGATGGGGCTGGTGGCGTTGCAAGGCGGCACGCTGCAGGTTGAAGCGTGGCGGGGCGAGGGCAGCACGGTGGCCGTGCGGCTGCCCGAAGCCGCCGAGTTCCGCGCCGCGCCGGCGCAGGTCTGGCTGCCGCAGCCCGCCGGGCGCCGCATCACGGCCGTGCCCGAACTGGCGGCGGACGTGTCGTGGGAGATCTGACCGGTCCGCTTCGCACTTAGGGCTTGTTCGAAAACAATCGAATCGGTTGCACCGTCGAGCAAGCCCTAAGCCTTTGTTTTGATCGGCAGCTTTGTCGGCGTGCTGACGCACTAATTTGCCGACGCTGTCTTATCGGGCCGGCGTGCGTCACTTTCCCTTGGCGCCATAGACGGGGAAGTTCACCTCGAGTGAGGCGCCGTCCTTGAACCGCAAGGACACGGGTATGTCGTGACCGGGCGTGATCGCGGCCGAGGGCGACAAGCACATCAGATGGTAGCCGCCCGGGCGAAACGTTACCGAACCGTGCGCGGGAACGGTGACGGCGGACACCATTTTCATTTCCGCCATGCCGCTCTTTTCCATGCTTTGATGCAGCATCAACTGGCCGCAATCCTGCGATGCCGCGCCGGTCAGCACCGCGGGCTGGCCGCTGCTGTTGGACAGCGTGAAATAGCCCGCGGCTGGTATCTGGGGTGTCAGAAAGCGGATCCAGGGGTGCGAAACCGTCAGCGCGGGATTTGCCGCCAGTGCGGGCGCTGCGGACAACGCGGCGAGCATGGGCGCGGCGAGCATGGGCGCGGCGAGCATGGGCGCGGCGAGCATCGCCGCACCCGCGAGCACCGCGCGCAAGGTGGCAGCGCCGCTAGCGCCGGCCGGTCCACGAAGACGCATAGACCACGATGCGGGTGCTGCCTGGTTCATCCTCGGGTTCCTCCGGCGGCGGCAAACTGTCTTCATAGAGGCGTAGCGCGTTCAACACGGTGATGAAGCCGATGGCGCTCATCATGCCGGCGGGTATCCAGGCGACGATGCCGCCGATCTGCTGGTCGTACGACGCGGATATGCTGGGAAACAGGCGGCCGCACAGTTCGTAGTACCGGTACAGGCCGCTGGGGCCGAAGGTGATGTAGGAGCCAAGCGCGATCTGCGGAAACATCACCGCGAACGGCAGCGCCATGCGCGTGCCGTAGGCGAGGCCGGCCTGCGCCTTCGGCCGCGGGTCCAGCACCAGGACCCAGAACAGCAGGCCGTCGCCGATCATGCTCCAGTTCATGATGGCGTAGAGGCGGGGATCGAGCATTGCCCGGAACTGCACGCCCGGGATCAAGAACAGGTAGATCAGGCCGACGAACAGCAGGGCGGCGGGCAGGGGCTGCTGGACGATGGAAAGGATCGCGCGCAGGACGCGGGAGTCGGTAATGCGGCGGAACGGGCGCGGCATGCCGCGGTACAGCGACTCGCCAGGCCAGGCCAGGGCGATCAGGTACGGGCCCAGATGGTGCATGAAGATGTGCTGCACGCGGTTCAGGAAGAACTCGTGCAGCGCGAGGTATTCGTACCGCGTCTGGACCACGCCGTAGATGATGGCGATGCCGGCGACATAGGCCGCGTGGCGCCAGGTGCGGGGGCGGTGCTGCGGCGCGGTGCGTGCCACGCCGCGGAAGTACCACCACAGGCCGAGCGCGGTGGCGAGGAATTCCACCCAGGAGAAATTATAGGGCATCCAGGGCGGCAGTGCGGTGGGATGCGCCGCGGTCAGCCAGGCCAGCGTCACGCCCAGCGTGGCGACGCTGCCAAGGCCGATCAGGTCCTCACGGCTGAAGCCGGAGGCGGGAACGAGCGGGAGTTGCAGCGGCCGCGTATCCATTGGCGCGGTTCCTACGCCGGGGAGCGGGACGGCAGAAGCCGGGCGGGCATTGAAAATCGGCCATGCGCCGTCCATGCGCCGGTAGCGTGGCGAGGCGGCGGGGCGGGAAGGCGGCGGGGCGGGAAGGCGGCGGGGCGCCAAGGCGCGAGCGCTGCATGGCGGCAGGGCAGTAGCGCCGCAGGTCATCAGGGCCGACGCGGGAAAGGCCGAGCAAGGACACGGCTGCGTGGGGCGAAGGCCGGAGTCTGCCGTACGCCTATCCGGTTAGCGCAGGCTTGATGCGGGGCAGGCATCGGGACCGGCCAGTGCGATGCCGGCAATCGTCTCCCTGTGCAAACCGGATAGGGACAATCGGCGGAGCAAGCGCCGGGCAAAGGCACATCCGGTAATGCCAGGCGGCGCAAGCAAACAGGCCGGAGGACCTGCGTCCCCCGGCCTGTCGCGCCAATCGCCGGAAAAGATTGATGAGGGAGTTTCTAGTGGGTCACCACCGTCGCTGTTGATCCTGGAGCCACGGCGACACCCGGCGGCGGAGCGCCCGGCGTCACCACGGTTTCGCGCGGGGCAGGGTGCTCCTGCACGTCGACGCAGCCCGCAAGGGCGAGCGCGGCGAGCGGGACTGCAAGCAAGGCAAATCGCATGGCCTGAGATTCCCTGTCCGTTGAACGGCCCGCCCGGGTGACGCGCCGATGGGCGCTGGTGTGCCGGCGCTTCGTGGCCGGCGGCCGACCGCTTCGTGGCACGGGCGAGGCAGCACGATCACGAGCCCGCGAGGCGCTGCCCACCGCATGTGGAACACGGGGAGAACATCCCGCCCGCGGCGGCGCGGGCTTGGGGGCAGGGCGACGGGCGCGCTACAATGGGACAGCGCGAATGTGGCATTACCGCAACTTCCACAAGAGATGTTGTGGCTGCCCCACCGGAAGGCATGCCAGATGTTGTTGACCGCGAATCGCGACGCACCGGATGCTCCCGCTCCGACGACCGGAGGGGAGGCAGACGTGCTCGACGCCGTGCAGATGACGGGGCGCCACCAGGTTCATATCGATCGCTCACGCGACGCCTTGCTGACCGATTTCGGGCGGGCCACCCTGTCCGACCGCTACCTGATGCCCGGCGAGTCCTTCCAGGACCTGTTCGCCCGCGTGGCGTCCTATTACGGCGACGACGCGGCGCATGCGCAGCGGCTGTACGACTACATCAGCAAGCTGTGGTTCATGCCGGCAACCCCGGTGCTGTCCAATGGCGGCACGCAGCGCGGGCTGCCGATCTCCTGCTTCCTGAACGAGGCGTCCGACAGCCTGGATGGCATCGTCGGGCTGTGGAACGAGAACGTCTGGCTGGCGTCGAAGGGCGGCGGCATCGGGTCGTACTGGGGCAACCTGCGCTCGATCGGCGAGAAGGTGGGGGCGGTCGGGAAAACGTCGGGGGTGATTCCGTTCATCCGGGTGATGGATTCCCTGACGCTGGCCATTTCGCAGGGCTCGCTGCGGCGCGGCTCGGCGGCGGTCTATCTGCCGGTATGGCACCCCGAGATCGAGGAGTTCGTGGAAATCCGCCGCCCCACCGGCGGCGATCCGAACCGCAAGGCGCTGAACCTGCATCACGGCATCCTGGTGTCCGACTCGTTCATGCGCGCGGTGGAGGCGGATGAGGCGTGGCCGCTGCTGTCGCCGAAGGACGGGTCGGTGGTGCGGTCGATCTCGGCGCGCGGGCTGTGGGTGCGCATTCTCACGGCGCGGATCGAGACCGGCGAGCCGTACCTGATCTTCTCCGATCACGTGAACCGCGCGCGGCCCGAGCATCACAAGCTGGCGGGGCTGGAGGTGAAGACCTCTAACCTCTGCAGCGAGATCACCCTGCCCACCGGGCGCGACCAGCACGGCCAGGAGCGCACCGCGGTGTGCTGCCTGTGCTCGTTGAATCTGGAAACCTGGTTCGAGTGGAGCACGCATCCGACCTTCATCGAGGACGTGATGCGGTTCCTCGACAACGTGTTGCAGGACTTTATCGACCGCGCGCCACCGGGAATGGAGAAGGCGAAATACTCCGCGATGCGGGAGCGGTCGGTTGGGCTGGGGGTGATGGGGTTCCACTCGTTCCTGCAGGCGCTGAACGTGCCGTGGGAAAGCGTGATGGCGAAGGTGTGGAACAAGCGGATTTTCCGCCACATCCGCTCGCAGGCGGACGCCGCGTCGTATGTGCTGGCGGAGGAGCGCGGGGCGTGCCCGGACGCTGCCGAGTACGGCGTGATGGAGCGGTTCTCGCACAAGATGTCGATCGCGCCGACCGCGTCCATTTCCATCATCGCGGGGAATTCGTCGCCGGGGATCGAGCCGATCGCGGCCAACGTGTTCCTGCAGAAGACGCTGTCGGGCAGCTTCAGCGTGCGGAACCGGCATTTGCAGAAGCTGCTGGCGGAGAAGGGGATGGATACCGAGGAGGTGTGGTCCTCGATCACCCTGCGGCAGGGCAGCGTGATGCATCTGGAGTTCCTGAGCGCGGAAGAAAAAGCGGTGTTCAAGACCGCGTTCGAGCTGGATCAGCGGTGGATCGTGGAGCATGCGGCGGACCGGGCGGCGTTCATCTGCCAGAGCCAGTCGGTGAACGTTTTCCTGCCGGCGAATGTGCACAAGCGGGATCTGCATCAGATCCATTTCATGGCGTGGAAGAAGGGGGTGAAGTCGCTGTATTACTGCCGCAGCCTGTCGATCGCGCGGGCGGATGCGGTGAGCGAAAAGGCGGTGGCGCCGGTGGCGTTCGAGGGCATGGCGGGCGTGGCGGCGAATGACGGACAGGGGTCGTTGCCGCTGGTAGCGGCAGTGGCGGCGGGCGGGACGGAGCGGGTAGAGTATGAGGAGTGTCTGGCCTGCCAGTGAGATAGACGAACATGTCAACCTCCACCACAGCAGTGCCGGAGCGTCGTATCTGAACCTTGTACTACGTCCGATTAGCATCGTCGTCGTGGCCGGCAAAGATTCGCCACTGATCCGTGAGGTGCCCCCGATTCTGTCAACGGCACCGAAATATCTGCGTGCATCTGCGCCTGCCCCGGACCCGATCCGGGGTTCATCTGCGGCAAAACTATTTTGGGCTGCACGCCGCACGAGCGGCTCAGAATCCTT
>Ga0335072_10009858_pt1 | contig 13773 bp, 8 predicted proteins | sample Lox_Sample_21_FD_206725 | JGI IMG/M metagenome (GOLD analysis project Ga0335072, IMG submission 206725) | Soil microbial communities from Loxahatchee National Wildlife Refuge, Florida, United States - Lox_Sample_2.1 | ecosystem: Environmental > Terrestrial > Soil > Wetlands | place: USA: Florida...
GGACGACGTGTTCCAGCTCGTCACCCGTCCCGAGGAGGCACCCGACGAGCCCGAGGTCGTCACGGTCGAGTTCGAGCGCGGCGTCCCGGTGGCGCTGAACGGCGAGCGACTCGAGCTCGTCTCGCTATTCGAGCGGGCGGGGGAGATCGGGGCTCGGCACGGCGTCGGGATCGTCGACCACATCGAGGACCGCATCGTCGGCCTCAAGGTGCGCGACATCTACGAGGTGCCCGCGGCCACGATCCTGCTGCTCGCCCACCGTGAGCTCGAGAAGCTCGTCGGCACGATCCATCAGAACCAGCTCAAGCCCCTTTTGGACCAGCAGTGGGCCTATCTGGTGTACGCGGGGTTGTGGTGGGATCCGCTGCGGGGCGACCTGGACGCCTACATGGAGGCGGCCAACGCCCAGGTGACCGGGACGATCGGGATCAAGCTTTACAAGGGCTCGGCACGGGTCGTCACGCGCGCCTCGCCCAACGCGGTGTACGACGCGCAGCTGGCGAGCTTCGCGCAGTCGGGCGGGTTGTTCGCGCAGGCTGCGTCGCCGGGATTCATCGAGCTGTGGTCGCTGCAGTCGCGCATGGCGTGGCGCTTGCGCGGGTCCTGACTGCCGGCGAGAAGTAGGCTTCTGTCAATGCGTTACAAGGTCGTTGGCTTCGTCGTATGGCAGGGCGGCAAGTGGTACCTGCGCCGGCGCCTTCGCGGCATCGGCCAGAAGGTCGCCGTCGCCGCACTGGCCGGCGGGCTCCTGGCCGGCGGGTTCGCGCTGCAGCGCGCGCTGCGTTCTGGGGATAACTAAAACCCACTCCGTCCGCGCGCGCCCTTACCGTCCGCGCCGATGACCGATCTTCCCTCCTCGCTCGGGATCGAAGCGGTCGAGCTCGTGGCCGAGAGCGGGCGGGGCGTCACGGTGCGCGTGACCGGTCGATGGCGCCGGCGTCGACCCGAGCTGCGCGGGCAGGCGATGCTGGTGGTCGAAGGGCCGGCCGGGCGCCAGCGCTTCATGGCCATGCCCGAGCCCCCGTCGCTGACCGGAGCCGCGCCCGGCACGTGGCGCATGAGCTTCTCCGTCCCGGCGGAGCTCGCGCCGTCGCTCCCGGGCAGGACCTTCCTTCAGCTCGGAGGAGTGATGGTTCCGCTGCCGATCGGCGACGTGGTCGGAGCCGGCGAGGCGGCCGAGGAGCCGGGTCCCGATCTCGGGCAGGTCGAGTCCTCGCTCGCCGATCTGCTCGAGGCGCGGCGAGCCCGGAGCTCGGAGCTGGCCGCCGAGAGTGCCCGACGCCGCGCGGCCGAGCTCGCCGCCCAGGTGCAGGGGCTCGAGCGCGACCTGTCCGAGGCGCAGGCCGAGTCCGGCCGCCTTCGGACGTCGATCGCCGAGCGCGAGCGTCGCCTGCGCCTGGCCGAACAGGACACGCACGCCGAGCGCGCCCTTCGCGCCGACCTCGAGCAGGAGCTGGCGCGGCGCACCCGCGTCGCGCGTCACGACCTCTCGGCGCTTCACGAGCGCGTCGCCGAGCTCGAGCGCGAGCTGGTCAGGATGCGGCGCGCCGTCGACGAGGCCCAGCACCTGGCGGCGGCGGCCGAGGCGGGGCGGGCCGACGCCGAGCGCCGGCTGGCCGCGCCGGAGCCACCCGCGCCGGAGCCACCCGCGACCGAGCCACCCGCGACCGAGCCACCCGCTCCGGAGCCACCCGCGCGCGCTTCGCCGCGGGCGCGGGCCACCCGACGTGAGCTCGAGCTGGACCGGTCCGCCCGGGCCGCCGGGCGAGAGGTGCCAGAGTTGCGGCCGACCGAGCGCGCCGGCGACCTGGTCGCGCTGGCCCAGGAGGCGTCGATGGCGGAGCTGCGCAGCGTCGGCGCCGAGGCGGACGAGGAGCGAATCGCCGAGCTCGAGCGGGAGCTCGTGGCCGCTCGCGTCGAGGGCGAGGAGCAGCGCCGGCGATCGGACCGGGCGTACTCCGCGATCGAGCTCGTCCGCGGCGAGCTACGCCAGCTTCGCGAGGCGAGCCCGCCCCGGCCGCCGGCTGGGACCGTTGCGCCGCCACCGCGGTCGCCCGGTGCGGCGCCCGGCCCGGGTCCGGTCACGGCCGAGGAACTGACCGCGGCGCTTGCGCGCCTGCGCGAGCGGGCTCCGGTGGCCCCAGCGGCGGAGGAGACGGCCGGGCCGCAGCCGATGGAGGAGGACACGACGGCCGTTGAGGCGCCGCCGGCGGCGCAGGCGCGTGCGGCCGGCACCGAGGCGTCGCTGCCGGCGCTGGCCGCGGTTCGCCGGCCCGTCAGGCCATGGATGGGCAGGGCGTTTCGCGTCCTGGCCAAGCAGGACCCATCGGCAGCCGGTCACCTCCTGCTCGCGCTGCTGCCCGCGCAGCGCGTCGCCGACCCCCACCCGATCGCCTATGACCTCGTGCTGAGCGACGTCCTATCCGCGCACGTGACCGTGGACGCCGACGCGGCTCGCGTGGAGCGCGACCCGACGCCGCGTCCGCTCGCGGAGGTCGACTTCCAGCTCGTCGGCGACCTGGCCAGCATCGCCCGGCTGATCGCCGCCGGTCCGCTGCGGCGCCGGCTGGCCCGCCTCGCGCCGGGGCGCCGATTGGCTCGGGTGCGGGGCGATCGCGGGCGGCTGGTCGCCCTCGACGGCCTGGTCGGCGGGCGGCTCGCGCTGCGGGAATTGACGGCGGCCGGAGTCGGGCTCGACTCGCTGCTCGCGCTGGCCCTCGCCGCGGCGATGATCGAGCCCGAGTGGACAGTGGGGGAGCGGTTCACGATCGCCCATCGCGAACCGGCGGATCCCTCGACGGATGCCTATCTGTATGTCCGCAACGGCCGGGCGCCGCTGGCCTCCGCCGACACGCCACACGGCCCGATCTCGACCGTGATCGTGTGCGCGCCGGACGAGCTCCTCGGGGTGCTCGCCGGCTCGGCTCTCGCCGACGAGATCGTCGGCGATGATCGCCCGCTCTCCCTGCTCTTGCAGTGGCTCGAGCGCGCACAATGCGGCTGAACGGCGCCGGCCGGGTCTCTTACATCCGCCTCGATGCCTATGCTCGGCAGAGAGCACTTTTCGCTCCCCGAGTCTGCGCCTGTGACCCCGACCTGCGTCCACCTCCACGTCCATTCCGAGTACTCGCTACTCGATGGGGCGTGCAAGATCGACGGGCTGGTGGAGCGGGCCGCGTCGTTCGATCAGCCGGCCCTGGCGCTTACCGATCACGGCGTGATGAACGGCGCGGTCGAGCTGTTCACCGCGGCGCGAAAGCACGGCGTCAAGCCGTTGCTGGGCTGCGAGGTGTACGTCGTCGACGACCACGAGCGGCGGGGTGGGCGGGGATCAAGTCGCCTTGACCGCTTCCATCTGACGCTGCTGGCGGCCACCCCGACCGGCTACCGGAACCTGGTGAAGCTGTGCTCCGCGGGCTTCCTGGACGGCTACCAGCGCGGGAAGCCATCGGTCGATCTGGCGCAGATCTCGGCCCATGCGGACGGTGTCATCGCGCTGACCGGCTGTCTGCAGTCGCGGTTCTGCCAGCTTCTGCTGGACGGACAAAGCGATAAGGCGCGCTCCCACGCGGACGAGCTGATGCAGGCGTTCGGAGCGGACAACGTGTACTTCGAGGTCCAGAAGAACGGGGTGGCGGCCCAGGACCAGGCCAACGAGGGCATCGTGCGCATCGCCCGCGAGGTCGGCAGACCGCTGGTCGGTACGGGTGACGTTCACTACCTGAGGCGCGAGGACTACAGCCACCACGCGGCGCTGCTCTGCGTCCAGACCAAGTCGACGCTCAGCCACCCCAAGATCAGCTTCGACGCCAACGAGTTCTACCTGCGCTCGAGCGAGGAGATGGCCCGGGCGTTCGCGGAGTGGCCGGAGGCGATCGCCTCGACGGTCGAGATCGCCGAGCGATGCGACGTCGAGCTCGAGCTCGGCCGTCAGCTGATCCCGCGCTACCCGACGCCGGGAGGGGAGAGCGAGGGGGAGTACCTGCGCTCGCTCGTGCTCGAGGGGATCCGCTTCCGGTACGGCGATCCGGCACCGGCCGAGGCGCTTGAGCGCGCCGAGTACGAGCTCGGCGTGATCGAGCGGATGGGCTTCAGCGGCTACTTCCTGATCGTGTGGGATTTCATCAAGTTCGCCAAGGACTCCGGGATCGCGGTCGGGCCGGGCCGCGGCTCGGCGGCCGGCTCGCTGGTGGCCTACTCGCTGCAGATCACCGACGTCGATCCGCTGCGTTACGGCCTGCTGTTCGAGCGCTTCCTGAACCCGGAACGCGTGTCGATGCCGGACATCGACATCGACTTCTCCGTGCGAGGCCGCGAGCGCGTCATCCGCTACGTGATCGACAAGTACGGCAAGGAGTCGGTGGCGCAGATCGTGACCTTCGGCAGGATGTTCCCGCGGGCCGCCACCCGTGACGCGGCGCGCGTGCTCGGACTCGACTACGGCGCCGGGGACCGCCTGGCCAAGCTGATCCCGGATCCGATCATGGGCCGGGCGCCCAGCTTCGAGGACTGCCTCAAGCCCGGCCAGCCGCTCCGCGCCGAGATCGACCGAGATCCCACCGCCAAGCAGATAGTCGAGGTGGCCCAAGGGCTGGAAGGGATCGTGCGCAACTCGTCGATCCACGCCGCCGCGGTGGTGATCGCCGACCGGCCGCTGACCGACATCGTCCCGCTCCAGATCGCCGACGCCGGGAGTGACGAGAACGGTGAGCGGGTATTCCGCACCGTTACGCAGTTCTCGATGAAGCCGGTCGAGCAGCTCGGGCTGCTCAAGATGGACTTCCTCGGCCTGCGTAACCTGGACGTGATCGAGGACGCGCTGGACATCATCCAGCGCTCGACCGGCGAGCGTCCCGACATGGCGACGCTTCCGCTCGACCACGCCCCAACGTACGAGATGATGGCCCGGGGCGACTCCGTCGGCGTGTTCCAGTTCGAGTCCGAGGGGATGCGCGAGGCGCTCAAGAAGGTCAAGCCGGACGAGTTCGACGACCTCGTGGCGCTGAACGCGCTGTATCGACCGGGCGCGATGGATCAGATCCCCACCTACGCCCGGGGCAAGCACCACCCGGAGCTGATCAGCTACCCGGACGAGCGGCTGCGCCCGATCCTCGAGGCGACCAAGGGTGTGATCCTCTACCAGGAGCAGGCGATGCAGATCTCCAAGGATCTGGCCGGCTTCAGCGGCGCCAAGGCGGACGACCTGCGCAAGGCGATCGGCAAGAAGAACCGTGAGGCGATGGCCAAGCTCAAGCCCGAGTTCGTCGCCGGCTGCCGGGCTTCCGGGACAAGCGAGCAGGTCATCGAGTTGCTGTGGACGACCAACGAGCGCTCCGCGGATTACAGCTTCAACCGCTCTCACGCCGCCTGCTACACGCTGATCGCGTACCGCACGGCCTGGCTGAAGGCCAACTATCCGGCCGAGTACATGGCGGCACTGATCTCCTCGGTGATGGACACCAAGGACCGGGTCCCGTTCTTCGTCTCGCAGGCCGAGCAGATGGGGATCTCGATTCTGCCGCCCGACGTCAACCTGTCAGACCACGAGTTCGTGGTCGTCGACGGCAACATTCGCTTCGGCCTGGACGCCGTCAAGGGCGTTGGCTACCAGGCGGTGGAATCGATCAAACGGGCGCGTGAAGAGAAGGGGCCGTTCATCAGCCTGTTCGACTTCTGCGCCCGCGTCGACAACCGCGCGGTCAACAAGAAGGCGATCGAGGCGCTGATCAAGTGCGGCGCGTTCGGCTCGACCCACGCGACGCGCAAGGGGATGCTGACCGTGCTCGAGCAGGCCCAGGGGGCGGGGCAGAAGGCCCAGCAGGATGCGGCGATCGGACAGAGTTCGATCTTCGATGCTCTCGGCGACGGGGGCGGCGGTGACGACGCCGGCGGTTTCGTAGCACCCAGCCACGCACCGATCCCGGCGATCGAGTTCGAGCGTGCCGAGCTGCTCGCGGCCGAGAAGGAGTCAATCGGCCTGTTCATCTCCGCCCATCCGCTCAAGGAGGTGCGGGCGGCGCTGCGCCTGCGCGTGGACTGCCCGCTGGCGGAGCTGGCCAGCCGGCGCGACGGTGACTGGGTGACGGTCGGCGGGATGATTACCGAGACCAAGAAGATCCGGACCAAGAAGGGCGATCCGATGATGTTCGCGACGCTCGACGACCTGGAGGGGTCGGTCGAGCTGCTCGTGTTCGGCAACGCGTTGAACGCCGGTGGGGAGCACCTTGCGTCGGACTCGATCGTGCTCGTCCGCGGCCGGGTCGACCACAAGGATCGCGAGACGACCTGCGTGATCGTCCAGCAGGTCGACCCTTTCGCGCCGTCTGAGGAGGAGGTGGCCGAGGCTCAGGAGCAGGCAGCGCGAACGCCTGCCCTGCCGAGCGCGTTGCGCCTGCGTCTCGACGCCACGGCGCTGGCAGCGTCGGTGCTGTCCGAGCTCAAGGACGTGTTGGCCGGCTTCCCAGGCGAGTCCGAGGTGGTGATCGAGCTCAGCACGTCGGTAGGCGAGCGCCGTCTCAAGCTCGGCCCCGACTACCGCGTCGCCCACGGTCCCGGGCTGCACGCGGAGCTCGATGCGCTGCTCGGCGAGGCGATTCTGGGTGGCGATGACGCCGTCCGCTCTCCCGCCGCAGCCGCCGAGAGCCTCGCGGTCAGCTGACAGCGAGCTTTCACGTACGCCGACGCGCGCCGACCCTCCCTAAGCTTCGCCGCGTGCTCGGCCTGCCGGACCAGATCACGACCTGCCTGTTCGACCTCGACGGGGTCTTGACCCAGACGGCCAAGGTTCACGCCGGGGCGTGGAAGCAGATGTTCGATGAGTACCTGCACGAACGCTCCCAGCGGACCGGCGAGCCGTTTCACGAGTTCAAGCTGCCCGACGACTACGACGAGTACGTGGACGGCAAGCCGCGCCAGGACGGGGTCCAGTCTTTCCTGAAGTCCCGGGGGATCGAGCTCCCGCTCGGGTCGCCGGACGACCCGCCCTCGGCCGACACCGTGTACGGGCTCGGGACGCGCAAGAACGACATCGTGCTTGCGCTCATCGACAAGGAGGGCGTCGAGCCCTACGAAGGGTCGGTGCGGTACGTCAAGGCGGCCCGCGCCGACGGACTCCGGCGCGCCGTCGTCTCCTCGAGCACCAACGCCCAGGACGTGCTGGAAGCGGCCGGCATCGCCGACCTGTTCGACGTGCGAATCGACGGGATCGTGGCCGAGCGCGAGCACCTGGCCGGCAAACCGGCGCCGGACACGTTCCTCGCCGGCGCCAAGGCGCTCGGGGCGCAACCGGCTCAGGCGGTGGTGTTCGAGGATGCGCTGGCCGGCGTGGAGGCCGGAAGGGCTGGAAAGTTCGGTTTCGTGGTCGGGGTCGATCGCGTGAATCACGCAGCGGCGCTGCGCCAGCACGGCGCCGACATCGTGGTCGAGGACCTCGCCGACCTACTGAAAGAGGACGCGTCATGATCGACGAAGACGTCTTCTCGGTCGAGCCCTGGAGCGTGACCGAGCGCGAGCTACACCTCGACCTGCTCGCCGAGACCGAGTCGATCTTCGCCCTCTCCAACGGACACATCGGCCTGCGCGCCAACCTCGACGAGGGCGAGCCGTCGGGCTCGCCCGGGACGTTTCTGAACAGCTTCTACGAGGTCCGGCCGCTGCCTTACGCCGAGTCCTCCTACGGCAATCCCGAGGCCGGTCAGACGATGGTCAACGTAACCAACGGCAAGGTCTTCCGCCTGCTCGTGGACGACGAGCCGTTCGACGTGCGCTACGGACGGCTCGTGCGCCACGAGCGCACGCTCGATCTGCGCGACGGCGTGCTGCGTCGCGAGGCCGAGTGGATCTCGCCGGCGGGTCAGCGCGTGAAGGTGCGCTCGACCCGGATGGTGTCGTTCGTGCAGCGCTCGATCGCCGCGATCGTGTACGAGGTCGAGCCGGTCGGGGGTGGTGCGCGGATCGGCGTGCAGTCCGAGCTGGTGGCGAACGAGCCGGTCGCCGTGGGTGGGATCTCCAACGACCCGCGCGAGGCCGCGGCGCTGCACCTGCCGCTGGTGGCCGAGGACCACGCCCACAACGGGCTTCGGGTCAGCCTCGTGCACCGCACGCGCGAGAGCGGCCTGCGAATGGCCGCCGGCATGGACCATGTCGTCGAGGGACCCGAGGGCACGGTCACCTCGGCCGAGAGCGCCCCCGACCTGGGGCGAATCACGATCAGCACCGAGCTCAAGGCCGGCGAGAAGCTCCGGATCGTCAAGTTCATCGCCTACGGGTGGTCGAGCCAGCGCTCGCTCCCCTCGCTGCGTGACCAGGTTCACCTGTCGCTGGCGTCCGCGCGGCGGACGGGCTGGGAGGGCCTGCTCAAAGGCCAGCAAGAGTTCCTCGCCGACGTGTGGGAGCGGGCCGACATCGAGCTCGACGGCGCTCCCGGGATGCAGCAGGCCGTGCGCTTCGCGCTGTTTCACGTGGTCCAGGCGGCCGCCCGTGCCGAGCTACGCGCGATCCCGGCCAAGGGGCTGACCGGGAGCGGCTACGACGGTCACACGTTCTGGGACATGGATACGTACACGCTGCCGGTTCTCACGTACATCTCGCCGGACGCGGCACGCGACGCGCTGCTGTGGCGGCATTCCATCCTGGACCTGGCCGAGGCGCGCGCCAAGGTGCTCGGCCTGAAGGGCGCGACCTTCCCCTGGCGGACGATTCGCGGTCAGGAGTGCTCGGCGTACTGGCCGGCGGGCACCGCCGCCTTCCACATCAACGGCGACGTGGCCGACGCGATACGCCGCTACCTGGGCGCCACCGGCGATCACGACTTCGAGGTCGGTCCGGGACTCGAGATACTCGTCGCCACCGCCCGGCTGTGGCGCTCACTGGGCCACCACGACGCGCAGGGTGGCTTCCGGATCGAGCGGGTCACCGGACCCGACGAGTACACCGCGCTGGCCGACAACAACGTCTACACCAATCTGCTGGCCGCGCGCAACATGGAGTTCGCCGCCGACGTCGTCGCGCGTCACATGCGCCACGCCACCCAGCTCGGGGTAACCGAGGAGGAGATCGCGAGCTGGCGGGACGCCGCGGCCGCGATCGTCGTCCCCTTCGACGAGCACGTGCGCATCACCCAGCAGTGCAACGGCTTCACCCGCCTGCGCCCGTGGGACTTCGAGCACACGCCCGCCGCGGACTACCCGCTTCTCCTGCACTACCACAACTACACGCTGTACTCGAGCCGGGTGATCAAGCAGGCCGACCTCGTGTTCGCCATCTACCTGTTCGGTGACCGCTGGGACGAGGAGCAGAAGGTGCGCGACTTCAACTTCTACGAGCGGTTCACCGTACGCGACTCTTCGCTGTCGGCGGCGATCCAGGGCGTCGTCGCGGCGGAGGTCGGCCACATCGACCTGGCCTGGGACTACCTCACCGAGACGGCCTTCATCGACCTGCGCGACCTCGCTCTGAACACGCGCGACGGTGTCCACCTGGCCGCACTGTCCGGCGTGTGGCACGTGATCGTCTCGGGATTCGGGGGCATGCGCGATCACGGTGACACGCTCAGCTTCGCTCCGCGGCCGCCGAAGCGAGTGAACCGGCTCAGCTTCGGCTTGCTCTATCAGGGGCGGAGGTTGCGAGTCGAGGTCCATCCCGACCACGCCGCGTACGAGCTGCTCGACGGCGACCCGATCGAGCTGATTCACCACGGGGACAAGATCACCGTCACCAAGGACGCTTCGACCACCTGCCCCATACCGACGATCGAGGAACCGCCGGCGCCACAGTCTCCCCCCGGCAGAGAACCGGGGCTTCACGCGACCAGCGCGGCCCCGGGGTCGTTCTCGCCGTGACCCTCGCTTTCGCTCGGTAGGGCCCATGGTGCGTGCAGCCGCCTCCCGGCTGCATAATGAGCGCGCGATGGCGACGCGGAAGGCCGGCCTCGCAGGACCCGCGACGTTGCGAGACGTGGCAAGAGTGGCTGGCGTGCACCCCGGGACCGTCTCGCGTGCGCTGAACCCGCGGACGCGGGGGCTCGTCAACGAGCGCACGGCGCGCCGGGTGCAGGCCGCGGCGGAGGAGCTCGGGTACCGCCCGAACCCAATTGCGCGGGGTTTGCGGACCAATCGGTCGAACACGATCGGAGTGCTCGTCCCCGACCTGCTGAACCCCCTGTTCGCCGCGGTCGTGCGCGGGATCGAGGACGGCCTGGGTGCAGCCTCCTACACCCCGCTGATCGCCAACACCGACAACGACCCAGAGCGCGAGCGAGTGGCCTACGAGGCGATGAGCGCCCGTCAGGTCGACGGGTTCATCGCCGCCACGGCGCGCCGCGATCACTGGCCGCTGGTCGACCACGTCGAGCCGGGGCCGAAGCTGGTGCTGGTCAACCGACGCGTCGACAGCGACGCGGTCCCGGCCGTGACCGGGGACGATCACGAGGGGGTGCGACTAGCCGTCGAGCACCTGGGCGCACTCGGTCACCGCCGGATCGCCCACCTGGCCGGCTCGCAGGACCTGTACACCGGATGGTCGCGCTATCAGGGCTTCCTCGACGCGATGCGGGCGGCCGGGCTGGAGGTCGACGACGGGCTGGTTGTCTTCAGCGACGCGTTCACCGTGCGGGAGGGCGCACGCTGCTGTGCCCAGCTGCTCGAGCGGCGCCGCGACTTCACGGCGATCGTGGCCGGCAACGATCTGCTGGCACTTGGGTGCTACGACGCCCTGGAAGGGCGGCGGCTGCGCTGCCCCGAGGACGTTTCGATTTCGGGATACAACGACATGCCGTTCGCGGACCGGTTCCGGCCGCCGCTGACGACGGTCCGCGTGCCCCACTACGAACTCGGCGCCGCCGCCGCGGAGTTGATGCTCGAGCAGCTCCAGGAGCGCGAGACTCCGCCGCGCCAGCTGTTGCTGGCGCCGGAGCTCGTCGTCCGCGGCTCGACGGCGCCGGCGCGGCGGCTAGGTGGGCCTCCGATCGTGTCCGGACGGGGGACCCGGCCCCACGGACGCCGAGCGCAGCGAGGCCCTAACAAGGACTAGTGTCCTAGTCGAGCGCGACTCTCGCGCCCACGTCGCCGGCCGGCCGGCCGTTCGCGGGCGCCGCTTCCTGCGCGTCGTGGTTGAGCACCGTGTTGCGCTCCGAAGTGACCTCGCGGTCGAGTGGCAGCGATCCGCCCACCGTGTAGTAAGGCTTGCCGGCGATCACCAGGTCCTCGGCCGGGAAGCGCGTGATCACCTCACAACCGTCGGCCGTCACCACGAGCTGTTCCTCGATCCGCGCCGCCGACCAGCCGTCGCTCGCCGGCCAGAACGTCTCGAGCGCGAACACCATCCCTTCCTCGATCTCCTCGGGATGGTCGAGCGACACGAGCCGGCTGAAGATCGGCTTCTCCCAAATTGACAGGCCGACGCCGTGGCCGAACTGGAGCGCGAACGCGGCCTCCTCGTCGGCGAACCCGAAGTCCTCGGCCTTCGGCCAGACGCCGACGACGTCGGCGGTCGTGGCGCCGGGCCGGATCAGCGCGATCGCCGCGTCGAGGTAGTAGCGGCAGCGCTTGTAGGCGTCGACGAGCGCCTTGGAGGCACCCGCGACCGCGAACGTACGGTAGTAGCACGTGCGGTAGCCCATGAAGCTGTGCAGGATGTCGAAGTACGCCGGGTCGCCGGGGCGCAGCGCGCGGTCGGTGTAGACGTGCGGGTGCGGGCTGCAGCGCTCGCCCGAGATCGCGTTGACCCCCTCGACGAACTCCGACCCCATGTCGTAGAGAACCTTGTTGACCAGCCCGACGCACTCGTTCTCTCGCATTCCGGGGCGCATCGCGCGGTAGAGCTCCTCGTAGGCGGCGTCGACCATCGCGCACGCCTGGTTCAGGAGCAAGACCTCGTCCTCGGTCTTGATCACTCGAGCCCGTTGCATGAGCTGCTGGCCGTCGACGACTTCGATGCCCCGCTGCTGGAGGGCGAACAGGACGGGGAGCTCAACCGCGTCGGCGCCGACAGGCTCGTTCAGCAGCCCGCGTCGCTCGAGCTCGATATGGATCTTTTCGGCCACGTCTTCGGCGCGACCGGACTCGGGGGACATCGCGCCTCGCAGCGTCGAGATGCCCGCGCGCGAGCGGCCGTCACCCAGCCACGGGTTGTAGAGCTCGTGATGGCGCGCCGCCGAGCCGAAGTCCCACATGATCGGCTGATCGCCGCGCGTCAACAGGCAGAAGCGGTTCAGCTTGTCCTGGGCCCAAGTGCCGATGTGGGTGGCGGTGATGTAGCGGATGTTCGCCATGTCGAAGCACAGCAGCGCTCCGAGCGACGAGTCGGCCAGCAGCCGGCTGATCCGCGCCAGCCGCTCCTCGCGCAGGCGATCCATGCGGACGCGCTGCTCCCAGTCGACGGCCATCGTCCCGTAGGTGTGCAGTCCCATCCCGAACTCCTCTCGGTCCGCCTGCTTGACGCCACAACTGACTGTACGTTACTCTGCAATCGTTTGCAGGCTACCTGACCGCGGTGACCCTATGGACGACGGAAGTCGCAACGAGAAGAGGCTCGGCTGGATCGGCTGCGGCCGAATGGGCCTGGCGCTCGGGACCCGGCTGCTCGCGGCCGGATGTGATCTGGCCGTCTACAACCGCACGCGGGCCAAGGCCGAGCCGCTGGCTGAACTCGGGGCGACGATCGTCGGGGCGCCCCCCGAGCTGGCCGACCGCGACATCGTGTTCACCACGCTCGCCGGGCCGACCGACTTCGAGCAGGTGGTCGCGGGACCGGGCGGGCTGCTGTCGGACCCCGACGCCGCTCCGTCGGTGATCGTCGACTCGACGACGATCTCGGCCGAGGCCTCCGAACGGGTTCGGGCCAAGGCCGCCGCACGCGGCACTGCGCTGCTCGCCGCGCCGGTCAGCGGCAATCCGAAGGTGGTCCGGGCGGGGCGCCTGACGATGGTCCTCTCGGGCCCCGAGGACGCCTACGCGGAGGTCCTGCCGTTCCTCGAGATCCTGGCCGGCGGTGGCGTGACCTACGCTGGGGACGGAGACCGGGCACGCCTGGTCAAGGTCTGCCACAACCTGATGCTCGGGATCATCGCGCAGACGCTGGCCGAGATCCTGGTGCTGGGGGAGAAGGGCGGCGTGTCGCGGGCGAGCACGATGGAGTTCCTCAACAACAGCGTGCTCGGCTCGACCTTCACCCGCTACAAGACGCCCGCCTACGTGAACCTCGACTTCTCGCCCACGTTCACTCCAGCGCTCCTGCTCAAGGACTTCGAGCTGGGCCAGGAGGCCGCGCGCGAGCTCGGCGTCCCGATGCCGGTCGCGGCGGCGGCTGCGCAAGTGGTGCAGGGGCTGGTCGCCGCCGGCTACACCGAGGTCGATTTCGCCGCCCTGATCGAGCTCCAGGCCAAGCTGTCGGGACTCGAGCTCGAGCCCGAGGGGGCGCCCGTGTCGGACGGCCTCGATCAAGCCGCGTGAGCGCCAGTTCGAGCCATCACCGGGCTCTATGTAGTGTTCCCGTTCGCCATGCCTGAGGTGCTCATGCCACGCCTGTCGGACTCGATGGAGGAGGGGACCATCGTGCGTTGGCTAAAGCAGGACGGCGATCCTGTCGTGGCGGGCGAGCCGCTGGCCGAGGTCGAGACTGATAAGGCGACCGTGACGTTCGACGCGGAGGCCGACGGGACGCTGGAGATAGTCGTCGCGGAGGGTGAGACGGTGGCGCTCGGGGCGGTGATCGCGCGCATCGGGGAGGCGGGCCGGGTGCGGTCCGAGCCCGCGCTGGCCACCGCCGGAAACGGCT
>Ga0335072_10009860_pt1 | contig 13770 bp, 10 predicted proteins | sample Lox_Sample_21_FD_206725 | JGI IMG/M metagenome (GOLD analysis project Ga0335072, IMG submission 206725) | Soil microbial communities from Loxahatchee National Wildlife Refuge, Florida, United States - Lox_Sample_2.1 | ecosystem: Environmental > Terrestrial > Soil > Wetlands | place: USA...
GGGGTCTCCACCACCTCGGCCAGCACGCCGCCCGCCCCGCCATGCCGCTCGGCGAACCGGCTCGCCCGCTCGGGCACGAGGTCGGTGACGGTCAGCCGGGTCACCGAACGGAGCCGGGACAGCCCGGCCAGCACCAGGTCGGCCTGGGCTCCCGCACCGACCACGCCGACCGTGCTGGCTCCCGGCGGGGCGAGCACGTCGGTGGCCAGCGCCGCGGCCAGTCCGGTACGCCACGCGGTGAGCCGGGCCGAGTCGAGCACGGCCAGCAGGCCGCCGTCGGCCAGGCTGTGCAGGCAGACCACGCCACGCAGCGCGGGCTCGGCCCGGGGAAACTTGGCGTTGATCTTGACGGTGTAGGCCGGAATCCCGGCCAGCAGCCCCGGAAGCAGGGCCGTCGCCGAGGCCCCGCCGGGCAGGTCGGCCCGCATCCGCCGCCCGGGCAACGGGGTCTCGTCCTGGCTGAGAAAGCCCGAGCGCAGCGCCTCGAGCAGGTCGCCGGCGTCCAGCAGGGCGGCCACGTCGGAGCCGCTGAGGATCAGGGTCACGGACCGATCATGGCCGGCCGGCCCGGCGGGCCAGGCTGGCCGGCGGGCCAGGTGTGTCCGGCCGGCGCCGGGGTATCAACCGCCATGTTCACCGGATGTTCACCGGCCAGGGGCGAATCGGGGGCGCTTTGGTGACCAGCGGACAACGGGACCGCGCGGTCGGCGCGACCCTGGAGCGCCTCGCCGATCAGCTGAGCCTGTCCATCCGCTACAAGAAGAACGGGAAGGCGGCCCTGGCCGGGCCAGACGGCGAGCCCGTCCAGACCTGGCGGGAGGACTACCCCTACGCCAAGAAGCTGCGCCGGGGTCAGTACGAGAAGACCAAGCGCCTGCTGCAGATCGAGATGCTGAAGCTGCAGCGGTCGATCCGCGCCCAGCAGGGCCGGCTCGTCATCCTGTTCGAGGGCCGCGACGCGGCGGGCAAGGGCGGAACGATCAAGCGGTTCACCGAGAACCTGAACCCTCGCGGCGCGCACGTGGTCGCCCTGGACAAGCCGACCGAGCGTGAGCAGACCGAGTGGTACCTGCAGCGTTACATTTCTCACCTGCCCGCGGCGGGCGAGATCGCGATGTTCGACCGGTCCTGGTACAACCGGGCGGGCGTCGAGCGGGTGATGGGTTTCTGCCGCCCGGATGAGGTCATGGAGTTCCTGCGCGAGGCGCCCGAGTTCGAGCGGATGCTGGCCCGGGACGGGATCACCCTGGTCAAGTTCTGGTTCTCGGTGTCCAGGACCGAGCAGTTGCGGCGGTTCGTCCGCCGCCAGCTCGATCCGGTCAAGCGCTGGAAGCTGAGCCCGATTGACCTGGCCTCACTGGACAAATGGGACGAGTACACCAAGGCCAAGGAGTCGATGTTCTTCTACACCGACCTGGCCGACGCGCCCTGGACGGTCGTGAAGAGCAACGACAAGAAACGAGCCCGGCTCGAGGCGATGCGTTACGTCCTGTCCCGGGTCCCGTACGAGGACCGGGACGAACGGGTGGTCGCCCGCCCCGACCCGCTGATCGTGGGCCCGGCGCCGCTGCTGCACGAGAGCGGCGAGCGCGGTTTAACGGCTGCCCAGCACGCTCCCGGGCTCGGAGCCGGGCTCCGTCCCGGGCTCGATGCCGGACTCGGCGGCGGGTGCCGTCCCGGGCCCGGTTCCCGGTGCCGTCCCGGGCACGGTTCCCGGTGCCGTCCCGGGCACGGTTCCCGGTGCCGTCCCGCGCACCGCCAGGCCGGCCGCACGGTAGACGTCGTCGATCACGCGCATGTTGGCCACCGCGTCATCGGCCGTGGTGATCACCGGCTCGCCGCGCAGCACCGCGCCGGCGAACGCGCGCAGTTGATAGGTGTACGTCGCCTCGCCGCGCACGCGCTCCCGCCGGGTGCTGCCACCGGTCCGCACGGTGATCAGGCTGAATGACTGCGGAGCCAGGTAGTTCAGCACGCGCATCTCGCCGCGCTCGCCCACGGCCCGGGCCCCGATCCGCAACAGCTGGCCGGACCACAGCGAGGCACGTATCCGTCCGGTGACGCCGCCGTCAAAACGGAACGTGGCCACCATGGCCCGGTCCACCTCCGGCGCGTGCAGCCTGGCCCGGGCGGATACCACCGCCGGCTCGCCGGGGCCGAGCATCCGGATGCAGTTGATCGGGTAGCAACCCGCGTCCATGGTCGCTCCCCCGGCCAGGTCGAACCGGTACCGGATGTCGGAGAAACGCGGCAGCGGGAAGCACAGCGCGGCCTCCACGTGCCGGAGCTCGCCGAGCTGGCCGGCCACGATCTCCTGCATCCGCCGCGCCAGCGGGTGGTACCGGTAGTGGAACGCCTCCATCACCACGCGGCCGGCCGCCCGCGCGGCGTCGGCGACCTCGGCCGCCTCGGCCTCGTTCGCGGCAAGCGGCTTCTCACACAGCACGTGCTTGCCCGCGGCGAGCGCCCGCAGCGTCCACGGGGCGTGCAGCGAGTTCGGCAGCGGGTTGTAGATCGCGTCCACGCCGGGGTCGGCGATCAGCTGCTCGTACGAGTTGTGCACCACCGGGATGCCGTGCTTGGCGGCGAACCGGCGGGCCCGGGCCGGGTCCCTGGCCGCCACCGCGGTCACCACGACCTCGGGCACCTGGCGGGCCGGCGCGATCAGCGCGCCCGGGGTGATCCGGGCGGCCCCGAGCGTGCCCACCCGCAACTGGTCCATGATCCCATTCTTCCTCGCCGTCCCGGCCGGTAGCCAGCACCGCGTGGCCCGCCGCCCGCCACGGCCCGGCGCAGCCCGGCGCAGCCCGGCACGCGTCTAGGCCGCGGGCCAGCTCAGCACCAGCCGCGCGTGCCGCCGCTCCAGGATCACCTGCCCGGGCTGGTCCGGCACGGGGATCTCGCGCGGATAGGCGGCCACCCGCAGCCCCGACGCCGCCGGCCGGCCCCGCTCCGCCCAGGCCCTGACCCGCCCGGCCAGCCGCCCGGCCAGCTCGCCGCCCGCCGGCCCGAACCCGCGCACGACCACGCCAACCCCCGCGTGCCGTGGCTCTCCACCGGGCGACAGGGGCGACGAGCGCGACGAGCGCGACGAGGCCGGCGGGGGCGGCCGTGACGGGATCAGCGCCGCCACGCCGAAGTCGCCGGCCCAATCCGGCCGGTACGCCCCAGGGGAACCGGCCAGTGCCCCGAACGGCAGCAGCGGCATCACCCCGGCCCGGAGCGGACCCGCCCCGGTGATGGTCAGGCGGACCAGGTCGGTCCCGGTGATCGTGACCCAGAAGTCCGCGTCGCCCAGCTCGCCGAGGCCGGCCACCCGCACCCCGGCCGGCACGTCGGTGACGGCGCCGAACAGCGCGGTCTGCAGCGCAGGCACGTCCAGCGATCCGCCGTCGTCGGCCTGGACGTGCAGCCCCGGCTGCGGCCCGAGCGCGACGAACGGCTCCGGGCTGGCGAAGCTCCCGGCCATCCGGATGAAGCCGCAGCGGCAGGCCGACCGGCTGCGCCAGTGCCCGTCCCGGCGCTCGAGCGCGATGCACAACTGCACGCCGCGCAGCGACAGCGGCACCACGAGGCGCCCGCCCGGGGCGAGCTGCGCGAGCCAGGCCGGGGCGAGATCCCATGCCCCCGCGGTCACGATCACCCGGTCGTAGGGCGCGTAGCGCGGGGCGCCGAAACCGCCGTCGCCGGACAGAACGATCACCCCGGGGTAGCCGGCGGCGGCCAGGTTCTCCCGAGCCCGGGCCACCAGCGCGTCGTCGATGTCGACCGAGACGATCGTTCCCCGCTCGCCGACCAGGCGGGCCATGAGCGCGGCGTTGTAGCCGGTGCCGGTGCCGATCTCCAGCACCCGCTGGCCCGGGGCCACCCCGAGCTGCTCCAGCATGATCGCCATGATCGCGGGCTGGGACGAGGAGCTGAGCGGCATGCCGTCGGCGTCGGCCTTGATCACGAACGCCTCGTCCTGGTAGGCCTCAGCGGCCGTCAGCCCGGGCAGGAACAGGTGCCGGGGCACGGTGCGGAACGCGCCCTCGACGGCGGGATCGCTCAGCCGGCCGCCCTCGCGGAGCTCATCGACGAGCCTGTCCCGCGCGGCGTCCGGCCCGCCCGCCATCGGCGACCTCCTCCCGGCTCAGCTCCCAGGGGCGCGCTGCCTGGCGACCTCGTACAGCGCGATCCCGGCCGCGACCCCGGCGTTCAGCGACTCGGCCGGACCGGGCATCGCGATCCGGGCCAGCTCATCGCACCGCTGCGCCACCAGCCGCGACAGCCCGCGGCCCTCGGACCCGACCACCAGCACCAGCGGCCCGTCGGCCAGCCCGCTGTCGCTGATCTGCGTCCCCCCTTCCGCGGACAGGCCGACCGCGAACAGCCCGGACTCCTGGTACCCGACCAGCGCCGCGGCCAGGTTGCTGGCCTGGGCGACCGGCACCCGGGCCAGGGTCCCGGCCGACGCCTTCCACGCGCCCGCGGTCACCCCGGCCGACCTCCGTGCCGGGACCAGCACGCCGTGCCCGCCGAACGCGGCCACCGAGCGCGCCACCGCGCCCAGGTTTCTCGGGTCGGTGACCCCGTCCAGCGCCACGATCAGCGCGGGCTCCCCGGCCTGCGCGGCCCGGGCGACCAGGTCATCGGGGTGGGCGTAGGCATACGGCCGGACCCGCAAGGCGATCCCCTGGTGCACCGCGTTCCCGGTCATCCGGTCCAGTTCGGCGCGGCCGGCCTCGACCACCGGGAGCCCGGCGTCGGTGGCCAGCATCACCGCCTCGCCGAGGCGCTCGTCGTTGTCCAGCCGCGGCCCGATGTGCAGGGCCACGCCCGGGACGCCCGCGCGCAGCGATTCCAGCACCGCGTTCCGTCCGGCGACCACCTCGGCGCCGCCGCCGGATCCCCGGGGCCCGCCGCCAGATCCCCTGGCCGAGCCGCCAGATCCCCTTGACCTATTTCCTGAACGCCCGGTCTCTCCCCGACCTGGGCGGCCTGAGGCGTCCGCGTTCTGCCCCTTACCCGCTGGCGCGGCCGCCCGGCGCTGGGCCGGGTGGCCTGGTCGCAGGTGCGCCGGCGGCGTCGGGCCCTTGCCCTCCAGCCGGCGCTTGCCGTAGCCGCCGGTGCCCGCGCGGGGCTTTCCCGACTTGGTGCGCCCGCCTGGGCCGGGGCGAGACTGGCCGCTCACGCGCGCAGCTCCCACCGCGGGCCGCGCGGGGTGTCCTCGACCGCGATCCCCGCCTCGGCCAGGCCCTCCCTGATCGCGTCGGCCGCGGCGTAGTCCTTGCGGTCCCTGGCCGCCTGGCGCTGCTGCAGCGCGACCGTGACCAGCGCGTCGACGACCGGCCGCAGACCCTCGTCCGGGCCCGTGCCGGACCAGTGCTCGGCGAGCGGGTCGAGCCCGAGCACGGCCATCATCGCGCGCACCGCCGACGCCTGCTTGGCCGCGCCCGCCACGTCCCCGGCGGCGAGCGCGGTGTTGCCCTCGGTCACCGCCTCGTGCACGACCGCGAGCGCCTGCGGCACGGCCAGGTCGTCGTCCATCGCGGCCACGAACGCGGCCGGCAGCGCCGCCGCGCTGGGTGCGACGCTGGACGCGCCCGGATCCGCCGAGGGGCTGGCCTCGGCGGCCCGGGTCACGAACCCCTCGATCCGCCGGTACGCGGCCACGGCCTCGGCCAGCGCGTCCGGCGTGTAGTCCATCCCCGACCGGTAGTGCGCCTGGCCCAGGTAGTACCGCAGCTCGGCCGGGCGGACCTCCTTGACCATCGCGTCGACCAGCAGCGAGTTGCCCACGGACTTGCTCATCTTCTCGCCGGCCAGGTTGAGGAGCCCGTTGTGCACCCAGTAGCGGGCGAACCCGTCGCCGGCCGACCGGGACTGGGCGAGCTCGTTCTCGTGGTGCGGGAACACCAGGTCCAGGCCGCCGCCGTGGATGTCGAACGTCTCACCGAGGTATTTGGTGGACATCGCCGAGCATTCCAGGTGCCAGCCCGGACGGCCCGGCCCCCACGGCGTCTCCCAGCTCGGCTCGCCCGGCTTGGCGCCCTTCCAGAGCGCGAAGTCGCGCGGGTCGCGCTTGTGGCTCTCGTCGACGTCGTCGGCGGCCCGCATGTGCTCGAGGCGCTGGCCGGACAGCTCGCCGTAGTCCGGGTCGGACAAGACGTCGAAGTAGACGTCCCCGCCCGATGCGTAGGCGTGGCCGCCCTCGATCAGCCGCCGCATCAGCACGATCATCTCGGGCACGTGCCCGGTCGCCCGCGGCTCGACGTCCGGCGGCCGGCAGCCCAGCGCCTCGTAGGCACGGGTGAACGCGCGCTGGTTGCGTTCCGCCACCGCCCACCAGGCGACCCCGTCGTCCTGCGCGGTGCGAAGGATCTTGTCGTCGATGTCGGTGACGTTCCGGCAGAACGTGACCTGGTACCCGGTCGCCTCCAGCCAGCGGACCAGGATGTCGAAGTTGACGCCGGACCTGATGTGGCCGATATGCGGCGGCGCCTGCACCGTGGCACCACACAGGTACAGCGAAGCCCGCCCCGGCAGGACCGGGGTGAAATCGCGTACCGTGCGGGTGGCCGTGTCGTGTAGGCGCAAACTCATGCCCCACAGGCTACGGGACGTTTACGCCGTCTCGCGGGCCGTGCCCGCCGCCGGTGCCGTGGCGTAACCTCCGTGGCGCGCCATCCGCGCCGCGAGTATGGTCCGGTTCGTGACGGTCAAACTCGTGGTTCTCTACACCCAGCCCAGCGATTCGGACGCCTTCGACCGGCATTACCTCGGCACCCACATGCCCCTGGTCCGGCAGATCCCAGGCCTGGAGCGAGCGGAAGCCGGTCGCTTCACCGCGGCGCTCGACGGCGGCGAGCAGACCTTCTACCGGATCGCCGAGCTGTACTTCGCCGACCAGGCGGCGATGCAGGCGGGCTTCGGCAGCGCCGAGGGGCAGGCGACCGCGGCCGACTACCAGCAGATCGCCCCGCCCGGCTCCCGCATGTTCATCGAGTTCCTCGACGACTAACCCGCCCCGGCAAAGAACCCGCCGCGGCAAAGACCCCCGCCTCCTGGCCGCCCCCGGCCCGCCGCACACCCGTTCACCTCGCCCGGCCACCTCGTCCGGCCACCTGGCCCGGCCACCTGGCCCGGCCACCGCACGCTGGCCTCGCCTGTCCCATCAACCCGCCCCGCCCCACTGGCCCCGCGCCAGCCCATGATCATCGCGACTCTCCACGGGTTCGGTGCAGTTGATCACCCAATTTCGGCCGGTTTATCCCCACCGAAACCGTAAGAAGTCAAGTTGATCAAGGTATCTAACCGCGGGAGGCCCGGGCCCAGCTCCAGGCGTACTCGGGGTCCTCGGCGTCCCGGCCGGCCGCGCCGAGGTTGAGCGGCCGGAAGGTGTCGATCATCACCGCGGTCTCGTCGGTGGAGGCCCGGCCCTCCTCAAGGCCGCGGATTGCGGCCTCGACCGCGCCCGGCTGCGGCCCGTGCGTGAACCCCGAGGGATGCAGGGTGATCGAGCCGATGCCGACCCCCGAGCCTTTGCGCGCGGTGTAGTCTCCGCCGACATAGAACATCATTTCGTCGGAATCCACATTGTGATGGTTATAAGGGATCGGCACCGCCTCGGGGTCGAAATCGAGCGGCCGCGGGCAGAACGAGCAGATAACGAAATTCGGCCCCTCGAACGTCTGATGCACGGGAGGCGGGGCGTGGGTGCGCTTAACAATAGGCTCGAAATCAGCGATATTAAACGCATACGGGTACAGGAAGCCATCCCACCCGACCACGTCGAACGGATGATCGGCGTAGCTCAGCCTGGTGAGGCCGGCCCGGTTGCGGACGATCACGGGGACGTCCTCGCCGTCCGCGAGCAATGGTCCGTCCGGGCCGCGGAGGTCTCGCTCGCAGTATGGCGCGTGCTCGAGGAACTGACCGTTGGCCGACAGGTAGCGTCGCGGCGGCCTTATATGCCCGCGCGCCTCGATGATCAGCGCTTCCACCTTGCCTTCCGAGGGAAGCCAGCGGTGAATCGTTCCCCTGGGCACGACGATGTAGTCGCCGGGCGCGGCGTCGATCGATCCGTACACGGACTCCAATCTCGCCGATCCGGTGCGCAGGTAAATGGCCTCGTCGCCGGTTGAATTCCGGTAGAGCTCGGAGGGCGCATCGGCCGCCGCGAAACAGATGCGGACGTCGTCGTTGGCCAGCAGCAACTGCCGGCGAAGAACCAAATCCCCGCCGACGGGCAGCTCCGGGGTCCGGAAATGCCGGGGCAGCAGCGGGTGATTCGGCGTCACGCCCGGCTCGGCGGCGTCGTCGAGCCCCTCACTCTTTACGATCGCCGTTGGCGGGTGAACATGGTAAAGCAGCGAGGAATCGGACACGAACCCTTCCTCGCCCATCAGTTCTTCGGCATAGAGTCCCCCGTCGGGGCGACGGAAGCGCACGTGGCGCTTTCGCGGAATCTCCCCAGCAACTCGGTAGTACGGCATATCGTCTCCCTTGACGCCGAAACCGCGAGGGCCTACGCGGAGACGACCGGCCGCCCGCCATTCGCGCTCCGGCATTCCAGCGGTTACGCCGATGGCCTTGCGGCGCCGTGGCGGCGGCGCGGGTCTGGCTCCCGCTTCCTGACTATAAGCCTGCAGCGCGACCTGGCTTCGCGCGAGGAAGGACGACGGGCTCGATGAGCGACCAACACCCGGCGCAAACGTTGCGGCCGACGGACAACCACCGCGGACTCCGCCTGCTCGCACTCACCGCCGTCGTGATCGGCCTGATGCTCCTCGCCGCAGCGGCGTTCGTGCTCTCCTACGCCGGGATTCACGAGGTGGCGCTGACCGCCGGCGTTTCGCCCCGCTGGGCTCGGCTGTATCCGCTCATCTTCGATGCGATGCTGGTCATCGCGTGCGCGGCCGTCCTCTCGCTGCGCGGAGCCGGGTTCCCGTCCCGGTGCTACGCCTGGGCGTCGATGCTCGTCCTGTTCGCCGCGGCCGCCGGCGCCGACACGGTGCACGCGACGGACGTCACGCTTCCGCACAAGCCGACCGCCGCCGCCGCGGCGATCATCCCGTGGGCGCTGGTCCTCATCGGTTTCGGGCTGCTGCTGTGCATGCTGCGGCAGGCACGGCTGCGCCGGGCGGCCGCGGCGGCGGAGCCCCGGCGGGCGTTCGCGGAGCGACCCGGCCATGTTGAGGTGCGGGCCGGCGCCCACGAGGCGCGGGCCGAGGGACCCGATCCGGGCGGCGCAGCGACCTCGCCGATGGTCTCAGCCTCCCCTGGCGCGGTCGCCGTCATGGCACCGGCCGCTCAAGCCAAGCGCCCGGCCCTCCCCTCGACATCCCCCACCGCACCGTCCGCCGCCCCGCCGTCCTCGGCTGTATCCCCAGCACCGCCATCCGCCTCGCCCTCCCCCGCTGCTCCTTCCGCCCACCCGGCCGCGCCCGCCTCTTCCGCCGACCCGGCCGCGCCCGCCTCTTTCGCCGACCCGCCCACGGCACCCGAGGCCGGTCCGCCGACCTCACCCGTAACGCAGCCGCGCGGAGCCGATGACCCCGCCGTGGATCCCGAGCTCGATCTGGCCCTCGAAGCCGATCCCGGCCCGGACGATCCGGCCAGCGACGAGGGCTCGACGTTGTTCTCACGCCCGCGCGACGAAGAGCTCGCAGAAGCCGGTCTCGAGCCCGGCGAAACCCGGGCCGACGACCGCCCGGCGGCGGCGTTCAGCCCCGCTCCGACGATGCCGGCCGATGCCGAAACCGACGGCTTGGCGCCCGATGTCGAACCGGGCGACGGCAGCACGTTCCTGGCCATCGTGGCTCGGACGGGACCCGGCGGTCCGTCCGTCGGTCAGCTCCCGCCGCATCCCCGCGTCGCTCCCGAGGCCACATTCGACGCCCCGCCCGAACCGGCGCCGGGCGCCCATCTCGCGCCCGGGACCACGCCCGAGCCGCAACCCGATGCGGGGCCCGCGCCGGAACCAGCGCTCCGCCCGGAACCCGAAGCCACCCCTCGGCCCGGCGCCGGGGAGCCGGGGGAAGATGTGGCCGCCCCGCCGCAGCCCGGCGCCGCGGAGCCGGGGGAAGATGTGGCCGCGCCGCAGCCCGGTTCGGAGCAAGAGCCAGAGACCGGGGCCCAACCCCAGGCCGACACCGAACCCCAACCCGAAGCTGCCCCCCAGCCCAGGGCCGACGCCGAACCCGAGGCCGATGCGACCGCCAAGGCCGGGGCCGACGCGGAACCCGAGGCCGACGAGACCGCCAAGGCCAAGGCCGACGCGGAGGCCGACACGGAGGCCCAGCCACAGCCCGGGCCTTCCCCCGATTCGCAGCCCGCGCCACCGCCGCCCGACCCGCGGCCCGCGCCCGACGCCGAGCCCGCGAAGCACGTCCCGCCGCCGCCCCGGCCCGCGCCAGAGTCGGCGGCCTCGCTTCCGGCGGCCAGCCCGCGAGGATCAGAGCCCGACCCGAAGGCGGAGGGAGCCCTCCCGGCCAAGGCCGAGCCCGACCCGAAGGAGGCCGCCGACACCGCTCCGGCGTCCGGCACCGACCCTGAGCCCGAATCAGACGTCGCATCGCCGCCTGCGGCGGCGCCGTTCGACAGGATGCGAAGCTCACCGGTCCCGCCGGAGGCGTGAAGCGGCCGCCGGTTCCCGGGTGGCGGCCGACCGGGCCGCCGGTCGGGTCAGATTCCGGGCGAGCTGGGGACCACCAGGGCGGTGGCGATAGCGGCGAGCCCCTCACCGCGGCCGGTCAGGCCCAGGCCGTCGGTCGTTGTGCCCGAGACGCTGACGCGGGCCCCGCCCAGGGCATCGGACAACACCTGCTGCGCCTCGTCCCGGCGAGACGAGATGCGCGGACGGCTTCCTATGACCTGGACAGACACGTTGCCAACCGCGAAGCCGGCATCCGCGAGCAGGCGCGCCGTCTCGCCCAGCAGGAGCGTGCTCCTCGCTCCCGCCCAGCGCGGCCGGGATGTACCGAAATGGGCACCCAGGTCGCCGAGGCCCGCCGCACCGAGGAGGGCGTCGCAGATCGCATGGGCGACGACGTCCCCGTCGGAGTGCCCGGCAAGACCCTGCTCACCCGGCCAGAGCAAGCCGGCCAGATACAACGGCCGGCCGTCACCGAATGGATGGACGTCCGTCCCCACGCCTACCTGCGGCAGCAGGCCAGACATGGCAATCCAGCAACGCGCAAGCTAGCAACCGAACTGCGCTCATCCCACCCGAACGCGTCACGCACCTGAAGCTCGGCGGCGACGGTCAGGAGGCGAGGATCTCGTCGAGCAGCGCCTCGGCCTTGTCCTCGTTGGTCTTCTCGGCCAGAGCGAGCTCGCTGACCAGAATCTGCCGTGCCTTGGCCAGCATGCGCTTCTCGCCTGCGGAAAGACCGCGCTCGCGGTCCCTCCGCCATAGATCCCGGACCACCTCGGCCACCTTGTTGACGTCGCCCGAGGCGAGCTTCTCGAGATTGGCCTTGTACCGCCGGGACCAGTTGGTGGGCTCCTCGGTGTACGGGGCGCGCAGCACCTCGAACACCCGCTCAAGCCCTTCCTGCCCGACCACGTCCCGGACGCCTACAAGCTCGGCGTTGTCCGCAGGAACACGCACAGTCAGGTCACCCTTGTCGACCTTGAGCACGAGGTAGGTTCTATCCTCGCCCTTGATCGAGCGGGTCTCGATCTCCTCGATCCGAGCAGCCCCATGATGGGGGTAGACGACTGTGTCGCCGACCTTGAAAGACATGTGGACGTACCCCTTCCGCTGAAGCTATGTTACCACGCCGAACAGGGGCGATTAGCCGTCCTTGACAGCAAACACGCAGGTCAATGGCGCAATTCAAGACCCGCAAATTGCGAACCGCGCGGCGGCGCCGGCGTGTGCGCGCGGCGGAGGACTTCCCGCGGGACGCCAGGCGCGGCCCGCAGACCGCGCGCGCGAGGGCGTTCTGAGGGAGGTCCGCGCCCCGGCGAGACCCGTGATCGCGCACCCCACGTGACCAGGCAGTTACCGGTTGGCGGCCCGTGGCCAGCTTGAACGTGGCCGCAGGCAGCCCGCCACTACCAGGGTAATGGGGTGGCGGAATCGGGTTGGGCAATGGCCCGCGCGGTCCGGCGCGATGGGCGCGGCTGCTCACGGTCGCGGGCGGCGGGCAGGTCGGCTGGGCGGGCGAGAACCCGGCTGAGCAGGGCGGCAGCGAAGGCGTGGGCACGGTCAGAGGGCAGAGCCGGGGAGGCAGAGCCGGGGAGGCAGAGCCGGGGTAGGGCCCTGGACAGGACGCGGGCGCTGAGGGGCACGGCCGGGGCGGAGCGGTGCGACGGAGGCGAGGCAGCGCGGGCGGCGACGCGGATCGCGCCGGTAACGGGTTGCCGGGCGGTTACAGCCGCACCCCCGGGCCGCATACTGAGAGGAAGGAGCCGCTCATGCCGGAGGGGTGCGGGTGAACGCTGGCGGCGATCCGGACCGGGACGACTTCGGCCTCCCACCGGTCGACATCGAGATTCCCGATGACGCACGGGAACTCGATCGCGACGTGCAGGCGTATCAGCGCGAGCTGAGGGCCTTGCGGCGGCGCCAGCGTGCCAGGCGGCTGCGTGCGCCGCTGACCCGGGAGGGGATGGTGCTGCCGCTGCTGGCGGGCTGCCTCATCCTGGCCCTGATCACCAGCACCCTGCTGATCATGTTTGCCGCCGACCAGACGGGCATGCCGGAGACGCCCGGTCATGTGGCCGCCCCGACCGCGCCGAGACGGGCGGCGGCCGGGAGCCAGCGGGCAACCCGGAAGATCAACGAGCCGCTGCCGCCCGGAGAGATCATGGTCGGGGGCAAACCGGTCCCGTTGAGCAGTTTGACCGGGCCCGCGCCCGTCGTGCTGGCCCTGGTCCCGGTCAACTGCAACTGCGCGCCCGCGCTGCGGGTGGTGACCGCCCAGGCCGCCCAGGCGCGGGTGCCGGTATTCCTGGTCGCGGCCAGCGGAGCCGAGCAGCAGCTGCAGGGGCTGGCCGCTCAGGCCGGATCGGGCCTGGCCACCCTCGCCGAGGACGCGGGCAACGTGTTGTCCGGCGCCTACGGGTCCGGGGTGAGGGCGATCCTCGTGCGGCCGAACGGCTTGGTCGCCTCCGTCGCGCGGCCGCCGTGGGCGGGCCTGCCGACGGCGCTGCGGGAGCTCAGCCCGGCCGCTCCGGTCCGGCACTGACGGCTCTCCGGCCGGGCCGGACCCCGGCCAGGGCCCCATAGCCGGGCCGGCGCGGGCGGCCGCAGGGGTGGCGACTACGCTTTGTCGGCGACGTCCACTGCGCGGTTGACCGTGGTTGACGACGTCTCACAGCCTGGTTGACGAACACGAGGAGAGCACGCCGTGATCCGGAGCAGCCACAGGATCGGCGGGCCGCGGGGCCTGCTCGTCCTGGCGATTGCCGCGCTGATCCCTGCGCTCGCCGGGTGCGAGGCCGGTACCAACGCCCCGACTCAGGAGTGGCATCAGCCGACGGACGGCGCGGGCACGGTCTTCAACAACATCGCGATCAGGAACGTCTTCGTGCTGGGCGCGCCGATCGGCCAGACGATCAGGACCGGTCAGTCGGCCGGCGTGTTCCTCGCGCTGGTGAACAACGGCTCCGCGGACCGGCTGGTCCGGATCACCGCGCCGGGCACGGCGAAGTCGGTCACGCTGCCGGGCGGCCGGGTCACGCTGTTCAGCCAGCAGTCGGTCCTCCTGACCGGACCGGCGCCCAAGGTCGTCCTCGAGGACCTCACCCGGCCCCTGTCCGGCGGCGCCACGGTCA
>Ga0335072_10009861_pt1 | contig 13769 bp, 18 predicted proteins | sample Lox_Sample_21_FD_206725 | JGI IMG/M metagenome (GOLD analysis project Ga0335072, IMG submission 206725) | Soil microbial communities from Loxahatchee National Wildlife Refuge, Florida, United States - Lox_Sample_2.1 | ecosystem: Environmental > Terrestrial > Soil > Wetlands | place: USA...
GGCGTCGGGCCTCCTTTTGGCTTCTTTGGTTTCGTTTAAGCAACTCAACCTGAAGCGATTATCGGGCCGGACGCCGATGCTTTTTTGCCCGGGGGTGAAATATCCGGGTTAGTCACGTTCCAGAAGACCGAAAAAGAATTTTCCCCCAGTACGATGTATCAGGATTATCCAATTAATCGCGAATTGCTTCGTTGGGAATCTCAGTCCCAGCAAAGTCAAACAAGTGTCACCGGTCAGAATCTGATTCACCATCAGGAGCGTGAATACACTATGTTATTCTTCGTTAGGTCCCGTAAGAAAGCGAACGGAGTCACTACTCCATTCACCTTTCTGGGACCTGCCAAGTTGCTGCGTTACGAATCTGAACGCCCAATCCAAATGGTTTGGCAACTCGATCATTCAATGCCCGCCGAAATCTTCGAAGAGAATCGGCGCGGCGGCTAACGAGCTAATTCCCTGAAGCTAGGTTTTAAAATCAGACCTTTGGCAGGAAAGGTCCGATTTGCGCAATGGACTTCAAGAAGTAACCTTTGGCATCAAACGTCATCTAGAGATCCGTCTCGATGAGTTTGTGTATTCCCCCCCCCCGCGACAAGAGCACCAAGTCGGTCGCTGCCTCGGCATCCCTGAGAAGCGTCTTGCGCGGCGTGCCTATCCGCGCACGCATGGTCAGGCCACGCGCAAAATCCGTGACTTGGATCGCGCGCACGGCCACCGGAAAGTCAGACGGGATTTCTCCCGCGCTGATTCCGTCCCGGAAACGGCGCTCCACCAGCGCCGCGCCGCCCGCGACCGCGCTTTGCAGGAACCGCTGAACCTCAGCGTCGTCCACTAGCGGCGCAACGCAGACGATCAGGCAGCCCCGGGCGGACCCTTTCTCGGTCGCGCTTTCGACGGCGTACCTCAGGAAGCCGGAGATCGAGTCGCGAAGGCTCTTCGGCGAGAGGAGCGCCTTCGCGGCTAAAGCGCCCTTCCGTTCTGCGTACATCCTAAGGACGCGCAAGAATATAGCCCGCTTGTCCCCAAAGACGGCATACAGGCTCGGCCGTCCCACACCCATCCCGGCGACGAGATCGTCAATCGTCACTCCGTCGTAGCCTTTCGACCAGAACACCTGGGTCGCCTTTTCCAGCGCCCCTGTCTCGTCGAAGCTGCGCGGCCGTCCTCTTGGCCTAACTGTATTTTGAATCATTTGGTTCAAAACTCCTTTACAATGGGCATGCGCTATTTTATAACCGATTAGTTCGTAATTAGCAAGCCGGCTCTGCCCAAGCGGGGCCTCACGACTCAACCTTCACCACGGAGACACCCATGACACATTCAATCGCTAACGAAAGTATCTTAATAACCGGAGCAAATGCTGGGCTTGGGAAAGAGACTGCCCGACAGTTAGCATTGAAAAAAGAAACCAAAAAGGTGATTCTTTTTTGCAGAAATCGAGCGAGGGCAGAGGCAGCAAAAAAAGACCTTGAGGAGAAAACCGGGAAAAGGGTTTTTGAAATTCTTATCGGGGATGTTACGGATGCAAATTCTGTAAGAAGAGCAGTAGAAGAAATAAAGGAACCTATTGATGCAGTAATTTTGAATGCAGGTGGAGTAGTAGGGAAAACGGCTGCGGAAATTACGCCTTCCGGCATGAATCAATTAGCTGCTACAAATATCTTAGGCAATGTAGTTCTGGTGGACGAATTAATACAACGGGACATGTTAAAGAAAGCAGTCCTAGCAGTCAGTGCGGAAGCTGTTCCAGGAGTAAAGATGCTCGGAGTAAAACGAGTTTCAATGAGGACTTCTTCTGTAGATGAGTTTGCTGCTGTTCTTGATGGATCATATTTCGGCGATAAGTTCAATGCATTGCAAGCATACGCCTATGTCAAATATGCAGAAACCATGTGGACGTTATCCATGGCAAGAAAATATCCTCAGCTCAAATTTATCGTTGTGAGCCCAGGGAATACATCAGGAACTCAGGCACCAAATGCTCTTCCCCTGCCAATGCGGATTATGTTGAAGTACGTGATGATACCTATTGTATTCCCATTGATGGGCGACATGGTGCATACGCTGGAAGTGGGTGCAAAACGCTTCGTAGATGGCATCTCGGATGAGCGGTATAAAAGCGGCGTTTTTTATGCCAGTAAAGAGGGCAAGCTATCGGGGGACATGGTGGACCAGAGCACCTTTTTTACTGATTTGAAAAATACTTCATTTCAAGATAACGCCAACGAGGCAATTCATCGTTTCATAAATTAGGCGTTCGGAACCGACGTCTCAGGCCAATTCTTCGTCTCGGCTCAAGGGAATTGATCTGCGCTCTCCGTATTAGACCTGCGCCATGCCTCCATCGACGGCGAGATCTATGCCGGTGACGAAAGAACTTTCATCGGAGGCGAGGAACAAAACGGCGGCAGCGACTTCTTCGGGCTTGCCTCTGCGGCCGAGCGGAACTTCCGAGGCGAACTGAGCCGCCGCCTGTTTCACCTGTTCAGCGGTAAGGCCCGCGTTCTCCAAAGCCGGAGTTTCGATTGGGCCAGGACTCATCGAATTCACTCGAATCTTCCGATCCTTTAGCTCCATCGTCCACCCGCGAGCGAAGCAGCGCACGGCTGCCTTGGCAGCGGCGTAGGCGGTAAAGGCTGCATCTCCCCTTACGTTCGCGACGGAGGAGGTCAGGATGATCGAGCCTCCATCTTTAAAGAGGGGAAGGGCCTTCTGAGTCGTGAAGAATGTTCCCTTTGCGTTTAAGTCGAAGGTTTTGTCGAAATGAGCTTCGGTAGCCGCTGCAAGTGGTGCGACTTCACCCCAGCCAGCATTTGCGAAGAGGACGTCGATGTGACCGTGTTTCTCTTTCACGACGGCATAGAGCCGGTCCAAATCCTCCAACCGCGTGACGTCGCCCACGACCGTCGTGACGTTTTTCCCGATCACGGCGGCGGCCTCTTTCAGCTCTTTCTCTCGCCGGCCAGTGATCACGACGTGCGCACCTTCTTGCACGAAGCGCTTGGCTGTGGCCAAGCCAATCCCGCTGTTTCCGCCTGTGATTACCGCGACTTTTCCAGCCAATTTTTGTCCGTTGTTGCTCATATATGTTCCTTACGTTTTTCGTTTGTTTAAAATTTGAGATTTACGCTTTTCCACCAAAGCTGATGTAGTCATCGAGTTCACCGAACTCGAACATGGTTTTGATGTCCTCGCGGGTTTTCGAGAGCTTGCCGAGGTATTTGGCAAAGAAACTGAGTGTTTCGGCGTCACCTTCCAGTCCGCGTTTTTCCATGAAAGCAGACCAAGCCTCGATTTCCCACGGAGCGCGCGGGGTCTTGGAATGGATCTGAACCCATTTGAGGATTTCCCCGTCACCCTTGCCGGTCGCCAATTGCTTCAGTAAGGCATCGGGATCGAAGCCGAGAAATGTCACCAGACGTTGGTCGGTGGAGGAATTATAGATATATTCTCCATTCTTCCGGGCGAGGGTCGCCCGGCCCTTGTCGAGCATGCGGGCCAGGACCACGTAGCCGCCCAAACGAACGCGAAAGCTGCGGGGCGGGCGTTTAGTCAAATCAATAAAGTGGTGTCGAGTTTTCATGGTTTTCCTATTTTGAAACAGCTCGGTTGATCCGAGTCGGAAATGGGGACAGAGTCCGACGTCTTGGTTTTCATACTCTCTCCCTTGCTTCTCGGCGGCGGCGAAGACGCTGGACAAAGTGAAACTCAATGCCGGATAGAGGTGCACCGATCTCATGCATCGCACCGCCTAATCGAAGAGAGCCGAGGTCAATGGCGACCAGTCCGGTGCTGTTAATCAACTCAATGACACACTGTTTAGCTTCCGTATCGTCACCCGAGGTAAAAAGAACGGTGCGAGGTTTGTTGGGCGAAAAGTCCTGTATCCATGACATGGGCATGTTGCTGATCGATTTTACGAGCCGCGAACCCCTGGCCATCTCGGCGACAATCTCGCTCGATGTGCGCCCTTTTAACGCGGCCCGGGACCGGGCGACTCCCGTTTGGCTGAGATCGGGTTCGGCATCCTTATGGGCATTGGTCACATCCACCAATATTCGTCCTTGCCAATCGATGCCCGCCAGCGCTTCCGGAACATTGACCCAGCGCGTCGCGAGAATAGCCATATCGCACTCGGCTGACTGTCGTTTGGTTCCTGCGCGAGCACCCGGACCCAAGTCAGCGACGAATTCGGCCAGCGTTTCCGGGCCTCTGGAGTTGGATACGACTATGGTATGCCCCGCATTTATCAAGTGGCGGCCGATTGTACGCGTTACGTTACCGGCACCTATAAATCCTACTTCCATGGCTGACCTCTTTTCATTATCTATGTTGGCAACATCCGCCTTCCCGAGCCTTGATGCCAATGTTGGTTTGCGATTGCAGTGATGCGGATTTAGCATCACTATTTCAATCGTGCTGGAAAAGCTTCGCTTGTTCTTGGTCGTCCTTGAGGAAGGCGGCTTCCGTCGTGCGGCTGACCGTCTGCACATTTCTCAGTCTTCCATCACGCGACAGATGCAATCGCTCGAACTCGATCTCGGCGGGAGCGTTTTGGAACGAACATCGGCTGGGGTGCGTCCGACGAATGGAGGACAGGCCCTTGCCGAAAGGGCAAAAACACTTCTGGCAGATTTCGATTCAACCATGGCGGAAGTCCGCCGGCTGAATCGCGGAGAAAGTGAACGTTTGCGTATTGGCTACATAGCGTCAGCCGCCCAGGAATATCTTGGGCCGGCTTTGGCCGTGCTGCGGCGCACCTATCCGAAACTGAAAGTCAAAATGCTCGATCAAACGCCCGGCGAGATGATTATCGCATTACGCCAAGGCAAAATTGATTTAGCACTTACCCTGCATGGCACGGATCTGCTCTCGCGTGATTTCTATGCTCGTAAGTTGGCGACTGTTAGGAGCGTTGTTGCGCTTCCTGTCAGCCACCGGTTCGCAACCGAGAGACAGGTGTCTCTTTCACAATTAAAGGGCGAAACGTTCGTGAGGGGATCGGAAGATGTCCTGCCGGGATACACGCAGAGGGTCGTTCAGTTGTGTCGTAAGTATGGCGGCTTTCGTCCTCGTCTGGGCACCATTGGCAGAGAAGATGGTCTTGTGGAAACCCTCGCCATGGCAGCGAATGAAGAAATGATTTCGATTCAGCCAGCCTTCATTTCTCACTTGAAAGTTCCGAACGTCGTACTGGCTCCCGTCGCTGACGCGGGTGCAACCTGGGATTTGTTCGTTGTTTGGCAGCGGGGCAAAATTGCCGGCCCATTGCGGACCTTGCTGAAGGAACTAAACCTGAAATCTCAATAAATCACCTGCACGGCGTTGGTAAAAACGCCAAATCTGGAGTTGAGGGAACCGTGGTTCCACCGGCGATGAAAATTGTGCCCGGTTGAGCTGCCGCTATCCTTGCGGTTCCACCGTCGGTCGCCTGAGTTAATGTGAAGTTCTTCATACCGTCCCCCTTTGTCACCGCCTGCTTAATCAGACCTTTCGTATAAAAGGTCCCATTATGGCTGCTAATGGCTTACGGCGACGATTCATAACGAGCTACCGAAAGTGCTCACCATCGAGAATAGCGAGGAAACGGCCATGGTGGCCGAGCATTGGGTGGCAACCCAATCCAACTTGTAGCTTCGTCGCATTCCTCAGCAGTCAAACCATCCAGATACGTGTCGCCGATAAAAGGGCGACCGACAGGATCACGATTACGCTCTGCGAGGACGACCACAGCACCACGAAACCAGCACTCGTTGATGCTGGTTGTCACCGGCCAGCCCTTGTTGTTGAAGTTATCATCAGCAACGATGACGAATAGCGGGTTGGAAGTAAGGCGCCGCGTTATCTCAACGTGACAATGGCCAGACTGATCGCCGATGAGTGGTCGCAATTGATCAATGGTAATGCCGGAAAAAGGACGCCGCTCGATGCTGATGCTCTTGGGGACAGCGGTAACGTGGAGGTAGAATTTGTCAGTGGAAGTCGTCATAAATCAAAAAGAAATTATTAAAAGCAATGGCGATAACGTCGCATCACGGTGAAGAACAGAAGCTAATCGTGACTTACCTGGAATCATCCCGCCTACCCAATCCAAGGCCAAATTTGTTAAGGGACATGTGAGATCAGGGTATAAAAAAGAGGACACGCCACCCCGAACGATTTCGGCAAGGCCAGCAAACCGGACCGTGATTCTTCATGGTTCGTCGTGATTCGTCATCGTTACCTTGCCAGCCATCATTGCAAACAGGCCCGGTCGCCCTGCCTGTGGCACCGCTCCCAGTGATGTTGGTTCAAAGTGGCAACCGTGACGGCCTGCGGCGGCGTTCCTTGCCGCATCCGTCACCGTTGCCTTTGCTCATTGTTCGTGGTGATTGGATTCGGTCAGCCATTCGGCGCTTATTTGTGGTCATTCTTTTCATGGTGGTCGTGCGCGTTTTGCTTCCCAACCGCCCCCAGCTTTTGCTTTTAAGGGGCGGTTGGGCTTCAAAACGCTTTCTTGTTGTGGTTCGTGGTGATTTTCCGTGCTGCTGGCCGTCGTGATGATGATCATTCGCGACGTGGCGCGATGGGCAGCGGCAACCAGCATGATCGTCAGTTGCCGTCTCATGGTTCGACTTCGCGATTTTGATGGTCAGCTTTGGTTCGCCTCCTGTTTCTCTTCGCCCTGTTCCGGCGCTGCTTGCTGTGCCGTCTGCTTGAACTGGATGATCTTTTCTTCCTTCTGCGCTTCGTAGAACTCAAGCGGCATGACGGCTACTTGTGCTCCATCGGCATAAGCGGCGTGAATGGCTCGTGACTTGTGACCGAGATGGTTCATGGCTTCGCGCTCAGGCATGCCGGCCGCGCGTGCCCGTTGTGCCCAGGCGTAGCGGTAGGAATGCAGGTTTCGTCCCTTGATGCCGAGCGTCTTGCACCGCCGCCAAAACTCGGTGGAACGGTGATTGGACTTCTCATTCTTGAACGTGGGGAACAGGTAACCCTTTTGCGGCAGTTGCGCGAGGATCGCCGAGATGCGTGGTCCAATTCGCAGGAGACTGTCGCCACCATCCTTGTTCACCAGCTTGCGGCGGCTGAACCTGATCACGCCTTGTTTGAGATCGACCTGATCCCAATGGAGGCAGGCGATGTCGGTCTGACTGCCACCCGTTTCCCATAGCATCTGGTAGTAAAGCCTGCGCTCCGAGTTGCGCTCCTTCGCCACGATGCGCTCGTGTTCGTCCTCCATGATCGCGGTGAACTTCTTCTTCCGCATCGCCGGCCATCCAGCTTTGGCCATGATCGGGGAAATCAACCAGCCAATATAGATCGCGTAGTTGTGCAACCGGCGCAAGTAATGGTGAGTCGAATTGCCCGCCTGCTTGTGCTCAAGGGCGCTGAGCAGGTGGCTTGCCTCGGTGTCGATGAGCTTGGTCATTTTCAGGGCGGCAAATGGACGGCTGCGGAACGCCCGCTCCTTCCGCTCGCGGGTCGATTCGACGCCTGATTTTACGTAGTGCTCCATCACATCGCTCCATGTTCGCGCCGCAAACTCGGGCGAGGCGGCGGAGAGGTAAACCTTCGCCATACCTTTGTTCAAGGCCGGTTGTTCGACGGACTGGTTCTTGGCTGCGAGCAGCTTTTCCGCATGGTAGCGTTGGGTTGTTTGGAGGCTTTCCTTTTGGCCGGTTTGTTTATCGAGGCTGTAGTAGATGCCGTAGGCGCGGCGGACGAGACGGTAACGATTTCTCACGAGGCTTTCTCCGGTACACTCGAAAGCCTATTCGTTTCTGGGACATACGGTTAATGGGTAGTGGGTGATTAGTGCCGGAGTAGTAGAAGGCTAGTGGCCGTCTAGTGTCTGTCGGCAAGAATTGTACCCTGTTTTGTACCCTGTCGGCCCCTTTTCGAGCCCTTTTCGGAGAGTGGCCCCTTGTCTATCAGCGACTTGCGACAAGGGCTCCGGAGGTAGGGCTCGAACGAATGAGCACGCCTACCACAACCATTTATAGAAGACAAGTCGTTGCGTTGCAAGCGAATTCGCATTTACTCCAAATTTACTCTTTCCCTACTTTTGCCCACTTTTCTCTGGCAGTTTCTCTGGCAGTTTACTTGAGCCTCCATTGACTTTTCGAACCTTCCAGGTCTTAAATTTATATTGTTAAACTACGCATTATGCGTATTTTAACGGTCATAATGCTGAATCAAGATAATCTCAACCAAGCGCTATCCTTTCTCGAAGAAACCTTGCGCGCCGCTGGAGCGCCTGCCGTCACTTTGGTCGTTTGTGGTGGCTCCGCTTTGATTGCCCAAAACTTGATTTCCCGCACGACCAAAGATGTTGACGTGGTCGCTCTGCAAGACGCATCGGCCAAGCTGATTGATGCCCACCCCTTGCCGGATTACCTGACCGCAGCGGCCCAACACGTGGCCAAGGAACTGGAACTTCCCGACAACTGGCTCAACGACGGACCAACGGACCTTTTCCGGGCGGGGTTACCCTCCGGGTTTGAAGATCGCATGATCTTGCGTGAATTTGGCTCCCATCTGCGGGTGTTTTTCGCCAGCCGCTACGATCAAATCCATTTCAAGATTTATGCTGCCGCCGACCAGGGACCGGGACGCCATCTGAACGATTTGCTGGCCCTTCATCCGACAGAGGAGGAATGGCTGGCCGCCGCCCGCTGGACTTTGACTCACGACGATTCGGAGGCATTTCGTCTGATCCTGAGAGATATGCTCCATCAACTCGGTCATGAAACTGTCGCTGCCCAACTTTAAGAAAGAGTTTCTCGACCACGTCCTGGAGTTTTTGTGGGACCAGTGGTCGGCCATTGGTGTTTCCGGTCATGCCGGAAATCCGAAGGGGCGGGTCATTGACCCGGAAGCCCTCCTGATTTTCACCACGGTCTTCGGACGCTATGAACCGCGTCTCTTTGACGAGGTGCTCGACTGGTTGCGGCTCAACGGCGATCTGATCAATTTGCAGCGCTTGAACAATCTTTACGAAGATCATGATTTTGGTGACCTGAACGTGCTCGCGGCGATGGCCGACCAACTGGGAGATAAAGCCGTACTGCGCAAATGGAGGCGAGTGGCTGCACTCTTGGACCAATATGGCGGGAACAAACCAGCCCCCCTCTTTCGGGCGCACGACGGATCAAGCTTGCCCATCTTTGGCCCCCACGAAGAACGGTTTGCCAAATTTGCGCTCATTCGTGGCAAATTTGAATTTCGTGGGTTGAGTCAGCGGCCTAACCCCACCCATCCAGAAAATCTGCTCTTTAAATTGCGTTCGTTTTTTGGACTGAATGCGCGGAGCGAGGTGATTCTTTATCTCTTGACCCATTCAATCAGCCATCCACGCCGCATTGCGGAACAGATCGGTTACAGCCCCCGAACGGTGGAAAATACCCTGAACGAAATGGAGCTTTCTGACAAAGGGAAAGATTCCGGTCTGGCCCAACTGGACCTTTTTGCTCTCTTCCCTGCACCGGGTTTGGAAGGTGATCGAGCAGCCGGGCGTGGCCGACGGTTCGGCTTTATTGCAAGCTTCCGAAATGCGGAAAGCGCTGGAGAGAATTTCCCGTGAAGCCGCTCCCGCTGGTCATCAGCAATGGTTTAGCTTCCCGTCCGGTCTGACGGGAGAATCCTACCTGGAAGCGGCCTTGCAGGAGACCTTGTCGGTTTTTAAACAATTGTAGGAGTGACTGTGTCAAAAACCGGATACCCTATCATCACTGATTTTCCCGACGTATTAATAAGGGGCCTTTCCAATTTCTCCACTTGCCCGATCAGGTCGCCGCGTCCATCAATCCTCACAAGCATGCCTTGCTTGTCCACCGGCCAAATGGCGGAAATTCCTAAAGACCGAACCATTTCGTGAATTCGTTCAGCGCTTATTCAAGATCCTCCTCAACAAAGTGACTATTTCTTGAATGGTAGGCCCCCGTATTTGCGGCGGTTTCAGGCTTTCGGCGAATTCTCTCCAAATAAACAACGTCATTTCGGCCCCGTCGAAGCCGGTATCCTTGCCGCTCGTGTAAACGCCAGGCGTATAAAACTGCTGCAAGGCGTGGTAACGGGGATCATTGCGAAACGCCTCTGCCACCCAGCCATAAACGGGGATAATATGGAAATGGAGATTATGCCCGCCCATGTGACCGTAACGAGCCACGTAAAGATGCAAGGGATGGAGGTGCTTTTCGATTGCCTTTGTAACCTTGGCCAGAAGAGGCCCCATCTCAATCAAGGCCTCTGCGGCAATCGCGGAAAAGCTTACGGCATTCAGGTCTTTGGGGGCCATCATCAGATAGCCCGGTAATTTGGCATCCACGCGCTGGTTAATTCTCCAGTGCAGGCTTTCAAAGACAACGAAATCTTGAGGAGGAATAAACATGGACGGTTAATTTACCGGCAAGTTTGGCGTAACCGGTGAGGTCGGAGCACGCCACGAGAGCTTGAATGATTGTCATGATCTATCCCTTTCGTATTTTGTGTTGCAGCGGTCCATACGTCCGCCAAGGGAGGGATTAATCGCCAGTCCGTGCGTCTGGCAGTTGAAAAATACTTCTAGAATTTCGCACGCGTGTCAATTCCGCGCAGAAAACCGGGGTTAACTCAGCGGATACAGCTTATGAGGATGGTGAAAGCATTTTCGCTGTAAGAAAGCTTTGGCTCGCGGCAGCGGATCGGCCAAATACTGGCTTGGCGCCCGGTAGTTGAATTCCTCAAAAAAGGCAGGGGTCATAAAATCGTGCAGTTCGATAATTGTCGCCGTCCATCCCGGAAAAAAGCGCTTCATCTTGCGACAATAGTGTTCCAAGAAGAGCGCTTTGGCGGAGAACCCATGATAGTCGAACACCGTATCCTCAGTTGCGGCATAAACATGACCTCCTCGGAATCCGGAATTGGGTAGGATCATGTAAGGTCGGTATTCCCGATCGGGATATTCTTGCAAAAAGACATGAACGAGAATATGGCACGCTCCAGAAGCGAAAAACGCCTTGTCCCCTCGTTTCCAGCTTAGGGCCTGATCTTTCTTTTGGGCTTCGGTGCGGAAGATCATATTTGTGCGGCCAGTTGCTCAAGAATAGATCGGTTATCCTAGAAGCCAACTTAATGCCCTGGGAAGTTCGTCCTTCCATGGCTTGATCTCGTGACCTCCTTCGTACAAATCGTAATGCACAGTGTGACCCTTGGCCATCAATGCCGTGGCAAGACGCTCGCAAGCGGAAACCTGGGCAACGTCTTGACGCAGCCCCGTAGGAGGATGTGAAACGCCAGATTCAATCTCCTTGTCGCCCACGCTTAACCAGAATTTGCTTCTGCTGACAGGCATTTGATCGAGGGTGTTAGTCAGCCATTCGTCTTTCCACCAAAAAGAACCTGAGTGGCTCAGGCAATAAGGGAACACCTCTGGACGGGTAAGCGCCAAATAAGCTGATGCGAGGCCACCGAGGCTCGGACCAGCAATAAAATGGTTATGTTCTGGAATTGCACTGTTTTTCTCTCGCAGCCATCCGACAACATCTGTTGCAATAAAGTCGGAATACCTTGGATTACACGTCAAGTCATGGTGTCTTGCCTCACCATTGAGATGGGAAACAAAGACACAAAGCATCGGGGAAATGACGCCACTCTCCTGTAAGGTGACGAGAGTTGCGGGCGCATCCATTTTGTTCGCGTAGTATTCACCATCTAGGAAAATTGCTAATCTTTCAGGTACACCATGCCTGGCGTTCAAGACCCATACCTTTCGCGAGTATTCGCCTGATGCACTCTGTACGATGTGTTCTTCCGTATGCATTTTTCTTCTGAATCAAACGCGCGTTTCGGAGCATTGAGCATTTTAAGTTTTGCTAGAATCATTCACGAGGCGCTGAAGCGTCTGGGCTATAAAAGGAACTTTCCCCTCCGTGTAGGCCTCGCGATCAGATGAATGCATCTCCGCCAAACGATGCTTCAGGTCCGAGTAGGCACGTGCAAGCGCAGGATCTGAGCGGAGACCATCCCGAAAGGCGATGCGCTCTTTCCACAAGCGACTTCGATACGGAACAAGATGAAGATGATGCGTCCGAAGGGAAGGATTCGGTTTGCAAAACCAGTGCATGACGTCCGTGCGGTAGGGGGCATATTGATATTCGATGCCTCGAAGGGCAAAGATGGCTTCTTTTGAGGTATCCAAGCTTTCGATGGCGGCCATGATATCAATCACTGGTTTTGCCGAGAGTCCAGGAACCGCCGTGCTGCCAATGTGCTCAATGGGACCAACAAGCCACGGTGCAAGCACAGGGTTCAATAACGCTTTTTCGGTCTCGAAAAGATGAGGCCACGCTGGATCATATCCAACGATGTGTACTAGGGCGTCGCTGATTGTCGTCATGAGCTTATTTTATGAGTTAAGGTCGCTAAGGTGGCTGTGGGACTTAGCATACTTACACGCTATCCAACCAGATTAGCGAATCGCCCGCACTCTTGGTTTCATAAACTGTACCCAGATCACGCTTAAGTCGTTCCAAGCCGTTTGCATGTTCCTCATCGCTAAGCAGTCTAAACATGGAAAAGTTCTTTTCCTCTACGGTCCTGACCAGGGGGGCGGATACAACAGCGGACGCAGGGGCTGGCCTTATTTCCACAGAGCATAGGCGAAAACCGACAGCTTCAGCCTGATGAACGATATCTTGTATGTCGGGATATCGCCGCTTTTCATTTTTTGCAAGCGACGGAAAATATTTATTGTAAAAACGTGCCTCGATTTGAGCGTGCGACTCGGTAACAACGCAAAGTTTCCCTTGTTGCTTGAGAACTTTTCTTATCGTCTGAAACATGCGCCCTAAGTCGGGCACATGATGGATGACGTCCGTCATGTAAGCGAAATCGAAAAAATCATCTGGATAGGGGATTTTCCCATGATCACCCGGTTCAATGATCAGCTCGGTATTCTTTTCTTTTGCCCTGATTCGCATGCCCTCAGAGGGTTCAACGCCATAGCACCGGCTGCCATAATTGGTCTGAATAAGATGAAGATAATTCCCCGTCCCGCATCCAAAGTCCAAAACAGCAGTCGCGTTTGAAAAATGAACGGTTTTATGGAAAAGGGCGATCAATGCTTCCGAAGCATTGCGGGTGTTATCGTAGCTTTTTGAGGCTGCGTTATAATCGATCATAATTGCGGCTGCTTTTTTTGAAACAAATTCACGCTTCGCGGTAAGAAACCAAAACGCGCGTAAAAGCCAAGGGCATCGGTGTTTTCAAAGAGAACAATCACCGACTTTGCTGTTGCGCCGCATTCGTCCAGCCACGCCAGAGAAAGCTTCATAAGGCTCGTTCCGATTCCTGAGTTGCGGTAATCCTCCTCAACAAACATGGAATCGATTTCACCCCCGCCAGAAGATGTTGTCGATACGATGCTATAGCCTATCGGATTTTGAATACCAGAAGCAGTTACGAGAAGAATGTGAACCCTTTTGTCATCTCCGAGTAATTGTGACTTCCGATCCTGAAAGCGGCGGGCGTTAAGTTCTTCTGAAAAGTTGGATGAGATGCCAGCATGGTGGGCATTAAGCTTCTCCCACAGCGGTTGAAGCAAGTCGATCTCCCCTGTATCAAGCACGGTGTATTCAACGGCTAAGTTCAACTGCGATGACATAAAATGATCAAGGGGATGTAATCGAGTATTTTACCGCCGCCCTCTCGTTCTCATTCCAATAAGGCGCGAGATTTTCAGGATAAACAAACGTCTGTTCCAAGTGCATACCAGATTTTTCCATGACACGCCGAGAGCCTAAATT
>Ga0335072_10009862_pt1 | contig 13769 bp, 18 predicted proteins | sample Lox_Sample_21_FD_206725 | JGI IMG/M metagenome (GOLD analysis project Ga0335072, IMG submission 206725) | Soil microbial communities from Loxahatchee National Wildlife Refuge, Florida, United States - Lox_Sample_2.1 | ecosystem: Environmental > Terrestrial > Soil > Wetlands | place: USA...
CAGGGATAAACACTAAAATCACAGGCTTGATATCTTAGGATTTGCTCATGCGATGGAGGCCAAGCAAGTTCTTGTAAGTACACGATTTTTGCCCAGCCTTGGCATGCTATTGCTAATTTGGTCAAAAAGACGCTGGAGGACAAACTCGCCGCGTTGGAAGCAAAGATCGCGATTCTGGAAAAGAGACATGATGAACTTCACCAACGAATTTTCACAGTGACAGAGAACTCGTCTGGGAAAGCAAATGAAGTTGCCCAGGTGCGTATTGCTATATGCCATAAATGCGTTACATAGGTTTGTCCGATTTATCGTACTAATTAATTCAGCTTACCATTGTTACAAACGGAGACTTAAGGAAAGAAGATGTAATGGAGATGCAAATCTACTATGATGACGAGTAAACTGACCTGAAAGACATCCGCAGAGAAGACTCCTACTGGTCCAGTCTCCCGTGCCAGGGTCCTCCTGAACAAGCCAGACCCTGAAACCGGAGAGAGAAAAGACCAGCTTCCAAGTGACTCATCTCCTGCTATTACACGAGACACTTCGCACGCGTTCACATTACGCAAGAACTTCTATCAAAATGAAGGAAATGACGGAGAGATTGAGATAAACGACCTCGGCCTATGGAAGTTACTGAAAGATCTGCTTCGTCACTATCCCTATCACACGTTTCAAGGTGATCCTGTTACCCTGTATTCTCCCTATGAGCCGCTCATCCTGAACTGGGAGAAGCTGGAGTCCGCTGCAATGACACCACCTAACGCCGGGGAAGATGAGCAAGCCCGGGCGGATTTGAAGCTTCTTCTGGACACCATCCTTAGTGGATCTGGTGATGCGAAACTAGACAAATTCTTCAGAACACGCGCGTCCAATAGGGAACAAAAGACCGTAACCTTCGAGACGCTTTGGACAATATTTCCTCCCGGCACTATCGTTTACGGAAAACCATTCCAGAAGGAAGATCAGCTTTTTATTGTTCAGGATAATCGCGCAACATGGCCTGATATCTCCCGTCGCAACCCTACATGGGGACTCGATGCCTGGACTTATGATTGGAATGGAAAGGTATTCGGGCGAAAGTGCCTAAGACTCGACTTTGAGCAATTTGAAGGACATAAACCAATCACTTCACTTCCCTATTATCCTTTTGAGCTTCATGAGAATCGCGAGGTTATTGAAAGTCAATTGAAAAGACGCGGAATGAAATATCGAGAGTTCTGTACTGCCAAACGAGGGCAGCGAATGTTCAAGTACAATGGAGAAGCAATCTTTGGTAAGAAAGGGTTCTCTGGAGTTCAGGGTGACGATGATCAGGTTGGTTAATCAACGAAGAAATACTCATAAATTAGTGCTCATGTTCATAGGAAACGGAGGATGGGTTATCACGTTCAGGCCTCGACTTTAAAACCGGATCTGGCGGGAAATCGTTAAATGTAAGTATAGTACCGAAGCCTTATCAAGAAAAGGAACTAACTTCGTTCTAGATTGATAGCACAGTCATGGTGGACTTCGAATCCTATTTCCGTTATGGTCCTGCAGTTGCCCGAGTGGGAGAGCTGGTGCCAGATGAGGAAAATGTCGAATGTGACTGTCAAGATTGCCGGGAGAATGTTGAACTGGCAGCCTCGTATAGGGTGAAATACGATAAAGCCACCGGTCAAGAAGATGACTGGGAAGATGAGCAATACATGTTGTGTCCCCCAAGGGTACTTGGGTATATCCTGCGGGATAAACAATGGGCTCAGCTTCAGGTCACTTTGATCGACGAGATACCAATGGAGGATAACATTAATGCTTGGACTTCTAAGTTGCAGCTCGCTGGAGAAAAAGGTGGAGCAAATATCAAAAAGCTCCTGATGAGTCTTGTAAAGAATCACGGATCCGCAGAACCAACGTCGGGAAAGGATCATTACCAGATGAACGATATAGTCGTTAACAAAGGAAAGGGCCTTGTAATACTCCTTTACGGTTAGCATTCCAAATTTCCACCTGAAACATTCACTTCTAACTTCTATCACATCAGGGCCTCCTGGTGTTGGCAAGACATCCACAGCGGAGACAGTTGCAATTGCTGCGCGCAAGCCCCTATTTTCTGTCAGCGTGGCAGATGTGGGTACTAAAGCAAAGAATGTGGAAGCAAATCTGGCAAAGATCTTCGACTTGGCCACAACGTGGGAAGCTGTTCTTCTCATGTGAGTTTTGCTACATTAAAAAGTCAAATATTTTGAGCTAATAGGAGACGTAATAGTGATGAGGCCGATGTTTTCTTGGAGAGTCGAGGGAAAGGTCCTGGAAGCAATACAGAAAGGAATGCTTTGGTCTCAGGTAAATAAGTCCAGAATAAACTTGGTATCAAGAGCACAACTGACTAGCACAGTATTTCTTCGGGTCCTCGAATATTACAAAGGTGAGATGTAATTTTAAAAAACCCCCCCATCGCGCTATCAGTAACACTAATCTTTTCAGGAATCCTAGTGCTCACAACTAACCAAATTGCACAATTTGACGTCGCTGTGCAATCTCGTATTCACATCGCTATTAAATACGAGAAACTAGATAAAGTCCAAACTCTGGCTATCTTCAGGCAATTCTTAGAACAGTTGAAGGGTCAAGGCCTTGTCAAAAATATGGACGGTATTCTTGATTGGCTTGAAGATGATGTGTGGAGTATTGGCTTTGACGGGCGACAAATCCGCAATATCATGTCATCGGCGCTTAGCTTGGCACGAGCCGATCATAGAACTCAGCTCGAGAAGAATGATATAAAAATGGTAGCAGGTATTGTCAAGGACTTCAAGAATGACTTTAGATCTCAGTACGAGAAGTACATAAACGATCAGAAGGGGTTGATAAGCTGAGAGAATAGGATATATATCTTAACCTGTGGGCGTAGGAATTTCTAATGTTGAAGTTTTGGTTGAATAAGGTGGCCTGGAGTTGAATTCTCCTAGATATACAGTATAAAATATAAATTTCCATTGCTCAAAGTGCTTAGCTCCTTGCAGCTTTCAAGGATCTTGGACCTTAATTATGATCTTACCCCGTGCTCTTTTAGTTAACATCCGGCCATACGCCTATCCCACTTCAGTATTTCTCTTTCCCAGTTTTTAAGAAAATAAATCAATAGAAAATTCAAACATACTCTCAAAGCTTCCTCCATACTCCAAGATGAATCGACCGCAATCTCAAAGCAATCCTCCTCTGCCAATTCCGCCAATTTATCCAGGCCAGGGAGCGACGCGAGTGCAGTAATTTGTACATATGGTCTGTCAACACCTCCAAGCAGGCGTGGCCATAGCATGTTTTGAAGCATGCAACTGGAGGCGTACAGTAAACTGGAAATGAAGTACGATGCGAATGCTATACCTACGGTGACGAATAGCTTTGCCGGGCGCAAGACAGAATGGGGAGTGAGTGAAGAGTTTTTGGACACCATAGGCGTCGATTATAACGTCGAAGGGGTCTTTTGAGTATTTCGTTGCCATGAACTTGTGTACGGGTGCGTTTGCTACGTAATCGATTACCTAGACAACACATGAGCATGAGGTCTGATTTTAATGCAACCAGCCCCATAGAATATTGGAGCCCATTAAATTAGGAATTAGCTCCTAACTATCTGAGAGTATTCAATAGATTCTAAAATACATGCCTCATCAACACCCAACTCCTTCACCATCTCAACATTACCTCCTGAACAAATCACCACTACTATCCCTCCTCACCCACAGCTTAGCGAACTGAACAACAATCGATCCAACATCTCCACTAGCAACAATAACAAGAACTCTATTCCCCTTCTGTATCTTTGCACTATCCATCAGTACTAGAGCCGTACAACCCGAAACACCAAACCCAAGGATTCCTACATAGCTGTGGCTCATCTTACAAAGCCCCAGTAATCTAGAGAAATACAGTAAGCTCAAGCATTGTTCCAATACATGCGATAGTTAATTTACAGCAGGCGGAAGCGCAGATCTTGAGGGAAATGTTCATACCATTAAAGTTCAATGCAACCTGTTCTTTAGTCGGGCCATTGCTCGCTCCGAATCAAACCAGTTGGATCTCGACGGTCTCTACCTTCCCAAATTCTTCCACCATCCCAATATCAAAAATCATGCCCTTTCCAATCCTGTGGTATTGTCGTAATCCACAACGAGCCACAAACAGAACATTTGCAAGAAGATACCCGTCAATCAGCTTCCAGATTCCGCGGCTACCTTTGCTTTCATGCACAGATACCAACACGGCTTCCACCATGCTCCGTTCGTAACTCTCGAACTGCTTCCTCGCTTCCGGCCGATTGATGCTAGCCTGTCTCTTCCCTCGCTGCTGAGCCTGAAACTAGGCAGTTTTGACACTTTATGATGTCTCGCCTTGAAAGTGAACGAAGGACCAGACTTGGTTGTTAAACATGTATCCATGAAATGATCGTGAGCCTTTCGATCGTCAAGCCTCCTCTCCAATCGGTATGCCAACTCTCGTATCAGCTTCGATGTCGTGCAAAAATTACGCTTGGCCTCGACCAGCCAACATGACAAGGAAGATTGCTACCATGCGTAGTCCTGATAGAACACCTGGAGTGAAACCGCTCCCACACCTCTTCTCTCCCTTATATCACGATCGTCAAACTCCCTCCCTTGCCATCGCCGTCTCGTGCCTATGGTATCAGCTAGGATTCCGCCAACCTGTGGTCATTTCCCTGAGGTCTCAACCGCTTCTAGTTACCACTTCTTGCATCGACAAGCGCCTTCAACTCGTAATATCTGCAAGTCTGCCGTGCACTGTGAACATTTCAGTTGCCGTCCGAATCCGACCCTCCATAAAATTTTCACCCATGTGTGCGCACTTACGCCAGGCCTCTTCACAGCTGTTGGGTGGGCCAGCCCAACCATGAAAGTGTGGCGCGTTCTCCATCCATATTCGCAGACTTCCGCGCCTCACGGAGGTCGAATCAGCTGATGGCGTTGGGTATGCGGGGGCCGATGGGCGTGGGTGCCGTGGGTTGATGGACGCAAAAGGATACCGAATGCGAGGAGCATTTCGATCCTCTAGGCGGCCGAAATGCACAGCAAAGGCCTGTCTGTTCGGTCCCTCGCTGCTGAGCCTAAAACTAGGCAGTTTTGACACTCTATAGCTTGAGGATCCTACTGACGATCGTTTCTGAGTCTCCTAGATGCCTCGTCTTGAACGTGAACGACCAGACTCAGTTGTTAAACATGTATCTGCTGCATGCATCGCCACTATAGACGCCGGATGTTGGTTAGGCGGAGGGGCTGTCTTGGCCATTCTGACATGATGGCGCTATCTTTGGATACAGGAAGCTATTCCCTGAAGCCATGGACCACGGGGCATCATCAAAAGCGGCTACCGTGCGAGAAGGACGGCTTTCTACTGTCTGCCTTGCGCTATTCATGGCGATGGGAGCAACAGAGTCAGCACCTGGTGGAGACGATACGTTCGCAGAGTAGCATGGACGAGAAGAGCCCCGCTCACAATTGACTGTGTGCGCTCTCCCAACCGCCAAGCATTCAGCTGTTCAAGGGAGTAGCAACAACGGCACCGGGATTACGCTCCATCAACGACACACTGTGCCTCGCCATCAGCCCACAACTGCTCACAGCCGCCCCTGAATGTGTCATTCATTCAAGCATGCATCGGCGATGGCGGCCGCAAAGGGGGAAGAGGATGCCAACACATGACGCGTCAATGGTCGTAGGAATGAAGGTGACATCGCTGAGAGTGCAAGGCAGACTAGCAGCTGCTAGGGACGCGATTAAACATAAAAGGAGCCTGTTCCCTTCAGGCTGACCTAGAATAGTGACTGGTGCTGAGGAGCCGGTCCTACTTGAAGGCCCTATTCCATTTCCAGACAAGCTTGCATGTCTTGCCTCCAAAGTGAATTTCCCGTCTAACAATGATCGCAGATTTGATTGGCAATCTCAAGTTGTATTATGGAGACAGAACCTGAAATGACATGCAGTAAGCATGGAGATGCAGGCAGTTGAAAATGGTACCTATTTTTCTGGTACAGCCGGGATACCGTTCTTCACGGCAATACGGAGCTGTAGTTCGCTGCATCCTAAATAACTCCTGCCTCCAACCACCCCTACCCAACGTTCCTCCCCTTGCGACTCTGTATTAATATGAGTGTATCCAATACAATTCATGGCTATTCAACCTGGATCAATTCTGTGTCTCTCTCTCCAAAGTACCGTCAATCCTTCTCTATTACCTCGTGTTCCCATTGGTTACCCAAAAGGACCATCTCAGTTTGTGTCCCTGATCAAACACTTACTAAAGCTCGGTGAGAACTAGGCATTTTCTACCTACCTTTAACTCCGAATAACTTGACATTGCATTTGCAAAGAATCCAATTCCAGTTGCTCTACTGTTCTACAGGTATGGAAATTCAACTCTTAGCCTTTGGTTTTGGGCGGAGTTCTGGTAACCGGCGAAAAGGTTTTGCTTGAAGAGGATCACGGGCTTTCTCGACACGGTACTGAGCGGCTGCAAATATGTTCGCATTCATTTGCAAACCTTTCAGTTTTGTTTGTGCAGTCCAAGTTGTCAAGGAGGGAGGAGCTTGGGCGGAAATTCGGGCGACGGGTGACGGCAAGGCATCTGGCAAGACAGGGAAGGTGGAAGATGCGTAGCACTTATCGATAGTTATCCGTCTCTCAACATCGAGAGTCACCATTTTGGCCAGATCACCTCCACCGCGGCATGCATCCTCAAGCCTCTTGCACCACTCTCCAGACATGCAGATATGGTTTGTCAGGTCAGGCAGTTGGTCCAGGGCCAAGCCAGTTAACATTTCGTAGATAACAACACCCAACGACCAAATGTCGACTCGGAAGTCTTGCTGGGCGCCAGAACATACCTCGGGTGCCCAGTAGAGTGGAGTTCCAACAAAAGTCGCCTTTGAATCTATCTCTTTGGAGAAGCCAAAGTCGGCGAGACTGAAGATGGGATTTGAGAAAATATCCTTGAAAAGGATGTTTTCTGGCTTGATATCTCGGTGGATGATTTGCTTTCCATGCAGATAGTGCAGGGCACTAATGATGTGCTTAGAGACATGAATAATCTGCTCATTCGTCATTTTAGTACCCTTGCTCCTCTTCTCTTCCAAAAAACCGCGTAGAGACCCATCGGCAGCAGACATGAATATTTCGACTGGCTCTCCAAACTCCCAGCCCTGCGAATGCATGTATTCAATGATGTGAGGCTGTATCTGATCGTGAGCCAATGCCTCAAATATACTAAATAGTTCCAACTCACATGTGATAGCTTGGCCAGTAGTTCAACTTCGCGCTTGAGGGTTTCCTTTGTCTCCTTTTCTTTCTCTTTTTGTACATTTATGATCTTGACAGCCATTATACCACCCCACTGAAGATCAATGACTCGGCTCACACGTCCGAAACTTCCTTTCCCTAGGTACTCAAGCTCATGGTACGTTACCGAATCACGGATCTTATTTTCAGGTACCCGAGGTGTTTGAACCCGAGTTTGGTAACGAGTTGGCGGAAGATTCAACGTGGGCAGGGTCAGCGTACAATCGGTGGGTACTTTCCTCGTGGCCAACGCCTTCTTCTCTTCGGTATACCGGTTCCACCACCCATCTAACACGATTAGCGTGGAAAATATAATGATAGCATCAAGTTTACCTCTGTCTGCGAAGCGAAGTAGAAATTCAGCAGGCCCTATGACGAAGTCCCAAGCGCCTCTCTCGAGAACTGCCCGTTGTCTGGGAGTGCCGGAGAATATGCTTGGGAATTCCCATAGACTAGAGCCAATCTGCCGAGGACGGATGCTCGTTGTACCGCTCGAAGAATCGTCTCGGATCATGAGAGTGTTCTTTGCCAAAAAGAATTGGCACTGCTTTCGTGAGAACCGCCGTGAAAGTTGTTCTGGGAGTTCTGGAGGGTCGCAGACCACACTGCAATCCCTTTCCCTTCCAAACGACAATATACAGTCGGGTTTGAAATAGTCGTTGAAAGTGACACTGATCATATTCGTACCATCTGCACTGGGGGTCACCCACTCTCGGTTCCGTGTGTCGTTGACAATTGCTCGTGCCACATCATTCTCTGGAGAAATCAGGAACCAACGCCCATCTGCCATAGGAACAACTGATGATGTCTTTCAATAATTGCAAGAAAACGAAATGAACAACAAGAAATCTGGAGGGAGAGGATAGGGATAGGAATAGGGAGAGGGACATGTCGCGACGGAGGATGGCACTTGAATGCTTCAGAGAGAGCGGCTGCCTATCCGATAAGCGCTTGGCACGAGAGTTCGAAAACAGGGCAGTGCTCGCTTGCATGGCTGAGTGGATTGGTCAGCATTTTGGTCGTGGTTCATGTCTTGCCGCCTAGATATTTCTTTCCATCAACAAACATCAATCCGTCGACAACTCTACCTTTCCTGTCCTCTATTCACGAAGGGCGCAATCACACAAGCTCCCACATATGGCGATGGATTTGGACATAAATGCATTAGAGAGCAAACTCAACGCCGCGTGGGACAGGTCCTCTAAAGATCCCATCTCCCGTCGCGCATCGCCATCGCTGGCTAGTACCTCCTCCGAAGCGCTTCAATATTCTTCAGTAGTCTATCAAGAGCCCCTTACAGAAGACGAAAGGACACGAAGAGATGAAAAAAGTGAACGCTTGCTCACTGAATTTTGGGGCGATGAACCGACACGAAGAGCACAGGAAGAACGATTCGAACGGGAACAGAAAGCACTTCAAGATCTCGCGATGCATGGCTGGGGTATGTGCGAAATGTACGAGGGAGAAGCCTCAGGACTTGCGAAAAGTCGCGCAGCAGAAGACAGTTCCAGGAATATTTCAGCGGAAGGATATGCACCTACATGGACTGAGAATGATCAACGAGCTTTGGAGTTTCAGCGGCAGAAAGAAGACTATGTTCTGTTGGCGAAGAGGTTGTCGGTATTTCTGGATGGCGATGAGGAATCTGAAGATGTAAAGGTCCTACGTTATCGACTGCGAAGCTTGAAGGGTTTGCTGCGCATCTACGATTCCCAATGCCACGAATCCTTCAGACGTCTTCAGGAAGATGTAGACAAGAGGAAGCAGCGGATACGGAACTCGACAGAGAATGGAGTTAGCGATCACAATTCTGAGGAGCAAGGGACCTGCCACAATGCTCTGAGTGGGAGAGACCAAAAGAATCGGCCGGTTGCAAACGAATCTCTTTGCCCGGTTGGTTCATCAAAGATTTCTAAGGCTTCCGGGGGAAAACTAAGACCTCGACAGCGACCAAACATATCTCAAGAGGCACCATCTAGTGGCCTACCACTGTCTTCTGGTGTGGATGCAGCAGAACCGCAACCCTCGCCAGATCGTGTAACTCCGCGCAGAAGCAAACGGATAAAACCGCCTGTCCCTAGCGTAGCTAAGGATCCGGATCCCTCCAAACGTGCCGTCCGATCAAAACCAGAGCAGAACGTTGCAAGCAATCTGACAACCAGGAGCTCCGCAAAACCTCAGGGCATATCGAAGAGAAAACCTGCGAAGACTACACGGGGGAAGGCCAGGAAAAAAATGAACAACGGGTGACTAGGATTTGGCCTCGGCATTGATCACGTCATTACTTGTCTGTATAAACCGAAAATATACCCAACGCCTCCGACGGCACAGCCTACTCAGCCTCCTCTGTGTCGCGCTCCTCAGGTCTCTCCCTTTCCTCCACCGCAGATACCAGCGGTGAAGGCCAACACTCGAGTGAAGACATGAACCAGCAAAGCCTCAGGCATATCGAAGAGACAGCCTGCGAAGACTACACAGGGGAAGGCAAGGAAAGAATGAACAATTAGATACTCAACACAGACCTGAGCAGGACAGTTCTGAAGTTTGCACGGTACTAGTATGTAATATAATACTATATTGAATAAAGCACGAAAGCTCCTATCTAGGTGGTAGTGAGGCCATATAGACCTTCGTGCCCAGAAAATCCTCTCATTCCTTCAGGTCCCTCAGGTCAATCACGTGATATTTGTTCGATTATCGAGTTAATACCTTAATACTGCTAAGGTCTTTCTGCCTCGGGCTTTAAAATCTCGATATACAGGGCATCGGTCAGCAATCGTGATCTGCCAAGGGAATTTCCGCAAAGGGAATTTGCGACAATTTGTAATGCGGGAATTGTAGTGGCTTGGGTTTTGTTGCGTGAACAAGATGGCAGCGATAGAGGGCATAAACTCAAAGTAGCAATGTAGTGTTGTGATATGGTTACTGACGTTCAGCAAAGTTGATTCAATTGTCCTATCTACAGATACGTACACTGTACTTATAGCTCAGCCCATGCTCTATTCCTGACAGAGGGGCGATGGTCATTTTCTGCCCCCCAGAAGTGACAACGGGAATTAGAAAAGACGATTCTGGCAGCGAGAACTCGAATGCTTATTTTGGCGTTGGTGGATGAGATGCACGAGACTTTCCTAACCGCAGAGCGGGGTAATGCACAGCGGGTCTCTCTAGCCCTGTGTTTGCGGGCCCTAATGCTCTGTTTCGGAAATCCAAAAAGGTTCGCGAGGTCATAGAGGTGCGTTAGGCCGCTCATAAAGGATTTCGGGCTTGAAAAGATCATCGAAATCGTTCATAATCCTATTGAATGGCCAAATCTTTCAATCCGAACTGAAAGCAAAGACCGCATTTCCAAGCTATTTTGAACCACTCCATGTCGCGACAATACAACGCGCCAAATCAGAAAATGATGCTGTACGATCTGAAGCAGAAGCTTTAGAGGACCTTCTCTCTGCGGGCGAGGCAGAAGAAAGGGGTGATAGTCGTAGGGATGAAGACAAGGACGATGTCAGAGCAGACAGCAAGTCATCCAAGAATTCAGCTTCATTGCTCCGTTGCACTAACTACTTCGTCCATGAAGCTCATTCTGTCGGCGACTAAGAGCCTTAGATGGTAGGCCCAAAGAGGTGATAGGTCTCAGTCTCCTCATATGACACCAACTCCGGCAGCTCCAGCAGGTGATAACTTGTTAAAACTTTCAAGTGGTTACCGTGTCCTATGTCGTCCACACATCGTCCAGAGACCTAATACGGAAGGCATTGTAACTCAGTCGGCACTGCACATGCCCATTTTAGGTCGATTAGAGAGATGATGTGCCCTTCATCATCAACGAAAATATTGATCTGGTGGATATCTGTAAGCCACAAAAAATACGGCCCATAACGATGATTGCGATGCGTGAAGTGACGAAGAATAGGCTGCATCACGAAATACCATTTGGGTGCGGGAAATGCACTGAACCGGGTGTGCAGTAGCCAGCCACCTTGACCGCGAAAGTACTTCAGGCTGGCAAGGAGGCAGTAACCAACCCCTTGTCACAGTATCGTTATTTGGGGGCCGAATATACGCTGAACTGCGGCCCACTACTCGACAAGTGTTCTCAACCCTTGCTACCGGTTTTGCTGTTGGGAAAATGGAGCGGGTTACGCTTCTTTACTTCCCCTAACCCTGCACGCGTTCCAGGCGGCAAAATTATTATCGGTAAGCAACGTGCCCCAACCATCGTGTCTGAAGAGGCTGGAAGGCGGCTCAATAGAAACCCATACAGAGCGTGCCGACGTCCGCATTTATTTTGCAAGGGACAGTTGAGGATGGGCCCGTCCAATTCCCTCCCAGGATGTACACGCTTGAGGTGCTCCTTGACATAGGCCTCCTGCATGAACTGACGGTCGCAGTCGTCAAGGGGGCACTCGTATCTTTTGCCGAGGTGGAAGGAGTCGACATGGATCCGCATGTCGCTTTTCCGAGTGAACTGCTTGTTGCAGTCAGGGTAGGGGCAATCAAATCTTCTACCCTCGTGATCAGTCTTCTCATGGAAAGACCTTGCGGCCTCGGAGTTGAAGTGCCTAGTGCAATCCTGGAGAAGGCAATCGAACCTAATGCGCAAGTGGTCGGATTTGACATGCCTCTGCATCGCCCATTCTGAGGCGAACTGTTTATCGCAGTCGCTCTCAGAACAGTCCACCAGCGGCTTCCTGTGCATCGCTGCCAAGTGTTCCCTCATCTCCTGCCTCTGGCAGAAGCGCTCGCCGCATCTATGCTCAAGACAATTGTAGATCTCAACACCTTCGTGATCAGCCCTGACGTGTCTCCACTTTCCCGCCTTTGATTTGTACTGCTTGTCGCAATTTTTGACAGGGCAGTTGTATTTCAATTTCAGGTGGACCTCCCTGAAGTGACATCTCTCTGTATCTGTCGAGAAGAACCTCTTACCACAGCCCTCGACGCGGCATGAATATGTCGTCTTTCCATGTGTTATGATGATGTGAGACTCCATCTCTTCCTTCGACCATAAGAGCTTATCGCAACAATTCTCACGACATTGAAGGTGCCCCAAGCCCGCGTGCTCCTGTTTAATGTGTTTATCTCTGCTCCCCTTAGCGCTGTAGACTCCGTCGCAGCCCTCAGCGCGACAAGGCCAGCGCTCTCTTGTCTCTTTATGCGTGGAGGCGAAGTGGTCGTTCTTGTCTTTTGCTGTCTGAAAAAGCTTCTGACAATCCTTGGCACGGCATTGAAAGCGTGTGAACTCCGGGTGTTTCGTCTGAAGATGATAATCTTTCCCACTCAACGAGCCAAAGTGTTTATCGCAGTTCTCAACAGGACAATGATAGATTTCGTGTGCAGAGGTAACATGGTTTAGCATCTCTTTCCTCAAGCTGAAGAGTTTTCTGCAGTCGAGAGAATCAGCCTTGATACATCGGATATATTTCAGACCTGGGTGCTCCGCCGAGATGTGATCAAGTTTCGCATTCCTTGACTTGAACTGTTTATCGCAGTCCTTCGCAGGACAATGGTATATTGGTCCCCTATGAACATCGCTAATGTGATTCTTCCGGTCTTTCTTCGACGAGAACAGCTCGTCGCAATCCTCGATACAACGTATGTACTTCAATCCACGGTGCTTAAATGTGATGTGCTTGTGCCTCGTAGCTTCCGATTCGTACTCCCCCATACAAGCCTTGGCTGGACAGGAGAACTTCGGCTTCTTCTTGGGTTGTTCTCCGGTGTGCGCCTCCCCGCGACGTCGCTTGATGCCAGACCGCGGTGGGGGGCCTGGTGCCTTCGGTAACGGGGGTTTGTTTCCTCCTTGGAAAGCCTGTGAAGCGGCATCAGCTTTCAAGGATTTGGATGTAAATGAGTTATAGTAGAGCAACTGGCCTTCATCGCCTGTTGCTTGCACGCCCATCTTGGTGAATTCGCGGTGCGGTGCACTGATGATGTTGGGTTGACGTAGGATGACGGAGGATAATAGAGATCAGGTTGTTTGGCGATGAGCTTAGGGTGAATTGGACGCCAAAACAATGTGAGCGGCGAGTGACGCCGAGGAGCTGATCCTAGAAGGAAGCAAGGTGGTGAGCTTTCTCTGGTCGGGAAGAACTTGAATGCTAAGAGAATAGTCTGGAGTAACGCACCTCCTGGCAAACCTAGACGATGGAGGGTCTTGCTCTCGTGAGTAAACGAGCAATGTTGGCGTTTTGAGGCCAAAGTCGATGGATGGAGAGGTTGGGTATCAGGGTGTGATCGGTTGGTTGATGAAAAATCGAAATATGTTAACGGCGGAGGAAAAGGAGGAGGACGACATGTGTGTGTGTGTGTGTGTAACAGTTAAAAAGAGAGAAATAATATATTTTCTGTTGGAATTCAAGCACATCACGTGCCGTATCAATTAAGCGCCCTCGGACCAAACTTATGTAGGTAGCTAGGCTTTCAGGCCACTCT
>Ga0335072_10009863_pt1 | contig 13767 bp, 12 predicted proteins | sample Lox_Sample_21_FD_206725 | JGI IMG/M metagenome (GOLD analysis project Ga0335072, IMG submission 206725) | Soil microbial communities from Loxahatchee National Wildlife Refuge, Florida, United States - Lox_Sample_2.1 | ecosystem: Environmental > Terrestrial > Soil > Wetlands | place: USA...
CGCAGCCGCGTCGCATAGGCCAGGGCGGCGGGTGCCAGGCTGGCATCCGCCTTCCAGGCCTGCCGCGCAAGCTTCGTTGCGCGCACCGGATCACGCTCCGCGTTGGCGGCGGCGGCACCAAGCGCACCCCGCGTGCTATCGGTTTCCGCCAGCTTCAGCGCCTCGGCCCAGTTACCCGACCGCAGCGCCAGTTCCGCGCGCTGATGACGCAGCCATTCGGCGCCGGGATATGCAGCCTCGGCCTGGCCCGCCAGAACTCCGGCCTCGGTCCAATCCTGCCGCGTGAGCGCCTGCCGCAGCAGGCCGCGATAGCCAAGGAACGCCGCATCAGAGCGCTCTGTCAGGCGGCGGAAGGCAGCTTCGGCCTCGTCGTCGCGCCCGGCCAGACGTCCAGCCTCGGCGGCCAGCAACAGAGTCTGCGGCGTATCGCCCATCCATTGGCGGGCGCGGCTCGCCTCCCGCCGCGCATCGCCCTTGTCGCCGGCGGCCAGCGCCAGCAATGCGCGGGTAACAGCCAGGTCGCCACGCCGCCGATCGCGCGCCGCATCCCAGCGCGCGGCGACATGAGGCAGGCGCAGCAACAACCCGATCCCCCGGAACAACAAATACAGCAGGATGAAGGCGATCAGCAGGCCCAGCGCGGCGACGGAGATCGCCATCTCCACGGTCGTGGCGCCCAATTGCACCGTGACATGCCCCGGCAACCCGGCCACCAACCAGGCGATTGCGAGCGCGACGACACAGGCAGCAAGGACGACGAGAACGCGCCGCATCAGCGCTGTACGGCCATGTCGGCGAGCGCGGTGCGGGCGGCCAGCAAGGCGCGCGCATCGGCGAGCCAGTTCGCCATGGCCGCTGCCGGCGGACCGGAAAGCTGCGCGATCGCTGCAACCGCGCCGGCCAGATCGCCCGCATCAAGGTCGGTTCGTGCATGCGCCAGCACACCCGCCACCGGATTACCGACCAACACGCGGTCGCCCTGGCGCACGGTAATAAGATCCTCTGCGCGGTTCAGCATCCCGGCAAGGAACGGCTTATCCCCTGCATCCGCCTGTGCCGCTTCCAGCGCAGCTTGCGCCGCGTGGTCGAAGGACAGTCGCAGGGCGGCCATGGTCGGCGGCTTGTCCGTCGCAAAACGCATCACCGCCGCAGGTGCGCCGGGCAGTTCCCCCAGCGGTTGGCCGGCCGCCAACCCCGCCTGCGCCACGGCAATCCGTGCCAGCCGCCCGGCCTCATCCAGCCGAGCCGCCGTCGCGGCCGTCGATTGCTGCAATGCGGCAAGGCGAGCCTCGACGGCGTCCACCCGGTGGGCGAGGTCCCCCTCCGCACTGCGGTCCTGACCCGCCGATGCAGCAACCTGGGCCGAGAGCGCGTCTACCCGCGCCGCAATCTGGCTGGCATTGGCGGCCTGCTGCTGCAAGGCGACGACGCGTGCGCGCAACCGTTCGACGGCGGGAACCGGCTGCTGCTCCAGTGCCGCCACCCGAGCCTCGAGCGGCCCGAGTTCGGGCACTGGCCGCTTCTCCAGCGCAGCGACACGCGCCTCCAGCGGCCCGAGATCAGCCGCCTGGGGCGGCGGCGACTGTTGTTCCAGTTGCGCGACCCGTTTGGCGAGCGCCTGCACCTCGGTCGATGGTTGGCTTTGCCGCTGCACGGAAGCAAGCCCGACGTAAGCGATGGCGCCGGCCAAAACGATGAATCCGATGGCACAAAGCCAAGGGAGAACGTCGCGCGCGGCTGGCCTGGGTGCCGGGACGGACGGTGGGGCAGCCGGCGGCTCGGGCGCCGCCTGGATCGGTTCGGGGGTGGCGGCCGTCGGATCGGCCTGTGCCGGGGCGTCGGGTTCGGTCATCGCAGTAATGCGAGCATCTCGTTCTGGTTGGGCCGGGCGGCGACGCGGATGTCGCGCCAGGATACCGCCTCTAATGCCACGGCGACCGGTTGGCCGATAGAGATCGCGTCCACCGAACCAAGGAACGGCACCAATCCGGCGCGGCGCGCCAGCCGGATGAACTGCCGAGCGGTTTCGGCGGAAAAGAACAGTACGGCATGCACCTGGCCCGCGCGCAATGCTGCAATGGCGTCAGGAGTCAGTTCGCGGGCGGGCAGCGCGGCGTAAACGACGCGGCGAATGACCCGATGACCCGATCGGCGCAACGTCGCCGCAAGCGCCTGCCCCTGGCCACGCCCCGACGCCAGCAGCAAAGCACCTGCCCCGGCCGGAATCTCGCGGGCGGCAAGCGCCGCCAGGGCATCGGCGTCTCCGGACGCGCTGCGCACGTCGGGAAACCCCGCTGCTTGCGCCCGCGCCGCGGTGGCGTCGCCAACGGTGAGCAATGGCGTGGCGTGCCATTCCCGCGGCAGCGCATCAACCGCGTTGCCGCTGGTAACGAGAGCCGCTGTCACCGTCGAAACCGGCGGGAGACTGGCGGTTATCGCCTGAACCTGCAGTGCGGGCGACAGCACGGGCTCGAATCCCAACGCCGCGACGCGCGTGGCGGTGTCGCTGGCGCCGGGTTCCGGGCGCGTAATGAGGACCTTCCGGGTGCGCGGCTGAATAGGAAGCTCGGATGGCGAGAGCATGGATCCTGGAAGCATGGATGCCGAGAGTACGGACGGGAGCCCGCCCCGCCCCTTCGTCATGGCCGGGCTTCACCCGGCCATCTACTCGAGCAAGTCATGCGCGTGTGCTGGCCGCGCGGCCCGATCGCCGGTGAGTCGATGGCCGGGTCAAGCCCAGCCATCACGAGGACGGATGGCATGGCGCCTGCCCAAACGATCAGCACCGTTTCGCCGGCCTGCGCCACGCATCCCAATCGCTCATCCAATGACCTCCCGCCACAATGCACGGCCTTCCTGCCCCGGATCGCGCTCCACGCGGCATTTCGTATCCAGCACCATGGTTGCATGCTCTCCGGGCGTATAGGCCGGCCACGCTGGCATCGCCGCATGCCGCGGCACCCCATCATGCGCGAACGCCGCCCATGCTCCGGACATCGCGGCCGCCAGCCCGTACGCCCCTGCGCTGCGATCGGTGGCGTTGCTGAACTCCAGCGTGTCGAAGGTGAACGGTACGTCGATCGCATGTGGCGCGCCCAATCGCCCGTCGAACAATGGCGTCTGCCAGGCAAACGAATATATCCACACCGGCGCGCCACCTTGCGCCACCTTGCGCTCTGCCAGCAACGCCGATCGGATGCGGAAATTGCAATCGGTCAACGTCGCAATCAGCCGATCAGCCGGGCTCGCGGTTGGATCCAGCCGCCGATACGTTTCCATGACGCGATCCGCATGCACGTCGCCGGCAATCGCAGCAACACGAGCCTCCAATTCCATCTCAGTCAGCGTGCGGTGCCACACCTTGTCGTCATGCGCGAGGAACAATGACGCCTCGTGCGTGCAATCGCCAATGATCAGCGGGATGTCGGTGGAAACCGGTGTCGCGTCGGGATCGAACGGCTGCCGCGGCAGCAGCGTGCCATCCACCACCGGGCCGAAGGGATAGCGATCCAGCAACGGAAATGGCGACGCACCGATCGCCTGCTGTGCCGGTCCGATCGCAGCCAGAAGCCGGCGCGCCGGCACCGAATGCAGTTCCATGAACGACGCCCGCGCCAGGCCAAGCTCGCGCAGCACCGCATCGGTCAATGCCTCGGCACGGTCGCGCGTGCGTAGGCGCACCGCCGCCCCGCTTTGCACAATCGCGCGGTGGAACAAGCCGCGGGCGGACGGCATCGCGAGCAATGTGCTGACTTTGCCGCCGCCGCCGGACTCGCCAAAGATCGTGACATTGCCTGGATCGCCGCCGAACGCGGCGATGTTGTCGCGCACCCAGTGCAGCGCCGCGATCATATCGAGGGTGCCGGCATTGCCGGAGGCCGCGTACTCGGCGCCGCCGAACCGCGACAGATCGAGGTGGCCGAAAATGTTCAGCCGCTGATTCACCGTCACCAGCACCACATTGCCCTTCGAACACAGCCGCATCCCTTGCAGCCGCATCGTGTTCGAGGAACCATAAGAAAACGCCCCGCCATGCAGCCACACCATCACGGGCCGCCGCGCGGCGCGATCCAGCGCGGCGCTCCAGACATTCAGCGTCAGGCAGTCCTCGGTTTCCGGTGATGTGTCGGGGGGGCCGGAGAAATTCACCATTTCCGCACGCGGCGCCGGCCCGAGGCGCGCCTGCGGCGCCTGGCCCGCATAGTCCGACGCATCGCGAACGCCGGCCCACGGCGCGACCGGCCGCGGCGGCATAAAGCGGTTCGCGCCCGCGGTCGACGCACCGTACGGCACGCCGCGGAATGCCGCGACACCCTCCACGATGGCGCCTCGCAGTTTGCCGCTGGCGATCTCCACAGTCGGGTTCATCGTTCTTCTCCCCATGCCTCGTGGACCAACGCCGCCGGCCAGGCTCGTTCTTTGCGCCGCCAGACCAGCCCGGCCGCGATCACGGCCGCCAATCCCACCAGTTCGACCGCGTCAACCGCATGCAGCGGTCCAAGCAAGGCGGCGAGCATGCCGACCAGCAGGATACCCACGGGACCGCAGCCGATGCAGACCGTCAACAGGCCCATGAGCCGGGACCTGACATGTGGCGGTGCATGGATAATGATCAGCGAAGTCTGCATGTTGGCAAATGCCGCCGATCCGAAACCGCCCACGATCAGCAGGCCGCATGCGAGGGCAAACAATGGCGCCAGCGGCATCAGCGCGACACAGCACACATAAAGCAGTGATCCGCCGACCATCAGCAAGCGGCCGCTGCCGGGCGGATCGCCACCCGCGAGCCACAATCCGCCCAGGAACGCACCGATCGATTCCGATGCCGCCATGACGCCGACCAACGCCGGCGATACCCCGAAAGACAGTTGGCCGATCGGCGCGATCAACGCGGCGTATGGGAAGGCCAGCAAATTCATCGCGATGGTGACAAGCAACACACCGGAGACCACCGCATGGCTGCGCGCAAACACAATGCCTTCTGCCAGATCGCGCGGCACCTTGCTCAACACCAGGCGGCGGATCGTTTGCCGGTGCTGCAATCCAGCCGCGAGCAAGGCCGCGATAAGATAGATGCTGGCGGAGACAGCGAAGGCGCCGGCCAGCCCGGCAAGTTCGTACAAGGCGCCGGCCAGCATCGGGCCGATGATGCGCGTGCCGGAGTTGGTCATGGTGTCGAGCGCCAGCGCGCGCGGCACCAGCGCCGGCGGCACGGATTCGCCAACCATCCGGCGGCGGGTGGACATCTCGGTGGACCAGACCGTGCCGGAGACCAAAGCAGCCAACGCCACGTGTGATGGCCGCGCCAGGCCCAGCACCGCCAGTAGCGCGACGCAGGCCGATGACGCGGCAGCAAGGCACTGGCCGATGACAACGACGCGCTTGCGATCCACCGATTCCGCGACCACGCCGGCGAAAGCACCAAAGAGCAACATCGGCATGGTGCGCGCGGCGGAGACCACGGCGACGGCGAAGTCGGAGCCGGTGGCGTCAAGAGTGAACAAGGCCGCAGCGAGAACTTCGAACCAGCGCATGGCGTTGACGCAGCCGCCGATCGCCCATAGCCGCAGGAACGACCGCGACGCGAGCAATGCGCGCAGCGCGGCGCGGCCGCCGATCATGGGATGCTGCGACGCACTGGTTGTTGCGGCCTCGGGCGTCGCCCCGGCGAGCGGCGATGCCGGTCCGGCTGCCGCGACCTGCCGCATATCGTCGTCCCGGCCGCGTGGCGGGCCGGATGCTACCGTCATGTGACGTTTCCTCGCGCCGGCGCGGCCCGGTCGGGAGGGGGCATGGACCGCGGCCGGCTTCGGGCGCTAACATGCCCTATTGGATACAGTTCCGGCAGAGGGGAGAACGACCGATGAATGATGCGATGGCGATGCCGCAGTTCGACCGACGGGTCGAGGACCTGGGCAACATCGTCGAACTGGGCCACGTGAATGTCACCGTCCCTGACCAGCAGAAGGCAACGGCGTTCTATTTCATGGGCCTGGGCCTGACCCGCGACCCGTACCTGATGGCGGGCCTCGACAATATGTGGGTGAATGTCGGCCGCGGTCAGTTCCATCTGCCGACGCGCGAGGCGCAGGTGGTCCGCGGCACCACGGCGCTGGTGCTGCCGGACCGCGAGGCTCTGCTGCGCCGGCTGTCCAACGTGCGGAAATACCTGGAAGGCACAAAATTCGATTTCTGCGAAGCCAATGACGGCGTCGAGACGGTCTGCCCCTGGGGCAACCGCATCCGCGTCCACACGCCCGACCCGGCGCGGTTCGGCCAGATGCGCGTCGGCATGCCGTATGTCGAATTCGACGTGCCGGAGGGCACCTCGCTGTGGGGCATCGCGCGGTTCTACACCGAGATTCTCGGCGGCATCGCGGGCGTCGCGAAGGATGAGCGCGGCTGCTACGCCTGGGCCAGCGTGTCATCGGAAAGCAAGGTAACCTACCGCGAGACCGACAAGCCGCTGCCGGCCTACGACGGGCATCACATCCAGATCACGCTCGCCGACTTCTCCGGCCCCCACAAGAAGCTGAAGGAGCGCGGGCTGATCACCGAGGAAAGCGACCAGCATCAGTACCGCTTTGTCGATATCGTCGATGTGGACACCAACAAGCCATTGTTCCAGATCGAGCATGAGACGCGCAGCATGCGGCATCCGATGTTCAATCGGGTGTACGTCAACCGCAACCCGGACATAAACAACCGCAACTTCGTGCCCGGATACGAAGTGGGCCTATGGGCCCTGCCCAACTAGTGTTGTGCCTCTGACGGATCGTGTCTGCTGTCGTTGCGAGCGAACCGAAGCAATCTCCCCGAGAGAACGCAAGATTGCCCGTTGGGGATTGCTTCGCTTCGCTCGCAATGACATGTGGGCCGGCCACCATCCGTCAGGCTCGCAACAGCAGAACGAAGCGTCTCCCGCTGCGCGGGAAAACCGAATGCCTCTCCGGTGAGGCGGGAGAGGAGGGACCCGGCGCGCCGCGCCGGGAGATGAGGGTGCCGCGAGCAATACCGTATTGCCCGCGCTTCCTTCTAATTCCAGGAAGACCGCCATGTCCCTGCCGCCGTACCGCGTCTCCGCCTATAACACCGCCAAAGCGTCGGAAAACAAGATCCACGACGATGCCACGGCAAAGCGCTTCGGGTTTCGCGGTGGCCTGGTGGGCGGCGTGCATGTTTACGCCTACATGACGCACCTGCCGGTGTTGCGCTGGGGCCGCGCCTGGCTGGAACGCGGCACCGGCGAGGCACGCTTCGCCAAACCGGTCTATGAAGGCGACATGGCGGAAATGACCGCCACGGAAGACACCGACGGCCTGACCTTGCAGGTCGTCAGCGCAGGCGTGCTGTGCGCGACAGGCCACGCTGCGCTGCCTTCCGCTGCCCCATCCCTCGCCATAAGCGACTTCACCGCCGCCACGCCGCCGGCCCATGACTCGCGCCCCCCCGCCGATGAACGCTCGCTGACCGTGGGCAAATGGCTGGGCATGAACCCGCTGACGATCACGCCGGAGTACCAGGCGCAGGACCTGTCGGACACCCGCGAAACAGACCCGATCTACGCCGCCGAAGCCATCGTGCATCCCGGCACGATCCTGCGTTGCTGCAACTGGGCGCTGTCGCACAACGTGGTGCTGCCGGCGTGGATGCACATGGGCAGCACGGTGCAGAATCTCGGCGTCGCGCGTGTCGGCGACGCGCTGGCCGTGCGCGCACAGGTGACGAAGAACTACGAGCACAAGGGCCACAAATGGGTGGAAATCGACGCCCTGGTGCTGGCCAACGAAAAGACGCCGATCGCGCGGGCGACGCACATCGCAATCTATCGCCCGCGGCAATTGGCGGAAGCAGCCTGAACCGATGTCCGAAGCCAGTACCGCCTCTCCGGAGCCGGGGCTGCAGATCATCCTATCCCCCGTGCAATTGGCCGCCATACTGCAACGGGCAACGATCAAACCTCATGAGGAGGTCAAGGAAAGGCTGATCGGCAGCGCCATTCTGCTGGGCGGTGCTTTGGAACTCGCCGGTTCGGCAGTCTTGCTCCTGGCGCCAGATCCGACCATGGCTACCAAGGCTGGCGGTTGGGTGCTTTTGGTGCATGGCGCGGACACCACCTCGACCGGACTGCGCCAGATCTGGACCGGCGAACCCCAGAGCACGATGACCGCAACTGCCGTGACCATGCTGGCGCGCGACTTCGGTGCCAGCACCGGTCAGGCGCGCATGGTCGGGACAGTCGTTGATACCGTTGTGCCGCTGCTGGCCGCAGCCGGAATCGGCGCGGCGCGCGTACTCTCGGTGCGCGCCGGCATGATCGACCTCGCGGCAGAAGAGGCGGCGGGTGGGCACACCATTGCACTGCATGTCGAGCAAACGGAGGCCCAGCTCGCTGATCGCCTGGCGACGCAACCACGAATTCCGGCCGCCAGCTCCTTCCGAACATTAGACGAGGCAGAGACGTTCATCAGCCGCGCGCTGGAGCAAGAGTTCGCGAATGTTCAATCGTGGGCGCGTGGCGCGCCGGTCGGAGCTCGGTATAGAATTGTCTGTGACATGGGAGAGACGGTCGGTTACAGCCTTTCGCGCGGTGCATCAGCGCTGCAGAATGTGAATCGATTGCTCATCGTGCTGCAGAAGGTCGAGATCGGCGATCGGCTCTATTTCGTATTGACAGCGTATCCCGTGCGATGAGCGGTTTTCCGCATTTGGAACAATTTCTGGGTGCCTGGTTCCATCAGGACTTCGACCTTGATGGCGACGTGCCGGATGTGGCCGCCAAGTTTCGCCAGGTTGCACAACCTGGCGAAATCGACGCCATACGAAGCGAGATTCAAACGTTCCTGTCGCATGCCGAAGGCGACGCCGACGCGGCGTTTCAACAAACCTTCGCGCCGGATATTGCGCCGTCTGGCTGGAACATGACGGCACGGGAATGGTTGACATGGGTCGATCGACTGCTGGCTGAATAGCCGGCAAGCCTGCCCTGCCCGCTTGCCTCTTCCATGCGGTGTGGCAGGTTGCGGCCTGCGGCGGGGTATCGCCTCGCGGCCAGGTGAGCGCAGCAAACGGAGGAAAATCGATGCAGATCGGTGTGGTAGGCCTGGGCCGGATGGGCGCCAACATCTCGCGGCGGCTGATGCACGCGGGACATTCCTGCGTGGTGTGGGACGCCAATGCCGCCACCGTGCAGTCGCTGGGCAAGGAAGGCGCGCAGGGCGTCGGCGGACTTGCCGACGTTGTGAAGGCACTCACCGGCAAGCCGCGCGCCGTCTGGGTGATGCTGCCCTCGGGAAAAATCACCGAGCAAACCATAGAGCACCTCGCCAGCCTGATGGGTGAGGGAGACATCATCATCGACGGCGGCAACACCAACTGGAAGGACGACGTCCGCCGCGGCAAGGCGCTGAAGGCGAAGGGCATTCGCTACGTCGATTGCGGCACGTCGGGCGGCGTGTGGGGCCTGGAACGCGGCTACTGCCTGATGATCGGCGGCGAAAAGGACGCCGTGGATCATCTCGACCCCATCTTCTCCGCCCTTGCACCGGGGCTAGGCTCGATCGAGCGCACGCCAGACCGCGAAGGCCGCGACACGCGTCCGGAACATGGCTACCTGCATGCTGGACCGGTCGGCGCCGGACATTTCGTGAAAATGGTCCATAACGGCATAGAATACGGCATGATGCAGGCCTTCGCCGAAGGCTTCGACATCCTGCGCTGCCGGCGTTCCGAAAACCTGCCGCCCGACGAGCGTTTCGAACTCAACATCGGCGACATCGCCGAAGTATGGCGCCGTGGCTCGGTGGTGTCGTCATGGTTGCTCGATCTCACCGCCAGCGCGTTGGCGCCCGATGAAGATTTGGAAAAATTCTCGGGTTTCGTCGATGATTCCGGCGAGGGCCGCTGGACCGTCGATGCGGCGGTGGAGGAAGCGGTCCCGGCGAACGTCCTCGCGGCAGCCTTGTTCACCCGCTTCCGTTCGCGCCAGGATCATACGTTCGGCGAGAAAATCCTGTCCGCCATGCGTTTCGGCTTCGGCGGCCACGTCGAGGGGGCGTTGGAAAAGAAATGACCGTCGCAGTGGTGATGGGCGTCTCCGGCAGCGGCAAGACCACCATCGCAGAGGGCATCAGCCAGCGCGAGGGCTGGCCGCTGCTGGAAGGCGACAAGTTCCATCCGCCCGCCAACGTCGAGAAGATGAGCCACGGCATTCCGCTGACTGATGAGGATCGCTTGCCCTGGCTGCACGCGATCGCCGACGCGATCGATGCCGTGCGCGCCCGAGGCGAATCCGCCGTGGTCGCATGCTCTGCGCTGAAGCGCGCCTATCGCAACATCCTGATCGGAGACCGCTCCGACGTGGTGCTGGTGTATCTACAAGGCGACAAGGACCTGATCGCGGCGCGGATGGCGGCGCGGAAAGGCCATTTCATGCCGGTCGCGCTGCTGGACAGCCAGTTCGCCACGCTGGAGGAGCCGGGACCTGACGAACATCCGCTCACCGTCTCGATCGCACCCCCGCCCGATGCAATCGCGGACGAAGTGGTGCGGCAATTGAAGGAACGCGCGGCATGAGCCAGGGCGGCTGAAGGAATGTGCGCAACGAGACAGGGCGACCCAAGCAAGGGCGACCCAAGCAAGGGCGACCCAAGCAAGGGCGACCCAGGCAAGGGCGACCCAAGCAAGGGCGCCCGAAGCACGGGCGACCCAGGCAAGGGCGGCACGAGCGGCCGTCCCCGTCATGGCCGTCCCCGTCATGGCCGGCCGTCTGCCCGAGATACTGGAAGGTCAATGCCATGAGCGACCAGTTCGCCGTTTACCCCAGCCTGCGCAACCGCGTCGTGTTCATCACCGGCGGCGGCAGCGGCATCGGCGCCGAGGAGGTTTCGCACTTCGCAGCCCAAGGCGCGAAAGTAGCGTTCGTCGACATTGCGAAGGAACCCTCGCAAACGCTGGCGACAAGGCTGCGCGAGGCGGGCCATCCGGCACCGCTGTTTCAGCACTGCGACCTGAAGGACATTGCCGCGCTGCGTGCGGCGATCGCGGAAGCCGCACGCCAGCTTGGGCCGATCACCGTACTGGTGAACAATGCCGCGAACGATCAGCGCCACAATTGGCAGGATGTGACGCCGGAGTTCTGGGACGAACGCATGGCCACCAACCTGCGGCACCAGTTCTTCGCGATCCAGGCGGCGGCGCCGATGATGAAGCAGGCCGGTGGCGGCTCGATCATCAATTTCGGCTCGGTGAGTTGGCATAACATGCAGGGCGGCATGCCGGCCTACACCACTGCGAAGGCGGGCGTTGAGGGTCTGACTCGCGGCATGGCACGCGATCTCGGTGCCGACGGCATCCGGGTGAACACGGTCATCCCCGGCTGGATCATGACCGAGCGGCAAATCACGCTGTGGCTCACGCCCGAGGCGGAAGAAAATCTGATGCAGGCACAAACGCTAAAGCAAAAGGTAATGCCCGCTGACGTGGCACGGATGGTGCTGTGGCTGGCATCCGACGACAGCCGCATGTGCAGCGGCCAGTTGTGGGTTGTGGACGGGGGACGGTGGTAGTGAATGCTCTGGTATGCCACCGGAACCATGAGGTACCGTTGGCCTGAACGGGCGACTCCAGGCGGGTCTCGACAACCGGGGCCGGGTGCGCCCCGTGCCGGCCGCGTGCTTGCACCACGGTGACAATGCTCTTAAATTCCAGTCGTTATTCACCGCAGCGAAGGGGCCTTCAATTGGCCTGGAAGCCGTCTCTATCACGTCATCTTCGTGACGCTCGAATTCGCCGCGGGATGCCCGTTGAAGAAGTTGCGGAGCGCACTGGCGTCAGCGCCGACAGCATCTATCTTTGGGAGACGGGGAAGGATCGCCCTAAGGTATTTGGTACACTAACGTTGCCGAATGGACGGCGCATCAGAACCATGCGAGAGGACGCGTTCCAGGCAGCGCTTGCTGCCAGCAGTCACCGAGGTTCCCATTGAGCGAGCAGGCGCCACCGCTTGCACCGCAACCCACGCAATATAGCCGCGCATTTGACATACTCGTAGAAGATCCCGACGATCTCGTGGGCCTGCTTGCGTACGCTCTGTATAAGCAAACCGTGCGCGAGTCGGTCGCCAGTGGGCGAACTCCGCTCCCGCCGGCTCAACGTCACCCTGCGCCCACGGAGCGTGCGGCCTACCGGGGTGATGCGGAGCGCCGCCTTCAGAACTTTGCCGCCGCCGCGACAGAAGAGGCTACTCCCGAGATCATCGCTCGGGGCGTTGGTATTGCCATAGACGCCGCCAGGATTGAGCTGACTGATACTATCAACCGCCGCACCAGCTTTTGGACCGCCATTGGTATTAACCTGGCGGCCTGGATCATCACGTTGGCGATCACCGTGCTGTTGTTACTAGCAGTCTATCTGCCGAACTGGCAGGCGGCCTCCTGGAGCATGTCAAGGCAGTCCAGACCCCGCCGTCCCCTCCAGGACAGGCTCAGACGACGCCGGCTCGCTAATGCCGCGGCCTCCGGTTGCCTTGAGGCCGCGGCAGCCCGCTCTTAGCATCCCGCCGCCAAGGGGAGAAAACGCACCATGTGGGAACCCAGCCAACGTTATCCCGATCCGTCCGTCCATGTGCTGGACGCCGCCTTCAACCAATATCGCCTGCCGCTCGCCTCGGTAGAGCAATTGGCAACCGGCTGCCGCTGGTCGGAAGGCCCCGTTTACGTTGCTGATGGCCGCTACCTGCTGTGGAGCGACATCCCCAACGACCGCATCCTGAAATGGGAAGAAGAAACCGGCGCCGTCAGCGTCTTCCGCAAGACCTCGAACAACGCCAACGGCAACACGCGCGATCGCCAGGGCCGTCTGGTCACCTGCGAGCATCGCGGCCGCCGCGTCGTCCGCACCGAGTATGACGGCTCGCTGACCGTCCTGATGAACCACTTCCAGGGTCACCGCCTGAACTCGCCGAACGACGTGGTGGTGAAGTCCGACGGTTCCATCTGGTTCACCGATCCGATCTTCGGCATCCTCGGCTACTACGAAGGCGAGAGAGCCGACCCGGAACTCCCGCCCTCGGTCTACCGCATCGACGGTCAGACCGGCGAAACCACCATTGTTGCCGACGATATCGAAGGACCGAACGGTCTCGCCTTCTCCCCCGACGAATCAATTCTGTACATCGTCGCATCCCGCGCCCAGCCAACGCGCAAGATCCTCGCCTACGATGTGATCGGCGGCACGCACCTGGCCAATCCACGCGTGTTCATCGACGCCGGCCCGGGCACGCCGGATGGATTCCGCGTCGACATCCACGGCAATCTCTGGTGCGGCTGGGGCATGGGAGAAGCCGAACTCGACGGCGTGCGCATCTTCAACGACGCAGGCGCGCCAATCGGCCATATCGGGTTGCCGGAACGCTGCGCCAATCTCTGCTTCGGCGGACGCTGGCGCAACCGATTGTTCATGGCAGCCAGCCACGGTTTGTACGGGCTGTATGTAAACACGCAAGGCGCGCCAGGGGGTTAGGCCCCACGGCACACGCGTCAAACATGTCATTGCGAGCAGCGCAACGACGAAGCAACCTCGGTCAAAGCTGCGTCCTCATGATCGGATTGCTTCGTCGCTTTCGCTCCTCACATGGCATGTGAGTCTGCGCTCCGCACAACAACAATCATGACAGCGATGGCCCCGCGCTGTTCGCAACCACGGATCGCCCATGTTCCGTCTCCGTGATAACCGAACGTCCGTCAGAACCGAATTGCTCGCCGGCCT
>Ga0335072_10009864_pt1 | contig 13767 bp, 13 predicted proteins | sample Lox_Sample_21_FD_206725 | JGI IMG/M metagenome (GOLD analysis project Ga0335072, IMG submission 206725) | Soil microbial communities from Loxahatchee National Wildlife Refuge, Florida, United States - Lox_Sample_2.1 | ecosystem: Environmental > Terrestrial > Soil > Wetlands | place: USA...
GACCGTCGGGCAGCAGGTGCGCGTTGACCGCGGGGACCGCGACGTACTCGGCGAACGCACCGTCCACCGTGTCGCCGATGGCCGCCCAGTTCTCGCACAGGTTGTCCCGGCCAGAGCGGCACCGCCGACAGTACCCGCAGTACAGCGACGGGTCCACCGCCACTTTCGCGCCGACGGGCAGGCCGGTCGTGACGTCGCCCGCAACGGCCACCACGGTGCCCGCGAACTCGTGGCCCGGCGTTATCGGGTACGGGGTCGGCGGGAACTCACCGTCCATGATGTGGATGTCGGTGCCGCAGATCCCGCAGGCGTCTACCTTGACGACAATCTGTCCGTCGGCTGGCGCGGGATCCGGCACCTCTGCTACCCGGAAGCTGCCGGGACGGTCGAGCACGACAGCTCGCATGAGACCTCCATAGTTGAGGCGAAGACTGCGGACGCGATACCGGGCCTCAGCCCGCGAGGCGGGCGCCGGTTACCGGGTGGAACGCGAAGATGTCGTCCGGCTGGACGCGGAAGGTGACCCGCTGCCCGGGTGCCGGGTACCTGCGCCCCTCGGTCCTGGCCACCACCGGGGTGCCGCCGACCACGGAGGCTTCGGCGGCCGCCGGGGCGTCGCCGGGCACGGGGGCGTCACCGGCCAGCCGGACGTGCAGCAGCGCGTCCGCACCCAGCTCCTCCACGAGCAGCACCTCGCCTGCCAGCTCGGGGCAGTCCGTCGTGGCGGCCTCCGTCGCGGCACCAGCGGCCGGTGCGGGGACAGCAGTCCCGGAAAGATGCAGGTGCTCGGGCCTGATGCCGATGACCAGCTTGGTCAGCTTGTCCCTGGCCGCCGCGGCGCGGACCCCGGGTGACAGCGGAATGACGGTCCCGGCCAGCCGGGCCCCGCCGTCGGTCAGCGGCGCGGTCAGCAGGTTCATCGCCGGGGACCCGATGAAGCCGGCCACGAACTGGTTGACCGGGTTGTCATAGAGCTCGCGGGGCGAGGCGCACTGCAGGAGCTGCCCGCCGCTGAGCACCGCGACCCGGTGCCCCATGGTCATCGCCTCTACCTGGTCGTGCGTCACGTAGACGGTGGTGATGCCGAGGCGGCGCTGAAGTTCGGCGATCTGGCTGCGGGTCTGCACGCGCAGCTTGGCGTCGAGGTTGGACAGCGGCTCGTCCATGAGGAAAACCTTCGGCTCGCGGACGATCGCCCGGCCCATGGCGACCCGCTGCCGCTGCCCGCCGGACAGCTGCTTGGGCTTGCGGTCAAGGAGGCTCTCGTCCAGGTCGAGAATCCTGGCCGCCTCGCGCACCCGCCGGTAGCGCTCCGGCTTCGGCACGTGCTGCATCTTCAGCGCGAACGCCATGTTGTCGGCGACGGTCTTGCTCGGGTACAGGGCGTAGTTCTGGAACACCATCGCGATGTCCCGGTCCTTCGGCTGGACGTCGCTGATGTCACGGCCGGCGATCTCGATCCGGCCGCCGTCGAGCGGCTCGAGGCCGGCCAGCATCCGCAGCGCGGTGGTCTTGCCCGAGCCCGACGGCCCGACGAGAACCATGAACTCGCCGTCCTTGATGTCCAGGTCGAGCCCGTCGACCGCGGGCTTGGCACCCTTGGCGTAGACGCGGCTCGCGCCTACGTACCTCACTCCTGCCATGGCTGGGACCTCCGCGCAGCGCGCACCCGTTCTTCTTTGTGGATGTGAAGCATGTGATCTTTCTGGTGGTGACGGGGGTCGTCCCGGCGGGGGACGGCCGTCACTTGATCGCCCCCATCGCGAGGCCGCGGACGAGGGAACGCTGGGCGATCCAGCCCACGATGATCACCGGCACCGAGGCGACGGTCGCCGCCGCGGACAGGTGCGCGATGTAGAGGCCCTCCTGCGGGACGGAGCTGATCAGGAACATCGGCATGGTCGCCGCGTTCGTGACGGTCAGGTTCAGCGCCAGGAACAGCTCGTTCCAGGCGAAGATCACGCAGATCAGCGCCGTGGAAACCAGGCCGGGGAGCACCACGGGCATGATGACCTCGGTGATCTCCCTGATCCGGCCCGCGCCGTCGAGTCGTGCCGCCTCGAGCATCTCACTGGGGACCTCGAGCATGAAGGAGCGGATCATCCAGACCGCGAGCGGCAGGTTCATCGCCGCGTAGAGGATGATCAGCACCCAGATGCTGTCCAGCAGGTGGGTCTTCAGTGCGATCACGTAGAGCGGGCCGATCGCGGCGACGATGGGCAGCATCTTGGTCGAGATGAAGAAGAACAGCGTGTCGCGCCATCGGCCGACCGGGTGGATCGACAGCGCGTACGCGGCGGGGAGCGCCAGCACCAGCACCAGGATGGTGGAGCCGACCGTCGCGATCGCCGAGTGCTCAATGTAGGGGCCCATCCCGTTGAAGACCAGCCGGAACTCGCTGAGCGTGGGACTGAAAGTGAACTGCGGCGGCCAGGTCTCCGCGGCGGACTCCGGCTTGAACGCCGTGATCACCATCCACAGCACCGGGATGAAGAAGGCGATGCCCACCACCCAGCCGAGCACCGTCCAGCCCGCCAGTCCGGACATCTCGCGGACCCGGCGGCTCCGCCGCGGCGCCTGGACGGGCGCGCCGGCTGCCGGTATAGCCGTCACTTTGCCTCCTCGAACTGGAAGACGCGGGCGAACAGCCGCAGCGCGAAGCTGGCGACGATGATCGTCAGGATCACGGTCACCACGCCCGCCGCGGCCGTCCCGCCGACATTGAAGGCGTAGTCCAGCTGCTGGTACAGGTAGAAGGGCAGCGTCGTGGTCGAGGTGCCAGGGCCGCCGTTGGTCATCAGCCGGACCTGGTCGAAGACGTTCACCAGGTAGATCGAGCCGAGCAGGATGCCGAGCTCGATGTACGGGCGCAGGTGCGGCAGGGTGAGCTCGCGGAAGGTCGCCCACGCGCTAGCCCCGTCCACCTTGGCGGCCTCCAGGATGTCCGTCGGCTGCCCCTGCAAGCCGGCGAGCACGATCAGGGTCATGAACGGGGTCCACTCCCAGATCATCACGACGATCACCGAGCCGTAGGCATGAGTGGTCAGCCACGCGACATGGTGCACGCCGAACGGCTCGAGCAGCCAGTTGAGCAGTCCGAAGTTGGGATCGAGCATCGGGCCCGACCAGACCAGCGCCGCGGCCGCGGGCATGATCAGGAATGGCGTGATGATCAGCGTGCGCACCACGCCGCGGCCGGGGAACTTCCGGTCGAGGAGGACCGCGAGCAGGACCCCCAGGAACATCGCGACGATCACCGCGATCGCGGTCATCGTCACCGAGCGGACCAGGGCACCGCGGAAGTTGGGGTCTTTGAAGACTTCCTTGTAGTTGGCGATCCCGGCCCAGGTCGCGCCGCCGGGCTCGTTCCAGAAGTAGTTCTGGAAGCTGTACCAGAGTGTCACCAGGAAGGGAACCTGGGTCACGACGATGGCGTAGATCAGCGCGGGCAGCAGCGGGAGGCGCCGCTGCCATCGCTCGCGCCGGCCCGCCCCCCGCGGCCGGAGCCCGGCCGCGGGGGGCGAGGAGACATCCTCAAGAACGGCCATGTTCTCGACAGTCCCTATCCGTTGGTACCGGACAGTTCTTGTGGCGTGTAGGCCGAGGCGTCAGACTGGGCCGCCTGGAGCGCCTGGCTCACCGACTCCGTGCCGGCGATCGCGCCGGCGATCTGTTCACCCACCTGCAGGCCGAGCGACTCGAACTGCGGGATGTCGACGTACTGGATGCCCACGTAGGGCACCTGGTTCACCGTCGGGTGGTCCGGGTCGGTGCCGTCGATCGACTGGAGCGTGATGCCGGCGAAGGCGCTCGCCGCCTTCTGGTAGTTCGGGTTGTCGTACAGCGACGTCCTGCTGCCCGGCGGCACCGCGGACCAGCCGTACTTCTGGGCGACCAGGGTGTCGTACTGCTTGGAGGTGGCCCAGGAGACGAACTTCCACGCGGCACCCTGGTTGCTCACGCCGGTCGGGATGCCGAGCGACCAGGACCAGAGCCAGCCGGAGGAACTGGTCTTCTCGGTCGGCGCGAACGCGTAACCGGTCTGCGCGTAGACCGACGGGTAGGTGGTCGCCAGCGAGGTGGCCGCCACCGTGGAGTCGTACCACATGGCGCACTTGCCCTGGCCGTACAGCGTCAGCAGCTGGTTGAAGCTGTCGTTGGAGGCACCGGACTCGCCGTACTGCTTGACCAGGTTCACGTAGAAGTTCACGGCCTGCTCGTCGGCGGGCGAGGTGAGCTGGGCCTGCCAGTTCGTGTTGTACCACTCGCCGCCGAACGTGTTGATCACCGTGTCAAGGGACGCCATGTTGTCGCCCCAGCCGGCCAGGCCGCGCAGGCAGATTCCTGCTTCCTTGCCGGGCTGGTTCAGCTTCGCCGCGTCGGCGGCGACCTCGGTCCAGGTCGGATGCTCCGGCATGGTGATCCCCGCCGCCTGGAGCAGCGCCTTGTTGTAGTAGAGCATCGACGACTCGCCGTAGAACGGCACGGCGTACAGGTCGCTGTTGTACGACAGCGACTTCGCGACCGGGGGCAGCAGGTCGGAGGCGTCGTAGGACGGGTCGCTGGCGATGTAGTCCTTGGTCAGGTCGTCAAGCCAGCCGTCCTTGGCAAACAGCGGCGCCTCGTACGGGCCGATCATGATCACGTTGAACGAGTTGCTGTGCGTGCTGACGTCCTTCTCGATCGCCGCGCGCAGGTCGCCTTCCGTGTAGGTGGCGAATTTGACCGTGATCCCCGGGTTCTCTTTCTCGAATACCGACTGAGTCAGCGGGATCATCTGGCCGGTGATCAGGGGGTTGGACACCACCGCGACCGTCACCGTGCCGGTGTCGCTGTTGCTTCCGCTCGCGCTGTTGCCGCTGCCCGAGCCGCTTGAGCACGCGGCGGCCATGGCCGCCACGGCCACGCACGCGGCGGCGGCGACCCCGCGTTTTCTGAACCTGGACGAATTCATGAATCGAACCTCCACAGCGGTGAGGACGTTGTGGCGCTCAGCGCCGCCGACCCTGGATCTTCGCTATGCTCATTTGAGCGACCTCGCGCTCAGATGAACATGACATTCACAGTGAACTGGCCGCTATGCAATGTCAAGAAAAGCTGCAAATATGAGACATGTGCGCTCAAATGAGCGCACGACGGAGGGGCAGATGGCCAGCTTGTCGGCGGACCGACCATCCGAAGTTGTCCTGGCCGCGCGGGTAGCGCGGCAGTTTTACCTGGAGGGCGTCTCCAAGGTGGACATCGCCGACCGGCTGGGGATCAGCCGGTTCCGGGTAGCCCGGCTGCTCGACTCCGCCCGGGAGAGCGGGCTGGTCAGGATCGAGATCGGCCTGCCGGGCGGCGCGCTCGACGCCGGCCTGTCGGCGGAACTGTGCTCGGTGTTCGGCTTGCGGCACGCGTTCGTCTTCAACTTCGCCGAGGACGAGTCACCGCACCTGCGCCAGCGCCTCGGCGAGGCCGCCGGCCAGGTGCTGATGGACCTGATCACGCCGGGCGACGTGCTCGGCCTGACCTGGTCACGCACGCTGAGCGGGCTCACCGCCGCGCTCACCCAGTTGCCGCCGTGCCCGATCGTCCAGCTCACCGGGGCGGTGCCGCCGCCGGACGGCAGGGACCTGCTCGAACTCGTGCGCGGCGTGGCCCGGGTCGGCGGCGGCACGGCGCATGCCTTCTACGCGCCGATGCTGGTGTCCGACGCGCAGACCGCCGCCGCGATCCGCCGCCAGAGCGACATCGCCGAGGCGTTCGCCCTCATCCCGAGCGTGACGGTCGCGGTCGTCTCGATCGGCGCGTGGGGGCCTGGGCTATCGACGATCTACGACGCGATCACCCCCGCTGAGCGCGAGGAACTCGCGGCCGCGGGCGTGCACGCGGAAATGGCCGGGGTGTTCATCGGCGCCGACGGCCGTGCGCTCGCGACGCCGCTGGACGGCAGGATGATCGTGGCACCCGTCCCGTTGTTCGCACGGATTCCGTTCGTCCTTGGCGTCGCCTACGACGCTGCCAAGTGCCCCGCGGTGCTGGCCGCGATCCGAGGAGGGCTAGTCCATGGCCTTGTCACGCACACGAGTCTCGCCCGGGGCCTACTCAGCCTTGCGGACAGCCACGAGCGTGCCGAGAGCACGCGAGGATGACGAGTGCCTGCCGGCCGGCCTGCCGCTGTCCGGCGGCACCGCCAACCGGGGCCGCGTCGTCCGCGTCGGTGACACCGTGGTGCGGCCGGCCGCCCCGTGCTGGCCCGCCACCCATGCACTGCTCGGCCACCTGGCCACGGTCGGCTTCGACGGCGCCCCCCAGGTACTCGCCGCAGGCCCCATGACGGAGACGCTCACCTACATCGCGGGCCGGGCGGCGGTGCCGCCGCTTACCGAGGACGTGCAAACCGACGAGGCCCTGGTCAGCGTCGCCGACCTGCTCCGGCGCTACCATCGCGCGGCGGCATCCTTCGACCCGGCCGGCTACACGTGGCCCAGGCCCGTCCCCGCTCGCTACCGCACGCGTCTGGTCAGCCACAACGACGTGTACCCGGCCAACGTGGTGTTCCGCGACGGGCATGCCGTCGCGCTCATCGACTTCGACCTGGCCGGACCGGGAAGCGCGGTCTGGGACTTCGCCGCGGCGGCGCGCTCGTTCGTGCCCCTGCTCGATGAGGCCGACGTCAGCGACGGCCGCCGCGGACGCGCGCTCGAGCGGTTCCGGATCTTCCTCGCCGCGAGCGGCCTGTCCCGCGCAGCGCGTCTTGGCGTGGCCGAGGCGCTCGTCGCCAACCACGACTGGACCTACGCGATCGTCACCGAGGCGGCCGCCGCCGGGCACGCCGGCTTCGCCGACCACTGGCGCGCCGTCGCGCCGTCGGCCCGGCGGGCCCGCCGGTGGTGCGAGCGTCACCACCGCGGGCTGCTCGCCGCCGCCCGGTAGCGGACCTTTCCACTTCAGAAGCGAACACGCTGCGTTAATTCGAGCGAGCGAGGACGGCTCCAGCCTCTCCGAGCCGCTTCCCCTCGGTTTCTGCGCCACATTTCCGGCGTAGCGGAAGAAAATGACCCACATCTCGCGTGATGCTAACGCCCAGCGTAATGACGATCGATGGCACCGGCCCGGCCCGCAGCGCGGTTTGGCCGCAGCCCTCGCCCCAGGGACACCGCGCGTCACTGCAGCCTCACGCCGGCGGGCCGGAGGGCTGACGCCGGGGCGATGGTTGCGGCAGCCATACGCCTATAGCCGTATCGTTGCCACAACCATCGGGCCTGTCCGCCTTTAACATTTACGATTTGGTTACTGGTGTTCGTGCCTGGTTATTACTTCGGGGCGTTCCAGCGGCGGACGGCCAGGAAGCCCGCAATGAGGAGGAGGGCGGCTAGCCAGATGCCGAGTTCGGCTAGCGGGGCGCCCAGCGGGCCCCCGGCGGCGATTGCCCGGATGGCGGCCGCGGCGGCGGTGACCGGGGTGGCGCGGGCGATCGGCTGCATCCAGCCGGCCAGGTCACTGACCGGGGCGAAGGCGGAGCTGATGAAGGACAGCGCGATGGCGGGGAAGAACAGGATCCGCTCTGCCGTCTCCGGATCGCCGATGACCAGTGCGAACCAGCCGGACAGCACCGCGAGCGCCAGGCCGTAGACGACCGTGATGGCGGCGATCGCGGCGTAGCCGGGCAGGCCGGCGCTGACGCGGAGGCCGAGGAGCGTGCCCACGGCCAGCAGCAGGATCACCTGGGAGGCGAAGACGACCGCGTCCGAGGCGGCGCGTCCGGCGAGCACCGCCGCGCGGGACATCGGCAGCGACCGGAAGCGGTCAGCCAGGCCGCTGCTCGCGTCCCTGAGCAGGGCAAGACCGGTGATCGGAGCGGTAAGCGTGGCGTTCTGGATGATGATCCCCGGGATCAGGAACTGCCGGTATGCCCCGGCCGCGCCGTGGCCGGCCAGGGCCAGGTTGCCGAAAACCGACACGAACATCACAAGCAGCACCACCGGCTGGACCAGCGGGAAGATCATCCGGCCGGGGTTCTTGCGCAGGACGCGCAGGTTGCGGCCGGCGATGAGGGCGCTGTCGCGGACGGCGCGGAAGCGGATGGGCGCGGCCGGTGCGGTCAGGGCGGTCATGGCGTCTCCGTGGTGTTGCCGGTGAGCGCGAGGAACGCCTCGTCGAGCGTGGCGTCCGCGCCGGTGCTCGCCTTGAGCTGGGCCGGCGTGCCCGAGGCGATGACCTTGCCGTGGTTGAGCAGGTACAGCAGGTCGGCGAACCGGTCCGCCTCCTCCAGGTACTGAGTGGTCAGGAGCATCGTGGTGCCTTCCGCCCGCAGGTCCATGAGCGCCGCCCACAGTTGCCTGCGGCTGCCCGGGTCGAGGCCTGTGGTGGGCTCGTCGAGGACCAGCAGGGAGGGTCGGGTCATCAGGCTCGCGGCAAGGTCGAGACGACGGCGCATGCCGCCGGAGTAGGTCCTGACCAGCCTTCCTTCGGCGCTCGCGAGGCCGAAGCTCGCCGCGAGCTCGGCCGCCCTGCGGAGTGCCTCCCCGCGCCGCAGGCCGGCCAGGCGGCCGATGAGTACCAGGTTGTCCCGCCCGCTGAGCAACTCTTCAAGGCCGGCGTACTGGCCGGTCAGGCCGATACGGGCGCGGACGTCCGCGGGCTGGCGGGCCACGTCGAAGCCGAGGACGCGGACGGTGCCCGCGTCGGCGCGGGACAGCGTCGCGATGATGCGGACCAGGGTGGTCTTGCCCGCACCGTTCGGTCCGAGGAGAGCGGTCAGCGATCCCTGGCCGACCGTGATGTCGACCCCGTCCAGGGCCTTGACCTGGCCGAACGCTTTTCGCACTGCGGTGACCTCGACGGCGGGCATAGGATCGCACATATTGTGAGGCTATCAGTTAGTGAGGACACCGGACTATATGCCTGACTCAACATCTCGGAACGTGGATGTGGAGGCCGCACTCGGGTCGGCCGGCACCGATCCGGCTCAGGCGGACCTGGCGGTAAGCATCATCGGCCGCCTGTTCCGGCTTGCCCCGCAGCTCACGGACCTGCTCGACCTCGGGGCACGCGAGTACGGCATGGGCTTCGCCCGGGGGCGGGTGCTGTGGGCGCTGCAGGAGTCTGGTCCCGTTGTCATGCGGGCGCTCAGCGACCGGCTGGGCATATCGCCTCGCACAGTGACGGGCCTGATCGACGCGCTTGAGGCCGACGGCTGGGTGACCAGGACGCCGCACCCGGTGGACCGGCGGGCGACGATCATCGCGATTACCCCAGCCGCCGAGACAGCGCTCGCGTCGCTGCGCGATAACTACGAGGGGCTCGCCCACGACCTGCTTGGTGACGTCTCCCCCGCCGACCTCGCCCGCTGCCGGCACGTGCTCGCCACTATCCAGGACCGCCTCGGCGAGGTCGTGGCCCACCGGATGGCCGACACTCCCCCGCCCGGCCCGCGTCCCCGGTAACGCGACAGGCCAGCGGCCGCGCCGGTCGCGGTGGCCGGCGCCGGTCTCGCGGGGTTCCCCGGACCGGTTCTGCGGGGGCTTTCCGGAACGGTCGCGCGGGCTTCCTGGACCGGTCGCGCAGGTTTCCCGGCTCGGTCGGGCTTTCCCGGAACGGTCCCGCGGGCTTCCCGGAACCGTCCCGCGGCCTTCCCGGAACGGTCGCGCAGGCTTCCCGGACCGGTCGCGCAGGTTTCCCGGCTCGGTCGGGCTTTCCCGGAACGGTCCCGCGGGCTTCCCGGAACCGTCCCGCGGCCTTCCCGGAACGGTCCCGCGGGCTTCCCGGAACGGTCGCGCGGGCTTCCCGGAACGGTCGCGCAGGTTTCTCGCGCGGTACGGGCTGGCATCCTGGCTAGGTGCCGTGTATTTTAGTTCTTTGGAATATAATTCTGTGGAATTTCCTCACGAGTCTGATGGGTGCCACCACCATGGAGTTCCTGGCCAGCCACGTCGCGATGGTCTCCCGCCCGGTCGAGGTCGCGAGCTGATCAGGACCGCGGCAGCGGCCGTGCCGGCCGACCCGGAGGCTTCCCGGTAAGTGCGCTGACCGGAACCGCCGGTAATCCGGTTCCGGTCAGCCGGGCGCATACAGGCATCAGCGGATACGAGGACCACCGGATACAGAGATCAAGGAGGCAGGAAACGTGACGACGATCGGTTTCATCGGCAGCGGAAGCGTCGGCAGCAACCTTGCCAAAGCGGCGATCGCGCACGGGTACGACGTCGTGCTCAGTAACTCCCAGGGGCCGGACTCGCTCGCCGGCCTGGTCGCGGAACTCGGGCCGAAGGCCAGGGCGGCGACGCCAGCCGGGGCGGCCGCGGCCGCCGACTTCGCGGTCGTCGCGATACCCGTGACGACGATCAGCGAGGTGCCGGTCGAGCCGCTGGCGGGGAAGGTCGTGATCGCGACCATCAACTACTTCCCCCAGCGCTTCGGCCACATCCCGGAGATCGACGAAGGAAAGACGACGGCACCCGGGCTGCTTCAGGCGCGTCTTGCGGGAAGCCGGGTCGTGCGGGCGTTCAGCATGCTCAACGCCGCGGAGATGTCGGGCGACGGCCACCCCGAGGGTGACCCCAAACGCCGCGCGCTCGCGCTGGCCGGGGACGACCCGGCGGCCAAGCAACTCGTCGCCCGGCTGTACGACGAGTTCGGTTTCGACGCGGTGGACATCGGCGGCCTGGACGAGAGCTGGCGGGTGGACGCCGGGCAGCCGGCCTTCGTCATCCGCCAGAACGTCGCGGAACTGAAGGCGAACGTCGCCAGGGCGAAGCGGCCCTGGGAGCCCGCTGAATGACAGATTTCCACGAGTGCCGGGGGACGACGGGGCCGAGGAAGTCCGCGGCCGGCTAAAGCCGCAACGCCCGGCACCGTAATTCCGCAGCCTCCCGGCACCACGGAATCAGGTACCAGGAAGAGTTCCGGGCAGAGCGGGCGGGAGATTGTCGGAGGGTGGTAGTGACTACCGGGCAAGGCGAACCGGAGGCGGGCAAGTCTCCGCCCGAGTTCATGAGCGCGCTGGTGACCGAGCACTTCGTGCTGCAGTCGGCGTCAAGTTCGACGATCAGCGAGAGCGGCAGCCGGGTGAGCATCTACCTGTCGGCGCTGTCGAGCGGCCTGGTGGCGATCGGGTTCGCGAGCACCTCGCGCCGGGCGCTTGAGGCCCTGGCCTTCACCGTCCTGCCCGTGGTGTTCATCCTCGGCTGGTTTACGGTCGTCCGGCTCATCGGCACCAGCGTGGCCAACGTCGTCTCGCAGCGGCGGATGGACCTGATCAGGCGCTACTACGCGTCGATCCAGCCCTCCGCCGGGCCTTACTTCGATGCGGGCGACACGGGGGCCGGTAACCACGGCGTGCGCTACGGCCGCTGGTCGTTCCTCTATACGATGGCCAGCATGGTGACCGTGGTCAACCCGGTCGTCGGCGGCGCCGCCGTGGCACTGGTGGCCGGGCTGGCCGCGAAGGCCCCCGCTCCGCTGCCTGCCGTCGCCGGCATCGTCGTCGGGCTGGTGCTGCTCGTGCTTGGCCTGCGCTACGAGCAGCGGCGGCTCACCCCGGTGGTGCTCAGCGCGCCGGCCGTCGGTGCCGGCGACCCGGAGCTGACCTGATGACCGGGTCGTCGCAGTGGCCGAGCCTGCCAGTTGAGCGGTGGCGGGACACGCGGGACACAGTCCACTTGTGGACCCAGATCGTGGGCAAGACCCGGCTCGCCCTCGCGCCGCGGCTCAACCACTGGTGGAGCGCTACGCTCTACGTCTCCGCCCGCGGGCTGACCACTTCCCTGATGCCCTGCCCCGGCGGCGCCGCCGAGATCGAGTTCGACTTCACCCGCCACGAGCTGACGATCACCACCACCGGGGGCGCGGTCCGCCGGATGGCGCTGACCCCGCGCACCGTGGCCGACTTCTATGCCGAGTTCGAGTCACACCTCGGCAGCCTCGGCATTGACGCACCTATCAGCGTCATGCCGAATGAGATCCCCGACGCTGTCCCGTTCGACGCAGATACCGTCCATGATCAGTACGACGCCGAGGCGATGCACCGCTTCTGGCTGTCGCTCGTCGACGCGCACCGGGTCATGAGCCGGTTCCGTGCCGGGTTCCGCGGCAAGGCCAGCCCCGTTCATTTCTTCTGGGGCGCTTTCGACCTGGCCGTCACCCGGTTCTCGGGCCGGCCCGCGCCCCGACACCCGGGCGGCATCCCGAACTGCCCGGACTGGGTTATGGCCGAGGCCTACTGCGACGAGGTGTCAAGCTGCGGCTACTGGCCCGGCGGCGCTGCTGAAGGCGTGTTCTACTCGTACGCTTACCCGGAGCCCGGCGGGTTCCGTGACCAGCGCGTCGTGCCCGAGGGGGCATACTTCGATGACCAGCTAGGCGAGTTCGTGCTGCCCTATGCCGCCGTCCGCGGCGCCAGCGATCCCGACGCCTTCCTGCTCAGCTTCCTTGACTCCACCTTCCAGGCTGCGCGGCGCCTGGCTCAGTGGCCCGGCGACGATCCCGTGAGGACCTGATGAACGGGCGGCATGAGACCCCCGCGCCCGCAGGCCCGCCGGATGCCTGCCCGGACTGCGTAGCCGAGGGCACGGTCTGGATTCGTGGGGCTGGCGCTACGCCGACCACCTCGCGCTGTCCCGGGAGATCAGGCTGACTGCTCCGCCTTGTCGGCTGACCGCACCGCGGACCGGAGCCTGGAGAGCGTCTTCGTGAGCTGGACCAGGGAGCGATCAGGGACCGCCGATCCTACCCGGGCGCGCAGTTCGTCCTCGAATGTCAGGGTGGCCGCGGCAAGCACTCGCTGGCCGGCCGGCGTGAGCGTGAGGATCGAAGAGCGTCTGTCGCTTGGATTTGCGCTGCGCACGCAGTGGCCCGCCGCCTCGATGCGGTCCACGATCTTGCTCGTGCCGCCGACCGTAATGCTGATCTCGGCTGCGATGTCCTGCACCCGGCAGTTCGGGGTCCTGGCGATGACCTGCATGAACTCGAACTGCTGCAGGGGCAGGCCGTGGTCGGCGCGCAGCCTGTCCGCGACGGCGTCCCACAACTCGGTCTCCAGCCGGACCAGTTCGCTGAACAGGTGCTTCAGGTCCGGCGCGCCGTCGGCGGCGCGGTGCGGGAACTGGTCGTTCGGCGACATGTTCGCACCATACCACCTATATCGGGGAACATAGATGCCCGGATGAATCTTCCGCGGAACGTATTCCGGGATGACGAGCCCGGCCCGGCGCGAAACCCGGAGATATAATTCCGAGGAACTAGATTCCATAGATTCTATCAGCTAGAGTGGGCGGGGTGACCAGGCCTAACGGCTCTCGAAGGACGGTGGACGCCGTGGCGTTGAAATGGCGAGCGGCCCGCTTCGGCGGGCCAGAGGCCCTGGAACTCGTCGAGGAAGACGTGCCTCCGCCTCGAGCGGGGGAAGTTGTCGTCGACGTCCGCGCGGTCGGCATGAACCCCGCCGACTACAAGCACATCGCCGCCGGCCAGGACCCCGAGCTGCTGCCGCTGTCACTCGGCTACGAGGTTTCCGGCGTGATCGGCGCCGTCGGCCCCGGTACCGAGATCGCGTCCGGCGGCGGGAAGGCCGGCGACGAGGTCATCGCCGCGCAGATCTCCGGCGGCTACGCCACCCAGGTGCGGGTGCAGGCAAGCGACGTTTTCGCGAAGCCAGCCGCCCTGCCGTTCCCTGACGCGGCCGGCCTTATCCTGGCCGGTTCGACGGCGAGCGAACTGCTGCATGTCACCCGCGCCGGGGCCGGCGACACGGTGCTTGTGCACGGCGCGTCCGGGGCGGTCGGC
>Ga0335072_10009865_pt1 | contig 13765 bp, 18 predicted proteins | sample Lox_Sample_21_FD_206725 | JGI IMG/M metagenome (GOLD analysis project Ga0335072, IMG submission 206725) | Soil microbial communities from Loxahatchee National Wildlife Refuge, Florida, United States - Lox_Sample_2.1 | ecosystem: Environmental > Terrestrial > Soil > Wetlands | place: USA...
ATTGGGGTTCACCCCCCCCCGCCTTCCGCTAGGGATCAATATACGCCCTTTTCGCTTCTGATCAGTAGAACTCTTTGATAATGAACGGCTGGCGTAAGATCAATTGGTCGATTTTTGAATTGCGGCATTGTGGGAGGTCACCTCGAAAATGAACATAACTCCACGAAAATTTCATGAAGTGGTTGCCGATCTGCGTAAGGTAGTTTTCAGCGTCATTCGGGACAGGCCGAACGCTACCGGCGGAACAGGGTCAGCCGCGTTGGGAACCGGCTTCTTTGTGAAGCCCGATATTTTTATTACATGCGAACACGTTCTAAACCCACCCAATGCTCCTCATGTCGCCGGAGATTCCTATCGCCTTATCGCGAATCTCGACGGCAACGATGCAACAGTTCATACCGTCACTGCTCCCCAGATAGGCAAAGAGCTTTCTCTGTTTCCACAAAATGACCTCGCAGTTCTTCAAGTAGCCAACGCGCCTGATCAAGATTTTGCGCCGGTATGTTACAGCGACGTGCTAGTTGGCCACGAAATAGGGGTCGTTGGATACCCGCTAGCTACTCTGGCCACAGATGCGAGCGGAAATCTGCTTCTCGACGGTCTTATTTATCGGGCTGGAAGAGGGGTAATCACCGGAAGGTTTCATGGCGACCTCACCTCAGCCGCTAAAAGCATCCCGCTCCTGGAAGTCAATTTCATGTTTGTTAGTGGAAACAGCGGCGGCCCAGTATTCGACCCTGAGACAGGGAGAATCCTTGGGATGGTTCAGGGGATCCAATGGTTCAAGATCGCTGAGCAGATTGTAAGGATGAATGTTGCTCCCAGCCAGCAATTAACGCAGGGGGGAGCTGCTCCTGCGTACATCGCTCCCATCATTGCCATCTACTCCAGAGCGATCAAACTCGACTGCTTCAAGACCGTGCTCGATGGGTTTGGCGTCGTCGCTTAAATCTACTCGGTCGCTGATCCGAGCAATCCGCCCCGTGTTTTCCACATAGGTGATGGTTCTGCCGTCGCTCACGGAGCATACAAGAATGTTATTCAAGATCACGGCCATATGGAGAACCTCAGGCGGCTTACATTGAGTGTCCGGCAATAGTAGTACCAACCCGTACCACTTGTCATTACAAGAAACTAATGTCAGCCATAGTCTAGGATGCCTTTCGAGGCGAGTCGGTGGCAAGTGAAAAGAAATCGACGTATCACGATATGACGCTACCCTGTCACGGCAAACCCAGTTTTGCTCAAATATGTGTCAAGTCCATAATAATCTCGCTAAATGCATGCGGATGAATAATTTGACCTGAAACAGCCGGGGGGGTGTACGGCCGCCTCTTGCGCACTCCCGATTACTCCTTTGCCCAGGCCAGGCCGTCTGTGGCTCCCTCATTCCGGACCCCCAACGACACCAAAGTTTCGCGCCCGTTGCCTGTTAATTCTCCAATCCTGCCACACTGGAAATAGAGGCGGTGACGGAGTGCGGCTGCGGCACATCGCATGCGCCTCGCAACTCTCCTAACTCTTTGCCGCACAGGAATTTGCGGCTAAGTTCCTGTGCAAGAGGAATTTGCAGCCGCGGCCGTTCGCTAAATTCATGCGAATGAATAATTTGACCTGAAACGGCCGGGGGGGTGTACAGCCGCCTCTCGCGCAGTCCCGATTACTCCTTTGCCCAGGCCAGGCCGTCCGTGGCTTTGCCCGTTGCAATCAGCTTCGTCGTCTTCCACGCGGCCAGATCAATCTCTGCCACCTGGTTGGAATGCATGCAGCTCACAAACGCTTTCTTGCCGTCCGGCTCCACCACCACGGCCTGCGGGTACGCGCCCACATCCACATAGCGCGCCACCTGCATGGTCTTCAGGTCCACCACCGCAACCTTGTTCTGGTCCGGCTGCGTCATCAGCAGCCACCGGCCGTCCGGCGTCGGCGCGCTGCCGTAGCCAAGGCCGCCGAGCGTCACCCACTTTGCCACCGTATCCGTCGCCGTATCGATCACCGCCATGCGCGGCTGGGTCTGGTCGGCGGTGAACACCCACTTGTCGTCCATTGAAATTGCGATGCGCTGCGTGTTGCCCGAGATCGGGATCACCTTCAGCGTTTTGCGCGCCTGCATGTCGAGCACGCTCACCGTGCCCGGCCCCACGTTCGCCGTGTAGCCCCGCCGCCCGTCATGCGAAATCGTCAGCATGTGGCTCTGCGGCTGCCCCGTCGGAATTGAGCCAACAATCTTCAGCGCCTTCGGATCGATGATGGTGATCGCCTTGTCGAGTTCAGTCGTCACGTAAAGCAGCCCGTCTTTGGGGCCAATCATGGGGCAATGCGGCCGCACACCATGATTGAACGCAATGTTGCCGACCACCTTGTCCGACTTCAGATCGATCACCACGATGTTGCTGCCGTCGGTGCCCGGCTGGCCCACGCCCGAATTGCCGTAGATCGGCACAAAGGCCCGTTTGCCATCCGGCGACGCAATCACCTCGTGCCCCGTCACGCCGCCCTCGGGCACATTGGCCAGTACCTTGCCCGCAACGGGATCGACAATCGCCAGGCTGCGATCGCCTTTCTGCGCGACCAGCAGCAAACCATGCTGCGCCGATGCCGACGCAGCCAGAAAACTGAAGAACAGCAGGGAAGAGAAAAACCGAATTGCTCTCAACTCGAAGGCCTCCGCGAACTACCAGAGAACTATACCGCACGCGGAGTATCACGCACCGGTCACCTTCATATCCGCTGTCATCCTGAGCGGAACGGCCTTCGGGTACGGCTCAGAACGTGGAACGTTTCTGAGTGGTCGAGTGGAGCGAAGGATCTGCTTGGTTTCAATACGAATTGGTTTCAATACGAACAGATCAGTGGCGAAAAGCTGTCTTGACCTGCGGCGCATCGCTCCAAGCCAGCCGTGCAACCTGCAACTAAACGGTTGCAGATCGCCTGGACCACCACCAGGCGAGGTAGGGCAGCAGCGTCAGCGTAAAGATCACCGCGAAGTGAATCACCGTTGCCGCGCCATCACCGATGCCGAATCCCAGCATCACGTGTCCCGTCGTTCGCGCGCCCGAAGGCCGCAGCGCATGGACCTGCGCCGTCGCGGCCAGGCCCGCAACCAGCATGACGCTCACGGCGGGCCAGTAATTCCGCAGTCGTTGCCGCGCCGCCAGCCACACGATGCCCCAGCCGATGAAGAACGGCGCGCCAAAGTAGATCATCCGCCCAAATTGGAAAACCACATTCTCCAGCCGGAAGATCGAGCCCGGTTGCTCGACAAATGGCGTCTCGGCTCCTGGCAGGAAAATCTGCCAACCCGTCCACAGGATAAGCAACGCTGCGAACCACGCCGCCGCCAGCAGCATCACCGGCGCCACGCCGAACAGGACCCACGGCGCCCGCGTGCCCAGCGACATGAATCGCCGCTTCCCCATCATCGCCTGCGCCAATTCATCCATCGATCCCAGCCGCGACAGCGCCGCCGCCTCGGCCTCCGTCCGCGAGCGGCCTGCACGCTCTTCTTCGGCTCGCAGGTCGTCGAGGTGATCACGCAGCTCCTTCATGTAGCGGCGCACATGGCGCGGAGCCACACCTGCCTCAAGCAGGCGCTCCCGCAATGCATCAAGCGGTTTCACCACATCGCCCTCCGATCATTCTTTCCACGGCAGCCGCGCCGGCCAGCATTTTCTGGATCGCTCCCGCCAGTTCGGTCCACTTTCCCTGCAGTTCCGCCAGGCGGCGCTCTCCCGTGCGCGTCGCGGTGTAGTAGATGCGGCTGCGGCCGTTCACCATCTTGCGCCGCGATCTGATCGCCCCATCGCTTTCGAGCGCATGCAGCACCGGGTAAACCACGCCCTCACCCGTCGCCACCACTTCGTCCGTGCCGCTCCGGATCGCTTGCACAATCTCGTAGCCGTACATCTCGTTCTCCCTGAGCAGGCGGAGAATCAGGAGTTCGGGAACCCCATTCATGAAATCCGGATTGGATGCGCGCCCAGCCATGACGAAATTCATCATACCTTGAACTAAAAGGTATCGCAACTGAAAAATCACAGGGCGATGAGATCGCCTACGTCGCCCATGGATCGTAAGTGCCCACGCTCCACGAATGTCCCTCCGGATCCTTGACCGAGAATTCGCGGCTGCCGTAGTCGGTGTTCTGCAACTTGCGCACAATCTTTCCGCCGGCTGCGACGGCTCGCGCATGCACCGCGTCCGCGTCGTCGACCACGATGTAGGCGCTGCGGGTTTCCACGCCTCCCACGTCCTCGGGCGACTTGAAGCCTCGCCCGTACTCATCGTCCTTCTGCGAGCCCAGCATGATCATTCCGCCGCCCAGCGTGAGTTCGGCGTGGCCAATACTTCCGTCAGGGTTGGCATACACGGCCTTCTTCTCAAATCCGAAAACCCCGCAGAGCCATTCAATCGCGGCGTGGGCGTCGCGGTAACGCAATGCCGGCATGATGGTTGATTTCGTGTTCGGCATGGAACCTCCTTGGTGTGCGAACAGCACCAATATGCCAGCCGGTCTCGAACCTGATCTTGGAAAAATCGGAAATTGCCGGGACCGCCTTAATCGACGCGGATATGGTTCGCCCAGCGGCTTCGGCGAGCCGAGTAGGTGCTCGCGTCAACCCCCGAGAACGCCCTGAATTCGTTGGCGAAATGCGATTGATCGTAGAAGCCGCAGTCGAGCGCCAGCTCTGCCCAGCGCACATCGCCCCCTGCGTGCAGCCGCTGCACCGCCTGCTGAAAGCGTTGAACCCTGCACCAAACCTTGGGCGTCAGTCCCACTTCTTCGCGGAATACCTGCGAAAAGCGCCGCTCGCTCCATCCCGTTTCGTGCGCCACCTCGCGCACCGTGGCGACGCCCGGGTTACGCCCCAGCCTGCGCAGCGCGAACTCCACCATCGGATTCTTGCCACGCGAAGTTCTGAGCCTCGCGCCGAGAAAGCCTTCGAGCAGGCGCAGCCTGGCCTGTGGCGTTGACATTTCCCGAAGCCGCTCGCGCAACGCGTTTGCGTCGGAACCCCACACACTCTCAAGCGCAATGCTGCGGTTACTGAACAGGTCGACCGCATCCGCGGCAAAGGCGCTGAATCCGCCCGGCTCGAAGACCACTCCGATGAGATCAATCAGGTCGGAGCTGTCGATAATCTCGTATGCGGACCGCGCGCCCGTGATGAGTGCCGGCGCCATTTTCCGGTCGCGTTCGCCTTCGGGGCAATCGAGAAGATAATCCCGGTTCAGATTGAGGATCAGCTGAACGCGGCCGGTCGGCAGTACGCGTTCGCGCCGGTGATCAAGGTTCGATGCCTGCGCGTACCACAGCGCGCGCACAAAGTGCGAAAGGGGCGCTTCGGGTGTGCGCTCCAGGTAAAGCACCGGGCGACCTCTCGTCCTTATCCTACGCTCGCCAGCAAAGAGAATCGCCGTCCGGTGACGGGCTTGTTTGCCGGCAAGTGCATCTGCTGGATGGTTTCGATAAGCTTTCCTCATGGCGCTTCCGGCACGCGACTCAGAGCTGGTCCAGATCATGGACGCTTCGCTCGCAGATGCCGCGCGCCGCGCAGGTCAGTGGCTTGCCTGCCGTCCCGGCTGCACGCAGTGCTGCTACGGAGCCTTCGCCATCAACGCGCTCGACGCGCTTCGCCTCCAATCCGGCATGAAGCTTCTCCGCGTGAGCGATCCCGCCATCGCCGTCGACCTCGAATCCCGCGCCCGCGCATGGCTCGCCGAGTTCGAGCCTTCTTTTCCCGGCGATCCGGCCTCGGGCATCCTCGGTACTTCCGAAGCCGACGTTGCCCGCTTCGACGACTTCGCGAATGACGCTCCCTGTCCAGCGCTCAATCCCGTCACCGGTCTCTGCGATGTCTACGCCTGGCGTCCCATGACCTGCCGCACCTTCGGGCCGCCGACTCCACTGGAGAACACCGCGCTCGGCTGTTGCGAGCTCTGTTTCGTGGGAGCATCCGAGTCGGAGGTCGCTGCCTGCGAAATGCCCGTCCCGCATGCCCTCGAATCCGAATTGCTTGCCGAAGTCGATGCCGATCCGCCGGTCGAGACCCTCGTCGCCTTCGCGCTCTTGAGCTGACCCCGCTCCACGCCTGACGCGTCCCAGGATCCCACGCCACTCGGCTGCTATCGGGCATAGAATGGACAGCCAGCCGTCTATCCAGCACGCAGCAGGCGCGTTTATGCCCGTCGCTCAACTCACGCTCGAACTCCGCATCGAGCACGCCCAGTCCCTCAAAGATCGCCGCCAGGTAGTGCGGTCCATGAAAGATCAACTGCGCCAGGGCTTCAACATCTCCATTGCTGAAATGGACGAGGCTGTCACATGGCAATCGGCGACGCTGGGCATCGTCGCCATTTCGCACTCGCGGAGTTACCTGCACGGCCTGGTCGAGGAAGTCGAACGCGCGGCCCGGCGCATCGCCAATGAACACGGCGCCGAACTTGCCGACAGCTTTTGGGAATACGTCGAGAGCTGACCTGAACCTTCGGCGTGGTCAACGCAGCGAAGCGAAGGGGCCGCCTTTTGCCCACACCCATGCCCCGCCCGCCGAAGGATTCGCCGGGTCCCGCACCACAAACAGAAGTGCCGTTCTCGGAGCAAAGCACTGCCGGTAGATTCTCGCCGCCGCCGATCCTGCGTCGCCGAACTCGACATCGAGTTCAAAGGTTTCCGGTGCGGAATCGATGCGGAATCCATGATTCGGTTGCGCCATGATCTCGTGCAATCCCCCGCCTGAGAAGGTCAAACGGCCATCCTCTCCGCTGCCGATCGTGTAGTGCGGATTGGTTTCGCTCCCCAGCTTCAGGTCGGCTGCTACTTGAAGGGTGCCCGCGACCGGGGCGAGCGTGCCCGCTTTCACGACCCGAAAATCTACCGTGCAGCTTTTGGCCGATGGCGGCCCGGTCATGGCATTCACGTAGTCTCTGCTGTCTCCGCCGGTCAGTGCGGCGATTTCGTCGCTTCCCCGCGCTGTTTCGGCTGTGTCGTTCGAAGTCACCTCGCCCTCTCCGCCGCAGCGCGTCGGAACGCCAAACACAGAGGCCGGCGGTGCGGCGAAGCTCACCGAGGTCACTTCCAGCAACGGCACCGGATCTCCGGCCAGCGGAATCCGCTGCGCCTTCAACACCAATCCGTTCTTCGGGTCGACCCACATTCTTGTGTATCCATTCGGGGTCGTCGCTTCCATCACGCTGACGGCAAGTCCGCGCAGCGCATCGGTCCCGACCTCGGTCGCTTCTGTCCCTGCAACGCTGGCCGCGCCGCCAAAGGGATCGCCCCAGTTCTTCGAAACCGTGCCCACCACGCACGGAGCCGAGGGATTCCCCGGATCCCATAGGATGCTCTGCTTCTTGTCGAGGTCGAGAAAGGTCTTGGTGCGGATAATGTGCGATCCGGAAACCTCCGGCGGCGCAGTCTTTTCGTCGATCAGCACCTTCGCTCCGAGCCGGTAGGTGGTAATGACGGTTCCCGGACTCACCATCGGCTTGTCCGTGACCACGGTGTAAGCGGTGGGCGATTGAGCAGCCAGCACTTCTCCTGCTGCCAAAACCGCCATCACGACGCTCCAGCCGCCAACATGCACCCTCATCACTCCGCTCCCGCGCCCGCAGGCGAGCCATTCAATTCGACCGCCATTTTGCCGGGCAGCAAACCATGGTACACCCGGCCCAAACCCGTGAGACCCGCAAACGCCGGGAAGTCACCCAAAGACGTAACCCCGCCCCGCCGGATGGTGTCTTAAATGTGCGTTGAATCCTCACTGTGAATTGTAGAGGTCTATGCAGTATGGGAACTTGTCGAAATCCTGGCCCTTGGCCACCAGGCCCTTTGGATAGGTGATGCATTGCTGTCCCGTTTTCGTATCAAGAGCGAACACTATTCCTGAGGTGGGTACAAATCTCTGCGTTGGATGAGTACGGCATCCGCCAAGCGCAAGAAGGGCAACTAACAGCGTCACTTTCATATAGCGGATTCTACTGGCGTCTGCCTATGGGCTGGATAATCAATCCGCCTATTCCGGCAATGGGCTGCGATCCGGCGTGGTGGGCTTGGCAATGGTCAGCGAACCCTTGGTTGATGCGCGTCACTTCATCTGGCGCGATTTCGCGCGTCACTCTATGAGGACCGAAAACCGCTGCATCGCAAAGGGAGCAGGCCCAGGCGTAAGGAATAGGCGGATCGGTTCCCTCAATGAACGCACTCGCTATCAGGCGGGCATATTGACCGTATACTAAACGAGAAAAGAGTTCATATATGCCTCTTACGCGGGAACAGGTCGATGACGTTTGGGAAAGCCAGCTATTTGCTGAAGTGCGCTCCCTGTACTTCGGCGATCTCGCGAGCAGGTATTCGCTGCGAAAACAGTGGATCACTGGCCTAACATTTTTTTTAGCCTCTGGAGCTGCGGCTACGTTGATCGCCAAAACATCAGCGTGGGTCCCTATCACACTTTCCGTGATCGTGGCGTTGATGAACGCCTACGCAGTCGCTGTCAATCTGGATTCAAAGATTAGGACGATGGCAAAGTTGCATTACGCTTGGAATCAGCTTAGCAACGACTACAAGAGGCTCTGGTATCACCATTACACCGACGAAGCCGGGGCTGACCTTGCTGATTTAGAACGACGCGAGACGGAGATTTCTGAACTGGCAACGACAGATGCCCCGAACGATGCGAAACGGATGGAGCGATGGGAAGACCACGTATTCAAACTCCGTCATCTTGAAAGTGCATGACACGCGATACTGGCAAGACTACGGATTATGCAAAGAAGAGTTGGCCTCCGATGCCGAAGCCGGCGCCCAAGCCTCCGCCTCCACCGCCTCCGCCTCCACCGCCTCCCAAGAAGTAATGTCTATTTCAGTGGAGAGATCGAATGAGTAAATTGACTGAAGATCGGCAGGGATGGCCACCGATACCCAAATCTGCGCCAAAAGCGCCACCGCCGCCGCAACCCACCCCTGCGCCAAAACCGGCACCTCCTAAGAAGTAAACGTGCCATTCGCGGCCTTCCCCCGCCGTGTGTCTTGCGTTTGGCTGCCATCTGGCGGTAATGCCTCAACACCGTTCATCTGGACTATCGGGGAGTTGATCGTGTGATTCTGCCCATCCGACGTAGAATCCTCGCAATGGTGCGGAGACTTGTGCGCGTGCTGGCGTTTGTGATCCAAGGGATCCCAACGTGGGTTCTATCAGTCTTGGATTGGGTGATCAATGTGGCAGAGAGATTAGTAGTTATCGCCATCGTCGCTGGGATTGGTTATATCGGGTGGCGTGCATTTTATTCTGCCGACCAAGCGAAGTTCATAGCGGACACGTTGGAACCACTTTCCAAAAACTGGAAGGGGCTGTTGCTGCTCCTGATCCCGCTATTCTATCGAACTGCCAGAACCTTCTTAGAGAAGGTTAAGAAGGTTGGATGGATGGAAACCGAACCACGGGAGAAACCCGAAGCAGAGCAGGGAGAGGGGGAGTAGATAAATGCCATCATTTCTCCATCTAGGGGTTCGCCGCCACGATTCCGACGCTCCAGACAGGAAGGCTATCGAAGCTGTCTTAAATAAAGCGAAAGACTGGATTAGATATGCGCCAAATTGTTGGATCATTTACACAGGAAGAGATGCAAAAACTTGGAGCGATAGACTCCGCAAAATTCCCGGGATGGAGGGCTCAACAAATTTCCTGATCTGCGAAGTTCTTCTCGTCCCAAGCGACAAGAGAGCCGGATGGTTAACAGATTCAATGTGGGAGTGGATTAACAAGGTCCGGCCCCTGTAATCCATCAACGCACCTTTAAGACACCCCCGCCGCCGACACCCTCGCTCTCTGCTATCCTGAATGGTTTACCCGGGAGGAAGCAGTCGGATGCCGGAGCACAGGGGCCGCAAGCATCACCAGGATCGCGTCGCGGAGACGCTGCGCGAGGAAATCGGCGCCATGATCGAGGGCGAGCTCTCCGATCCCCGCATCGCATTTTGCTACGTCAGCGAAGTCGTTTTGAACCCCGGCGGAAAGTCCGCGCGCGTCTACGTGGCCATCGACAGCGCGGTGCCCGATCTCCTCCAGGCCGAGCAAAACACCATCGCCGCCCTCGAGTCTGCCAAGGGCTACATCCGCTTTGAGTTGCTCGAACGCATGGGCGTGCGCCATATCCCCGATCTCAGCTTCTTTCCCGATCGCTCCGGCCGCTTTCAGACACGCATTGAAGAGCTCATGGATCGAGCTCGAAAGCGCCAGAAAGCAGTCGTGGAGTAGCAGGCGATGGACGAACTCCCCCGCAAACCCGTCCCGGAAGCCGCCCCAACCCGCCCTGCGAATCCTATGGAAGCGATCCTTCAGGTCATTCGCGAAGGCGAAAGGTTCCTTGTCTGCTCCCATTCGCGGCCCGATGGCGATGCGGTCGGCTCCATACTCGCGATGGGCATGATGCTGCGCGCCATGGGCAAGCACTTCGACCTGGTCACGGCCGACAGCGTTCCCGCGGTTTACCGTTCGCTCCCCGAAGCCGGTTCCATCCAGACGGCACTGCGGGTACACGGTCCTTACGATGCTGCGATTCTGCTCGAATGCGACGGCATTGGCCGCACCCGGCTGCGCGGCCTCGATCACTTGTTCATCGTCAACATGGATCACCACACCACGGGCCGGCCCTGGGCGCAAATCAATTGGATCGATCGCGAGGCCGCGAGCGTCGGCGAACTGGTCTATCGGCTCGTCAAGGCTGCGGGCGCTCCGGTCACGCCTGAACTGGCCACATGCATCTATACCACCGTGCTCACTGACACCGGCGGTTTCTGCTATGGCTCAATCCGCTCATCGACCTTCGAGTTGGCGAGGGACCTCGTTGAAGCCGGGGCCGATCCCAGGCGCGCTGCGCAGGATGTTTTCTTTTCCACGGCGATGAGCAAGATGCTGCTGCTCGGCTCGGCTCTGCGCAACCTTCACCGCGAAGGCAGGCTGGCCTGGCTCTGGGTAACCCGGAATGACTTTGCCCGCGCCTGCGCCGCCGAAGAAGACTCCGAGGGACTGGTGAACTTCGCTCTCTCCATGGCAGAGGTCGAGGCAGCGGTTTTTCTGCGCGAGCTTCCCGATCGGCGCATTCGGCTCAGCCTGAGAAGCAAGGGCCGGATTCCTGTCTCGACAGTTGCGCACCGGTTGGGAGGCGGAGGACACGAGAACGCCGCCGGCTGCACGCTGGATGGTCCCCTGGACCGCGCGCTTGATCAGATTCTCGCGGAACTTCGCCCGCTCGTTTCCCAGAAATCACCTGACCCGGGCAGTCGCGCATCCGGATCCACCCTCCCGGACGACTCCGGTTCGTGCGGGCCAATTTCAGCACGGTCCCCCGGCTCGGGTTGAGGAGCGGCGCGAATCTGTTAGCCTTGTCCCTGTCGTCGGGCCCTCAGATGGGCGCACTGAAATCTGTTTGAGTGAAGTGAAAGACCTGTCAATGAGCGACGCGTTCATGGAAACAACGATCGAGCTCCTCGCTTTGATCGCCGCGCCTGTGCGGTTCCCGGAGACCTGCTCCTAGTGGAAAGTCCACTCGGCCCAACCTCAGCGGATTCGTCCTGGCGGTCCCGGCTGCCCAACGGGGCCACCGTCCTTGAAGCATCCGTCTTTCTTCTGTTTGCCGTTTTCTTCATCATTTATGGGGTCACGCCCCTGCTCGGTGGCGACGGGCTTGGGCTGGTGGGCGCCGATGAGCCTCGCTACGCGCAAATCGCCCACGAGATGCTGGTCCGCTTCGACTCGGCTGACACCCTCAAGGGGCGGCTCAGCGCCTGCGTCACGCCGTACCTCTACGGACACCCCTGGCTCGAGAAGCCGGCCCTTTACTACTGGCGCGCGATGTTTATTTTTCAGGATTTCGGAGTGCACGACTGGAGTGCGCGGCTGCCTTCCGCATCGTTCGCATTCATCATGGTGGCTCTCATCTACCTGCACATGCGGCGGTTCCGCCGCGGGGGCCATCTCGATGCCGCGTTGATCACCGTTGCCAGCATCGGGATCATTGCTTTTTCGCGCGGCGCATCGACCGACATGCAGATGGCCGCGCCCCTCTGCATCGGCCTGCTCGGATGGTACGCATGGTATGAAACCGGCTCCAAGTTCTGGCTTTTCGATATCTATTTCTTTACAGGCGTCGCTACTTTGGCAAAGGGCCCGGTTGCCCCGTTTCTGGCCATCGTGATCGTCGCCGCCTTTGCGCTCCTGCGCAAGGAGTGGTCCATTATCGAGCGCTCCATCTGGTGGCCCGGTATCCTGCTTTACTTCGTCATTGTGTTGCCCTGGTTTATTGCTGTGCAGCACCAGAACCCCACGTTCTTCCGCGAATTCTTCTTCGAGCACAACCTTGAACGATTTGCCACCAACCGCTTTCAGCACGAGGAGCCGTTCTGGTATTACGGCGTTGTCGTTTTGCTTGCCGTGATGCCCTGGACCGTGCTGTCGGTCAAGGCGCTGACCGATGGCCTGCAAACCTCCATCGCCGAGTGGCGTCTGCGGCGTTTGAATCCCAGCAAACCCAAGCCAAGCCGCCCCGGCGATGCGTTCCCCGAGTTTCTCGTTCTGTGGGCTTTCATTCCCATCATCTTTTTTTCGTTCTCGCGGTCCAAACTTCCCGGCTACATTCTTCCTTCCATTCCTCCCATCACCATCCTGACAGGCGATTACCTCTACCGATGCCGTGAGCGCGGACTCAATCGCTGGGTGCTTCTCGGCCATGCGCTGATCTGCGGCCTGCTCACGCTGTTCGGGTTGCTGCTGCCGTCGTTCATCCGGCACGGAACCCATATGCCTCCCCTGCAGGATGCGAGCGCCGCGTTGCTCGCTGCAAGTGGCGCAACGCTCTTGATTCTTGTCGTCGCTCATGGGTTCGGGGTTGCGCGCATCCGGCTGGCCACCAGCTTCATCCTTGCATTTCTGGTTTTCTATCTCTACGGCGTTGGTCCGTTTTTCGGGATTCCCGCCATACCCGCCACGAAGCACGTGATTACGCTGCTCGATAGCACCTACTCTGCCCGGCCGCTGGCCGAAAAACTCGCGTCGATTGCACCCCCGCCTGAGACCATTGCCGTGTTTCGAGTCCGCCGCGACATGGAATACGGTCTTTCTTTCTACCGCAATCACCCGGTCGTCAACTACGACGAGACGGGCGTGCCCGAGGATCAGCATCTGCTCGTTGCCAGAATCGCCGGGCGCGGTGGCAAGGATTTGGACACCCAGGGTGCTTTAGAGGAGTATCTCGACGGGCGTCCGTACCAGCCGTTGTTCAGCGTGCCCGAGCGAGGCATCGAAGTATATCTGGTGGGCGCCGAGGATGCCGAAAAAGCTAGTCCGCAAAAGTAACACATTCATGGACTTGCGGTATGCTCAACTTCGTGGCACAGTGACCCAGGGCCGCTTCAGGCGCAGCTACGAGACGCGGCACGGTCCGGCTCGGTTTCCGGATCCGTTCGGAAACCGGTGAACCTGGCCAAATGATATGGAGTCAGGGGTTTCCATCGAGATTCTCGACCTTCGGCACTTCGGTGCGCCGGTGCTTCGCCCTGTGCTCGATGCAGAAAACGATCTCTGGATGCGGCGTCTGCACTGGGACTACCGGGCCTCGTCCAAGCTGCTGATGCAGTATCTCGACAACCACATGCTGCCCGGCTATGCCGCCCTCGAGACGGGCCAGGTCACCGGCTTCACCTTCTGTGTTTATGAGGAAACCAAGGCGGTGATTGGCGACGTCTTCGCCCTCCCCGGCATCCATC
>Ga0335072_10009866_pt1 | contig 13765 bp, 5 predicted proteins | sample Lox_Sample_21_FD_206725 | JGI IMG/M metagenome (GOLD analysis project Ga0335072, IMG submission 206725) | Soil microbial communities from Loxahatchee National Wildlife Refuge, Florida, United States - Lox_Sample_2.1 | ecosystem: Environmental > Terrestrial > Soil > Wetlands | place: USA: Florida...
AGCAGAAAATACCATGGAGAAACTCTGCTCTCCCACTTGGCATGCCTTTACCCCCACTCAACCCCACAAGCCTGGCAAGAAAAACTGAATAACGGCGAAGTCACCGTCAACGGCGTCACCTCTACCGGAAGCGAATCGGTCACTTCGGGCCAAACCCTTGTCTGGAACCGTCCACCCTGGATCGAACCAGATGCCCCTCAGCACTTCGAAGTCTTGTTTGATGACCCCCATCTGTTGGCCGTCAACAAACCCAGCGGGCTGCCCACCCTCCCCGGCAGCGGTTACATGGAAAACACCCTCCTGCGCCTGGTGCAAAAGCATTGCCCCAACGCAAACCCTGTCCACCGGTTGGGCCGAGCCGCCAGCGGCATCGTCCTCTTTGCCAAAACAGCGCAGGCGGCCTCGAATCTGGAGGCAAACTGGAACACACCGAAAATTCAAAAAATCTACCGGGCGCTGGCTCAGAAGATTGCACTGCAGGACAGCTATGAAATCCTCACACCCATCGGCCTCGTACCGCACCCGCTCATCGGTTCCGTGTGGGCCGCCAGCCCAAATGGCAAGCCGTCAAAGTCAGTGGCTAAGGTGATCTCACGCACCACTAGCACCACGACATTTGAGGTAAGTTTGTTTTCGGACCGCCCTCATCAGATCAGAATCCATCTGGCATCCATCGGCCATCCCCTGGTTGGCGATCCTCTGTACGGCTTAACCGGCCAGCCTCTTGAAAAGGACCCGGCCTCCCCGGCGATGGAGGATATTTCCTGCACGCCCAATTTCTGAAATTCCACCACCCCATCACCGGAGTACAAATCCATCTTGAGGCAGCTTTGCCGTCCCGGTTCTCATTGCATGAGTAGGTTCAACGACGCACGAGAAATGTGCGCGCGCGTTGTGATCCGTGGTAGCTAGAGCGCTCGTGGCTAGATTACCCAACGTTAAGGCCCGCCGCACCGCGGTCACCTCCCCTGCGCGGGCGCACTTCAATTACAGCGTCAACACCATCTCGACTAATTAAACCATCAGCTTACGGGAAGAGGTCTGGTGGGTATTCGCGAGTACGGACAGTTAATGAGCCGAAAATTCAGACAATAATTGAGCAAATCTGGACATTAATTGCGCCAGCCTACACTACTGTAGGTTGGCGGAAAAACTTTCCAAAATTTGCGCATAAATTGTCCACGCCCTCGCTGATTCGACAGGATTTAATCGAATTGCGCTTTTAGGGCTCAAGGCTGACATTTGCTCAAAACTGGGCCAGATCCTACAAATTTGCGGAAAAATTGTCCCGCCGATCTTCAGTGCATATAACGTATTTATTTTCTGATATCCAATTGGCGGTCGCAGCCACCCAGACAAGCGTTCAGGTGAATGGAGATTCAGACACCGACAGCGGCGGCGACATCACGACCCTGAATAAGAAAGCTGTGCAGGAGCTTGCCGATCCGAATGATTTTCTGCGCCAGCTCCAGGTGCTGGCTTCCGCTGCTGGCTGCGATTTACTCGCCAACCTGTTCGGAGATGCATTACAGCGTCGTGTCAATGCGCCCTGACCGATGCTGACTTCGTGGGGCGAAGATGTGAAAGAGCCAAGTTTCCTATCTCTACTCTATCGTTACAGGAAGCGCCTGCGCGTACCAAGCTGCCATGCCACCGATCGTGTTGCGGTTTTCCGAAAATCCGGCTCTTTGCAGAATGCTGCACGCGATGCTGGAGCGGTAGCCGCTGCCACATATGACGTCAAGTCGTTTCGATTGCCGCAGGTCGCCCAGACGTTGCGATAGATCGCCCAATGAGATGTGGAGAGCAGATGCGATATGCCCCGCCTTCCATTCACCCGGACTTCGGACATCGAGTACAGTGCCTCCATGGGCATCGCCTTATACAATTCGCGAACGGAGATTTGCGGTAAGTGAGCCTGTTCGAATCCTGCAGCAATCCAAGAGTTGATTCCTCCCTGAAGATGTGCGGCGATCCTGTCATGCCCAACCCGGACAAGTGATTTCCGTACATCCTCAAGATCCGAAGATGAATCGTCGCCGACGAGGAAGATGTCTCCCTCGTACGGGAGTACCCAACCGGCCCAGAGCGAAAGGTTGGGGCCAGCTCCGATATTGAATGCCCCAGCTATGTGAGCGCCGCCGAACGCATCCGGGGCCCGGACGTCTCAGGAAATTGCGGAACTGAGCCCAGAATTTTTGCAATGAACTCGTCTCTACAGGAGGCAGTCATGAAGACGTTGCAGTGCCGCTCATAGCCGATCGTCAACTCCGACCGCTCCGCGATGCCGACACCGCAGAGAGATCCAGCGCCATGAGCAGGGTGGACGATCGCGCCGTCCGGCAGCGTGGCTAAATTATGCTGTGCGCTCTCAAAAAGCCGCGCAGCGAGAGATCGCTTCTCAGCTTCCCCGAGCAGGTCCGGACGCCCGAGCGAACCAATGAGAAAGAAGTCTCCGCTGAAGAGCCCGAGGAGACGATAGCGGGGAAGCCGGCCGGGGCAGGATTATTTCCCGTCTGCTAATTCGAGACGGACGACATCGTAGGCAATTCCGCTGGTGAGGCCACCGGCTGGAACCGTTAGTGTGATGGTGTTGGCGCCGGGATGCAGCAGTGAGGCATCGAAGGATAGGTCTTTCTCCACCCATGAACCTTCCACGCCATCGCGGTTAATCGTGGCGTTGTAAATAAGGCCGGTGATGCTGCCGGCGGGCTGATTGTTGACGCCTACCTCAATAGAGCGCGCGCCAACTCCCGAGATGCCGAGACGAAGCGTGGCGCGGCCCTGCGGATGAGAGGCTGGCATGTTGAAGTGGATCGTCCAGGTGGTCGCACGTCCCCGACTGGTCGCCGAACCGTCGTCGCTGACGACGTGCGGCACTTGATAGATGAACCAGTCTTTGCGGAAGTCGCTCTTACCGATGGTGTAATCCACGTCGTTGGGAAAGAGAGTTGAGTATTTGAGGTACAGGCCCCAGTGCCAGTGGTCGTTGCCCAGCAGAAACTCCGACGCGGAACGGTTGGGAATGCCGATCTGCCAGAGCTGTTTGCCGTAGCGGACAGGCGTCCAGACCAGCTTGCCAAGGTCGAGCGTCTGGCCGGCGGTGACGATTACCTCGGCCTTGTCGTAGACGCCGAGCACCCCGTCCGCAATGGCGTGGAGTTCGTAGGTTCCGGGGCGCACTTTGGGAATCGTGAAGTGACCATCTGCCGAGCCCCGCACCCAGAACTCGTAGTGCTTGGCGTCGTTCTGCCAGGTAATGGGCTGCGGACTGAAGCGGTGCCCAGGTGCAGGCGTCTCTGCAGCCTGAGCGGGATACGCCAGGCCAACCAGCAGATTGGGCAGCTTCGCGCTGAGTGCCTGCGGATCACGCAGCACGATCTGACCGTTCACGGTCGCGCGTTGCCGGGCCAGCGGATAATCGACGCCTCTCACCCAGGCATAGGGCCATTTGGCTGCTTCGCGAACAGCCTGCGCCTTGGCCTCGCTGAACATGGCGTTGGGAGTGGTGGCGGAATCGAGATAGATGAAGATCGGGCCCACGACTTTATTCCAGTCTTCGCCGGCAGAGATGGGCAATTCGCTGCCGCCGTAGTGCGTGCCGCGCCAGTAATCGAGTAGCGTGGGATCGCCACCGTCTCCGTCATCGATGTGCCCGGTGAGCTCAAAATGATCGGGGCCACTGCTGAGGAACTCCATCGACGGATTGATGAAGTAAATGCCGATGTGGTCTTTGGTGCTGGACCAGCCGTAGGCTGGCGTGTCGAACTGGTCGGCGCAGTAGTCATACTTGTGCTCAACGCGGTCTTTGTAGATGCCGGTGTTGAGCCGGCGCACCTCCTTCATGTTGAGCTGGGTGCCCATATCCCAGTCGTAGCTGGTGGGCATGAGCGCATTGCGCTGGCGGTCGATGGAGAGCCAATCGAAGACCTGGCTGTTGAGCTTCATGCCGTAGCGGCTCTCGCCGATGCTGGTGGCGCCGTAGCTGGGCTGGTGGGTGAAGATGGCGTAGGTGTAGATGCCATGATCGCCGCGTCCAAGCGTGTAGCGGATCTCCATATCGATCAATAGGCCAGGTCCGCGGCGTCCGGATTGAGCCCCGGTGAAAGTACCTGCATTGGGTCGCCGGTGGGAGCCGGCAGGCGGACCGATGCTGCGTCCGCCGGTCTGCAACGCGGCAATTTCATTGGCGGCGCCGAGGTCGCGCACGGGATGCGCGTCTAATGATTCTCCGTCGGACCAGCCCTTGATGGAAACTTCGGCGCGCTCACCGTGATTCTTCACCGGATCGATGGTGATGGTATCGGCTCTACGCACCGCGCCGGAGGGGTTCTGCTCCCAGTAGCCGGCGTGATGGCCGGAGACAAACCCCATGGCCTCGATGCCTTTGTATTTGAGCGAGACCATATCGCCGGTGGTCTTGCTGATAGAGGCGGTAATGTAGCCGTTGGAGAGGATGTAGTTCGTCCCTGTGTCGCTGAGGGTAACCGGCGGATCAGCGGCGCGCTGGGCGCGTGCAGGCCCCGAAGAAAGAAGCGGCAACAAGCATCCGGCAGCGAGCAGAAAACGAATCTTCGAAAAGTGCATGATGGTCCTTTGATTCCTGCGTTTAAGGTCAACCCTGGTCATCCGGTTTGCGCAACCAGCAAACGACGCTGCAATCTCGGCTCAAGAACACGGTGCTGTCATGCGAATCTCGTGGGAGGCAGCGGAAGGTGGGGCATGTAAGTTGATACACCGTTAACGACTCGGACCGGATGAGCCGTGATGTGCACCTCGGCCGATTGAATTCCACGGCGATGCGCCGTGACAGTGATCGTTCCCGGATGCAGTGTGGAGCGCACCGCCACGCGATTGATGCCGCACTCGGTATTCAGGTAGAGGTTGTTGGTAGAGTCGAGTTTTCCGCTGTTATAGCCACCGCGCCAGATAGCCGGACCGGAGCAGGTGAAGTCGATGCGCGCGTCATCGGTGGGGCAACGCTCGCCTTTCGCGTCCACAACCTCCACATCGATGAGAGCCACATCCTGCCCATCCGCCTGCAATCCCTGTGGACCGGTAATGGCCGTCAGCTTGATCCGAGCGGCCGGGCCGGCGGTGCTTACGCTCTGTTCCGCCACGATATTGTCTCCGTTTCGGCCAACCGCGCGCAGGCTCCCGGGCGCGAATTCAACCCCGGGAAAGCTGAAGATGTAACCCGTCTCTGGACTTGCGTTGATCCCATGCGAACGCCCGTTGACGAACAGCTCCACGGATTTGGTGTTGGCGACTACATAGATAGTCTTCACCGTCTTCGGCGCCGGGCTCAAAGGATAGCTCCAGTGGCCAAGGATGTGCAGGTCCGGTTGCGGGTTCTGCAGGACGCGATGCGCGAAGTAAATCTGCTTGGGGAGGCGAACAGCGTCCACCTTGCCGCTTACGCGCGCCACTTCGCTCGAATCCTGGCGCCCGTCGGCATCGGAATCGGAGAAATAAATGGACGCGTAACCGGACCATTTGGAGTGCCTGGGATCGGTGTTCGAGATGCAGTTCTGCTCGTATTCCCAGTACCGCCTGATTCCGGCGAGCGCGAAGTTCTCCGAGGTATACAGATACTCGGAGTTCACCATGTAAGTGTCCTTGGGGCCCTTTTTCGCTTTGAAGTATGGCGGCGAATCGTCGTCCCAGAAGCGGCGTGCGCCTTCGTCGCGGAAGTCCTCGGCTTCAATCAGGGGCGCGCGATCGCGGCGCTCGGCGCTGTAGCCGCGAAATAATTGCGTGGGATTGATCAACGCGTCGGTCTGCGGAGCCTGGCCGATCATCACGCCGTAGTATTCGGAGATCGGAGTGAGGGCGGCGTTGGCTTCCGGACTATCGTTGTCGCGATAGCCCACCACGCGGCCGCCATGCGGGTCCCACTGGTCGCGCAGGGCAATCATCTGCTTCAGCTGGTCGGGCGTGACGATGGTGTTTCCGGCTTCGTAGAAGAGGATGCTGGGATTATTGCGGAAGTAGATCATGGAGGCGCGCATCACCTCCGCGCGCTGCTCCCATTGCCGGCCCTCTACCTCGCGCTCCTTATCGCCAGCGGGGCAAATCTGCACGATCCCGTGGCGGGCCATCGCATCAGCGTCCACGCGCTGCGGCGAAATGTGCATCCAGCGAATATAGTTGGCGTGGCTTTCGCGAATGAGTCGCGCGTTCAAGTCATGCATCCAGTCGGGATACGCCTGGCCGAGTCCGGCCCACTCGTTGCTGGCCCGTTGTGCGAATCCCTTGAGATACACGAATCTGTCGTTGATAAAGACCCCGCCAGTACCAGCGCCACCACGAAAGGCCGTCTTGCGAAAGCCGGTGTCTGTCCGTTGAACATCGGCGACCTGTCCGCCCACCTTGAGAATGCTGTAAACGGAGTAGAGGTGAGGATCGGCGGGGCTCCAGAAGCGGGCGTTGTGGAGCGGGCCCGTGGCTTTGAGCACAGCCTTCGCGCCATCCGCGATCTGTACAGGGCTGCTGCTGAGATGCGCGCAGACGCGGCCGCCGGAATCGACCACGATGGCCGCGAGTTCAACGGCAGCATCCCGGCCCGATTCGTTCCCTGCTTCCGATTCGACCGTGAGGTCCGCTGACTTGCCAGGAATATCGAAGTTTGACGCGTAGACGTAGACACCGGAGTTCTCCAGGCCGTAGTAGAGGGGCAGGGTTTGATAGATTTTTCCGGTGGCGTGCAGCCAGACGTGGCGATTGATGCCGCCGAAGTCCGGGTTGAAGTCATTCGCGTTCCACTCGAAACGTGTGCCGGTCGCGCGCTCGGCGTATGTGGTCTGATTATCGACTTGGATCGCCAGCACGTTCTCGCGGCCGGTTAACACCGCATCCGTAATGTCGATGCCATACGCGGTGATCCCATTTTCATAGAGCCCGATTTCTTTTCCGTTGAGAAAAATATCTCCGGCCTGGCGCATGCCCTCGAATTCGAGGAAGAGCTTGCGCCCAGCGAGCTCTTCTGGAATCCTGAAGCGCTTTCGGTACCAAGACAGTCCTTTATAAGTCCCTACGTCGCCACCGCCGTGCGCGATGAGCTTCCGAAAGGAATCCACATCGTTGAAGGTGTGCGGCGTGCTGATGGTTGCCCATTGGGAGTCGTCGAATGCAGGCTCTGCGGCACCCGGCACGTCCTCGCGGATGAACTTCCAGTCGAGATTGAAGTTCAGAGTGACGCGCGGGGAGTGTGGAGGAACAAAGGAGCGGATTTCACCTGCGAGAGCCGGATAAGCCGGCCCGAAAACCACGGGTAAACTGGCGGCCGCAACCGTGGCGGCGCCGAGAAACTCACGACGCGATAGATTTTTTGGCGACATTCACTTCCATCCCGAACCGGATTCAAAGCGGCTCCAGACAGAAGGCCCCGAACGTGATGCTTTCGCCGTCGCCCGTGAGGAGCAGTAATCGTTAACGGAAATTCGCGGGCGGCGTTGAGACCTGGCGTGAGGTTCGGTCCCATTGCCATTGCGGGCTGGAGACGATGTTCTCCAGCCGGCAATGGAACCGGCCGCACAGTTGCCGCTTAGAACGTGATCCTTCCGGAGAACTGGAAGTCACGGTTGCCGCTGACCGAGGTTACTTCACCGAAAGTGCTCGATGAAGCCGTCGAATACGTGGTATTGATTCCGCCGAACGTGACTTTGTTGGTCACGTTGCTGCAATCTGCCTGGAAGATAAACTTGACACGTTCCGGACTCAGATTGAAGCTGCGGCGTACGCTTGCATTCAGGTTATAGTGGCTCGGCGACCAGAGGTTCAGATTGGTGCGCGGAGAATCGCCGATCATGGTTATCTGGGTGGAGCAGTAAGGGGACGAAGCCAAGATGCCTGGCTGCGCTGTGGTGGTTTGGCATCCTGCAACCGTGCCCAGGGGGAAAGCGTTCGGCAATTTAAACGCATTTGAGTTCAGATAATGCACGGCAGCCAGGTTTTTGCCGGTGATTCCCTTACCCCAGCTTCCGTTCTGCCGAACCTGGTTCTTCATTCCCGGCACCAGATCGGGCATGCAGGTGCCCGCACTGGGTGTGGTGCAGCCTGAAGCGGTGACGAGCAGCGGGTTACCGGAAAGGTAGGTGAAGACGCTGGATACAGCCCACCCGCCCACAATGTTGCGCACAAAGAAGTTGTCGCCTCCGATGTGGCCCCTGCCGAACGGCAGAGAATAGAGCCCGAAGATACTCAGGTCTTGCGGCAAATCGTCGGTGGTCAGGTCGCGATCCGCACGATTGTTGCCGGGCAAAACCTGTCCGTTGGACGAAGCGCTTGCCGGCACGGGAAACGCGCTGCGCACTGTGCCGTCGTCGCCGATGTTTTTTGAATAGGTGTAATTCAGCGTGTAACTCAGTCCTCTCCACTCCCGCTGTTTGAGAGTGATTTGCAAGGAGTGATAGACAAGGTTTCCGATGTTGTCCCACTCCGGGCTGGGCGGGCTGGAATATTGCGGATAGGGGCGCAGCGCACGGCCGATGGTCGGTACTGAGCTCACCGCACCGGCTGCGGCAAAGAACCCGGGAATGTTAATCCCCGGATCGGCCGCCTCTGCGATGGCAATGTTGGCTTGGGTTGCCGGCGCATTGAGGATGTTTGTCTTGCCATCGGAAGCGACCACCGATCCCAGGATTCCAACGTACTGAGGATCGAGCTGGCCGGACCAAAATCCCGGCTCGCCGGCGCCCGCGATGAAGTGCGATTCACTGCCCGCATAATTGGCCGAGAGGGTCAGGTTTTCCGTCAAGGACCGCTGGATGCCAAAGTTGAAGAACTCAAACTCCGGCGCACGCCCGGAGAGATATGGATCGGCGTAGCTGGGTGCGCCCGAAGCCGTTACATAGGATCCCGAGCCGTTGACGTAATTGCCGGTGCCGATGGTCAGGCTGGAAATGCTGGGCCCCGCCGGCGCGGGAATCGAATACCCCGGCCCGCCAAAGTTGGTGTTGGCCATCCCCGCAGCCTGGAATGCGGTGCTGTCGTTCAGGTAATAGGAGGGCGTCGCGCCCACGCCGGTATTGATGGCCGAGGGCAGAACAATGTTGGAGCCAAAGCCGGTCTGCCCGGTGCCGGTAGAATCGCCTGCGCGGCCGCCTACGCCACCGGCGCGTGAATAGGCCAGGGCAAAGCCGCCACGGACCACGGTCTTGTTGTTGACCTCCCAGGCAAAGCCCAGGCGCGGTCCCCAATTCTTCCAATAGGTCTGTACAGGCGTCCTGCACATGCAACTGATGTTGGCCCCGCGGTAACCGGCGTACTCCAGCTCTCCATAGCTGTCGGTCAGCGGATTCAGCCAGTTGGGCTGGAAGAAGGACCAGCGGTCTTCGGCTTCCTTATACGGCGGCAGATAATCCCAGCGAAGTCCAAGGTTCACGGTCAGCGTGGGTGTCATCTTCCAATCGTCCTGCACGTAGGGCGAGACCGGATGGTAGCGGCCGGCGGTCTCGATAAAGAGTGGGACCGATGTGGCTCCGCTGTTCACCGCGCCTAGCAGGAAGCTGGCGTAGGAATAGCCGGTGGTGGTGTCACTCAGCGATGTTCCTACGTAGTTTGCTGTGGAGATGGCGCTCCACGACTGGGTGTAGATACCGGAGGGGCTGCTCTGCGAAGAGGTATTGTCCTCAAGCCATTGCGTCTGCACGCCGAAGGTGATGGAGTGTTTTCCCTTGGTCCACTGCAGGTTGTCCACAATCGTGTATGCGTTCGGCACCACATTATGCGAAGAATCAGACGCGCCGTTTTCGGTCCACTCGGAAGGGGCGTTCGGGAACGCGGTAGATGTGCCGAAGGTCGAGCCAGGGAAGTCGTCCGAGGCCTGGCCTGTAGGTAACCCACCGATGCCCACGTCCGGCCCACCGCGATACGGCTTCAAGCCATCCGTGGGCGCCAGCACCGGCTGCGGAAAGCGCGTGAATCCATATGCAAACTGGTTCACCAGCCGCGGCGTGATGACCCACGAATGCTCCAGCACCAGGTCGGTCGGCGAAATGCTTGAACTGTCGCTGTCCGCATAGGGCACCGGCAGGTTGGCGCCGTAGCCGACGCTCTGACGGATGCCGTGCGCGAAGAAGAACGACAGCCTCTGGTTGTTCGTTACGTCGAAATCGATTTTTCCGGAATACTCGTGGTTATCGTAACCGGAAATACCTCCAGCCAGATAATTGTTCGCCAACGTGGGAAGCGAGGGCGCGGGCAGGAACTTCTGTTCGTACTGCGAAATCGCTGAGATGTACTGGGAAGGAATAATGTTGGGGTTGCCGTTGGAATCCGTGAAGGGCTGTCGTGTGCAGGTGTTCCCGTTGCAACTGTTCGTCAACGGATTATAAATGTACGTTCCCGTGCCCAACTGGCTGAAGTTGCCTTGCGTCATGAGAGTGGTGGGAACCGTGAAGAGCGAAGGACTGACGCCGCTGCGGCCGTGATACTGATCCCAGTTGAAGAAAAAGAACCCCTTGCCGCGAGTGTACTTGATGGGGCCGCCGACTGATGCCGAGAGCTCATTCTGGTGCTCTACAGGCTTTCCTGCCGGCATCGTGGTCGCAATCCCATTGACAAGCGCATGCTGCGTGGCCCAAGGCGCAGTGTATCCCCACGTGTCGAAGATAGTGTTGCGCACAAAATCCGCGATCGTGCCGTGATACTGCCGGCCGCCGGATTTGGTGGTAAAGCTGAGAGCGCCCGCGCCCTGGTACTCCGCCGAGGGGCCGCTCGAGATGGTCTGCATCTGCTCCACCGACTCGACCGGAACACCGTTCACAAGCACGCGATTGTCGCCCTGCTGGTTGGGAGTGGTGGTCGGAATGCCGTCGAGGTAAACCTCGGCAAGATAGTTGCCCGTACCTTCAAAGATCGGCGCACGGGAACCGGGAGCTGCACCTGGCATGAGGGTCGCGAAAGCGGTCGGATCCCGCTGCTGTCCGCCCATCAGGTCGGGAAGACTTTCGTAAGTGTCGTTGGTGATGACGTCGCCCAGCGTTGCGTTGGTCGTCTGCAGCGCCGGTGGCGCTTCACTGACCGTCACCGATTGGCTTGCGCTTCCAATCTGGAGCACGGGGTTGAGACCGGTAATGGAGAGGCCGTTAACTTCAATGTTTTCCTGCCTGAGAACCTCAAAACCGCTGGCCTCCACAGTGACCGTGTAGACACCTGGAATCAAAGGCGTAATCTCAAAAAGCCCGGCCGAAGAGGTCTTGCGAACAGTCGCTACGCCGCTTGCCTGGTTGATTGCTGTTACGGTTGCAGTTGGAATCACCGCCCCTGTGGTGTCAGTAACCGTTCCTTCAAGCGCGCCTTCGCCGCCGGTCTGCGCCGTGGCTTCGAATGTCATGAATCCCATGCACAAGATCAGTACAAGTGACAGGGATCTCCCTACGCCGGCCCAGCCGGCGTACATTCCTGGTTTCACGTCTAGCCTCCCTTACTGCCGCAAATCAGTGGTCACTCTGCTTTGAAATGCTCAGCCAGAGAGTTCGGGCCCTTCTCATCTGTTGTAGAGGAATCAAATGGAGGGCCCTGAAACCACGCGGGCCAATATAACGATCGGAAACGGCTTGTGTCAATAGAAAACTTGTTTTTAATGAGAATTCCGGTTGTAGGATAGATGATGGCTGCTGGTGCCGTCCCGAGCGGCCGGCGCAGAACAGAGACCCCGCGGAGCAAAAAACCCCAATGATTCAAATGTTCTTCAGAACGGTCCTGGTTGCATTTTTCCTGCCCTTCTTTCTCTTCGCAGCGATGGCTGCACACGGGGAGACGTCGGCCTCGGCCGATACCCTCAAGCTGGCTCCTCAAACTCCGCTTGCAACCTCCATGCCGCTGGATTCCTTTCTGCCCACGCTCTTTATCGCGGGAGACTCGACCGCCCGCGCCGGCGGCAGCAGCCGCAGCTACATCCGTGAGGGCGCCTGGGACCGGGAGCTGGCCGAGACGACGCCAGGCGCATTTTTGCTCGGCGGTGCGCAGGTTGCTGAGCCGGCGACGCACGGCGCCTCCCAGCCCAGCGAGTGGAAGCTGCTGTGCTCCGCCGCGGCCCATCGTGGCGCGGACTCTCTGGCGAGCGCACGCTACCAGCAGGGCGTACAGGATTTCGGCTTTGATGGAACGGGGTTACCGCAGATGAGCGACGGCACCTGCTCGAGCGGCGCGGCATTTTATATTTCAGTGACTGAGCCGGATGGCAATTACCGCGTCACGGTTACGCTGGGCAGCAAAGTCGCGGCCGCTGAGACCGCCGTCAAGGCCGAGGCACGGCGGCTGATGCTGCAAGAAATCGCCACACAGCCAGATCAGACGGTGAAGCGCAGCTTCGTGGTCAACGTTCGCACTCCAGAAGTGACTCCAACCGAAGATGTGCGCCTTAAGCCCCGCGAGATCGGCAATTTCGATTGGGACGGCAAGCTCACGCTGGAGTTCACAGGCGAGCACCCTGCAGTCCAATCTATTGAAGTCGCGCCAGCGCGTCTACCCACCATCTACATTGCGGGCGATTCAACCGTCGTCGATCAGGACAAGGAGCCCTGGGCGGCGTGGGGACAGATTCTGCCGGTCTTTTTCAATGACAAGATCGCCATCGCCAATGACGCTGAATCGGGAGAGACCATCGCCAGCTTCGTCAGCGAGAAACGATTCGATAAGATCTTCAGCACCATTCGTGCGGGCGACTATCTTCTAATGCAATTCGCGCACAACGATCAGAAGCTGGGTCGGGGGTTCGTGCCCATCCCGGAGTACAAGGACTTACTGCGCAAGTACATTGCGATGGCGCGAGAACTGGGCGCTTATCCCATCCTCGTCACTTCAATGAACCGCCGCAACTTTTCACCAGCCGGCAAGATCGTAGCCACGCTCGGAGACTATCCTGATGCGATGCGCGAGGTGGCTCATGAACAGAAGGTTCCGCTGATCGATCTAAATGCAATGAGCGAAACGCTCTTCGAGGCAATGGGACCGCAGGGCACGCTGCGAGCGTTTGTGCATTATCCTGCAAACACCTTTCCCGGCCAGGATGAGCCGCTGAGCGACAACACGCACTTTAACTCCTACGCCGCGGCATTCCGCACTTCGATCCTGCGCATCCTGATCCACCAAGCGCCTGGCGGATTCCAACTGACCCATTCATCTCAGAACAGAAGCCGTACGAACGCTGAAGGTGTGGCCATCGCGCGAACAGGCTGGGTTGTCCCCCAGCTCAAATATCACTCGGCCCAGAAATTCGCGATCGATCTCTGCTACTTTATCAATGGCGTTCCCGTGGCGACGATCGAGGTGACCGATACGGGTTTCGCTATGCCCCAAAAACTGCCCGGAGAATCAGGTGTCACGGTTGCGCGCACGACGAGGTCATTCAGAACAGTAAATCAATAGACAAACTTGTTGCTAATGGATATACTTGGCCGGCGGGTTAAAGCTTGGCCCCGCATGCGCTCCTCCCGGAGAACAATGACCCACTTGAAAACCCTGTGCCGTCTTGTCCTGGTTCCCTTTGCCGGCACGGCCTGCTGCTTGCTGTCGGCCGTCACGGCGGCCCAGGCGGGGCCACTGGGTTTGAAGTTCGATTTCAGCGCGGGTCCAGCCAAGCCGGGGTTCGCGCGCGTATTGCCCAAGCACCTGTACTCCGATGAAACCGGATACGGCTTCGAGCCGGGCGCAAAGGTGGCTACCGGCGATAATGGCGAGACCACGACCAGCAACCGGCCATTCTCTTTTTCCGCCAAGGTGCCGGAGGGCAACTACAACGTGACGGTCACGTTTGGCG
>Ga0335072_10009867_pt1 | contig 13765 bp, 13 predicted proteins | sample Lox_Sample_21_FD_206725 | JGI IMG/M metagenome (GOLD analysis project Ga0335072, IMG submission 206725) | Soil microbial communities from Loxahatchee National Wildlife Refuge, Florida, United States - Lox_Sample_2.1 | ecosystem: Environmental > Terrestrial > Soil > Wetlands | place: USA...
GGGACATTCTGACCTCACTCCACTCTCCCCTAGCGAAGAACATCTGCCCATGGAATGCAAACAAACGGAGCCACGGGTCGGCGATCCCCTCTACTTGTTGCCGCGGCACGTATGTCCAACCGTTAATAATTTCGACACCGCGCTGCTGGTACGAGACGGAATTATCCAATCGGAGGAACCGGTTTCGGCGCGCGGGCATGAAAAATCGTTCGCCGGCTCCAGCGAATCTGCGATAGGCCAACGCACCTAAAATGAGAGACGCAGAAAACTCGGCTGGATGTACACGAGCTGTTTGATCCTAGAAACTACTTCCGTTGCGCCCGTTTCTTCTTCGCGGAGCCCTCCGACTTTGTCCTGGGCGCCTTGCCGCAGTAAGCGATGCAGTCGATTTCGATCAGCATGCCCGGAGCGTGGCCGAGATCGCTTCCTACCGTCGTACGAACCGGATATGGTCGCGAGAAACGGCGTCCGTAAATGGCGTTGTATCGCGCGAACAGGCTTGTCTCGCTTAGATGCACATTGACTTTCACAACGTCGCCTAGCGATGCGCCGTCCGCTTCAAGTATGGCCGCGATGTTATCGATGGTCTGCTCGGTTTGCTCTTCGATGGTGCTTCCTACCACCTTCCCGGTCGAAGGATCGATGGGACCGGTCCCGGTCACAAACAGAAAATCTCCGGCGCGCCACCCCTGGGAGTATGCGCCTTGTGGAGGAGCGCCGCGTTTCGATTGCACTGCGTACTTGGCCATTTTTCGATTCTCCCTGCGCCCATCCATGCGGGATCTGCAGCAACTTCTGCCTAACTCTCGGGAGTATAACCCGGCGACAGAATCGCGCCTGGGACAGCTTCCTGGGGAAGACATTCCCGTCTTTGTTCGGGTTTCGTAACGCAAAACCGTGTCGCGAAGATATTGTCTCCAAGTCGTAGACAATACCGCTAACACTAGGGGGAGAGGAGTGGATCCGGAAGACTGCCCGAACTGCGGCGGTACTGGATACATTGCGAAGCCGGTGGACCTGAACGGTAGGTCTGAAGGAGTCGCCTTTATCCGAGTCAAGTGTCCTGCCTGCGGAGGCACCGGCCGGAAACGCTCGATCTCACCAACGACCGCCGGCTGACCGCACGGCCTGCGGTGCTTGCGAAACGTACGGAACCGGACCGCCTCCATTATTGGTTGGCGGTCCGACCGGACGTATCCTCTCTTTGATTCCCGCCTTCGATTCGAGCTTTCAGGCGATTCCGGCAGCTCTTGCCTGTTTTTTCTTCGAGTGCGCAGCTACTTCAACGCGGTTCCGGCCGTTCGCTTTCGCGCGATATAGCGCCTTATCGGCGGCCTGGAGCACGACGTCAGTGTCCAATCTTCCTTTTCCCGAAGATGCGACGCCGATGCTCACCGTGACCGATGTCGTGGCGGATTTTGGTTGCGAGAGCTCGCGGATCACATCTCCTTTTCTGGTCCGGCCGCGAGCATTGCCTTTACGCCGCTCGGGCCCACGAGGCATTTCGCGGCGGTCCCCGCCGCGCACATGAAATTCGGAAGCCTCGATCTTACGCCGCAAGAGTTCCACGTCTTCGATCACTTCCGAAGCAGATCTACCCGGAAACAAAACCGTGAACTCTTCCCCGCCACATCGGTAAGCCTGTCCTCCTCCGGTGACCCGCGCCAGATTCGAGGCAACCAGGCGCAGCACCTGGTCTCCGATGTCGTGGCCGTAGGTGTCGTTGAAGTTTTTGAAGTGGTCGATATCGACGGCGGCAATCGTATACGGGTCCTGAAGCCGCACCAAAGCATCGTTAAATGCGCGACGCGAGGGAAGGGAAGTCAGTTCGTCGTGGTATGCCAGCAGGTATGAATTCTCAATGATCGAGAGGGCAAGGATGCAGGCCGACGTGGCAGCGTACATCGTCGAGTTCCTCGCGCTTTCCGCAAACCGCAGCGATAAGAAGAATGCACAAAGAGACCACAACAAGGCGCTGTCCACCGGTTTGCGCGTCCACAGGAACCGCACTCCGAGGAAGATGCACGCTATGGCGAACAGCACCCACGTGTAATGGGGAAAGGAGATGGCGGTGGCAATTCTGTGCGCGTGCGTGGCTGAAGATGGCGTCGCGGCGCGGCAGAACACGAAAACGACAACCGACTGTACAAACAGGAAAAGCGCGACCGGAGATAAAGATTCCAGCGTGAATCCGCGTTCGTGCATGAGCGCGATCAAAACAAAATCCAGAGGCACAAGCGCCGCGACAGTTCTCAGTGTGGTTACCAATTGCGGCGTCGATCCACTGCCAAACAGAGCGATCGCCTGGCCGGCGAGAAACAGCACCACGAGTGACAGGAAGATGCGACTGGAGTGAAATCTCCAGGCAAGCAGCATTCCCCCTGCGAGGGCGCAGTAATAAAGGAAGCTGAGCGCAGGCAGGGCGAGCGTCAACCACCCTGAGCTCGCGAGCGCCGCAACGCAAAGAAGCAGGACCCCTCCCGGCAGGACCAGCGACTTGATTGCCGTTAAACTCCAATACCTCAAAGCTCACTCCTGTCGGCGAAACCTCATCTCGAAATTATCTCTGTTGCGCAGAAGGCAGAGGTATTGCCCGATAAGGTTCGGACGCCTCTCGAGCGGGTGGTTCCGGTTTGAAAACTCGGCCCATATCGGTCATCCGATACCTCCGTGTTACCCGAGTTTTGGCTGCAGTTGAGCGCTTTCTAACTAGACTGGGGCTGTTGATTAAGGACGGTTTACTCTATGCGAATTCTTATTGCCGAAGATGATGAAGCTTTAGCCAATTTTGTCAGGAAGGGTCTGGAAGGCGAGCATTACACGGTTGACGTTCTGGCGGATGGGGAGCAAGCCCGCGCCGCGGCTACCGAGATCGACTACGACTTTGTGATCCTCGATCTTAACCTCCCGAAACTGGATGGCGTCAGCATTTTGCGTCACGTGCGGCTCAAGAAACCGAGCCTTCCCGTGTTGATTCTGACGCAGCGAACGAAGGTTGAAGACAGGGTACAGTGCCTCGACACGGGTGCCGACGATTACCTTGCGAAACCGTTTTCATTCAGTGAACTCTCGGCGCGCATTCGCGCGTTGTTGCGGCGTAGCCATCTGCCTTCCGAATCGATCCTCACCATGGCAGATCTCAAGCTGGATCGTGTGCAAAGAATCGTCGAGCGCGCCGGCCTGCGCATCGAACTCACCGCCAAGGAATTTGCCCTTCTTGAATATCTGATGCGCAACGCAGGCCGCAGCGTTACCCGTTCCATGATTATTGAGCATGTCTGGAACCTCACCTTCGACACCACCACGAACGTTGTCGACGTCTACATCAACTATCTGCGCCGCAAAATTGACGATGGTCATTCGATCAAGCTTATCCAGACCGTGCGTGGAGTGGGCTACGGACTGAAGGCTCCTGAAGTCTCGGTATCGGAGGTTCAAGCATGAGCACCGCCGGCCCTCGCCTCGCTCCCTCGCCGTCCGCTGCAGCCACTCGGAAAGGCAGAAGCCCGCTCGCTCACCTGCTCCACGCGCTGAATCAGCCGGTTACAGGACTTCAATGCTCCCTGGAACTCGCAGTTGCGGGTCCGCGGCGCGCTGAGGAATACGTTGGCACCCTGCGCAACGCTCTCGAGCTCACCGGTCGAATTCGCGTCCTGGTGGAAGCCATCCGTGAGCTCAGCGATGCCGCGCGGCCGAATTCTGACCAGGTCGAGATCTTTTCCTTGGACGACCTGCTCGTGACGACTGTCGAGGATCTGCGGCCCGTCGCCGAAACCAGAGGCATTCGAATTCAATTCTCAGGTGATGCCCGGCTTCCTGTGCGGACCCACCGTCATCATCTGGCTTCGGTCCTGTTCCGTCTTCTCGAGTCCGCGCTGGCGCTGGCGGCCGATGGAAGCCGCATCGAGATTGCGGCCGCGCATGAGGCCGGCACGTCACGGGTAACACTTTCGTGGAGAACGGCCGCCGCGCCGGAACATTCACCTTTTTCCAGGCCGGAACTTGGTCTTCTGGTGGCGCAGTCTGCCCTCGAAAGCACCGGCGCGGAATGCGAACTCTCGAATCGCGAAGGCCAGCAAATCTGCGTCCTTCGAATGCCCGCATGCCATAACCCATTGAATGGAACTCAGTTTAGAAACGGAGACCTTGCATGAGCATGCTACCGGCGATGCCCGCATTCCCCAACTCAGGATCTGCCCTGATCGCGAGCCCAAGTTCCGCCCTGCGGGAACAGGTTCTACAAACTTTAAACGGACGTTGCCGCCCGGTGCAGCAGGTTCTCGGTGGGGCTGACGCCCTGGCCAAGCTGGAAAAGGGGCAGTGGCAAATATTGTTTCTCGATCGCCGCCTGCCGGACCTTGACGCCGAGGAACTGATTTCGGTGATTCGTAAACGCTTCCCGGGCATCCAGGTCGTGCTGCTCGACTCCGATGCCGCGCCCGTGGCCGATCACTTCGAGCCTTACCCTTTCCTGCAGATTCAGCAGACTCGGCAGCCGCTCCCCGAACCCCGAGGTGGCGAGATCTCGGCAGAAAAACCATTGCCCGGAATGATCGGGGCGAGCCCGGCGATGCAGACCGTTTACCGGATGGTCCGTCTGGTTGCGCGGCGTTCGACCACGGTTCTGATTGCCGGCGCCACGGGAACGGGCAAAGAACTGGTGGCGCGCGCGCTGCATGCGCTCAGCCCCCGTTCCATGCGGCCTTTGGTCGTCGTCAACTGCGCCGCCATTCCCGAGGCATTGCTGGAATCGGAGCTGTTTGGCTACACTCGCGGCGCATTCACTGGAGCCGTGCAATCTCAACTTGGCCGGGTTGCGGCCGCTCACGGCGGCACGCTGTTTCTCGACGAGGTCAGCGAACTCCCGCTCGGAATGCAGGCCAAGCTATTGCGATTTCTCGAGCAGAAGGAAGTTCAGAGGCTTGGCAGCTCCGAGGTCACGCGCGTCGATGTGCGCGTGGTAGCGGCGAGCAACGCAGATCTTGCGGAACGCACCGCGCGCGGGAATTTCCGGCAGGATCTGCTCTACCGGCTCTCGGCTTTCCCGATCGAACTGCCACCGCTGGCAGAGCGCCGCGCGGACATCATTCCCCTTGCCGAACATTTTCTGGGCTGCATGGCCGCGGCTCTCGAGACCGTCGGTCCGCGCCTCACCGAGGAGGCGATTCACATTCTGGAGTCTCATCCCTGGCACGGAAACGTTCGCGAACTGCAGCACATGATGGAGCGCGCTTCCATCCTGGCAGACGGCGGAAGCGCAATTGAGGCGAAACACTTGTATTCCCCGTACACACGGAAAGCCGAGCTCACCCATATTTCCCACTAGTTGAGAAGAATCTAAGCCTTTCGCGAATCCCGTTGGAAGGCGCCGTGCAAATCTTGCCGACGAAGATGACTTCTTTGCCCATCCCGAGGCCACCCTCCGAGGACGCAATTGCGGCGCCGGGTTGCTGGACACAACTCAACATCGGCAACGCCAGCGCCGAGGATGAGCAGTTTCTTCTCCGCGCGTTTCGTTCGTTTTCGGAAGCGGCGGGTTCTCTCGAACGCTCGTACGCCCAGCTGCGCACCGAGGTCCAGACCCTGCGGCTCGAACTTGAGGACCGGAATCGCAAGCTCGCCGAAAGCCTCGAGGAAAACTGCGCCATGCGCGCCCATCTGGACTGCATCCTCGAGGGATTGCCCTGCGGGGTACTCGTGGTCTCCCCCGATGGGCGCATCTCCCGCATGAATCCCGAAGCCTTCCGCCTGTTGGAGGAACAACAGAATCTGGATGAGCCCGACAAGATCGTCGCGCTTTCTCCCGCAGTCGCCAGCCTTCTCACCTCTGCCCGCATGCAGGGAAGCGAGCAGGAAGCGAGGATTTCCGGGCGAGGCGCGGTCCGGTGGGTTGCCGCCCGCTATGCGCCGCTTGCCGACCAGGCCGCGGTCTACATCCTCCGCGACATCAGCGAAAGGAAGCGGCTGGAAGAGACCGAGTCGCGTACGCGCCGCGATCAGGCGCTGGCGGAAATGTGCGCCATGCTGGCCCACGAAATCCGCAACCCGCTGGCCAGCCTCGAGCTCTTCGCCGGGTTGTTGGCCGAATCGCCACAGAAAGACTGCTGCCGCCAGTGGATCGGGCACGTGCAGTCCGGTCTGCGCACGCTCTCGGCCACCGTGAACAACGTTCTCCGCTTTCACAGCCAGCCTGAACCGGAAATGACCGGAGTCGACCTGGGGGAACTTCTGCGCTGGACCCGGGATTTTCTGGCGCCGCTTGCATTCCAGTCCGACATCACCTTGAGTCTGCAGGAATCGCCGGTTGGCATCCGTTTCGCGGCCGACCGCCATGGCCTTGAACAGGTGCTTCTGAACCTCGTGCTCAACAGCATCCGGGCCATGCCGTCGGGGGGCTGGATCGAACTTGCCGGCCGCAAGGTTTCCAGCGGAGCAGCCGTCGAAGTGATGGTCACCGACAATGGACCGGGAATCGGCGCCGAAGATCTCGCGTCCGTCTTCGAGCCAGGCTTTACCACTCGCCGCGGACATTCGGGCCTCGGACTGGCAGTCTGCCACAAGATTGTCGAACAGCACGGCGGAGCCATTGCCGTCGAAAGCTCACCGGAACGGGGAACCAGATTCCGGGTGACCGTTCCGCTCGCGCTTCACCGGGAAAGAAGGAACTCATGAACCGTGTTCTTGTCGTGGACGATGACAGCGGGATGCGAGCCGCACTGGAGACACGTTTTCTGCGACGCGGCTGGAGCGTCGAAACTGCTTGCAATGCTTCGCAGGCGATTGAAAAGTTCCGCCGCGGCACGTATCCGCTGATCGTGACCGATGTGCGCATGCCCGGGGAAGACGGAATTTCCTTCATGCGCTCGGCGCTGGAGCTGGCTCCGCGGACGGCCGTGATCCTGCTCACCGCTTTCGCCAACATTCCTGACGCTGTGAGCGCAATGAAAAATGGTGCCTGGGACTACTTGGTAAAGCCGGTGTCGTTTGAGCAGCTCGAACAGGCAGCCGAGCGCGTTCTTGCGCGCTCTGCCGGAGAGCTTGCGGAAACGCGGGAGCTCGTCGGCCATTCTCCGGTCTGGTTGCGGGCACTCGAACAAGCGCGCCAGGCCGCATCGAGCGACGCAGACATCCTCATTGAGGCCGAGAGCGGGACGGGCAAGGAGCTGGTGGCTCGCCTGATTCATCGTCTCAGCGTGCGCCGCGACCATCCGTTTGTGGCGCTTAACTGTGCGGCCTTTCCCGAAACGCTGCTGGAGAGTGAATTGTTCGGTCACGCCAAGGGTGCGTTCACCGGCGCTACCTGCGCCAAGCCGGGCAGGTTCGAAATCGCAAACGGAGGCACCCTGCTGCTCGACGAGGTCGGCGAGCTCCCCCTCGCTCTGCAGCCGAAGCTGCTGCGTGCGCTGCAGGAGCGGGAGTTTGACCGGCTCGGCGATACGCGCCCCATTCACGTGGACCTGCGCGTGGTCGCGACCACGAATCGGGCGCTCTCGCAGATGGTGCAGGAGGGAAAATTCCGCGCCGATCTTTATTACCGCCTGAATGTGATTCCTCTCGCGCTGCCTCCGCTGCGCGAGCGCTCGGGCGACGTGCGCGAGCTGGCGGAGTTCTTCCTCCGCCTCTACGCTCCGCTGCACCGCCCCTTCCGCCTCACCGAAGAGTTTCTGGCCGGGATCGAGGCTCACTGCTGGCCCGGCAATGTGCGCGAGCTGGCCAATTGCATGCGCCGCGTGGTGGCTCTGGCGGCAGGGCCGGAACTCGGCGCGGTCGCGCTCGAGGGGTTCGAATGGTCGCGGATGGGATCCGTCGTCCAATCCGAACTCTCCTGCCTTCGCCCCGGCGTCTCCCTCGGGGAGATGGAGCGGAAGCTGGTCGAAATCACTCTCGAAGCTACCGGCGGTAACCGCTCGCGCGCCGCTGAATTACTGGGGGTCAGCCTGCGTACCGTGCGCAACAAGGTGCGCAACTACGGGCTTCCCAGCTGGAGCAGCTATGTCCACGAATAATGCTTCCATGATCGCCACCGGGATGACGGAAGCGCTCGGCCATTTTCTCGATGTGGACGTGGCGCGCTACAAGCTGATCACCGCGAATCTGGCCAATGTGGACACTCCCGGTTACCGCACTCGCGATCTTGATTTCCAGGGCGAGCTGCAGCGCGCCGCCGATGACGGCTCCTCGTCCGAAGAGGGCGGCCTGCAACTCGCCCTGCACCCCGTCGCCCACATCGTGCACGGGTTGATCGAGCGGCCCGACGGCAACAATGTCAGCGTGGAGCGCGAGAGCTTGCTGCTCGCCGAAACGCAGATGCGGTTCAATCTCGGCGTGCAACTTCTCAAAGATCAGTTTCACACCATTTCTCTGGCAATCAACTCTGGGAGCTCTTCATGAACCTGTTTGGAATGCTTGAAGTCAGTGGCTCGGCGTTGGCAGCCGAGCGATGGCGGGCCGAGGTGGTTTCCGCCAACATGGCCAATGCGGAAACCACCCGCACGCCGCAGGGCGGTCCCTACCGGAGGCAACTCGTCATCTTTCGCGCCAGGCCTCTGGCGCGGTTTCCCCTCCTTCTGGCTTCCCTGCACGGAAAGCCGGAGGAAGGTGTGCGGGTCGACGGGGTGGTCGCCGATGCTTCTCCGCTGCCGCGACGGTATGAGCCTGGCCATCCCGACGCGGATTCTTCGGGATACGTCACCTACCCGAACGTCAATCCGGTCATGGAAATGACCGACCTGCTCAGCGCGGTGCGGGCTTATCAGCTCAACGCATCCGCCGTGCAGGCGGCCAAGAACATGATCCAGCAGTCGCTGCAGATTCTCAGTTGAATCCGCCGTTGGAGATTTGGAGATTTGGAATGACTGGCCCCGTTTCTTCGTTGCGCATCTTACCCGCTGAAGTCGACTCTCCATCGCTTTCCCCATCCTCGTCCGCGGGGCCGGGATTCCGCCAGGTATTGGACAGCGCCATCGACGACATCCAGAACCTTGAGGGACAGGCGGAGGCGAAGGTGGAAGGTGTCCTCCAGGGCAACGGTGCTGACGTGCACAGCGCCATGATCGCCGTCGAGAAAGCCGATCTGAGCTTTCAGCTGATGATGCAGGTCAGGAACAAGATCGTCTCCGCCTACGAGGAGATTTCGCGCATGCAATTCTGAGACCGCGTTGTTGAAGCGGGCATGATTCACCATGGCCGAGAATCCGCAATCCGCCAACGAAGTCGGGCAGCGACTGGTGCAGTTCTTCCAGGGCCTCACGCTGAACCAGCGCCTGTTGCTGGTCGGCGGAACGGCGCTGGTCGGCGGAGTTGTGTGGCTGTTCGCGGTCCTGCTCGGGCAGCCGAAATATGTGACGCTCTATTCCGGCCTTCGACCCGAGGAAGCTCAGACTCTCGCCGGCCGGCTGGCGGCGAAAAGCATCCCCCACCAGATCTCCGCCGACGGTGGCACCCTCCTCGTTCCCGACGACAAACTCGATTCCAGCCGTCTGGAAACCGCGGCGGCGGGCTTGCCGCGCTCGGCGCGCCTCGGCTTCGAGCTGTTTGATACTCCGAACTGGGCCGGTTCAGACTTCACCGAAAAAGTGAACTACCAGCGCGCTCTCGAAGGCGAGCTGGAACGTACGCTCTCCACCCTCAGCGAGGTGGAATCAGTCCGCGTGCACCTGGTCCTGCCAGAGGAGTCCCTGTTCACCGAGCAGCAGCACGAGGCGAAGGCGGCCGTCATCCTCAAGACGCGCAGCGGCCATCTTTCCCCGCAGGCCGAGCAGGCGATCCCTCAGCTGGTGGCCAGCGCTGTCGACCGGCTTCGTCCGGAAAACGTCACCGTCGTCGATGCCGACAGCAACACTCCGCTGCTGCATGGCAAGGACGGAGCCAACGGTCAGGCCTTCGGCGTCGACGAGGAACTCGCGAAGACCCTCGTCCATACCCTCGAGCCGGTGGTCGGAGCCGATCACGTGCGCGCCAGCGTGCACGTCGAATATGACCTTGGCACCAGCGAAGAAACGCAGGAGACCTACGACCCAAAATCGGCAGCGACGCTGACCCAGGAACATTCCGAAGAGACTTCGACCGGTGCGGCGCCGGTCGGGGTGCCGGGCACGGCCAGCAATGTTCCCTCCGGAACACCAACGCCGGGCGCGGCGCCCGCAGCCGAGCAGTCCAGTTCGCGCTCCGATGCAACCACCTACGCGATCAGCAAGAGCCTGCACCACAGCGTCGAGCCGGCCGGCAGAGTGCGCCGCATCGCCGCCGCCGTCCTGGTCGACGATGCCGTCGAAGTCTCCGACCAGGCCGGCAAGCGGGTCACGACCCGGAGAAAACGCACGCCCGATGAGATCAAGCAGATCGAGCAGCTTGCCCAGGCCGCGATTGGAATCGACCCGCAGCGCGGTGACGTGCTGGCGGTTGAGAATCTCTCATTTCAGGAGGAGCCCGTGGAGGCGCCTCCGGCGCCGACCAAGGTCGAGCACTGGCGCCGTCTGATTGACCCCTGGGTCTTCTTGCTGCGCTATGTCGGCTTGGGCGCCTTGTTTCTGGTGGTCTATTGGCTCGTCCTGCGGCCGGTGAAAAAACAGGCTCTCGCTGCCTTCCGGGAGCTTCCCGCGAGGGTCGCCGCGCACCGGCCGCCGGTAGCGGCAGGCGCCGCGAACCATCCCGGAGTCTCGGCGGGAGCGGAATCGCCCGAAAACCGGACCTCGCAGCTCAAGCGACTGCTGACAGAGAAGGCGAAAACCGAACCTGAGTCCGTGACTCGCCTTGTGCAGGGATGGGTGCAACAGGAGGGACGTCAATGACGGCAGCACCCGGTCCCAGCGCTCCGAATGGTGCTCGAAAAGCGGCGATTCTGTTAATCCTGCTCGGAGAAGAGGCGGCCAGCCAGATCTATCGCCGTCTCTCTCCCGGGGATGTCGAGCATGTGACGCGCGAGATTGCCGAAATGAAGCCGGTCGATCCCGAAACCGCTCTGGGAGTGCTTGAAGAATTCGAGCGCCTGGTGCGCGCCGGAGACTATCTGGCGCAGGGCGGAGCCGATTACGCCAACAAGCTTCTCATCAAAGCATTCGGCGAAGAAGGGGCCAAGGAGTTGCTCCGGCAGGTTTCGCTCTCGGCCGAGATGAGCGCCGGAAAGCTAGACTCTCTCCGCAAGTCCGACCCGCAGCAGCTGGCGAAGTTTATTGAGGGGGAGCATCCGCAGACCGTCGCCCTGATCCTCGCTCACCTCGAAGCCAAGCAGGCTTCGGCCTTGTTGATGCGCCTTCCCGAAGAATTGCGCGCCGAGGCCATCAAGCGCCTGGCGCAACTGCGGCAGTTTTCTCCGGAGATGGCACAGCGGGTCTCGCTGGTCCTGCATAAGCGTCTGGAAGCCCTCGGCGAACAGAGCCGGCGCGCCTATGCGGGACTGCGCGGCGTCGCGGACGTCATGAACAGGCTGGAACTGAATACGGCAAAAACAATTCTGGAGGGAATCGAAAAGGAAGATCCCAAGCTGGCGCTCTCGATCCGCAATCTGATGTTCACTTTCGAAGATCTTCTCACGGTGCCCGAAGCGGGCATCCGAGAGCTGCTTGGCCAGATGGAGAAGAAGACGCTGGCGACAGCTCTCCGCGGAGCATCCGACGAGCTGAAAAACTATATTTTCAAGTCGATGTCGTCACGCGCCGTCGAAATGCTGAAGGAAGATATGGATGTCCTGGGACCGGTAAAATCACGCGACATTCACAAAGCCCAGCTTGAGGCCGTCTCGGTCGCGCGGAAACTGGAAGCGGAGGGAAAGATTTCCTTGACGCCGGAGGGGGACGATGAGTACGTCGCCTAGCCGGGCCCTGGCCCCGCCCATTCCGGCTCCGCAGATGGAAACGGAGCCGTTTCCCTACGACACCGTGGTCGAGACCAGCCGCGCGCGGATCGGTTTAGCCAGCCCTGGCTTAGCCGGTCTTGGGTCCGCTCTCGAAGACTCATCAAACTCGGTTGCGGGCGAAGTTCAGGGTGGGGAGGCGAATGCACGCGCCCGAGGACGGCAGGAAGGGCTTGCCGAGGCGCGGCGTCATTACGAGGATCGGATCTCGCAGGAACGCGCCGGTCTTGCCGCGGCTTTGTCGCAGTTTACACGCGATCGTGCCGCCTACTTTCAGAAGGTGGAGACCGAGGTCGTGGGTCTGGCGCTGGCGATTGCCCGCAAGATTCTCTATCGCGAGGCGCAGGTCGATCCCCTGCTCCTGGCCGGCGTGGTGCGTGTGGCTCTGGAAAAAATCGATGGGGCCACCGGCGTCACCCTGCACCTCCATCCCCAGAACGCGGCGGACTGGCAAAAGTATCTGTCTACGTGCCTCGATCCCGCCGACCTTCCGCAGATTGTGGAAGACTCCTCGCAGCCGCCGGATCAGTGCGTTCTTGAGACCTCGATGGGCACCGCGGCGATCGGGCTCGACGTGCAGTTGAAAGAAATCGAGCAGGGATTCATGGATCTGCTCGCCGCTCGTCCCGGGAGCAAGGCATGAGCGCCGATCCCTCGCTTGCGCCTTTCCTGGCACGGCTCGATGCGTGCTCGAGTCTGCGGTGGCAGGGACGGGTTACGCAGGTTGTCGGGCCGGTCGTTGAATCCGCAGGACCATTCTGCTCGGTTGGGGAGATTTGCGAAATCCACGACTCGAGCGGACGGGTTCTGCCCGGAGAAATTGTCGGATTCCGCGAATCGACCGTCCTTTCCATGCCGTTCGATATGCCACGCGGGGTTCGCCGGGGCGACCGGGTCGTGACCTGGGGAGAACACTCGACGCTTCGGGTCGGCTACGACATGCTCGGCCGCGTGCTCGATGGCCGCGGTCAACCGCTCGATGGATTGTCCCCGTATCGTGCCCGGCAGTATCGTCCGGTGGATGCGGCCGCTCCGCTGCCGCTCGAACGCGTCTCGATCCGCGAGCCGGTTGCCTGCGGCATTCGCGCCATCGATGCCTTCATCACCTGCGGGCGCGGGCAGAGGATCGGCATCTTCGGCGGCAGTGGCGTCGGCAAAAGCACGCTGATCGGTATGATGACGCGCAATACCGAAGCCGACCTCACCGTCCTCGGCCTGGTCGGAGAGCGCGGACGCGAAGTGCGCGAGTTTCTCGAAAACTCCATCGGAGAACAGGGTTTGCGGCGCAGCGTAATTCTGGTCTCGACCTCGGACCAGTCTCCGCTGCTGCGCATACGAGCGGCGCTCTCTGCCACCACGGTCGCGGAATACTTCTGCCGCCAAGGCAAGAATGTGCTTCTGGTGGTCGACTCTCTGACTCGTCTGGCGATGGCGCAGCGCGAAATCGGCCTCGCGGCCGGCGAGCCTCCAACGGCGAAAGGATACACGCCCTCCTGTTTCACCATGCTCGCCAAGCTGATCGAGCGCGCCGGAAGGTTCGGCGCGGGAAGCATCACAGCGTTCTACACCGTACTGATGGAAGGGGATGACGAGCAGGATCCTCTGGTGGACGGAGCGCGCGCTTTGCTCGATGGACACATTATGCTCGACCGCAAGCTGGCGGTGCGCGGGCACTATCCTCCGATCTCCGTGCTCGACAGCATCAGCCGGCTGATGTCCTCGGTCGGTTCGGCGCCGCACCTGCAAAAAGCGCACGAGTTGCGGCGTCTGCTTGCGTCCTACACCGCTTCCGAAGATCTGATCCGCATCGGGGCTTATCAGAAGGGAAGCGACCCCACGCTCGACAAGGCGCTGGCGCTGATTCCCGAACTCCATCGATTTCTGACGCAGAAGGCCGGGGAAGGCGCTCCCTTC
>Ga0335072_10009868_pt1 | contig 13765 bp, 12 predicted proteins | sample Lox_Sample_21_FD_206725 | JGI IMG/M metagenome (GOLD analysis project Ga0335072, IMG submission 206725) | Soil microbial communities from Loxahatchee National Wildlife Refuge, Florida, United States - Lox_Sample_2.1 | ecosystem: Environmental > Terrestrial > Soil > Wetlands | place: USA...
ACTCTCGCCCCTTCCATAGGGAAAGAATCTCTTCAAGTTCATTGCCGGCTGCTCCACAAATGTGTAGCACACGGCAGCAAGAACGAGCGTGAAGCTAAACGCAAGAGCGATCCCAAGAAGGTATGCCAGCCTGCGCGGCATGTGCATCGCTAGTTGAGAGCCAAACCTGGCGAGCCAATCCAGAAAGAGGAAGTGAAAGAGATATAACCCATAACTTCGGCTTCCCAGCCAGCAAATCCATCGTTGGCTGCATGCGCGGCAAAGAAAGCTGCCTGGCTCGAGCACTCCCAGGATCAGGCCGGCCGACAGGACATTGACAAGAGGAATGAGCAGGGCGGCGCGAAGATGCGTCTTGATCGGCCAGCTATCACCGGTGACAGCGGCGACAGCCATCAGAGTCACAATACCGGCAAGTGCAATGTATTTCCCCAACGGCTCCAGCTTCTTATAGATGGCGTCGCGCCGGACGATGGCCAGCAGCGCACCTAAGAGGATGGCATCGAGGCGCGTGGGCGTCCAGGTATAGACGCGCATAGCGGAAATATTGGCCCAATGCGACGCGAAGCGGATGGCGCAGGAGGCCCCGACAAAAAGGACGGTCACGCGAAGCAGGACCCGTTTATTTGGGCAGAGCCACACCACCAGGGGCCAGAGAAGATAGAACTGCTCTTCGACAGCCATCGACCACAAATGGCCCAGGCGAAGAGTTCCAAGCCAGGCGAGATCAGGATAAGCAGGAAGGAGATTTTGAATATAAAAAAAGTGAACGTAATAACGATAATCCAGGGAGACGTGGCCAAGGAGACCCACAACTCCGATAAAAACAAGTGCGATGTAGTATGGCGGAAATACGCGCAGAATGCGGCGGGTATAGAAGACTTTGAAGTAACCCTCTTTGTCCCGCGTGTCGATCAGAATGCCGCAGATCAGATAGCCGGAGAGAACGAAGAACATCGGCACTGCGATCCATGCGATCTGCTTGATAAGAAAGAGAGGATACAGCCACGGGATCCTCTGGAAGGGAAATTCATCGTTCCAGAAATAGTGGTAGAAGAAGACAAGAAGGAACGCATAGCCGCGAATGCCTTCCAGCGAAGGCAGAAACTTCCGTTGCCGGTCCAGGCTCTCACTTTGAAGCACGGTTCACCTTCTTAGATGCCGGTCGCTCTTCCAGCCGTGCTATGGGAAAGAAGATAGAGTGCAAACCCTGCGCGTTTCCATAAGATGTGAAGCTTTGCGGCAACATGCGTTGTGTTCCAGCTCCCGGATTTGACGGCATAGAGATGAGCTGCGGCTTGCGCAAAGGCAATCCGCCTCTTCAGCAGTTGCAGGCGCGACGTGATGCTGTCGTGCCGCTCACGATTCGCTCTCGGCCATCGCCGGCTCGCGCGCCTCCTGACTTATGCGCGGTCCTCTTGAGCCGCCATAGGGGAAACGGCTCTTGAGGTTCATAGCCGGTTGCTCAACAAACCGATAGCAGATGGCAGCCAACAAAAGCGTGAAGCAAAACGCCAGTATAATCGCAGTGAGATAGGCCAGACGGCGCGGGATATGCATTGCCAGTTGAGGGGCAAAGCCGGCAACCCAGTCAGAAAACAGAAGGTGAAAAAGATAGAGCCCGTAGCTTCTGCTTCCCAGCCAGCAAATCCATCGCTGGCTGCACGCGCGGCAAAGAAAGCTGCCTGGCTCGAGTACCCCGAGGACCAGGCCGGCGGACAGGACATTGACGAGAGGAATGAGCAGCGCGCTGCGAAGGTGCGTTTTGGTCGGCCAACTGTCGCCGGTGACCACGGCAAGAATCATCATCGTCGCAATTCCTGCCAACGCCACATATTTGCCATAGGGCTCGATTTTCTTGTAGACAGCATCGCGCCGGATGATGGCCAGTAACGCGCCCAGCAGGATAGCGTCGGCGCGCGTTGGAGTCGCATAATACATCCGCAGCCCGCTTAAATGGATCGCACGGGACAGGAAGCGGAGGGCGCACGACATGCCAATAAGAATGACCGTCACCCGAAGAAGGACGCGCTTGTTCGGACATATCCAAACAACCAGTGGCCAGAGAAGATAGAACTGCTCTTCAACAGCCATCGACCACAAATGCCCGATCGGAAGAGTTCCAATCCAGGCTTGGTCGGGATAACTTGGAAACAGATTCTGAATATATAGGAAATGGACGTAATAACGATGATCCAATGGCACATGACCGATGAGGCCCATGACCCCAATGACGATCAATACGATGTAGTAAGGCGGGAATACGCGCAGAATGCGTCGGGTATAGAAAACCTTGAAGTAACCCTCCTTGTCTCGCGTGTCGATCAGAATGCCGCAGATCAGATAACCGGAGAGAACGAAGAACATCGGCACTGCTATCCATGCGATCTGCTTGAGGAGAAACAGGGGATATAACCAGGGAATCCTTTGGAAAGGGAATACATCCTTCCAGAAGTAGTGAAAGAAGAAGACAAGAATAAACGCGTAGCCGCGTATGCCTTCCAGCGAAGGCAGAAACTTCCGTTGTCGATCCAAGTTTTCAGTTCCAGGCACGACTCACCGGTGTAAATAGACGTCGAACATTCCACTTGCGCGATGTGGAAAAAGCGAGCTTTTCAGGGGCGGCTGACGTTCGCCGCAAACGCAAATCAGTGTTGCAAGTTGCTTCGTTTGGCACTGTTGGAAAGATCGGTCCGATATCGAAGGATCATGAACCGCGGGACTCAACCTATCACAGCCTTGCACGATCGAAAAAACGGAGACTTTTCCCTTGAATGCCCTAATGTAGCTTGTCTGTACTTTGCCATGAAATGGAGCCGAAGTCAATGCAACGAATTGTGAATTCCCGCAATAGATTCTGTGGGATAGAGCCGTTGCGCCGTTACTTCCGGTGTTCGGCGTCACCGGCCCACGGCGGACAATCAGTCCCGCGCCCAGGAAGCGCGGGTACGAGTTTTGCGGCGGATAGGTTGTCGCCGCGCCAGCTTGCGATGTCGGTTGGAAGCGCAGTCTCCTTTCCCAACGAGGGTCCCTTCTTTCAGAATGCCTTCTCGTTCTTGAGCGGACGGCGTGCGGACGCCAATCACACATGATTAGGCCGGCGGGGTGTGCGTGTCGTACGTCGTGCCTGGAAAAACTTGCAACCCGGAAGCGTCCTTTCTCGGCGGAGGGCAGTAATCTGAAATCCTGACCGGCTGAGGCAGAATCTGCGTGGCTTTCGAATCTTCATTCTTTGAATCAGGCAAGCGCTCGCGGCTCTCTGCGATTCTCGCCTGGCTCTTTCATCCTGCGGACGGCCCCGGCAACCGCTTCGTTCCCCGCTGGATATTCCTCCGTGCCCTGGCTCTCATCTATTTTTCGGCCTTCTTTTCGTTGCTGTTCCAGATCGAGGGACTGATTGGCCCGCGTGGCATCCTGCCTGCAGGGCACTATCTCGCTGCTGTTTTCGCTGAGATGGGACGGCTTGGATTCTGGTATGCACCGTCGCTCTTCTGGCTTTCCGCCAGCTCGCATGCCATGATGGCCGTCGTCTGGATCGGCCTCGTCGCATCCGTTGCGGCGTTCGTCAACGCTTGGCCGCGCCTCAGCCTTTTCGTCTGTTTCCTCTGCTTCATGTCGTTTGTGACGGCGGCGCAGGACTTCTCGAGTTATCAATCCGACAGCATGTTGCTCGAAGCCGGATTCATCGCCCTCTTCTTCGCCCCGCGCGGTCTCTGGCCGAGCTGGGGCGCCTCCGCGCCGACCTCGCGGATCAGCCTGTTTCTGCTCCAGTGGGAGTGGTTTCGCATCTACTTCGAATCGGGTGTGGTAAAGCTGCTCTCCGGCGATCCCGAGTGGCGTCACTTCACGGCCATGGACGAGTACTACCAGAACGGCCCGCTGCCCACGTGGATCGGCTGGTACGTGCAGCACTTTCCACACTGGTTTCACGCCGCAACCGTGGGAGCAACGCTGGCCATGGAGCTGGCGATCGTGTGGATGCTCTTCCTGCCCCGCCGTGTCCGCTTCCTCTGCTTCTGCATCGTTACGCCGTGGGAAATTGGCGTGATTCTCACCGCCAACTACACGTTCCTCAACTACCTCGTTCTTTCTCTCGGCTTCCTGCTGCTCGACGACCGCACCATTCGCTCGCTGGTGCCTCGGCGTCTCCACGCATGGCTGCCGCAGCCCGCGGGACCGTCGGCGCCGGAAGCCAGCAGCCCGGCCCCGGACCCCGCCGGCGCGCCCTCTGGATTGAGCGATGCTGGTCAAAGTGCCGCACCTGCTCTCCCGGAAGGCGAACCAAATCGTGCACGTCCCGCAGCGTTTACAGGCCTGCCGCGCCGATCCGTTGGTATCTTCCACATGGTGGGCGTTACGGTCGCATCGTTTCTTCTCCTGTGGAATGCCTACGCCACTACCGGCGAGCTCGTCCGCATGTTCTGGCAGGATGCGCCGGTCTGGACCGCACCCATCGCGGCGCTGGAGCCGCTTCGCATCGCCAACCAATACGGCCTTTTCGCCGTGATGACGCGCGGCCGCTACGAGATCGAATTCCAGGGCTCCAACAACGGGGAAGACTGGACACCATACCAATTTCGCTTCAAGCCGCAGGCGCTCAATCAACCGCCGGGCATCTACGCGCCCTATCAGCCGCGCTTCGAGTGGAACCTTTGGTTCGCATCGCTCGGCAGCTGGCGGCAGAGCAACTTCGTTCCCCTGACCGAGGAACGCCTCCTCGAAAACGATCCCGCCGTGCTGAGCCTCTTTCGCGGAAACCCGTTTCCACAATCGCCTCCGCGCTACGTGAAGGCTGTATTGTGGCAGTACTGGTTCACGTCGATGAGCGAGAAGCGCAGCACGGGTGATTGGTGGAGAAGGGAACTGGTGGGCCTTTACGCGCCGGAGCTGACGCGGCAGGGCGACGGCGAGTTCAGCGTCATCGAGTGGCCTGAGGAGCTTGGACCGCATGACTAGCGATTCGCCCTCGGCGAGCGTGATCGGTGCCGGCCCCAACGGTCTGGCCGCAGCCATTGTGCTGGCGCAGGCCGGCTTTAAGGTCGATGTGTTCGAGGCCGAGGCTCAGCCCGGCGGCGCCTCGCGCACCATGGAACTCACGCTGCCCGGATTCCGCCACGACTTTGGCTCTGCCATCCATGCCATGGCCGCGGCTTCGCCGTTCTACTCCTCGCTGCCGCTCGCGCGCCACGGCCTGAAGTGGGTGGATGGCGCGGCGCCGCTGGCTCACCCTCTCATCGATGGGTCGGCGGTCATGCTGGAGCGCGAGCTCGACGAGGCAGAAACAGCCCTGGGGCGCGACGGGCGCGGATGGCGCAAGCTGGTTGGGCCAGTCGTTGAGCGTTGGCAGGAATTCACCGAGGACGCGCTGGGGCCGGTCTCACCCATCCCACGGCACCCGTTTCTCATGGCGCGGTTCGGGTACTTTGCGTTCCAGCCTGCGATCCGGCTGGCAAAGTCTGTCTTTACGGGTGAGCGGGCGCGAGCACTGTTTGGCGGACTGGCCGCGCACTCGTTCCTCGGCCTCGACCAGCCTCTCAGCTCGGCCATCGGTCTGGTTCTGGGCGCTGCGGCTCACGTGGTGGGATGGCCTGTCCCACGCGGCGGCGCGCAAGCCATTCCCGATGCGCTCATCGCGCATCTGCGCGGTCTCGGCGGCGAGGTTCACGTCGGCCGCCGCATCGCGTCGCTCGACCAGATCGGCCCTGTAGGCGGCCTGATCTTGTGCGATTTGACGCCCCGCCAAATGCTCTCCGTCGCCGGCGATCGCCTGCGGCCCGGCTACCGCCGCGCCATGGAGCGCTTTCGTTATGGCTCCGGTGCGTTCAAGATCGACTATGCGCTCTCTGACCCGATTCCTTGGCGAGCCGCCGAATGCCGTCGCGCCATCTGCGTGCATGTCGGCGGAACGATCGAGGAGATCGCGCAGTCCGAGTACGCGCAGGCTCACGGGACCGTCTCCGACCGGCCGTTTCTCCTTGTCGCGCAGCCGACACTGTTCGATCCAACGCGTGCGCCGGCGGGGAAACATACTGCCTGGGTTTACTGCCACGTGCCCAACGGTTCCGCCGTCGACATGACCGGTCACATCGAAGCCCAGCTCGAGCGTTTCGCTCCCGGCTTCCACGACTGCGTTCTAGCGCGCCGTATCTCCGCGCCGGCCGATCTGGAGTCGATGGATGCGAATCTCGTTGGCGGCGACGTCGGTGGCGGCGAGTTGTCGCTTCGCCAGTTCGGATTCCGGCCGGCCATTGGCGCCTACTTTACGGGAACTTCAGGACTCTATCTCTGCTCGGCATCCACCCCGCCGGGCGGCGGTGTGCACGGAATGTGCGGATTTCACGCCGCGAAAATGGCCCTGCGCCGTGCGCTGAAGTGACCGAAGACCGGCCCCGGTGATTGGCAACATTCCGAGTCTGGCCTGCGCGTGCTAACTCCGCGCTTTCGCACGCCTTTTCCGGCTATTCCTGTGGGCCGAAGGCCGGCCGTCTACCAGGTAGCGATCGCGCACTTCGTTCGCGGTCTTCAGCGCCTGTTTGAACTTCCTCGTGCCAATCTCCGCGATCCTTTTCAGCGCCCCTTGATCCGCCTCCGGACTCAGCACCTGATGAGCGATCCGGGCAAGCTCCTGCCAATCGTGCCAGTCGCCGACCTCGTCTTTCACCTTGCCCAGCGCTTCCACCGTTTTCCGGTCTGCTGCGCGCGAGAGTTGCAGCATATAGCGCAGCTGCTTCACCTTGATCCGGAATTCGTGGATATTTCCGGCATCCAGCGCCGGCCACTGCGCCAGCTCTTCCAAAAGTCCGGCTGGTCCCGGCACAGTCGCGGTGCTGTTCTGCTGTTTTCCAGGAAAGCGTTTCTGCACCATCCTGGAATAGCTTTTGAGGCCGCGGCGAGCGTTTCGTTTGTTCGCCGTAACCGTGTGATGCAGTTCGCGCACGCCTTCCACGCGCATCTCGCCAAGGTGTTCCACCAGCCGAATCAGAGCGTCATCGTTTTCGTGCGTGCGGGGCAGAGCGAGTACATGGCCTACCAACACATCCATGTCCCTGACTTCGCCGGCGGCCTTTCTCACCGGGTCCACCGATTTGAGAAGCTGCCGCGTCTTCTTTTTGTCTTCCAGCATCAGTGCGTCGACGATAGCCTCGAGCCTCCGCGTTTGCGTGCGCAGCGAGTGGACATCCTCGACAGAAGGATCGGGCGGTAACCGCTTCAGAGCCTTGCGTAACTTACGAAGCGGCCTCTTTGCGTTCTCCAGATCGATCTCCATGATTCTTTAGATTAAATGATCTCACTCGATGTTGGCATTCTTCCTATTCGCCGTCTGGCCGCGCGGCCGATTCGACCGAATCAACAGATGCTCGTGGAGGACACGATATTACGGCGCAACCCGGGCCGATGTTCGGTCCATCCAATCGCCGAGAAAGTCAGGGAAAGCCAATCGTCGGGCGGAGCCGGAATATGGCGGAATCGACGAAATATTGGGTGCGCAAAGTGAAGACCGATTCCACGCACCCGCCCGCGGGGTTATTCACAAAGGATCCGCAGACTATCGCACGTTCCCTCGCTTCGAAGAGAGTCTCGCCGAAAGGTCCGGCGTCCGGCATGCGCATGCTGACTTACTTCATCATCCGTGCAGGAAAGAGTCTGAGCGCCGCCGACCGGAGACGCCTGGAAAAAGCCAAAGAGCTCTTGTCGGAGCGCGTTCACGCTGCCCGTAATCGGAATGTGCACCGGGCCGCATAACAGGATCGCTGTCTTGCATCAGCCTTCCGCCGCCGGAACAAAGCGGCGCCAAGAGTGAACGCAATCCATTCCAACCATGTTCGAAAGGAGCAGACAAATGAAGTTCTTTTCCGAGAATCTGCAAGATCTGCGCGCCCTTTACTTCAACCAGCTGCAAAAGACTCTCTCAATGGAAAAGCAGATCGTGCAGGCGCTTCCCACGATGATCGAAAAGACCACCGATGTTCAGCTTCGCCAGGGACTGCAATCGCACCTTCAGGAAACCGAAGTCCAGGTGGACCGCGTAACTACGTTACTGGATCGCGAAGCCGGGTCAGCCGAGACCATCAAGTGTAAAGTGCTTTCTGCGCTCGTTGGTGAAGCGGAAGATCTGCTTCAGGACGCTCGCGACGAATCGGCGCGCGATGCGGCAATTATCGCGGCGGCGCAGCGCGTGGAGCACTTTGAGATCGCCGTGTATGGCACGCTCCGTACCTGGGCCCAGATCCTGGGCGATGCCCAGGCCGCCGAAACGCTCGATCGAACGCTCGCGGAAGAGCGGCATGCCGACCACCTGCTCACAGAGATCTCCAACCGCGTCAATCCACAGGCAAGGAAAGCGGCGTAAGCTCCGCCAATCCCGAGCCGCCGCCGGGTTCTCTCGCGGCGGCGCGCTTCTCCTGGCCGAGCGGCCGGCGCAAGCGGGCATTCGATGATGCCATTCCCGCAATATCAATCGCTTCCTGCGATGCCATAGTCGGCGGAATGGATGTCGTGCCTAAGTTACGGCCGGTTCAGCGGTAAGCTCATCGCAAAAGCAACTGATCCATTTCCTCTTTCATCCCATCCCTAGTTCGTTTGAACGCGGAGGATACATAGATGAAAAAATTGCTCATCCTTGCCTGCATGGCCTCCATGCCGCTGTCGATGTACGCCGCTGCCAGCGATAAGGCGGCGCTGGATGAACGCCTCGACAAAGCCAAGGTGGTCATTGACCAGATCATGAGTACTCCCGACAAGGGGGTTCCCGATAGCGTGATGCGGAATGCTACCTGTGTCGCTGTCGTTCCCAGTCTGAAGAAAGGTGCATTCGTAATCGGCGCTGAATACGGGCAGGGCGTGGTGACCTGCAAAACCAGGACCGGCTGGAGTTCGCCTGTCTTCATTCGCATGGTTGGCGGTTCCTACGGATTTCAGATCGGGGCGGAAGGCACTGACCTGGTTCTGATCGCTGTGAACCAGAAGGGCATGCAGGATCTACTCAAGAGCAAGTTCAAAATCGGTGCCGATGCCTCGGCCGTTGCAGGACCGGTGGGCCGCAATGCCGAAGCCTCCACCGATTGGAAGATGAACGCCGAGCTGCTCACCTATTCACGCAGCAAGGGCCTTCTGGTTGGAATCAACCTCGATGGCGTTTCGGTAAGCCAAAATACCGATGACACCGACGCGTTTTACGGCGGTGCAACCCAGTCGCCCCACGCTATCCTCGCCGGTACGGTGCCTGCGCCGCCGGCCGCACAGCCCTTTGTGAATACGGTGGCCCGGTTTTCGCAGCTTTCACAGGAACGGACAGGCCGCTAACCGGCGTTCCATGGCGCACAATGGCGTGCGCGAGATCGCAATTCGAGACTTGAAAACGCCGATTTCGCCGTGCAGAAATCACCGATGTCACAACACACCGGACCGGACGCTTCGCTCGTTGCAGCGGAGCGCGCCTCATCCGGAAGCGATCGAAGTAGTCCAAACGGTTACAGAAACGGGGCCTGCCGCAGGCCCCATTTCTGCTGCCATCAGCAGTCGCGCCGGGCCGCTCTGAGCGGCTGTGATACTCTTCCCATCGAGTGGTGGAATCCTGACTTAGACCCGCACCCGATGGCGAAAGCAGTTCACAGATCATGGCCGAAAGCTCTTCTCGCGCAAAATTCTATTCCTGGTTTCTCCTCCTGATCGCTGGCCTGGGCGGTCTTCTCTACGGCATTGACGTCGGCATTATCGCCGCCGCGCTGCTTTACCTGAGTAAGACGATCAACCTCACCGTCGAGCAAACTTCATTCATAGTTGCTGCGGTTCTGGGCGGCAGCATGTTCTCGTCGCTGGTGGCGGGCGTGCTCGCCGATCTCTTCGGCCGCAAGTCGCTGATGATCGTAAGCGGCCTGATGTTTGTCGCCAGCGTCGGGCTGATCGTTCTCTCGCAAGGATTTCTTCCCTTGTTTCTGGGGAGGCTGTTGCAGGGCATGAGCGGCGGTGTCATCGCCGTGGTCGTTCCGCTCTACCTCGCCGAGTGCCTGCGTGCCGATCAGCGCGGCCGTGGAACGGCGCTATTCCAGTTCATGCTCACCTTTGGCATTGTCTGCGCCGCTGTCACCGGATGGTTCTACACGCAGCAGGCCGAGCACGCGATCACGGCTGCGGCCGGCAATGCCGATCTCATCCGCGCCGCGCAGAACCACGCCTGGCGCGGCATGTTCTTTGCCGTGATCTATCCAGGCCTGCTTTTCTTCTTCGGCGCATTCTTTTTGAGCGAGTCGCCGCGGTGGCTCCTGCTGCGCGGCCGCTTCGACGCCGCTCTGGCCGCACTGCGGCGTTCTGCACCGGAGGAACAAGCGCAGCTAGAGCTTGCCGAAATGCAACAGCTCGCCCTGCAAAACAAGAAAGAAGCCAGCCACGCCGCTTCGTCGCTTCTGCGCCGCAAGTACATCGTTCCCTTTGTGCTGGCTTGCGCCATCATGACGCTGAACCAGACCACGGGCATCAATTCCATCCTGCCCTACTCGGTCATCATTCTCCGGCAAGCGGGTATGTCGGCCGCCCACGCGACCCAGGGCGACGTCACTGTAAAAGTGCTCAACTGCGTCATGACCCTTATCGCGGTTGCGCTGGTCGATAAGAAGGGCCGTACCTTTCTTCTGCGCATCGGCACCGCGGGGATCGTTGTCGCTTTACTCGCCGGCGGTCTGTTTTTTGTGGGCATCGAGTCAAAGCGGGTCGACGTAAGGGACAAGGTCGATGCCGCAAAATCTGGCAACACGGTCAACCTGTCTCTTTCTTCCCCGGCTCTCGGCGTCGTTCCCACTGCCGGCCGCACTATGGCGTTGACCGTGCTTTACTCCTACGGCAAGGGCGATCACATCGTTACCGTCCTCAGTGACGAGCCGAAGCCCGTGCTCAGCCTGCAACCCGATGCCGCCGATGCCGGCGCCCCGCTGCGGATCAGGCGCGCGTTCTATGCTCCTGTGCCGACGGAGGCCGCCGGTTGGCTCATTACGGCATGCCTGGTGCTATTCATCTCCTGCTATGCAGCCGGCCCGGGCGTCGTGGTATGGCTCGCGCTCTCCGAGCTGATGCCGACGCGCATTCGTTCCATCGGCATGGGATTCTCGCTGCTCTTAAACCAGGGTGCAGCTACCCTGATCGCTGCGGTTTTCCTTCCCGTGGTCGGCAATTACGGCTATTCTGTCATGTTCTTCTTCCTGGCCGGGTGCACAGTCTTCTACTTCCTCACGGCAGCATTTTTCCTGCCCGAAACCAAAGGCAAGACACTCGAAGAGATCGAGATGCACTTCGACAGATCAAGAGCCTGAACCGTTCGTTATCCTGATCCCGGTGGATTCGATGAGCATCCCCATCCTTATCTTCGGATCGACGGGCCAGTTCGGCGTCGAGCTGGTCAAAGCCCTGTCGCCGGAGCATGAGTTCGTCGCGCTCACACGTCAGCAGGCCGACCTTGCCAACGAAGACGCGGTTCGTTCGTCGATCCGAAACGCACAGCCGGAGATCATCATCAACGCTGCGGCGTACACGGCGGTCGATCGCGCGGAAAGTGAGCCGGAGCTGGCGCACGTTTTGAATGCAGCGGCGCCCGGAGCCATGGCCGAAGAGGCCCGCCGCCTGGATGCATGGCTTATTCATATTTCCACCGACTACGTTTTCGACGGCAGCGGTAAGGCGGCTTGGCGCGAGGTCGACTTGCCCCATCCGCTGAATGTCTACGGCCAGACGAAGCTCGAGGGCGAGTTGGCCGTCGCGGCGGCTGGATGCCGGCATCTGATCTTTCGCACCAGCTGGGTCTACGCCTCGCATGGATCAAACTTCGTGCGCACCATGTTGCGGCTCAGCAGCCAGCGGTCGACGCTCAACATTGTGGATGACCAGATTGGCGCCCCGACTTCAGCCATCGAACTGGCGCGAGGTCTCCAGCACGTCCTGGCCCGCCTGCGCGATCCCTCGCTGGCTCCTCCGGATTCGGGGGTCTATCACATGACTTGCCGCGGCACGACCAGCTGGTTCGGATTTGCCAAAGAGATCTTCATTATGGCGCCGAGCCACTATGCCATCCCCGAGCTGGTGCCGATTACCTCCGACCGTTATCTCGCACAGGCCAAGCGTCCTCATAACTCCGCTCTCAGCTGTGACAAGCTCGAGCGCACCTTTGGTATCACGCTTGCCCTGTGGCAAGATGCGTTGGCCGAGGTCATGCTTGAAATTGCGTCCCAGCCTGAGTCTTCAGAGCCGAAGCCGCCGGGATCGGGTTTCCAGAGCTAAGGAAATACCTCGGCGGACTGGAAAGGAGTTCCTTTCCGATCTTTGTCGGAGACGATGGCTTCATTCTCGGGAAAAGGCCATCGGATGGCCAGGTCCGCGTCGTTCCAAAGGATGGTGCGGTCTCCCTGCGGATAATACGATGCGCTGACCTTGTAGAAGAACACCGTATCCGGCTCCCGGACCGCGAATCCGTGCGCAAACCCCTCCGGGATCAGCACCGCCTTGCCATCTCCAGCGCGCAGTTCCACCACGACGTGCCGGCCAAAGGTCGGCGAAGATTTGCGGATATCGACAACCACGTCAAACACCGCGCCATGCGCCACGCGCACCAGCTTTGTCTGGGGACGGGTGAGCTGGTAGTGCAGGCCGCGAATGACGTGCTCGGCTGAAACCGACACATTGTCCTGCGACCAGTCGATTTCAATGCCCGCTTCGCGCAGTGCATCCTGGCGGAAGGCTTCCAGAAAGTATCCTCGGCTATCGCGAAAGACAGGCGACTCCACGATCACAACGCCCGGAATCTGAGTTTCAATAAACTTCATAGGCCTTCCGCACTGGGCAATTACAAGTCTGAATCTTCGCGCAGGATCGACAGCAGATACTCCCCATAGCCGCTCTTGCGCAGCGGCTCGGCCAGCCGCGCTGTTTGCTCCGCGGTAATGAATCGCATCCTGTAAGCGATCTCTTCCGGGCAAGCGATCTTCATTCCTTGCCTTCGTTCGATGGTCTGGATGAACGTCGCCGCTTCCAGCAGCGAGTCCGGAGTTCCAGTATCAAGCCATGCAATGCCGCGTCCCAGTGTCCTCACTTCCAGGTCGCCGCGTTCCAGATAGCGCCGGTTCACATCGGTGATCTCCAGCTCTCCACGCGCCGACGGCCGGATGGTCTTGGCAATTTCGACCACGTCTTTATCGTAAAAATAGAGCCCGGTAACCGCAAACTGCGATTTTGGCTTTTGGGGCTTCTCTTCGATGCTGATCGCCTTGCCGGCGCGGTCAAATTCCACCACCCCATACCTTTCAGGATCACTCACGCGATAGGCAAAGACGGTGGCCCCGCCGGCACCGGCTGCGGCCGACTGCAACTGCTCCGAGAGCGAGTAGCCGAAGAAGATGTTATCTCCCAGCACGAGCGCGCTCGCGCGATCTCCAATGAATCGTTCGCCGATCAGAAACGCTTGCGCCAGCCCCTGGGGGCTCGGTTGGACCGCGTATTCAATATGGATTCCCCACCGGTTCCCATCCTTCAGCAGAGCCTCGAATCGCGGCGTGTCCTGCGGGGTTGAAATGACCAGGATGTCGCGAATCCCCGCCAGCATGAGGATGCTCAGCGGGTAATAGATCATGGGCTTGTCATAAACCGGCAGTAACTGCTTCGATATCGATTCTGTCAGCGGATAAAGCCGGGTTCCCGATCCGCCGGCAAGAAGGATGCCCTTGCGCCCCATTCAACGTCCCCTGTAGTTCAGCTGCAGCCACTCGTGGTACGCGCCGGAACGGACCTC
>Ga0335072_10009869_pt1 | contig 13763 bp, 11 predicted proteins | sample Lox_Sample_21_FD_206725 | JGI IMG/M metagenome (GOLD analysis project Ga0335072, IMG submission 206725) | Soil microbial communities from Loxahatchee National Wildlife Refuge, Florida, United States - Lox_Sample_2.1 | ecosystem: Environmental > Terrestrial > Soil > Wetlands | place: USA...
CGCCGTTGTCTGGCTCGGCGGGCGGCCGCGACCCGGACCAGCGGGAACCCTGACCGCCGACCGCCTCGGCCGGCTCCTTTGCCGGTGGCCCGCCGAGATCCGGGCGCTCCGAGTCCGCGCGCTGCGATTCCGGCCGCAGCGATTCCGGCCGCAGCGATTCCGGCCGCAGCGATTCCGGCCGCAGCGATTCCGGCCGCAGCGATTCCGGCTGCCCGGGGTCTGTGCGCCGGCGACGGGGCTCCGGACGCGCCGATCTGCGATCCCCGCCCAGCGGGTCCCCGCCCAGCGGATCCCCGCCCAGCGGGTCGGCCTTCAGTGGGTCAGCCCGCAGCGGGTCCACCCGCAGCGGATCCAGCCGCAAGGGATCCGGGCGCCGCGAATCGGGACGCCGCCGCGCATCGGACCGCGACGGCTCCGATGGCGCTGCGGACCGCGACGGCTCCGATGGCGCTGCGGGCGGCGGCGACAACGGCGGCGATCCGGGCGGCGGGGCCGGCGGGGCCGGCGGAGCGGGCGGGCCTGCGGATGGCGGCTCCGGTACCAGGTCAAGTGGCGGCGCCGGGGGCACCGCGTCGCCGCGCATGGCACGCCCGGTGGGGGTCAGCGCGGGGCGGCCGGTCGCGGCCGCGGCAGCCGGGCCGGCCGGCGCGCCAGCCCCCGGCGCCGAGGCGGCGGGCTCGCGGGCCGAGGCGGCTCGATCACGCGCCCGGGCGGCCGCCTCGCGGGCCGCTATCGGCTCACGGGCCGATACCGGCTCACGGGCGGGAACGGCCTCGCGGGTCTTTCCGCGCTGGCGGGCCGGAAATGGCTCCCGGGCCGGGAACGGATCGCGCGACGGGAACGGATCGCGAACCGGGACGGGCTCGGTGCCCGGCCAGATCGGAATGTCGACCGGCCCGGCGGCAGCGTCGCCCCCCGGGCCGACCGGAACGTCACCGAGCCGACGGGCACCAGTCCCGGCACCCAAGCCCGCGCCCACCCCGGCCGGAGCCGAAGCCAAGCCCGGAGCCAGTCCCAAGCCCGGAGCCAGCCGCGGGTCCAGAGCCAGCCGCGGGTCCAGAGCCGGGCCCGGGGCCGGAGCCTCGCCGAAGATCTCCCGGCGCCAGATCACGGTGCCGACCGCGAGCATCACCGCCGCCAGCGCGGCCACGGCGATCGCGGCGTAGACCAGAACCAGGCTGCCGCTGAGCGCGCCGCCGACGAGCAGCCCCATGGCGGCGAGCACAACAGCGGTTACAACGCCGAACCGGATCACGGGCGAACTCCAGGGGCGGTGCTAGCAGGGGCAGGGCCGAGCACGCCGACTGGACTGCTGAGGACTAGCGGCGGTCGTGCGGCCCTGCGTCGGCCGGGTGGAAACCGCCGTGGGCGACCGGCTCGGGCGCCGCGTAGGAACCCGTCACCGCAGGCTGGCCGCCGTTGCGGACGTCCATCCGGGCCATGCCCGTGCCGACGCCCGACTGCGGTCCGGTCTGGACGGCGGGGAACACACCGCTGTCGGCCGCACCCGCCTCCAGGTCGCGCAGCTGGCCCTCGAGGTATGCCTTGAGCCTGCTGCGGTACTCGCGCTCGAACGCGCGCAGGTCGTCGACCCGCCGCTCGAGCTCCTCGCGGGACTGAACGAGCGAGCCCATGGCCTGGCGGTGGCGCTCCTGGGCGTCGCGCTCCAGGCTCTCCGCGCGGGCGCGGGCATCGCTGGTGATCTGCTCAGACTGTCGCCGGGCCTTGGTGAGGATGTCGTCGGCCTCGCGGCGCGCGCGCCCGAGGGTCTCGTCGGCCTCGCGCCGCGCGTCGGCGATCGCCTGGTCAGCGGTCTGCTGGGCGAGGGCCAGCACCCGCGCCGCCGTGTCCATGTTGTCCTCGGCGGGCCTGGTCGGCATCATGACCGGCTCGGGCGGCCGGACCGGCTCCGGCTCGTGGCGCGGCGGCTCCGCCGCCATCAGATCGGCCGGGGCCTCGGCATGCGGAGCGTTAAGGGCGGGCACCTTGCCCCCGCGCAGTACCTCGGCCAGCTTGGCCCGGAGCTCTTCGTTCTCCTGGATCAGCCGATCGAGTTCCGCTTCGACCTCGTCGAGGAAGGCATCCACTTCCTCTTCGTCGTAGCCGGGCCTGAGCCTGGTCGTGCTGAACTGCTTGTTCCGCACATCCGCGGGCGTCAGTGGCATGTCGTCGTCTCCTTGGCGCGTCGAGCTAGGTCCCCTGTGGACGCTACCCGATCAGATCAGCTGCACGGCCTGCAACAGGACAAGTATGACCAGGAACAGCACCATGAAGCTGAGGTCCAAGGCCACAGTACCGAGCCTGAGGGACGGAATGTAGCGCCTTAGCAATCTCAGTGGAGGATCGGTCGCCGTAAACACGACCTCGGCCACCACCAGAACGACGCCGGTGGGGTGCCACTGACGCGAAAACGCCTGGATCCAGCTCAGGATCAGTCTTCCGATCAGCAGCAGCAGGTAGAGCCAGAGCAGGTAGTAGAGCACGGTCCTGAGGATGTCCACGGCTACACTGCTCCGCCCTCATGCCAGTGCCGGGACGGCCCGTAACGGCAGCGATACGAGCGGTTCGTCGGCATCTGTCTAACTCTGATTGAAGAATCCTCTTTCCGCGATGCGGGCCTTGTCCTCGGCGGCTACCTCGATGTTAGCCGGGGAAAGCAGGAACACCTTGTTCGTCACCCGGTCGATACTCCCGCGCAGGCCGAATATGAGGCCGGCCGAGAAGTCGACCAAACGCCGGGCGTCGCTGTCGACCATCTCGGTCAGATTTATGATCACCGGAGTGCCCTCACGGAAGTGCTCTCCGATCGTACGGGCCTCATTGTATGTGCGCGGATGCAATGTGGTGATCCGAGCCAGATCCGTGGCCTGCATCTGAACGGCGGGCGGGCGCTCGCCGAAGCGGCCGGACGGCTCCAGGCTGGTGTCGACGTGCCTGGTCAGATCGTGGGTCTCGCCCTGATCGATGAACTCGGCGCCGTACTCCTCGTACTCGTCGGCACCGTACTCGTCCTGGTACTGCTCGTCGTAGCGGTTGTCGTCCTCTACCAGGCCGAGATAGACCGCCATCTTGCGCATCGCGCTGGCCATCGTCTGTCCTCCGTCATGCCCGCCCGTGCAGCCCCGCTCAGGTCGCGTGCCACGCGACGGACATTACCTGACGAACGCTCGCCGGCCGCCGAGCAACGCCGTACCAATGCGCACGTGTGTCGCGCCAGCCTCTATGGCCGGCTCGAGGTCACCGCTCATACCCGCCGAGATCATCACCGCGTCCGGATGCGCGGACCGAACCGCGTCCGCGACCTTTCTTAGTTTTCCGAACGCCCGGTCCGCCTCCCAGCCGAGCGGCGCGACGGCCATCACGCCGCCCAGAGACAGTCCCTCCTCGGCGGCGATCCCGTCGGCGACCATCGCCACGTCGGGGCCGAACGCCCCGCCCCGCTCCGGGTCGTCGTCCAGGCTGATCTGGACCAGGCAGGTCAGGCTGCGCCCGGCCGCCCTGGCCCGCGAGCCGAGCGCCCGGACCAGGCGGGGCCGGTCCACGGAGTGGACGACGTCGGCGTAGGAAACCACGCTGGCCACCTTGTTGGTCTGCAGCTGTCCGACGAAATGCCAGGTCAGCGGGAGACCGAGGGCGGCCGCCTCGGCGGCCTTGGGCGCGGCCTCCTGGTCCCGGTTCTCGCCGATGTCGGTCACGCCGAGCCCGGCCAGGAGCCCGATGTCGGACACCGGGTAGGTCTTGGTCACCGCGATCAGCGTGACCTCGCCGCTGCCGCGGCCCGCGGCAGCACAGGCCGCGGCGATCCGGGACCGCACCGCTTCCAGACGCCCCGCGATCTCGACTTGGCGATCGTCAGCCACCCCATTCACCGGGCCAACGGCACGCGGGGGCGGCCAGAGGGGACGTACCGGCCGCCCGACGGCGCGTGGGGCTGGTCAGAAGGGACGCACCGGCCGCCCGACGGCGCGTGGGGCTGGTCAGAAGGGAGGTGCCGGCCGCCCGGCGGTGCATGGATGTACCAGAGGGCGGGTCACAGGCCGCCCAACGGTACAACCACGGGCGGATTCGCGGGCTCCACGGCGGGCGCGGGGCACGGCAAGCGATAAATGAGGCGATCACAGGCCCATCATGGCGCCAGCCAGACCAGGCCGGCGAGCCGGCCGGTCCGGCCGTCGCGGCGGTAGGAGAACAGCTCCGGCGACTCGGCGGTGCAGCGCGGGTCGCGGGTGACCGTCCGCACCCCGGCCTTGGCCAGCTGCGCGTCGACGCCGGCCCCGACGTCGATGCCCGGGGTGCCCTTCCTGGTCACGCAGCCGGCCTGGGGGACCTGGGCCGCGACCCGGTCCCGCATCTGGTCCGGGACCTCGTAACAGCCGCCGCAGATGTGCGGGCCGATCGCCGCGTGCATCCGGCCCGGGTCCGCGCCCGCCGCCGACATCGCCGTGATCAGCTCGGTCACCACGCCGGCGGCCATGCCCTCGCGGCCCGCGTGGGCGGCGCCGATGATCCGCGCCCGCGGGTCGGCCAGCAGCACGGGGACGCAGTCCGCGGTCAGCACCCCGAGCGCGAGGCCGGCCACGTCGGTGAAGAGCGCGTCCGCCTCGGGCGGGCCCGGCTCGGCGACCTCGCCGGACGCCCGGGTGTTGCCCGACTCCGCATGGCGGACGGCCGTCCCGTGTACCTGGCGCATCCAGGCCAGCCGGTCGGCGCCCAGGCCGCACGCCCGCGCCGCCCGGCGCCGGTTGGCGGCCACGGCGGCGGGATCGTCGCCGACGCTCCCGCCCAGGTTCAGCGAGTCGAAGGGCGCCGCGCTGACGCCGCCCGGGCGGCCGGTGAACAGGGCCAGCACCCCCGGGGCCAGCTCAACGGGCTGGCCCGGGTCGTCAGCACCGCTCACTTGAGGAAGTCTGGCACGTCGAGATCGTCGTCTTCCTCGAAGACCACCGAGGGGCGCCGGGTCGACGAGACGTCCGGAATCCAGCTGGACCCGCCGCCGGATCCGGAGCGGGCCGGGGGGCGCGGCGACCCGGACCCGCCGTCATCGGCCCCGGCCGCCTTGGCCTCGGCGGGTCGCGGGGACGGCACGTTGTCGGCCACGGCGGGGGCCGCGTGGCCGCCGGACGTCGCCGCGGCTACGCCGGCGCTCGCGGCCGCGGCGGCCGGCTTGTCGCGCCCGGCCTGCTCGCCCCCTGCGGACGGCTGCGCCGAGGCCGGGCCGGACGCGGCGACCGCCCCCGGTCCGGGGTTGGCGGGCGGGGACGGGTGGGCGGGCGAAGAACCGTCGGCCGGGGCGGAGGGCTGGCCGTCCGGCGGCGCGAACGGCTGCCAGCCGCCCGGCTTCGAGGCGTCGGACCCGCCCGTCGTCGCGCCGTACCCGCCGAGCCCGGCGGAGGCGCCGCCCGTCCGGGGCCGGGCGGCGTCACCCTCATCGAACCCGGCGGCGATCACGGTGACCCGGACCTCGTCGCCGAGCGCGTCGTCGATAACCGCGCCGAAGATGATGTTGGCGTCGAGCGCCGCCGAACTCGAGACCAGCTGCGCGGCCTCGTGGATCTCGAACAGGCCGAGGTCGGAGCCGCCCTGGATGGACAGCAGCACGCCGTGCGCGCCGTCGATGCTGGCCTCGAGCAGCGGGCTGGAGATCGCCTTCTCGGCCGCGGCCACCGCGCGGTCGTCGCCGCGGGCCGAGCCGATGCCCATGAGCGCCGAGCCCGCGCCGGACATGACCGACTTCACGTCGGCGAAGTCCAGGTTGATCAGGCCCGGCGTGGTGATCAGGTCGGTGATGCCCTGGACACCGGACAGCAGCACCTGGTCCGCGGCCTTGAACGCGTCGAGCACGCTCACCTGCCGGTCGGAGATGGACAGCAGCCGGTCGTTCGGGATCACGATCAGCGTGTCGACCTCGCTGCGGAGCCGCTCGATGCCCGAGTCGGCCTGGGCGGCGCGGCGCTTGCCCTCGAACCCGAACGGCCGGGTGACCACGCCGATCGTGAGCGCGCCGAGCGAGCGGGCCACGTTGGCCACGACCGGGGCGCCTCCGGTGCCGGTCCCGCCGCCCTCACCCGCGGTGACGAAGACCATGTCGGCGCCCTTGAGCACCTCCTCGATCTCCTCGCGGTGGTCCTCGGCCGCCTTGGCGCCGATGTCAGGGTTGGCCCCGGCGCCCAGGCCCCGGGTCAGTTCCCGGCCGACGTCCAGCTTGACGTCGGCGTCGCTCATGAGCAGGGCCTGAGCGTCGGTGTTGATCGCTATGAACTCGACGCCCTTGAGCCCCTCCTCGATCATCCGGTTAACGGCGTTGACGCCGCCCCCGCCGATACCGACGACCTTGATGACCGCCAGATAGTTCTGCGGTGCTGCCACGAGGAGGGAACCTTTCCGATCGTCTTTATATAGCGTTTCCGCTGGCCGCATTGGCCGCCGGCGCCCGGAAAACTGCCGCTGCGCAGTTCGCCGAAATTAGCCCCCAATAACGCCGGCCGGCCGCCTTTTGCGTTTTCCAGCGATTCAACTCTCACCCTCAAGTTGAGATTTAGAGTTATGTCAAGCTGCCGATTAATACGGACAGTAGAGTTGTCCGCCGCCCGTGGTCAACTAACCGCGCCGCAGCGGCACCGGCGTGTTGTGGCAGGCGCAGCGCGGCCGGCCAGGACCGGCGGCCGCCGCCGGGTCGGGCGCGGTCAGCGGGCCGTCCGCGCGCAGCGCTCATTATCCTCCCGTGACCGCCGTGCCGGGATCGCTGAGGTTGTAGGACTTCGCCCGGGTGGGCATCAGGATCTGCAGTTCCTCCGCCTTGGCCGCGGCCCGGTCGGTCCCGCCCCACAGCACGGTGACCCCGCCCCGCAGGTCCAGCGTGACCGCGTCCGCCGACGGCGCGACCACCGCGCGCACCATGCGGCGGATCCGCTGCGGGAGCTGACCCAGCACGGTCGCCGCGGCGCGGACCGCCGGGCTGCCGCGCAGCGACGCCGGCGCCGCGGTCGTGTCCAGCAGCGCCATCCCCGGCGGCCGGGCGGCCACGTGGGTCACCACCACGCCGAACCGGTCCACCAGGTCGAACCCGCCGTCCGCCGCCACGGCCAGGGCCGGCGTCCGGGGCCGGACGGTGATCAGCACCGAGTCCGGCCAGTGCACGGCGACCTGCGCCGACTGCACCTGGTTGAGCCGCTCGACGCGGCGGGCCACGGCGGCGGTGTCGATCCGGACCAGCGGCGTGCCCGGGCGGATGGCCGCGGCCCGCAGCACCTCGGCCTTCGCCGCGGCGCCGCCGCCGGTGACCGCCACCGACCGGACCACCAGCAGACGGGAGCCGAGCAGCGCCCAGGCGGCCGCGACCAGGATCGCCGCCACGGCCAGGGCGAAGAAGATGGCCTTCCAACCCCCGCCGCCGATTCGCCGGCCGCGAACCGACCCGGGAACCGGTTGCGGCCCCTCCCCCGGGTCCCGGCGGACCTGGGCGGTGGGCGATGCGGCGGAGACGGGGCGTTCACTATTCATGTTTTACTCACCGGCGCGGGCGTGCAGCGCCGCGACGATCAGCGGCCCCAGGCTGGTGACGTCGCCCGCGCCCATCGTGAGCACGAGATCCCCCGGCTTGGCCAGGCCCGCGACGACCTCGGGCACGGCCGCGGCGTCGGGAAGGAAGCGGCCCCGGCCGCCGGGCACGGCGTCGGCGACCAGCCGGCCGGACACGCCGGGCTCGGGTTCCTCGCGGGCCGCGTAGATGTCGAGGACCAGCGCCTCGTCGGCCAGGCCGAGCGCCGCGCCGAACTGCGCGGCGAAGAACCGCGTCCGGCTGTAGAGGTGCGGCTGGAACACCGCGATGACCCGCCCGCCCCCGGCCACGTCGCGGGCCGCGGTCAGGTCGGCGGCCAGCTCGGTCGGGTGATGCGCGTAGCTGTCGAGCACGCGCACGCCGTCCGCCTCGCCCTTGGGCTCCATCCGGCGCTGTGCCCCGCGATACGCCTCCAGCCCGGCGATCACGGTCGGCGCGGGCAGGCCGAGTTCCACGGCAACGGCGAAGGCGGCCGCCGCGTTGAGCGCGTAGTGCCGGCCGGGGACGGCGACGGTGAGCGAGTGCGGCCCGGTGACGGCCGAGGTCACGGTCAGCCGGGTGGTCATGCCGGCCACGCCGACCCCGGTCACCCGGTAGTCGGCCTCGGGCGACTCTCCGTAGGTTCGCACCCGCAGCGGGAGCCGGGCGGCGCTGGCCGCGAGGGCCGCCGCCCCGGGATCGTCCCGGCCCGCGACCAGCAGCCCGCCCTCGCGGATCTTGCCCACGAACGCGGCGAACGTGGCCTCGATTTCGGCCAGGTCTGTGTAGTTGTCCAGGTGCTCGGCCTCGATGCAGGTCACCACCGCGGCGGCGGGCGACAGCATCAGGAACGAGCCGTCGCTCTCGTCCGCCTCGGCCACGAACCACTCGCCGGTGCCCTCGTCGGCGCCGAGGCCGGTCTCGGCCAGGATCCCGCCGATCACGTAGGAGGGATCCGCGCCGCTGTGCCGCAGCACGGTGGTCAGCATGGAGGTGATCGTGGTCTTGCCGTGCGTGCCGGAGATCGCGATGCCCAGCTTGCCCATCATGATCGAGGCCAGCGCCGCGGCCCGGGGCAGGACCGGGATCCCGAGCCGCCGGGCCTCCACGATCTCGACGTTGCGGTCCCCGATGGCCGACGGGGTGGTCACGATGGTGTCCGCCCCGGCCACGTGCTCCCCGGCGTGACCCACGTAGACGGTCGCGCCGAGCCGGGCCAGCTCGTCGAGCTGGGGCGAGGCGGCCCGGTCGCTTCCGGACACGGCGACGCCCCGGCCCAGCATGATGCGGGCGATCCCGGACATCCCCGCGCCGCCGATGCCGACAAAGTGCACCCGCCCCAGCTTTTCGACCGGCACCGCCGGCACCGGCGTCACCAGGCCCATGTCCGGCTCCTTCCACGGCTCGGGCGGCGCGGGCCGCCGCGTTCGTACGCCTCCCGCAGTACGGCGAACACCTCGCTCGCGAGCCGCCGGTCGGCGTCCCGGCGGCCGGCCCCGGCCGCCGCGCGCGACATGGCCGCGACCAGTTCCGGGTCGAGCAGCACGGGCAGCAGCGTGTCCGCGATCCACTCGGGGGTCAGCGCGGCGTCGTCGACGATCAGGCCGCCGCCGACGTCCGCGATCGGGGCGGCGTTGAGCCGCTGCTCGCCGTTGCCGTGCGGCAGCGGCACGTAGGCGGCGGGCAGGCCGACCGCGGTCAGCTCCGCGCAGGTCATGGCGCCGGCCCGGCACAGCGCGAAGTCGGCCGCCGCGTAGGCGATGTCCATCCGGTCCAGGTAGGGCAGCGTGACGTAGGGGGTCTCTCCGCCGGGCGGGGGCACGTTCATGTCGGTGCGCGGGCCGATGATGTGCAGCACCTGCACCCCGGCCGAGCGGATCCAGCCGGACGCGGCCACGGCGGCCAGGTTCAGCGACCTGGCCCCCTGCGAGCCGCCGGTGACCAGCAGCACCGGCAGGTCGGGGCGCAGGCCGAAGTGCGCGCGCGCCTTGTCCGCGAGCGCGAGCCGGTCGAGCGCGGCGATCTCGCGCCGGATCGGTATCCCGATGTAGGTGGCGTGCGCGAGCCTGGTGCGCGGCTGCCCGGTGAACACGCGGTGGGTCAGCCGCGCGCCGATCCGGTTGGCCAGGCCCGGCCGCGCGTTGGCCTCGTGCACGATGATCGGGACGCCGCGGCGCTTGGCGGCCAGGTAGGCCGGGGTGGCCACGTAACCACCGAAGCCGACCACCACCTCGGCACCGACCTCGTCCAGCACCTGGGTGGTTTCCGAGATCGCAGAGCCGAGCCGGCCCGGCACCGACAGCAGCTGCGTATCCACCGCCCGGGGCAGCGGCACGGCCGGGATGAGCTCGAGATCGTAGCCGCGCATCGGCACCAGCCTGGTTTCCAGGCCGCGCTCGGTGCCCAGGCAGGTGATCGGGATCCGGGGATCGGCGCGGCGCAGCGCGTCGGCGAGGGCCAGCATGGGCTCGATGTGGCCGGCCGTTCCGCCACCGGCGAGGACGACGCTCACCGACCGCCTCGCCTCCTCCCGTGTCACCTGGTTGCCAGGCCAAGCCAGCTTAGAACGCGCCGCACGGGCCCGGGACCCGCCGCCGCCAGCGCCTGGGCCGCGCCGGGCTCCCGCTTGGCGAACGACATCAGCATGCCCAGCGCGGCCATCGTCGCCAGCAGCGAGGACAGGCCGGCCGAGACCAGCGGCAGCGGCACGCCGGTGATGGGCATCACCCCGATCACCGCGCCGATGTTGACCAGGGCCTGCACCGTGATCCACGCGGTCGCGGCGGCGGCCGCCAGGCGCATGAACGTGTCCGGCACCCGGCGGGCGATCCGCAGCCCGGCGTAGGCCAGCCCGCCGTAGAGCAGGCTCACGCAGAGCGTGCCGACCAGCCCGAGCTCCTCGCCGATGATCGCGAAGATGAAGTCGGTGGTGGCGTTCGGCACCCAGCCGAACTTCATCTTGCCCGCGCCGAGCCCGACGCCGAACCAGCCGCCGGAGCCGACCGCGGTGGTGCCCTGGATCGTCTGGTAGCCGGCCGTCGAGGCCTGGGACTGGGCATCGAAGAACCCGGTGATCCTGGCCATGCGGTACTTGGCCACGATGATCAGGACGACCATCGAGAAGCCCATCAGCCCGAGCATGCACGCGAACAGCCGCAGCGGCGAGCCGATCACCCAGAGCAGGGCGAGGAAGATCACCAGGAGGATGAACGTGGTGCCGAAGTCGTCGCCCAGCATGACCAGCATGCTGAAGATCGCGGCCCCCGGCAGCAGCGGGATCAGCAGGTGCCGCCACTCGCCGAGCTGACGCGCCTTCTCCTTGCGGGCGAGCAGGTCGGCGCCCCACAGCACGAAGGCCAGCTTGGCGAACTCCGACGGCTGGACCTGGAAGCCCATGACCATGATCCACCGCTCGCCGCCGTCCACCGTCTGGCCCATGACCAGGACCAGCAGCAGGCCCAGCACCGAGACCGCGATCATCGGATAGGCGGCGGCGCGGAACAGCGTCGGCGACGACCGCGCCGCGACCCACATCAGCGGCAGCCCGACCACCACGCCCAGCAGCTGCTTCTGGAAGCCCGCGTACGGGGACCCGCCCTGGGTGATGGCCTGGGCCGAGGACGTGGACAGCACCATCACCAGGCCGAGCGCCAGCAACAGCACGGTGATGCCGAGGACCAGGTAGTAGGACGTCAGCGGGCGGTCGAGCAACCGCAGCCTCGCGGTCGCCCGGCCGTCGGCCTGCTGCGCGCGGCCGGGCGCGGTGACCGGCGCCTGCGCCGTGGCCGGCGCGGTCACCGTGCTGTCCGGTCCGTCCGCTGGGCGTCCGCCAGGCGGCCGACCGCGGCGGCGAACGCGTCGCCGCGCGCCGGGTAATTCCGGAACATGTCGAACGACTGCGCGGCGGGCGCCAGCAGCACGGTGTCACCGGCCCGGGCCAGCCGCGCGGCCTCGGCCACCACAAGATCCATGACTCCAGTGTCGGTGCCGACGGCCTCCACGACCGGGACATCCGGCGCGTGTCGCGCCAATGACTGCCGGATCACCTCCCGGTCGGCGCCGAGCAGCACCGCCCCGCGCAGCCGCGGCGCGACGCTGACGACCAGCGCGTCGATGTCGGCGTCCGCGCCGCGGAACAGCCCGCCGGCGACCCACACCACCGACGGGTAGGAGACCAGGGACGCGGCGGCCGCGTGCGGGTTGCTCGCCTTGGAGTCGTCGACGTAGTCCACCCCGCCCACCCGGGCCACCAGGCTCATCCGGTGCGGTTCGGGCCGGAACCCGGTCAGCCCGCCCGCGATGGCCGCCGGCGGCGCGCCGTAGGCCCGGGCCAGCGCGGCCGCGGCCAGCGCGTCGGCCACGTTGTGCGGGCCGGGCGGCCGGACGTCGGCCACGTCGGCCAGCGCCTCGCCGGCCGGGTCGCCGAAGGCCCGGTCGAGCAGGACGCCGTCGGTCACGCCGAGCTCGCCGGGGCCGGGCGCGCCGTGCCGGAAGGCCACCACCCGGGCGGTGCCGGGCGCCGCCGTGGCCAGCGCGCACGAGCGCGCGTCATCGGCGTTGCACACGGCCACCGTGCCGGGCGCGTAGATCCGCCGCTTGGCCTGCGCGTAGGAGTCGATGTCGCCGTGCCAGTCCAGATGGTGCCCGGCGACGTTGAGCACGACGGCCGCCAGCGGGCGCAGCGACCGGCTCCAGTACAGCTGGAAGCTGGACAGCTCGACCGCGAGGACGGGGTACGGGTCGGGTTCGGTCACGGCCTCGATCACCGGCAGGCCGACGTTGCCCGCCGCGATGCTGCGGTGCCCGGCCGCGCCGAGCATGGCCGCGAGCATCAGCACGGTCGTGGTCTTGCCGTTGGTGCCGGTCACGCCGAGCCACTGCTGACGCGCCCCGCCGGGCCGGGCCGGGCGCAGCCGCCAGGCCAGCTCGACGTCGCCGATCACCGGCACACCGGCCGCGGCCGCGGCGGCGACCAGCGGGCTGCCCGGCCGGAACCCGGGCGCGGTGATCACCAGGTCGGTGCCCGGCGGCAGCGCCGGCTCGTCGGTGAACGTGACCGGGACCCCGAGGCCGGCCAGCTCCTTGGCCGCCCGGCGGTTGGCCTCGTCCTGGCGGCCGTCGACGGCCGAGACCAGGGCGCCGCGCGCGGCGAGCAGCCGGGCCACCGGCGGGCCGGTGATCCCGAGCCCGTTGACGAGCACCCGGAGCCCGTCCAGGCGGCCGTCCAGCCCGTCCAGCACCGCTTTTGATCCCCCCGGGCTGTTCATTCGCACGCCTCCGGCATGACCCCCATCTGCGCCACCGGCTTATCCCGGCAGCCAGGCCACGTAGAAGATGCCGAGGCCGGCCGCGATGAACAGGCCGGCGATCAGCCAGAACCTGACCACGATCGTGGTTTCGGCCCAGCCGAGCAGCTCGAAGTGATGCTGCAGCGGCGCCATGCGAAACACCCGGCGCCCGGTCATCTTGTAGGACCCGACCTGGATGATCACCGACATGATGATCATGACGAACAGGCCGCCCAGGATCACCAGCAGCAGCTGGGTCTTGGTGCACACGGCCAGCCCGGCGAGCACGCCGCCGAGCGCGAGCGACCCGGTGTCGCCCATGAAGATCCTGGCCGGAGGCGCATTCCACCACAGGAAGCCGAAACAAGCGCCGAGCACCGTCCCGGCGATCACCGCCAGGTCGAGCGGGTCGCGCACCGGGTAGCACTGCGGGGCCAGGAAGTTCGCGCAGCTGTTCTTCTCTTCCCAGATCCCGATCAGCACGTAGGCGGCGAGCACCAGGATCGCCGCGCCGGTGGCGAGCCCGTCCAGGCCGTCGGTGAGGTTCACCGCATTCGACCACCCCGCGATCATGAGAACGATCCACAGCACGAACGGCAGCACCCCGATGGCCGGGCCGACGTCGCGCAGGAACGAGATGTGCGCGTCCGCCGGGGTGATGTCGACCTTGTCCGGGTGGCGCAGCACCTCTACCGCGAAGATCGCGCCCACCACGGCCTGCCCGGCCAGCTTGGCCCCGCTGCGCAGGCCGAGGCTGCGCTGTTTGTAGATCTTGATGAAGTCGTCGATGAAGCCGACGGCGCCCAGGCCGGTCATCAGGGCCAGCACCAGCAGGCCGGACATCGTCATCGGGTCCTTGGTCACCCAGTGCCCGATGACGTACCCGATGAGCGTGGCGACCACGATCACCGTGCCGCCCATCGTGGGCGTGCCGCGCT